>OCZS010000652.1_pt1 | contig 11710 bp, 11 predicted proteins | sample 1539071 | NCBI WGS metagenome assembly OCZS01 (sample SAMEA3113584, study PRJEB22503) | soil metagenome | reverse complement strand
CAGCGGTGGGGTGACCGAGGGGACTCGAACCCCCGACCTTCGGGACCACAACCCGACGCTCTAACCACCTGAGCTACGATCACCATGATGAGCGAGGGAAGGATACCGGGGCCGGCGGGGGTGTGGCCAGCGGGAAGCGGGTCGGCTGGGTGGGTGGATGGGGAACCTGATCGGGAGTGAGCGGCTGTGGCTCCGGCAGCTGGAGGCCTCCGAGGCGCGGGCGCTGCTGCAGGGGAAGGCCGACCCGGAGCGGCCCTGGATGGCCGGGTATCCGATGCAGGGGACGCTGATCGCGGTCGAGGCGTTCGTGCGGGCGATCGACAACGGGGCCGACCCGGGGGCGTACGGGGTCTACCAGGTGGTGCGGTCCGGGGACGACATGGTGGTGGGGGACATCGGCTTCCACGGGCCGCCGGACCAGCGGGGGTCGGTGACGGTCGGGTACGGGCTGGCCCCGGGAGCCCGGGGGCGGGGCTATGCGACCGAGGCGCTGCGGGCGGTGGTCGCCTGGGCGCTGGAGCAGCCGGAGGTGGCGGCGGTCGAGGCCGACACCACCCATGCCAACCTGCCGTCGCAGCGGGTGATGGAGCGGGCCGGGATGCGGCTGTACGACCGGAGCGACCAGCTGCGGTTCTACCGGGTTCCTTGAGCGGCGGACGCCGGGCGTGGTTCCATGCCCACCCGCCGCCAGATGAGAAGGGAGCTCGGGGATGCGCATCGTCCTGGTCGGCCCGCCCGGGGCCGGCAAGGGGACCCAGGCCGGCCGGATCGTCGACCGGTTCGGGGGCGTCCACATCGCCACCGGCGAGATCCTCCGCTCCAACGCCGAGCGGGGGACGGAGCTGGGCCGCACGGCCAGCCGGTACATGGACCGGGGCGACCTGGTGCCCGACGAGGTCATGATCGACATGGTGCTGGAGCGGATGGGGGAGGGCGACTGCGCCGGCGGCTTCGTGCTCGACGGGTTCCCGCGAACCGTCCCCCAGGCCGAGGCCCTCGAGCGGCGGCTGGAGGAGCTGGGGTGCCCGCTGGACGCGGTGGTCAGCTTCGAGATCGACGAGGACGAGCTGCGCGACCGGCTGGCCGGCCGGGCCGAGGAGCAGGACCGGGCCGAGGACGACGACGAGGGCGCCATCCGGCGGCGGCTGAAGCTGTTCGGGGACGAGACCAAGCCGCTGCTCGACTTCTACGACGACCGGGGGCTGCTGGTCAGGATCGAGGCCAAGGGCGACCTGGACGAGGTCACCGGGCGGATCGCCGCCGCCCTCGCCGAGCGCGGCGGCCGCGCGGGGGCGGCATGATCGCCCTGGTCACCGGGGCCTCCAGCGGGCTCGGGGCGGCGGCGGCGCGCCGGCTGGCCAGGGAGCCCGGCGCCCACCTGGTGCTGGTGGCCAGGCGCCGCGACCGCCTCGACGAGCTCGCCGGCGAGCTGGGCGGGGCCACCGTGATCGCCGCCGACCTGCTCGAGGAGGCGACCCCGGCGCTGGTCGCCCAGCGGGTCACCGACGAGCACGGGCGCCTCGACCTGCTGGTCAACAACGCCGGCGTCGGCGGGCGGGGGAGCTTCGCCGAGGGCGGCTGGGCCGAGGTCCGCCGGGTCATGGCGATCAACTTCGACGCCCAGGTGCGGCTGACCGAGGCCCTGCTGCCGCTGCTGCGCCGCTCGGCCCCGAGCGGGGTGGTCAACATCGGCAGCGTGGCCGGGCGGGTGTCGCGGCCCCGGGTCGGGTCGTACGCGGCCAGCAAGTTCGCCCTGGCCGGCTGGACCGAGGCCGTGGCGATGGAGGAGCGGCGCCACGGCGTCCACGTCGGCCTGGTCCAGCCCGGGTTCGTGGCCACCGAGGGCTTCCCCCAGCGGGAGCTGCGGGCCCGGCCCTGGACCCGCTGGATGCTGTCGACCGAGGACAAGGTGGCCGAGACGATCCTCGACGTCTGGCGCAACCGCCGGCCCGAGGCGTATGTGCCCAAGCCGTACGGGCTGGTCCCGGTGGCCCGGGTGCTGCTGCCCGGCCTGTACCGCCGGGCCGTGGGCGGCGGCGCCTTCACGGCCACGCCCAAGCCCTAGCCCTCGGCGTCCGCCCAGCCCAGCTCCAGCTGCCCGCCGGCGAACGCGGCCAGGCGCTCGGCCTCGGCCTCGGCGGCCCGCCTGGCCCAGGCGGGCAGGGGACCGGCGAACGGCTCGACGGTGACCTGCACGCGCTGGCCCTTGACCTCCTGGCGCCAGACGCCCTCCATGCGCCCCCCGACCAGCAGCACCGGCGACAGCCAGCCCTGGGGCCGGTAGACGCGGGGCTTGTAGGGCCCCGGCATGAGCCGCTCGGCGTGGCTGGTGGCGGTGACCACGTACTGGTCGAAGGCGGGCAGCAGCCGCACCGTCCGCGACCCGCCACCCGCGCCCCGGGCCCGCCCGCCGGCCTTGGCCAGGCCGGTCACGTCGGCGGCCAGGGCGTAGGCGGCCGCGCCCTCGACCTCGACCCGGGCCACCTCGTCGCCGAGACGCTCCAGCAGCTTGCGGCCCTGGGCCGGGCTGGGGATGCCCCACCAGCGGGCGAAGTCCTCACGGGTGACCGGGCCCGAGGCGGCCAGGAACCGGCGGGTGACCTGGTCCATGGCCTCCTCGGGGTCGTGGCTCGTCCAGCCGCCCAGCCAGGTGTCGGGACGGGTGAAGCGGACCTGCTGGCCCTGGCTGGGGGCGAAGCAGATGAGGCCGAGGGCGGCGGCCGGCTTGAGCAGCGCGCCCCAGCTCTCGCGGAGCTTGCCGCCCAGCTCCTTGGACCGGGTCAGCTGGCCGACCCGGTCGGCCAGCTCCTCACGGGTCAGCAGCTGGCCGTCGAGGGCCTGGGCCACGGCGTCGTTCAGCCGCTCCAGCTCGTCCAGGGTCACCCCGAAGCCGCGCTGCCAGGACCCCGTCTCCCACCAGCGCCTGGTCGAGCGGGCGGCCTGCCACATGGGGAACTCGGCCGCCGGGAGCAGGTGCAGGGTGCCGCGCATGGCCCAGGTCTTGACCAGGCTGCGCTCCTCCCAGAGGGCGCGGCGGACGGCGCCGGGCTCCAGGCCCTCGACCCGGGCCTCCAGGGTCAGCTCGGCCGAGGACATCACCTGGGCATGGAGCCCGGCGATGCCGGCGACGACCTCCAGCATGGCCTTGGCCGGGGCGCGCTCGTCCAGGTGGTGGCGGGCCGCCCGCCAGGCGGCCACCTGGTCCCAGCCGAGCTTGGCCGCGGGCGCGGCCGTGGCCGCCATCCTCAGGCCAGCAGGGGCCGGAGGGCGTCCTCGATCTGGGCGGCCGTGACCGGGCCCTCGTAGCGGGCCCGGATCACGCCGTCGCGGTCGACCACCAGCATCCACGGCTCGGTGGTGAAGCCGTACTCGGTGAGGGCGGGGACCGGCTTGGAGGTGTCGCGGCTCGGGTAGATCTCGACGTGCACGAAGCTCGCCCTGTCGCCGAGCTTGTCGGCCACCACCATCTGCTCGTCGACCACCGGGCCGCAGATCCGGCTGGTGCAGAGCAGCGGCGTGCCGAAGTTGACCACCGTCGGGCGGCCTTCCTTCAGGGCGTCGTCCAGCGACACCTCGTGCAGCGGGCAGGCGGGCTCGCGGGTGCAGATCTTCTTGCGCCCGGCGGCGGTGGTCGCCACCGGGGTGGACAGCGCCTTGGCCTTGCTGCCGACGGCGGCCGGGACCTCGGCGGCCACCGGCACCCCGCCCGAGCCGACGGCCCGGCCCCCGTCGACCTCGGTCGTGGCCGCCACCATCCAGTTGCCGGCCTCGGGGAACTCGACCTCGGCCCCGTAGAAGCCCCGGAGCGGGCTGCGGGGCGAGGTGTCCTTGGTCTCCTCGTAGGCCTCGAGCTCGAACCAGCGGGTCGGGAACGGCCCGGCCGCCCGGCCGGTGTCGTTCAGGGCCACCCAGACCTCGGGGGCGCCCCCGGTGACGAGCCGGTTGTCGGGGGTGGCCAGCCCGAAGGTGTACAGGCCGGTCCCGACCGGGAGCTGGCTCTGGGCGCCGAGCAGCGACAGCTGGGTGGCGTCGGCCTTGAGGGCCTGCAGCGAGCCGGCCGGGGCCGCCCCGCCCGGCTCGTCGTCGCCGCCGCAGGCGGCCAGCAGGGCGGCCAGCCCGGCGGCGCTCGGCCGGGGCCGCCCCGCCCGGCTCGTCACCGCCGCCGCAGGCGGCCAGCAGGGCGGCCAGCCCGGCGGCGCTCCCGCCGGCGCCGGCGAGACGCAGGAAGTCGCGTCGGGAAGGCAACGGCTAGACGCGCTCGACGGTGGTGCCCGAGGCCGACCCGCCGGTGCCCTGGCCGCCGCCCGACCCGAACAGCCCGTTCAGCTCCTCCTGGAGCCGCTGCAGGCTGGGCTCGTCCGCGATCCGCTTGGCCGACGCGGTGAGCTGCTGGTAGCGCTCGCGGCCGGCGCGGGTGCCGAGCACGTAACCGGCCGCCAGGCCGACGGCGATGCCGAGCTTGCCCTTCATCGATCGATCCCCTGCCCTTCGGGTGGTTGGAGGAGGTTTCCCTCTAGCCTACCCGGCGGCGCGACGGTAGCGGTTGACGGCCAGGGGCACGAACACCAGCAGGATGCCGGCGATCCAGGCCAGGGACTGGAGCAGGGGCTTGGTGATCGGCCCGCCCAGGGTGAGCGCCCGCAGCGCGTTGACGGTGACGGTGACCGGGTTGACCCGCGCGAACGCCTGCAGCCAGCCGGGCATGCTCTCCACCGGGACGAAGGCCGAGGAGGCGAAGACCAGCGGGAACACCCAGACGAACCCGGCCGCCTGGGCCGACTCGACGTCGCGCACCGACAGGCCGATGAAGGCCGAGATCCAGGAGAAGGCCAGCCCGAAGGCCAGGGCCAGGGCGACCGCGCCCAGCGCGGGCACGAACCCGGCGTGGAAGCGGAACCCGACCAGGGTGCCGACCACCAGCATCAGGCCGACCACGAACAGGTTGCGGACGGTGTCGGACAGGGTGCGGCCGGCGAGCACGGCCGAGCGGGCCATGGGCAGGGAGCGGAACCGGTCGATCATGCCCCGCGACATGTCCTCGGCCAGGGCGACGCCGGTCTGGGTGGAGCCGAAGATCACCGTCTGGACGAGGATCCCGGCCATCAGGAAGTCGATGTAGTGCTCCACCCCCGGCACCTGGATGGCGCCGCCGAACACATAGGTGAACAGCAGCACGAACATGACCGGCTGGATGGTCGAGAACAGCAGCAGGGTCGGGACACGGACGTAGCGGTAGAGGTTGCGGCGGGTCACGGCGGCGGCGTCGGTGAAGGTCCAGCGCAGCGGGCGCCGGGGGGCGGTGCGGGAGGCGACGGTGCTCATGCGCTGCTCCTCGCCGGCCGGCGGCCGCGGCCCCGGGGCTGGACCCCGGGGCCCTGGTCCTCGCCGGCCTCGGCCTCGGCGACGTGGCCGGTCAGGGCCAGGAACACGTCGTCGAGGGTCGGGCGGCGCAGGGCCAGGTCGGAGATCTCCAGCCCGGCCGCGTCCAGGCGCCGGACCACCTCGGCCAGCAGGGAGGCGCCCTTGACGACCGGCAGCGAGACCTCGCCCGCCTCGGCCACCACCTGGGGCGCGCCCGAGCCGAGGTCGGCGATGGCGTCGGCCGCCTCGCCCGTCCGGCCGCGGTCGGCGACCCGCAGGGCCAGCAGGTCGCCGCCGACCCGCGACTTGAGCTCGTCGGTGGTGCCCTCGGCGATCACCCGGCCGCCGTCGATCACGGCGACATGGTCGGCCAGCCGGTCGGCCTCCTCCATGTACTGGGTGGTCAGCAGCAGGGTGGTGCCGTCGCTGACCAGCTCGCGGATGACGTCCCAGAGCGAGAAGCGGCTGCGCGGGTCAAGGCCGGTGGTCGGCTCGTCCAGGAACAGCACCTGGGGCCGGCCGACCAGGCTGGCCCCGAGGTCGAGGCGGCGCCGCATCCCACCCGAGTAGGTCTTGACGGTGCGGTTGGCGGCGTCGGTGAGCTCGAACCGCTCCAGCATCTCGTCGGCCCGGCGCTGGGCCTCGTCCCGGCCCAGGTGGTAGAGGCGGCCGACCAGGTCGAGGTTCTCGCGGCCGGTGAGGTTCTCGTCGACGGCCGCGTACTGGCCGGCCAGGCCGATGACCGAGCGCAGGGCCTCGGCGTCGCGGACGACGTCGTAGCCGGCCACCCGGGCCGAGCCCCCGTCGGGCGTGAGCAGGGTGGTGAGGATCCGGACGATGGTGGTCTTGCCGGCTCCGTTGGGGCCGAGCAGGCCGAGGACGGTCCCGGCGGGGGCGGCCAGGTCGACCCCGTCCACCGCCTTGATGGAGCCGAACGACCTGCGCAGGCCCTCGGTGAGGATCGCTTCGTCGCGCACTCACGCCTCCTCTGCTGTCGAGAGCGGCCCATGACAGCAGGGATGCACGAACTCTTCAACGACAAAGGTGCGCCGTGACCCGGGGCGTGGTCACCCGGGTCACGGGACTACCTGGCGCTCAGGCGCGGCTGGCCCCAGGCGGAGGCTCCGGCGCCGGCGCCGACCGCCACCACCTGGTGCTCGAGGGCGAACGCGACCGCCTCCAGCTTGGAGTGGACGCCCAGCTTGACCAGGACGTTCTGCACGTGGGTGCGGACGGTGTTGAGGGAGAGGAAGCACTCCTCGGCGATCCGCCGGTTGGACCAGCCGTTGGCCAGCAGGCCCAGGATCTCCCGCTCGCGGCCGGACAGGGTCCGGACCCGCAGGTCGACGCTGGGGTCGCGCACCGGCCGGGAGGCCGGCTCGGCCGCGGCCACGATGCTGCCCTTGCCGTCGACCAGGGTGCGGATGGCCCCGGCGACCTGCCGGCTGGAGGCGTCCTTGGCCAGGAAGCCGTCGGCCCCCGCCTCCAGCGCCTCGGCGATCGTCTCCCGGCGGGTGTCGGCCGAGAGCATCAGCACCTTGGTGCCGGGCGAGGACGCCCTGACCGCACGAAGGGTGGTGGCCAGGTCGGGACCTGGCATGTGGGCGTCGAGCAGCAGCACGGTCGGCTCGTGCCTGGCCGCCAGCTCGATCGCCTGGTGGCTGTCGTGGGCCACCCCGAGGACGGCCAGGTCATCCTGGGCGTCCAGCATCACTCCGAGGCCCTCGGCGAAGACCCGATGGTCGTCCGCCAGAACCAATCCGATCATGTTCGTCACGTTACGGCCTCCCCCGGCGCGCCTCAGTCGCTTCGGCCCGTTTTGCGACCGTCTTGTAAGGCGTCGCCGGAGCCGCAAACGGTACGGCCGACACCTTGCCCGTGACCGACCCGTGATCGGTACGTGATGGTCCGCGGCGGGGAACGTGCCTCCCGGTCTCCCGGGCTGCGTCGAGCGTACGACGGACGTCGCATGGTTCTCATCCGGAGAACTCAGTACCTGCCGTCACCGAACTCGCCGATGGCCCTGGGCAAGGTGCAACGTAGGTGAAGTTGCGCCGATTACCGTAATATCCGGCACTACAAGACCCGTACCAGCCCAGCCGGGTGGTGCGGCAAGCTGTTGGAACGACAAGGGACGTCGTCTTGGCTGGCCGCTCGCCGGTCTCCGGAGGAAATCGATGGCTCGCGTGTTCCTGGCCGACTGTCAGCCGCTGTTCAACGAGGCGCTGGAAGCTCTCATCACCCGTGACGGCACCAACGAGGTCGTCGGGCAGGCGTCGGCCGTGCCCCACATCGTGGCCTCGGTGCCCCAGCTCAAGCCCGACCTGTTCGTGATCGACGCCGGTCTGGCCCTGAGCAGCCGTCCGACCCTGGTCGAGACGATCCTCTCCGAGCTGCCCGACACCAAGGTCATCCTGCTCGCCCAGGACACCGACATCGACCTGCTGCTGCACGCCATCCGGGCCGGGGCGGTGGGGGTGGTCGGCAAGAAGTCCGGCACCCAGACGGTGCTGCGGGCCGTCCAGGCGGTGCTGGACGGGGAGGGCGTGGTGCCGCGGGCGATGCTGCCCCAGCTGTTCCGCCGGCTCCTGGACATGGGCGACCGGTCCACCGACGCCCCCCTGAACCGGCTGTCACCGCGGGAGCGGGAGGTGCTGGCCCTGCTCGGCCGCGGCTGGAGCAACGCCCAGATCGGCCGTGAGCTCTACATCAGCCCCCACACCGTCCGCACCCACGTGCAGAACATCCTCCAGAAGCTGGAGATGCACTCCAAGCTGGAGGCGGCCACCTTCGCCATGCAGCACGAGCTGGCCACCCGCCGCCCGTCGGCGACCGAGGTCGGCCGCCAGCGCGGCTAGCCGCCCGCGGCGGCCTGGATGGCGCGCCAGACGCGCTCGGGAGTCAGGGGCATGTCGATGTGGGTCACCCCCAGGTGGGCCAGGGCGTCCACGACCGCGTTCTGGACCGCCGGGGTGGACCCGACCGTCCCCGACTCGCCGATCCCCTTGACCCCCAACGGGTTCAGCGGGGTCGGGGTCTCCATCCGCATGGTCTCGAACGCCGGCAGGTCGGCCGCGCTCGGCATGGCGTAGCTGGCCAGGTTGCCGTGCAGGCAGTTGCCGTCCTCGTCGTAGCCGACCTCCTCGAACAGGGCCTGGGCGACCCCCTGGGCGATCCCGCCGTGCACCTGCCCCTCGGCCAGCACCCGGTTGTGGATCCTGCCGGCGTCGTCCACGGCCAGGTGGCGCAGCAGCCGGGCCAGGCCGGTCTCGGTGTCGACCTCGCACACGGCCAGGTGGGCCCCGAACGGGAAGGTGCTGCGCTCCGGCTTGAAGTCGACGGCCGCCTCCAGCCCGGCGTCCATGCCCGGCGGCCGGCGGTCCGGGTCGGCGGCCGCCGCGGCCAGCTCGGCCCAGGCCAGGGCGGTCGAGGGGGCGCCGGCGACCCCCAGGCCCTCGCCCGGGAACACGGCCACGTCCTCGGCCGGCGCCTCCAGCAGGTGGGCGGCCAGCGCCCTGGCCTTGGACAGCACCTTCCCGGCGGCCTCGGCCACGGCGCTGCCGCCGACCTGGAGCGAGCGCGACCCCATGGTCCCGTCGCCCCTTGGCACGGCGAAGGTGTCGGAGTGGACGACCGCGACCTGCTCGGTCCCGACCCCGAGGGTGGCCGCGACCAGCTGGGCGAAGGCCGTCTCGTGGCCCTGGCCGTGGGGGGAGACCCCGGTCCGGGCCGTGACCCGGCCGTCCGGCTCGACTTCGACCTGGCCGTACTCGGACCCGAACCCGGTCACCTCGACGTAGACCGACAGGCCGATGCCGAGCTGGCGGACCTCGCCCCGCTGGCGGCGGGCGGCCTGGGTGGCCCGGAGGTCGTGGTAGCCGGCCGCCTCCAGGACCCGGTCGAGGGCCGCCTGGTAGTCGCCCGAGTCGTAGCGGGCCCTGGTGGCCGTGGTGTACGGGAAGGCCCTGGCCGGGATCAGGTTGCGCCGCCGCAGCTCGGCCGGGTCGATGCCCAGCCGGGCCGCCAGCAGGTCGACCGCCCGCTCGACCATGGCCGTGGCCTCGGGCCGGCCGGCCCCCCGGTAGGCGGCCACCGGGGTGGTGTTGGTGGCCGCGCACGCCCAGGCCACCTCGACCTTGGCGATCCGGTACACGCCCGAGGCCATGTAGCGGGTCGAGGACGGCATCGAGGGGGCGTCGGCCGGGTAGGCGCCGCCGTCGGCCAGCAGCCGCGCCCGCAGGCCGGTGATGCGGCCGTCGCGGGTCGCGGCCAGCTCGACCTCCTGGACCTGGGCCCGGCCGTGGGTCATGGCCAGCATCGTCTCCGAGCGGCTCTCGACGTAGCGGACCGGGCGGCCCAGCCGCCGGGCCAGCGCGGCCACCGCCACCTGCTCGGGGTAGGTGTGGATCCTGGCCCCGAAGGCCCCGCCGACCGCCGGGACGACCACCCGGACCTGGTCGGGCCCCAGGCCGAGGGTCTCGGCGACCGTGTCGCGGGTCCAGAACGGCGCCTGGCAGGGGGCGTACAGGGTGAGGCCGTCGCGGTCGGGCTCGGGCACGGCCACGGCGGCGTTGGGCTCGATCGGGGCCGCGGCCACCCGCTGGTTGACGAACCGGCCCCGGACCACCACCTCGGCCCCCTCCAGGGCCCGCGACGGCTCCGGCCAGGGGCGCTCCCTGGCCAGGTTGCCGGTCCCCTCGAACAGCTCCGGGGCGTCGTCGGCCAGGGCCGCCCGCGGGTCGACGACCACCTCGAGCGGCTCGTAGTCGACCTCGACGGCCTCGGCCGCGTCCATCGCCTGGACCCGGGTCCCGGCCACCACCACCGCCACCGCCTCGCCCAGGAAGCGGACGGTGCCGGTGGCCAGCACCGGGCGGGCCATGGCGGCCGGCCCGTCCCCGGGCGGCAGCGGCGGGAGGCCAAGGTCGGCGGCGGTGAACACCCCGGCCACCCCGGGCATGGCGGCGGCCGGGGCCGGGTCGATGGCCAGGATCCGGCCGTGGGCCAGCGGGGCCCGGACGAACACGGCGTGCAGCGCCCCCGGCGGGGCCAGGTCGTCGCAGTAGCGCGCCGCCCCGGTGACCAGGGGCCGGTCCTCGCGCCGGGGGACGATACCGTCGGTGGTTGGGCTGGCCATGGGCAGAGCCTACGGCACGGCGCGATCACGAAGCTCGGCGAGAACCGATGTCAACAACCTGCGTAGATAGCAGTAAGTTTTTGGAAGGATGTTTAAGCCGACTAGGTCATACGTACAGTATGTCCCGGTCGCCTTCGAGGGTGGGGCACGAATACAGGGGAGGGCAGTGGTGATCGTCGGTTCGTTTGGGCTGCAGCGCGGAAGGGCGCTGGTCGTTGCCGCGCTGGCGGTGCTGGTTCTGGCCACCGGACTGGGGGTCGTCCCCACGGGGACGGCGGCCCGGCCGGGGACGGCCGATCACGTCCGGGTCATCGTGCAGAAGACCGCGGCCGCCGACCCGGCCCCCGAGCTGGCCGTGCGGCGGCTCGGCGGCCAGGTCACCCGGGCCCTGCCGATCGTCGCCGGGTTCGCGGCCACCGTGCCCGCGGCCGCCGTCGACGAGCTGGCCAGGCTGGCCGGGATCCGGGCGGTCACCCCCGACGACAAGGTCCGGGTCCAGGGCGCGGCCAGCGCCGACGCCATCACGTCGGTCTACCCCAAGGTGGTCAGGGCCGACGCCGCCTGGAAGCGCGGGGTCACCGGCCGCGGGGTCACCGTGGCCGTGCTCGACACCGGGGTCGCCTCCGGCCTGCCCGACCTGGCCGGCCGGCTCGTCCAGGTGCGCAACGACCTCACCGGCCGCACCGAGCCGTGCAAGAACCTCTCGGGCGAGCTGGACTGCAACGACCGCTACGGGCACGGCACCTTCATCGCCGGGCTGGTCGCCGGCAACGGGGCCAGCTCGGGCGGCAAATGGAAGGGCGTCGCCCCCGAGGCCAGCATCCTGTCGGTCAAGGCCGCCGGGGCCGACGGCTCCGCCGACGTCAGCAACATCCTGGCCGCCATCCAGTGGGTGGTCTCCTTCAAGGACCGCTACAACATCCGGGTGCTCAACCTCAGCCTCGGCACCGACTCCACCCAGGACTGGAAGACCGACCCGCTCAACTACGCGGTCGAGCGGGCCTGGGCGGCCGGCATGACCGTGGTCGTGGCGGCCAGCAACAAGGGCCCCGGCGCCGGGACCATCACCAAGCCGGCCGACGACCCGTGGGTGGTCACCGTCGGGGCCACCGACGACCGCGGCACCGCCGGCCTCAGCGACGACCGGCTGCCCGACTTCTCGGGCCGCGGGCCGACCGCCCACGGGCTGGCCAAGCCGGACGTGGCCGCCCC
>OCZS010000650.1_pt1 | contig 11723 bp, 10 predicted proteins | sample 1539071 | NCBI WGS metagenome assembly OCZS01 (sample SAMEA3113584, study PRJEB22503) | soil metagenome | reverse complement strand
TTCTACCGGCGCCTGGTTACGGCGATCCGCGCGGTGGACCCGGACCACACCGTCTTCCTCGACGGCAACACCTACGCGACCGAGTTCGACATCTTCGACGAACCCTTCGACAACGCCGTCTATACGTTGCACGACTACGTGGAGGCCGGCCTGGGGCGCAGCCCGCACTACAGCCGCGAAGAGGCCGAGCAGAAGTTTCTCAAGCGTTCCGCGTACGCGCGGTCGACCGGGACCCCCATCCTGGTTGGGGAGTTCGGGCCGATCTACACCGGCGACGACGCGAAAGACGCGCAGCTGCGCGTCATCCTCGCCGACCAGCTCGACCTCTACCGGCGGCATTCGGCGAGCTGGGCCCTCTGGATGTACAAGGACATCGGCCGCCAGGGTCTCGTCTCGGTGCGGCCGGACACGCCCTACCGGCGTCGGTTCGACGACTTCGTGGCGAAGAAGAACCGGCTCGCCGCCGACCAGTGGGGCAGCGACGGAATCGGCGTCGCCGAGGTGACCCAGCCCGTGCAGAACCTGATCGCCCAGGAGTTCCCTGACTTCGACCCGTACCCGTGGGGCCGGTTCGACTGGGTGCGCACGCTGCTGCTCAACATCACGATCGCCCAGCCGCTCGCCCATGAGTACGCGAACCGGTTCCGCGGGCTCGACGACACCGAGCTCGACGCCCTCGCTGACTCGTTCGCCTTCGAGTCCTGCGCCGTGCGCGAGCCACTCCTCGCCGAGCTCCAGCGCAACCTTGCCGTGACGGCCATCCGGTGAAGGCAGCCGTACTCCGAGAGGTCGGCGCACCGCTACGGCTGGAGGACGTCGAGCTCGATGAGCCGCGAGCCGGTGAGGTTTTGGTGCGCATCGAGGCCGCCGGCGTCTGCCACAGCGACCTGCACTACATGACGGGCGACCTGCCGGCGAAGCTTCCTCTCGTCGTCGGCCACGAGGGGGCCGGCCTCGTCGAAGCCGTCGGTCCGGGTGGGCGCGCCCGCGTGTCGGTCGGCGACCGGGTGGCGCTGCTGTGGCGGCCCCGCTGCGGAGAGTGCGAGGCGTGCGTGGCCGGCAACCCGGTGCTCTGCCGGTTCGGTCGGGTGCTCGCGACGACCAACGGGTTGATGGACGGCACGAGCCGCCTGCACCAGGGCCAGGACCGCATCCACCACCTGATGGGCGTCTCGTGCTTCGCCGAACGGGTGGTCGTCTCCGAGACGAGCGTGCTCCCGGTTCCGGACGGCGTACCGCCCGAGATTGCGGCCATCTCCGCGTGCGCAGTCATCACGGGCGTCGGAGCGGTTCTCAACGCCGTTGACCGTCCGGCCGGTCGGCCGCTCGCCGTGTTCGGGACCGGCGGGGTCGGCCTGGCGGCGGTCATGGGGGCGGCCCTCACCGGAGCCCATCCCGTGATCGCGATCGACATCGACCCGGCCAAGCTCGACCTCGCCCGGCGCGTCGGGGCTACGCACGTCGTGGATGCCCGGGCCAAAGACGTCGTGGACCGGGTCCTCGAGCTCTCCGACGGTGGTGTGCCGTGGATGATCGACGCTGTCGGCCGCCCGGAGACGATGCGGCAGGCCGTCGGCTGCCTGCGGCCCGCCGGAACGCTCGTCGCGGTCGGTCTGAGCAGCGCTGATGCCACCGTCTCGCTGCCGATCAACGAGCTCGTACAGCGGCAGAAACGCATCGTGGGCTCGCTGTACGGCTCCAGCAACCCGCGTATCGACCTGCCGCGTATCTTCGCGCTTTACCTGGCCGGTCGGCTTCCCCTCGGCGAGCTGGTCGGCGCCCGCCGCCCGCTCCTCGAGGTGAACGAGGCGTACGCGGAACTGCGCTCGCGCGGTGTCGGTCGAACGATCCTCCTCCCGAACGGGGTCGGCCACAGCGGGTGGTGACAATGGTGGGATCGAGAAGGGGAGCGGATGGTAGAGCTGCGTAGCGGGGAGTGGTACGCCGGAGACGATCGGAACGCGTACCTCCACCGGGCGTGGATGCGGCGAGGCGTGCCGTCGAGCGCCTTCGAGGGTCGCCCGCAGATCGCGATCGCGAACACCGCCTCCGACCTGACACCCTGCAACTCGCACCTCAACGAGGTGGCCGACGCGGTGAAGCAGGGCGTCTACGAGGCGGGCGGCATCCCGTTGAACCTGCCGGTCGTCTCGCTCGGCGAGACCCTGGTCCGGCCCACCGCCATGCTGTGGCGCAACATGGCGGCAATGGCGATGGAGGAGATGTTCCGGGCCAACCCGATTGACGGACTCGTGCTCCTCGGGGGCTGCGACAAGACGATCCCGGCGCTGTTGATGGCGGCGGCCAGCGTCGACCTTCCGGCCGTGGTGATCTCGGGCGGCCCGATGTTGAACGGAACGTTCCGGGGGCAGACGCTGGGCTGCGGAACCGACGTCTGGCGCCTCAGTGAGGAGGTTCGGGCCGGCACCATGTCGTCCGAGCTGTTCCTTCGCTCCGAGTCGTCGATGATCCGGAGTCGGGGCCACTGCAACACCATGGGTACCGCGTCGAGCATGAGCATCATGGCCGAGGCGCTGGGCATGACCATCCCCGGGCTGGCCGGAACGCCGGCCCCGGACAGTCGACTGCTGGAAGGGGCGCACGCGTCGGGCCGGCTCGCGGTCGAGCTCGTGCACGAGGGCAGAACGATCTCCCAGGTGATCACCCGAGAGTCCTTCCACAACGCCATCGTCACGCTGGCCGCGATCGGTGGGTCGACCAATGCGGTCGTGCACCTGCTCGCCATCGCGGGGCGCGTCGGGATCGACCTCACGCTCGAAGACTTCGACCGGATCGGGGCCGGTGTGCCGCTGCTGGTGAACCTGCAGCCCGCCGGCCGGTATCTCATGGAGGACCTGTTCCGGGCTGGCGGCCTCCTCGCCGTGCTCCAACAGGTCCAGGACCTGCTGGACCCGACTGCGGTCACGGTGACAGGGGGCACTCTGGTCGAGGCCGTGGCCGGCCACCCCGTCTGGGACGCCGACGTCATCACCCCTCGGGAGAGACCGCTGCAGGAAGACGCCGGCATCGCGGTGCTGCGAGGAAACCTGGCCCCGCGCGGCGCCATCGTCAAGCCCGCGGCGGCGAGCCCCGAGCTGCTGGTGCACCGGGGACCGGCCGTCGTGTTCGACTCGGTCGAGGACCTCCACGCGCGGATCGATGATCCCGCGCTCCCGGTCACACCCGATTCCGTGCTCGTGCTCCGAGGCTGCGGTCCCAAGGGGTATCCGGGCATGCCCGAGGTGGCCAACCTGCCGCTACCGCGGAGGATGCTCGAGATGGGCGTACGCGACATGGTGCGGGTGTGCGACGGACGGATGAGCGGCACGGCGTACGGCACGGTCGTCCTCCATGTCGCTCCGGAGGCGGCGGCCGGTGGTTTGCTCGCCCTCGTCCAGGACGGCGACCCGATCGTGCTCGACGTGCCGCGCCGCGTGCTGGAGCTGGACGTGCCGGAGGAGGAGCTGGTCCGCCGCGCGCCGGGGCCGACCGTCACCGAGGCCTTCGCCGCGCCGGACCGCGGTTGGTCGCGCCTGTATGTCGATCACGTGCAACAGGCCGACACGGGCGCCGATCTCGACTTCCTGGTCGGCGCGAGCGGCCCTGGGGTCGCCAGGGAGTCACATTGACCGCCCCGGCTCTGCAGCTCGTCCGGCTCGCCATCGATGGCGAGCCCAGCTGGGCGGTGCGCACCGAGGTGGGGGACGCCCCACTGCGGGTCGGCCTGGACGACCTGCTTCGCGGGTCCCTCGGTGAGGCGCAGGCCGCTGTGGAGTCCGCCGGAGCCGCGACGACGGACCTCGGCGGCACCCTGCTCCCGCCAGTGGAGTCCCAGGAGGTCTGGGGGGCCGGCGTCACCTATGAGCGGAGCCGCGACGGGCGCATCGAGGAGTCGACCGAGGCAGGCGTCTACGACCGCATCTACGTGGCCCGCCGCCCCGAGGTGTTCTTCAAGGCGACTGCGCAGCGGGTGGTCGGCGACGGACACCCCGTCGGCATCCGCGCCGACTCGCCCTGGAACGCGCCCGAGCCGGAGCTCGGCCTGGTGCTCAACGCAGCCGGTGAGATCTTCGGGTATGTGGTCGGCAACGACGTGAGCAGCCGCTCAATCGAGGGGGAGAACCCCCTCTACCTGCCGCAGGCCAAGGTGTACGACCGGTCATGCGCCCTGGGTCCGGGGATCGTTCCCGCGTGGGCCGCGCCCGCCCTGCCGTTCGACATCGCTCTTCGCGTCCGGCGCGGAGAGGACGTGGTTTTCGAGGGGTCGACCAGCACGGCGAGCATTACGCGACGGTTCGAGGATCTGGCCGACTGGCTGATGGCCGCGCTCGCCTTCCCGGACGGCGTTGTCCTGCTCACCGGCACCGGCATCGTGCCGGACGAGTCGTTCAGTCTCCGAGCGGGCGATGTCGTGACCATCGACATCCCGGGCATCGGCACGCTCACCAATCCGGTCGTCCTCGTCGGCCGCGATCTCGACCAGGAGCACCCATGACTGTGCGTTCGCCGGAGAGCCAGGCCCGCGACACGGCGCCGGAGGAGCTCGACCGTCTGATCAGCGCCGCGGTGGAGGCCGACCGCGCGCTCGTCGGTTCCCGTCCCTCGGATCGGGCGACGTGGCTGGAGATCGTGGCGGCCCGGCTCGATGCGGCGGCGGATGACCTGGTGCCGCTCGCGGCGCAGGAGACTCATCTCGGCCGCGACCGGCTGCAGGGGGAGCTGAAGCGCACCACGTTCCAGCTGCGCCTGTTCGCCGGGGTCCTCCGCGACGGCTCGTTCCTCCAGGCCACCATCGACCACGCCGACCCGGCCTGGCCGATGGGGGCCAGGCCCGACCTCCGCCGGATGCTGCGGCCGATCGGTCCGGTCGCCGTGTACGCGGCGAGCAACTTTCCGTTTGCCTTCAGCGTCGCCGGTGGCGACAGCGCTTCCGCCCTGGCCGCGGGCTGTCCCGTGCTGCTGAAGGCGAACCCGAGCCACCCGGAGCTGTCCGCGGTGACCGGGGCGCACGTCACCGATGCGCTCGCCGAAGCCGGAGTGCCCGACGGCGTCTTCGCGGTGGTCTTCGGGTTCGACACGGGCACCGCACTGGTCCAGGACCCACGGATCCGGGCCGCGTCCTTCACCGGCTCCCTCCGCGGTGGACGGGCCCTGTTCGACCTGGCGGTGTCGCGACCGGAACCGATCCCGTTCTACGGCGAGCTGGGCAGCGTGAACCCGGCCTTCGTGACCTCGGATGCGGCGGCGCAGCGCGCCGACGACGTAGCGACCGGCTTCGTCGGCTCCATGTCATTGGGTAACGGCCAGTTCTGTACCAAGCCCGGGCTGCTGTTCGTTCCGGCCGGCTCCGGCCTGGAGGAGCGCGTCGCCACGCTGGCCGGTACGCGACCGGCGGCGCCGATGCTGAGCGAGCACATCCGCTCGGGCTACTCCGAGGCGCTGGCCCATCTCGCGGAGCGGCCGGGCGTGCGGGTGCTCGCCGGCCCGGCCAGCTCGGAGGGCGATCCTGCACCCACGGTCCTCGCGACGACGGTGCCCGACCTGCTCGCCGATGCTGACGCGATGACCCAGGAGTGCTTCGGCCCAGCGGCCCTGGTGGTGTCCTACGGGTCGGAGGAGGAGCTGCTGGCCGCGGCGCGCGTGTTCGATGGGCAGCTCACCGCGACGATTCACGGGTCAGGGCACGAGCCCGTCGTGTCGACTCTGATGGAGGTGCTCAGCGAGCGGGCGGGGCGAGTGGTCTGGAACGGTTGGCCGACGGGTGTGTCGGTGACCTACGCCCAGCACCACGGCGGGCCGTACCCGGCGACCACGTCGGTCCAGACCACCTCGGTCGGCACCGCGGCGATCGATCGGTTCCTGCGACCGGTGACCTACCAGGACGCGCCGGACGACGTGCTGCCGCCGGCGCTGCGAGAGGACAACCCGTGGCGCCTGCCCAGACGGGTGGACGGAGTGCTTCAGCCGGAGTGAGGCCGGCGTACTCAGCCGGCGAACGCGTGCTGAGGGGCGCCACGCACGCCGGCGTCGTAGCGGAACACCGCACCCGCGTCCGGCTGGTCGCCGGGGTCGAGTCCCTGGCGGGACGTGGTGATGTAGAGCGTCTGCCGCTCTGGGCCGCCGAACGCGCACGCCGTCACGTTGGACACGGGCAGGTCGACCACGAGGTCGAGCCGCCCCGCCCGGTCGTAACGGTGCACCGCGCTGCCGCCCCACAGGGCGACCCAGATGCCGTCCTCCTCGTCGATGGCCATGCCGTCCGGAGACCCGCCGCCCGATATCTCGGTGAAGGTTCGCCGTTCGGTGAAGGCACCTGACGCCGGGTCGAAGTCGAAGCTGTCCACCCGACCGGTAGGGGTGTCGGCGTAGAACACCGTGTCGCCCACCCGGTTCCACTGCAGCCCGTTCGAGATGGTGACCTCGCGGAGGGTCACGTGGACGGTGCCATCGGGATCGAGGCGGTACAGGGTTCCCGCTCCCGGAGTCTCGGCGTACGCCATCGTTCCGCAGTAGAAGCGGCCCTGGGGATCGCAGCCCCCGTCGTTCATGCGGAGGAGTGGGTCGGTGAAGACGGGTGGCAGCGCGGTCTCCTCCGTGAGATCTCGACCCAGCAGGAGGAACCGGTTCTCCGTGGCGAGCACGTAACCGCCGCTGCGCCGGGCGCGCAGCGCTGCGGCAACGGTCGCGACCTGCCGGCGTTGGGTGCCGCCATCAGCGTCGACCTCCACGACGGCGCCGGCGAGCATGTCGACCAGCAGCAGCCGCTCGTTCGCCGCGTCCCAGAACGGTCCCTCGCCGTGAAAGGTGCAGGGATCGGTGAACCGTTCCGCCGTCTCGCTCACATCCATCCTCCGTCCACGATCCACCGCTGCGCCGTGCAGGCGCGGGAGTCATCCGCCGCGAGCCAGAGCAGCAGCCGCGCCACGTCGTCGGGATAGACCTTGTCCGGGAGGCACTGGTTTCGCTTGATCGACTCCTCGGCCTCCGGGGTCACCCACTCGGTGAGCTGCTTATCCGTCATGATCCAGCCCGGGATGATGCAGTTCACCCGGATGTACCACGGGCCGTACTCGCGGGCCAGCGTCCGGGTCAGGCCCTCCACCCCGGCCTTCGCAGTGATGTAGCCCGGCAGGTCCATCAGGTCGATGTGCGCGCTGATCGATCCGAGGTTGATGATCGAACCGCCCCCGGAGTCGCGCATCATCTCGGCCACGGCCTGAGCGGCGAAGAAGTGGTGGCGCACGTTGACGGCGATCCGGTCGTCCCAGAGCGAGGTGTCCATCTCGGCGACCCGGTCCCGGTGGTCGTTGGCCGCGTTGTTCACCAGCACGCGGATCGGGCCGAGCTGTTCGGCGGACCGGGCGATCGCCGACTGCAAGGCCGGGACATCGCGTACGTCGCAGTCCAGGAAGAGTGCTTCGGCGCCCTCATCCAGCAGCGCCCGCTCCAGCGCTTTCCCCCGGTCTACGTCGATGTCGATGAACGCGACCCGGGCCCCCTGCGCCGCGAGCTGGGCGACGAACTCCGCTCCGAGGCCCGACGCGCCGCCGCTGACGAACGCCGTTCGCCCCCGCAGGCTCGGGTAGGTCGCGAACACCGGCTGGGCGGTCGGACGAACGCTCATGCGACTCCTTCGTCAAGAGAGAGTTTCTCGCCAGTTCCTCAGTTCAGCCAGAGCTCGCGGGAGGGAACAGCCTGCTCGAGTTCGGACCAGAGCTCGTCGGGGATCGCCACCGCGGCCAGTTCCAGAGTCTGGTCGATCCGCTGCGGCGATGACACGCCGACGACGGTGGAGCTGATCATCTCCGACCGCATCGAGAACTGCAGGGCGGCTGCGGCGAGCGGGACGTCATAGCGCCGGCAGGACGCCTCCATCGCTTCGGCCGCCTCTCGGATCCGGTCGTCCCGTGAGCCGTAGGCGTACTTCTGCTGGACGCCCGGGCCCTTCGACAGCATGCCCCCGCCGTAGGGAGCCGCGTTGAGCACGCCGAGACCGCGGCCGGCGGCGGAACGAAAGAGTGGCTCAGCGGAGCGGTCGAGCAGGGTGTAGCGGTTGTGGCTCAGCACGACCTCGAACTCGCCGGTGTCCAGGTACTGCTGGAGGAGCCCAACCGGTCCGCCGGCCACCCCCAGGTGCTGGACCAGGCCCTGCTCCCGGAGATCAACCAGCGCCCTCACCGGCCCACCGGGAGCCACCCCCTCCGCGAACGTGATCCGCTCCGGGTCATGCAGATGGAGGAGCGCGATCCGGTCGACACCCAGCCGCTCCATCGACTCCTCGAGGGAGGCCCGGACTCGGTCGCCCGAGAAGTCTCCGGTACGCGGATCCGGGTCGACCTTGGTGGCCAGCACCACGTGGGGTGGGAGTCCGCCGGCTCGGCGGACCGCCGTGCCGATCCGGCGCTCCGCGGTGCCGTCCTCGCCGTAGCCGTTCGACGTATCAAGAAGGTTCACCGGGCTGTCGAAGGCGGCCTGAACTGTCGCGACAGCCCGTTCCTCCTCGACGGCGTACCCGTACAGCTCGGCCATGTTGGCGAGCGGACTGGTCCCGAAGCCGATGGGGGTCACCTCGAGCCCCGTACCGCCGAGCCGGCGGAGGGACATGGTGGGGGAGGAGCTCACACGCCGACCCGAGCGGGCGCGCGGTCGGCAAAGACGTCCCGCGCAGCGTGGTAGGCATCGACAATGCGGTCCAGGACAGCATCGGTCGCCTCGTCCGCGGCGGTGGTCTCCGGATGGTCCGCCCGCCACTGGACCATGCGCCGGGCCGTCCGGTGGAACGTGAGCCTCGGCGCGAAGCCGGGCACGAACCGCCGGATCTTGGTGGTGTCGAACACGCCGCTGTGGCCGATGTCGCCGAGCACCTCGCCCGACCAGAACCAGTCGGGTGCGACGACGGGAAACAGCTCGGACGCGACATGCACCAGGTGGGCCTCGACGCCGAGCGCCTCGGCGAGGATGGTGTAGATCTGGTCCCAGGTGTAGACGTCCTCGCCGGTGATGTTGAAGACCTCCCCGATAGTCCGCGGGTTCCCGAGCAGGCCGACCAGCCCCTGGGCGAAGTCCTCGGCGTGAGTCAGCGTCCACAGGGACGTCCCGTCGCCGTGGACCGGGATCTCCACCCCGCGGGCGATCCGGTCCAGGACGGTCCAGCCACCCGGGACGGGCGGGTTGGCGTCGTCGTAGGTGTGGGAGGGCCGGACAATCGTGACCGGGAAGCCCTCCTCGGTCCTGGCCCGCTGCAGCGCGAGCTCCGCCCGCCATTTGGCCGTGGCGTACTCCAGTACGGCGTTTGGTGCGATGGGCGTCGACTCACTGATCGGAGACTGCTGGACGGGCTTGGCGTAGATCGATCCCGAGCTGATGTGCACGTACTGCTTGGTCCGAGAACCGAAGATCCTGACCATCCGATGTACGTCGTCGGCGTCGTAGGACAAGAAGTTGACCACCGCGTCGAACCGCTGGTCACCCAGGGCCGCGAGCAGGGAGGCGTCGTCGGTCACGTCGCCGGTCAGCCAGGTGACGCCGTCCGGCTTCGGGCGGGCGGCGCTGTTGTGGCCGCGGTTCAGCACCGCCACCGACATGCCGCTGGCCACCGACAGCCGCACGCAGGACGCGCTGATCGTGCCGGTACCGCCGATATAGAGCACGCGCAGGGGCGCGCCGTCGTGTCGCATCATGAGGGGTCCTTCGTGTCTGTCGGGCGTGACCGCTATGTCAGAGCCGGCCCGCGTACCAGTCCTCGACTCCGTTCTCCACGACGGAGATCAAGATGTCCTCAGCGCGTACGCCGGCCTCTGCGAACCGTTCCACGATGGCCCGGAACAGCCGCTGCTTGGTGGCCACGTCGTACATGTGGACCATCGTGATGCGGAGCAGGAGGAGGTGCTGCCGGTCGACCCCGTTGTAGCCGGGGTCGAAGCGGAGCTCGCCCGGCCCGTGCGGGGTGAAGACCTGGAAGAGGTCGTCGGAGGGGATGTCGAGCGCTTCGATCTGCGCCTTGTGGATCGCGGCGCTCAGCTGGTCACCGAGCGAGTCGAAGAGCTCGCGGTCGAGGTCGATCTGGATGAGCGGCACGGTGCTCCTTAGGCATTCCGGTGATGGGGTTGCGCCAGGGCTACTTGATGGCGCCGGCGGCCAGGCCGCGCTCGAACAGGCGCTGCAGGCAGAGGTACGCGACGACCTCCGGTATCGCGGTGATGACGGCGGAGGCGAGGATCTTCGTCTGGTCGTTGCTGAACTGGCCCACGAAGAACTGTGGCACCAGGGTGATCGTCTGCATCTCGGTGGACTGCAGGAACACGAGGGGGAAGAGGTAGTTGTTCCAGGCTCCGATGAGGGTGAAGATCAGGATTGCGGCGCCAATGGGCCGGGTCAGCGGGATCACCAGATGGATGAAGCCCCGGATCACGTTCCCGCCGTCCACGCGGGCGGCCTCGAAGAGCTCGTCGGGGATTCCCTGGACGAAGTTTCGGGCGAGCAGGACCGCGAACGGCACCTGCAGCGCGGCGAGCGGCAGGATCACGGCCGCGTAGGTGTCGAAGAAGCCGAACGCCTGGGCGGTGGTGAACAGCGGCGTGAGGAGCACCACCTCCGGCAGCGTGAGGCAGGCCAGCAGCAGCCAGAAGTACACCTCGCGCCCCCGGATACGCAGCTTCCCGAAGCCGTAGGCGGCGAGCATGGTGACGACGTAGACGATGGCGATCGTCGCGGCTGCGATGACCACGGTGTTGACGAAGAAGCGCCCGAGGCCGGGGACGGCGAGGACCGCGGCATAGTTGCCCCAGCCGTCGCCCGCCAGGGAGCCCTGCACCATCGCGACCAGGGGAAACAGGAACGGTAGGACAAGAAGGGTGACGACCACCTGCAGCAGGATGCGGCCCCACCGGGTGCGGACCTCGAACATCAGCGGACCACCCGCTTCTCGCCGCCGCGGACCTGCAGGATGATGGCCATCACCAGGGCCAGCACCAGCAGGATGATCGACAGGGCCGCGCCGTAGCCGACGTGCGACTGCGGGATGGTCTTCCGGTAGATGTAGGTGCCGAGGAACTCCGTGGCGTAGTTCGGGCCTCCTACTGTGATGAGGTAGGGGATGTCGAACGTCTTCAGGGCGCCGATGGCGCTGAGGATGGCCATGGCGAGGGTCGTGCCGCGGACGCCCGGCCAGATCATGTGAACCAACGTGCGGAAGTTGCCGGCGCCGTCTATCCGGGCCGCTTCGATGATGGACTGGTCGATCTGCCCCATCGCCGCGAAGTAGAGCACGAAGGTGATGCCGGTCCAGTGCCACACGGTGACCGCCATGATGACCGGGAGAGCGGTGCTCTCCTGGCCGATCCAGGGCTGGGCCAGGAAGCCGAGTCCGAAGAACTCCAGCAGCGCGTTGAACTGGCCGTCCGGCGCGAATATCCGGCGGAAGACCGGCGCCGTGATGGCCGGGGCCAGCACGACGGGGATGAAGATGATGACCTTGTAGACCACAGCCAGCTTCACCTTCGAGTGCAGCAGCACGGCGAAGAAAAAGCCGAGCGCGGTCTGCACGACGAAGGTGACGAGGAAGAACACCACCGTGTGACGGATGGTCTGCCAGAAGATCGGGTCCTGGGCGATCCGGAGGTAGTTCTCGGCTCCCACCCGCTCCGGGTTGGGATCGATGCCGTCCCAGTCCCAGGTGGAGATGACCGCGGTGTACCAGATGCAGTAGTAGATGAGCCCGACGC
>OCZS010000649.1_pt1 | contig 11724 bp, 13 predicted proteins | sample 1539071 | NCBI WGS metagenome assembly OCZS01 (sample SAMEA3113584, study PRJEB22503) | soil metagenome | reverse complement strand
TCAACTTCTCTAATGCCATATTATTTGCATAATAATCTAATCATCATCCCTAATGAAATTGTGTTGATTGCAATTTAACATTCAATGATAACTATGGGCACCTGAGTTTACCTCTGAAATAGAATTGCTTGTACCGTTTTTAGCTTTAAAGACAATTCTTCATTTTTGTTCTTCAAATAGCAAGTCCTCGTGATCCAAATAATTTTGACAAAGGCATTCCTGGAAAGAGCATACCAAATTCACCCTTTGCGGATTATGATAATCTATTGAATGACTACAGTTTCGACAAAATAGAGGAGTATCCTTGAACTGTCTTGCCATACTATAATTTCTTATAATAATCGTACGCAGCTTATAATAAGATGTGTAGAAACTGTTTGACATGCTCTAGCACTCTCTTTAGACTATTATCGATTTTTATTTTAACGGTTCCAAACTACCACAAGCTTTAACACGCTCGACTCCCATTTTAAGACCTTGGTCATTAACTCGCAAAATAGCAGAAAAGAACAAGACAAAAGCGCGTCCAAAAGTCTTCTAACGCTTTCAAACATCCAGTATCTGGTGGAAGGTCTCGACACTCTGCTAGTTACTAATCTCGACGGAGATAAGAGGTCGAAAGTTATTGAATTGAGGAACGAGTTGACAAATTACATCAACGCTATGTTCGACGATTATTCGTAACTCCCATGCCTGCTTTTTTCCTCAACCCAGGTATAGATAGGTTTTCCTTGCTCGGATGACATAACACACATATGATTGACGTTAGATTATTAAGGAATTAGGTAAACAAGAAAGCTCGCACCCACTATCCCTGCAACAATTAGTGCTGTAATCAAAATTCCTTTCCTTGTTGCCTTCCTCTTGGTTTTCATCGTCTCTTATTGCTGAAAACTCCTTTCCATTTCTTACAATCTGTGGCGATATATACTTATTCGACACTGGTCACATGGATTGAGGAAAGACCCAGACACTGTCATAGGGGATGCAAGAATAATCTATATACCTATGACATTTGATAATCTATTACCCCGTGAACAAGGACAATTGTTGTACGAGAGCAGAAAAAGATAGGACCGAGATCGCTTTTGAAGAGGACCAAATTTTACCATACGAGAAGTGGCTGGTCGCCTTCAAGAATGATTTTACTGGGGATCATTTAGACGAAAGCATGTTTCTAAGGCAGTTTTATGCTCCCGGTTTTTACGAAGCCTATGACACGGTAGCTACCTATGCTGAAAGGTCGCAGGTACAAATCTTGTGGTTTCAAGAGAAACGAAATTGCGGCGCACCTTACATTAATACAAATTATCCAGAACTAGAATCACCGTGTACCTACTGCAACAATTTTTTTAATCATGGAGATTCTGTTCCTTGCTCAGACCGTCACTGTTCTGCTAGGTTTTGTTCGAGAAAATGTTTGGACGAGCATATTGACCTTAAGCATAATTGAACAGCGACTCCGCGCTTGTCAGCGAAGACGCAGGTTAACAGAACGCAATTATCATGCTTTTTTCCTAAAGTCAAAGGTTGCAATGCGAATTCTTTTGGGGTCTTCCTTGAACCTTTCCAGATATTCGCTTTCATATTCTATCGGTGATCCTTCCAGAACTCGCACGAGAGAAAAACCTAGGCCTTGGAAGGTTTGGATGATCCATTGCACCCAGACATTGTATGCCTGCACAGAAACTGGCTGTAAAAGATCGTCAATGAGCTCAGTTACTATGCGTATGCTACCATACACAGCCAATTTGTTCTTTGCCACGTGGTAGAACTTCTTCCATCGATGCTGATTTTGAATATCTATGAATTGCGGATCGGGAAGGACAGCGATTATTTTATCTATTGAGGAATCAGAGAAGTCATGAATAAGCACCTCGAACGATCCATTTAGCAATATCACATTCGAAAAGCCTTCTAAGGTTGATTTTGCTTTGTCGAAGGTTGAAGCGTTATTTTCAATCCCTATGTACACCGACCCATTGTTGTTGATATCCTCTTTATCCATCTCGAGCAGCTTCTTGAGAAGCCGGCCATCTCCGCTTCCTAATTCCACAATGATCCTAGGATCCTTGGAGGAACGCGGACTGCCCTTGCAAGTCATTTTGCTCTTAGAGCTAGTCCTTATGACTTTGCATGGTGTTTTCGCGGTCTGCGACTAAGAGACTGTGAATCTCATTAGGGTTTGAGAAGCTCGGCCTCTAGTAATTGTTGAACGAGCTGAACTACCTCTTGCTCGACTTGTTGTCTTGGCATCGCAAGCTTTGAAGAGAAATGGTCAGCGAGCTGGTCAATAGTTTTACTTCCATCACAACTGTTCCAGAAGTCTACTATGGCCTGATTCACCATGAAGCTCTGTTGTTTTTCGTTACTCAGGACTAAAGATCCATCTTGTTGTTTCAGCAACTGACCCTTCATGGCTGGCCGATACTTGTCGTAATCTATCTGGAATCGAAGCTTGGGCTTTCCGAATCCCATCTTTTCACGAATGACTGGATCCATTTTTTCGATGTCCCAGGGCGGGTCCCAGACGATCTCAACATCTATACCTCGTACACCATTTATTTTGCCCACATACCTCTTGACGTCACCAACAAGTGTATCGTGAAGAGGACATCCTCTTGTCGTCATGGTCATTTTTATATTGATATCATTTTGAGGTTTGATCTCAACACCGTATATGAGCCCAAGATCAACTACATTAACGGGAATCTCAGGATCCATACACTTCTTAAGAGCAGAATATACTTCTTCCTCAGTTACGACTTGCGAAGACATCTGATGTCACTTCCATTAGCTTTTAGACGATAAATACTTTATTACCGCTTTAATTTTCGGCCTTTTTGGGTGGCGGATTCTAATCACGATGTCAGCTAGCAGAGAACATCGGTGCTGTCCCCAGAGCGCCTTCTAAAATTCGATAACACTTCGAGTGCATCGTTATTAACAATTCCTTTCAGATCTAAATCTAACCCTCAAAGCTGCACAGATGCAGTTTAGCGCTCCAAAAGTTTTTCTTTCTCTTTGCCTAATGATTCAGAACGAAAGTCAAAGGGAGGTCTCAGAACCCCTTTCTCCGTAATTATGCCGCTAATTAATTCAGGCGGAGTCACATCAAAAGCTGGATTAAAAGCATGCACCCCCTTAGCCGCAATCCTCTTCTTTCCTATTTTCAAAACTTCGTCTTCTCTTCTCTGCTCAATTGGAACGTCATCTAGATTGCTTTTAAAATCAAAAGTAGACATAGGAGCTGCGACATAGAATGGAACTTTATGGACTCTAGCCATTAGTGCTATTTGATATGTTCCTATCTTGTTGAAAACATGACCTGACCTGAGTATTCGATCGGCGCCTACAATAACGCATTTAATCCGACCCTTGGACATGATATGCCCTACTGCCGTGTCCGGGATCAGCGTTACGTCAATGTTGTCATGCCGGAGTTCATACGTAGTAAGCCTTGATCCCTGCATGACAGGCCTGGTCTCCGTTGCTATAACCTTTACTATTTTGCCTGCGTCTTTCGCTGCTCGTATTACTCCCAGTGCAGTGCCATATGCCGATGTTGCTAGCGCTCCCGCATTACAATGCGTCATCACGGTATCTCCGTCATACAATAAGTTTGCACCATTAAGTCCCATCGTTATATTGGTTTGGAGGTCTTCATCGGCTATCTTTTTGGCTTCTGAGATAATCCTGTCCTTTATTTGAGACACATTTTTCCCTGTCTTGCCGATGCTCATAACTCTGTCCAACCCCCAGAAAAGATTTATTGCTGTAGGCCTAGTGGAACGTAGATCCCAGTAAGCTGCGCTTAGGTCATTCATTAGGGTAGCTGGTCTCCTTGCGTTACTATTTTTCGCTGCCAAAGCAAGACCAAAGGCAGCACTTATTCCGATGGCCGGAGCGCCTCTTACGACCATATTTTTTATTGCTTTTGCAACATCCTGATATTTTTTGCATTTGATATACACTAACCTGGTAGGCAATTTGGTTTGGTCTATCATTATGACAAATTCTTCTTTCCACATTACTGTCCGAAGCATTTCCTTCCTTTGCTGTGAATTGGTCATATCAGGCAGAATCTCCGGAAAAGGTGTAATAAGCTTGCCCTAATCAGCACGCGTTTCTGCCAAGTTACGAAAGGTGACTGTGTGCTGCACTTGATGTTGGGGGTCAACGCGTTTCTGCCAAGTTACGAAAGGTGACAGGGTGCTGCACTTGATGTTGGCGGTCAACCATTTTAGAACGATATGATTTCCCACGTTAAGATACTTCGGTCTTGGTCGGTGCAACCCTATTATCTTGCCACGCCAATAGTCTTTAGATTAGAGTCGAAGAGATCGCTTTTGCGCAAGACCCCCCTGCCATCGTATAATGGGACTCCGTGAAGCATTTTTTGATCCAATAAGGAATACTCCGGATGATCGGCTACCAAGAAAACCAAATCTGTGTGCTGTAATGCCTCGTGTATGTCTGTGGTAAGACTGATTTTGATGCTGTAATGCCTCGTGTATGTCCGTGGTAAGACTGATTTTGATAGGATAGCCCGACAACCTTGAGTCCTTAGCCACTAGCGGATCATGAATCCGGATTTCCTTTACCCCCATATTTAAAAACTCTTGTATTACATCATAAGTTGGTGAGAGACGGGTATCTGAGACTCCACCCCTGAAGGATAAGCCCAAAAGTGTGACAATCGAATTGGCGATAGATTTCTTGCCTGATTCATTTAGGAGTTGCACAGCCTCATTAACACAATAGGCTGGCATAGAGTTGTTCATTGTTCGACTCCGCGCAATAATTTCACAATCAGAACGTAAGCGTTTTGCGATGTCAATAACAAACTGAGGATAAACAGGAATGCACGCGCCGCCGACCCCTACGCCGGGCTTGTGAAGATTGCAAAAAGGCTGAGAATTGGCCGCCTCCCGAGCCTCCCAAAAATCCACTCCTAGCTTTTCACACAACTTTGCAAGCTCATTAGAAAGAGCAATATTGACGTCTCGGTACACCCCCTCAAATAGCTTTTCTGCTTCTGCAGCCCTAATGCTACTCATTGTCAATATACCCTTCTTGAAAATCAGAGAGTACAGTTCCGTTCCTGTCTGCGTGCTCGTAGGGCCAGCACCTGCAATCACAGCTGGATATCTTACCTCAATATCCTCTATTGCTCTTCCTTCGTAGATTCTCTCTGGATTATATACTAAGTAGAAATCTTTCTCAACGAGGAGTCCTGAGCTTTTATTCTCGAGTATCTTGCAAATCACATCTTCCGTGGTCCCTGGGGGAACAGATGGATTAACCGCAACCATGTCGCCTTTCTTAAGTCCTTTACCTACCTCAGATGCTACTTCCTTTAAAGTAGAGAGGTCAGCCGATCCATCTTTAAACAACACTGGGACACAGATCATTTCCTTTAAAGTAGAGAGGTCAGCCGATCCATCTTTAAACAACACTGGGACACATATCATCTTCAAATAGGATTCTCGAGAGGCGCGCTCAAGATTATCGCATACAATGAACCTGCCTGATTTTATTCCTTCTCCGTACGCATCACCCACTCCAGGTTCGGGAAGATGAGTCTTGCCCTCTCTGGCATAATTCAAAACGGTGGGAGACTTGTCTATTCCTATAACGTGTGCTCCTGCCCTTAGCCAAACCGATGCCATCGCTGAGCCTACATGACCCAACCCATAGACCGCAATCTTGAACTCTCCACTGTATATCTTCTGCGCTATCTTTCTGTCATTCAGACGTCCGCTTGGGAGTTTGGAGACACCAAAGGAAGACGAAGTTGACCTGCTCACTTTAGCTCCCTTTTTATCATCATAGTATTGTAGCTTGTGCAGCATATCGTTATATTAGTTTATTTTGGCTCCTTTATGGTGCTTAGTTTGTCCTTCCCATTTCAGTTTCAATTTTAGATCTTTTCTCAGAGAAACATTATGTAGATAGTAATGAAGAGAGATAGTTCCGAGCTAGTGCAAATTCTTTTGTGCAATCAAGGATAATGAAATTTTTACCTTCGATCCATTTTTAAGATAATCTTACGAAATAACGACACCATTAACATCACCTCTTTTGAGGTCGGGTTTGATTTTGCAATAAGTCTCTTGAAGGCTGAATCAAGCAAGGGTCTCTTGTGCACGTCATACCCGGCTAGATCTGCGGCATTTGTTGCATAAGCAATTAAAAGATCAGTCTCTGACCTGCAAGCTATTCTTGGGCTCTTAACAGAAACTAAAATATTCGAATCCTGTAAACCACGCTTTGTTATCTCATACAATATTATTGTCAAGGCATGTGAAATATTCATTGTGTTATATTCCGTTCCGGTTTCTATTGCTACAACAATGTCGCACATTCGTAGCTCGTAGTTAGTAAGTCCAGATGCCTCTCTGCCAAGAACAACGTGGATATTATCCTTCTTCGGAAGATCGTCGATTATATCGACTAGATGGACAACGCTAATTGCATCTCTTAGAACATTGAGACGTCTTGAACTCCGCAACGCAGTTGTTCCTATTAATAATCTAGAATCACGCCTTAATTGTTGAAAGTCTGTTGCAATTGCTGATTCTAATATGCCATGTCCGTGCATGGCAAACCTTCTGGCTTCTTCAGGGTCAAAGATAGGGTCCACCAAGAATAGCTTGCTAAAACCAAAATTCTTCATAATCCTTGCCACATAACCCACGTTAATGGGGTGCCTAGGTTCGACCAGTACTATCCCAATAGGCATTTGGATTCAGGTGATCCTAAATAATACATCATACGTTCGATTCAGGTGAACCTACATAATATATCATACGTTCGAGCCAAGATTTTCCAAGCGGCTAAACTGGTCGCTCGAGGCTAGCGTCGGTACTGATGTGGCGAGGTGCAAGTCATGTATTTTTTTATCCGCCAATTAGCAGTTTCTTTATGTGACCAGCTATTCTATCTACTGCTTCAAAAGTTTTGGGATTGAACTTAAGTTGGTCTTCGTTTCTCCACTTACCATATATGCGTATATGATCTTCGAGAGGGTCAATTTTTAGTTCGCCCTCTTCGTACAAAATCTGCCTTAAGATTTCCTTCAATTCAACATCCGCCTCCAAAATGTTGGCGAGTCGGCCTCCTCCTTCCCATTTCACATCTGTTATTTTCTTGTTGGCAAAATGACCCTTGGTGATAGGATAACATTTAGCAAGAAACAGAGCGCTATCATAAATACGATTTTTCGCATCTACTATATAATGAACCTGGTAATAATCTAACGCCCCGTACGGGACCTGACTCGTGTCAACTTGATCCATGAATGATATACACTTTTGTATATAGGATGTCCTTATAACTTTTATACTGTGTAGGGCATACTTTTATATCATCACTAGATGTCGAGGCCTCCGTGGATTTGGAGGTTATTTTTCGAATTATGATTCTTAATCTATTTCAATGTCACCGAAGAGCTTCTTTTTTGCTTTCAAAAAATAGCCTTTGCAGAATTGTCGCGTACTCGAAAATAAGAGCAGCGCTTTCCATGTTGTCTTTATGTTTTTCTATATCGTTACCAAAGGCCATCACTAATGTCCTGGGAATCCCTAGAACCTCATTCATAAAAATCAGAAGCGAGTGATACATTAGAGTTGTAACCGCGTCAGGCTCGGCATCAGAGGAGATACCGTTGTGTTCTATCAAATTAGTTACTATAGACGAGAACTTCACCGAAAAGACGGCCTTTTCATTAGCTTCTCTATTTACGAGTCTCAAGATTCCCATGTAAAGCATATCTTCTATTGCTGATGCAATTGCCTCTATCTTTTCTTGCTCTTTTTTTTCTGGCCCCGACATCAACCGCTCTAGGGCCAAAGGGACATATCTTATTTTGTCTTTTGTAAATGACTAATATATGACGCCACCAAATCCTGGTCGACTATTCCTTGGACCACTATTTCCTGTCCTTGGGACAACTTGATATCCATAGCCACAGCACTATAGGGAAGATCGAGGCGCTCAATTAACTCCGGCTCGTCGGTCGCAAAAGAGTTGACACACTCGCCATTGGCACATGAAAATCTAATGATCTTGCTGACTTTCCTGGACCCGGAACCCGCTGCTCTTCCTCCAGCGGAGCCTCTAGACTCTTCCACCAATAGGATAAAAATCTCATTCGCATTGTTTGACGTAAGATTAATCTCTCGTTCAGCGACTACGATCTTTCTTCCATGAAGTAGTAAAACGTCGTCGATTGTTTCTAACACAGAGAAGGCTCCTCGTCCGTAAATACCAAAGTTGTTCCACATATAGTTCTTGTCTTATAGTATATCCTGTGAATGAACACTAGTATTATGATAAAATCTTTCCAAACCTCTAAATTGTTGCGATACAATTTTTTATATGAGACAGTCAATTATGTATATGTGGCAAAGACAGAGTCAACTCAGATGCTCCGTAAAAGCCAGATCGCACCTGACTTTACGTTGAAGGGGACAGACGAAATAGCGTACAGACTCGAAAGTTTCTCATCAAGCAGGCTGTTGCTGGTTGTCTTCATTTGTAATCATTGTCCGTACGTCAGGGCAAGAATTCGTGACTTGGTAGCTCTGCAATCTAAATTTGACAAGCCTGACCTGCAGGTGATAGCCATAAATAGTAACGACCCAAGCTACCAGGAGGAAGGCTTTGAAAACATGAAAAAGTTTAGTATAGAATATAGTTTGAACTTTCCGTACCTTTTCGACGAAAGCCAGGTCGTCGCGCGATCATATGGTGCTGCTTGCACTCCCGATCCATTTCTGTTTGATTCAGAACGGAAATTGTTGTTCCACGGAAAAATAAACGATGCGCTGGAACCGGATATGACTCCCAAAGTTCACACGATGGAGGAGAATGTTAGAAAGGTTTTGTCAGGTCAAAAACTAGACAAGGATTTTGATCCTTCAATTGGATGCTCAATTAAGTGGAAGAGTTAAAGGAGCGCCTATCACATTATCCATACTGGTAAGATACACCCTTCTCGCCACGCGGATGTTTCCACTGGGTTTCTCTTGCGCATGTTCCGCACTCAATACATCCTTCGTGCTGAAGTGTGACTTCGTCATGTTCTAAACTGTAACATTTGGTAGGACACAATACAACCATCTTTTTCATGAATTCCGATCGACAATCAAGTATCCTAATATGAGAAACACTATCATCGTCATACTTCAAGTTGGCGATACGCTGTGCGATGGTCATGATCTTCGGTGTGTAGGTTGCTGAAACTCTCTTTCCTAGACGTTCAGCAAGTTCAGTTGGAACTTGAACGTATGTCTCCTCTGATTCAACAAGAGGCAAGAGGCGATCGTATCCAAGCATATTCGCGAGACCGACTGCTAAACCTCGCAGCGTGCCGCTCGACATCAGTCTTATTATTGTACCGTATCTAGAACCTATGATATCTTTTGGTACATTCTTGGCCGCGTCAAGGAATACCTTGAGGTAGTCTTTGTCGATCTCTTTCATATCCCTGGTATACGGGCTCTCTTCTATAGATTTTGTATAAAATTCACCCATATAATCAGGAGAAAAATTGTTCCTCTCAATTGAACGAGCCACAGCATTTGCAGCCCTGACTGCATCGTCTATTCCAACATTCAGTCCTTCTATTCTAGGGCCGATAAATATACCCCTACCTGCGGCATCGCCGATGAATAAAATATTTCTCAAAAAGGGTCTTTTCATTCTACAGCGCTTCCCATCAGGAACAAGTTTTGCGCTATACTCCAATTCTACATAATCAGTTGCAAATTTGGTTCCGTATTTGGCTGTTAAGTCTTGATAAATTGTGTCCAGCCTAGATTTTATTTCTTGCTCACTTTTGTACTTACCACTTTCTATAAGATTTTTACGACCTCGAACCGAGTAGTACTGTGTCCGAAGGTCATCCCATGTTTTAAGTAGCTTACTTACCCCAAACCGTGTTTTCAGTTGCTCTTCTTTGGATAGGCCTTGACCTATTTCTTCTTTTATCGGGACCTCATCTTTGACGAATTCTCTTACGAGAGGATTATTTAAGAGGGCGTTAACCAGCTCGTATGGTTCTGTAGGACGTGAAATCAGTGAGTCATAATGGTATACCGCGCCTACAGAAAGTGTTTCCCGATTCGTGTAGACAAACCCACCGCCGATATGGTTTAGGGTTACGTCGCCAGAGAAAAGATGGGCTGCTCCTTCCTCAGAAGAGATTTCGAATCTCTCATTGATTAAATCCTCTGGGAGTTTTACAACCACCTTCACGCCTTGGTACAGTTCTTCAGGTGAAAATTTCTGTCTCGCTCCTGTTAAATCGGCGATTTCCGAGTTAACTCCATCTGCTGCAATGATTGCCTTTACCTCAAATTCCTTCAACTCGTCGGTTTCGATAACAGTTTTTCCCTGTTCTGATAGGATATTCCTGACATGGACGCCAGGTATTATTCCTCCACCCTGCTTCTCTGCCGATTCGCTGGCTACCTGAGCGAACCAAGGATTTAGCGAATTCAAGAGAACAGAATAACCAAAATTGGCTTGGTATCGGTGAGCAGCGGTAAGATCTATTGAATACGCCTTGTCCTTGGAGGTAGCGTGAAGCATATACTTTGTAATCAATCTCTCAATGGGCGCATCGTGAAAGAATTGCTCACCGTATACGTCTTCGACATTGAAAACTTTACCATTTTTAGGTTTCTTGGAATATAGTATCCCGCCTGACACATTCTTACTTCCTATAGTCTTGCCTGCCTCAATCAGAACAGCTTGCTTTCCAAGAATTGATAGTTGCTGAAGGGCTGCAAGTCCGGCGGATCCTCCTCCAACGACCGCTACATCAAATTTCTCCAAGAGATTTACTCCTTGACCTTCATTACCATTCTAGCCCTCTGTTCCCTTATTTCTTCTATCAGAGCTGGGAGAACTTCCTCCATCTTCCCTTTAACAAAAATATCAGATTCATCTTTGATCTGTGAGTTCTCATCAACATTTATGGAAATAACAAATTCTGATTCCTTCATCCCTGCAAGATGTTGGACAGCCCCGCTAATTCCAACTGCGATATATAATTGTGGGTTTACCTTCCTGCCGCTAGTTCCAATAACCCTATCTGGAACGAAGTACTTAGAGCTTAGACCTTCACTTACAGTATATGGCCTCTTGGAAACCGGTAGCGAAATTCCTATCTCGGCGTCTAATACCTCTGACAATTTCGCAACCAGTCTTGTGTTCTCCTCTGGGGAATTCTTGATGCCGCGGCCAAAGCTGATTATACATTTATGCTTGTCGAAGTCAATGGCACTCTTCACTGCTCTTCGGTCCAACACCTTCACCCTTGCCAAATCGTCTTCTGATATATAGGGCTCATAGTTGACAATGACTCCCTTTCTGCTTGTGTCTCTGGTCAATGGGCTGAACACGCCAGGTATTATACTACAAGCTTGGGGATGATACTCCCTCTGGATTATTGGATTTCTATTATCAAGGCACAAGATAGTGGTCCACAAGAAGCCTGAAAAATCCGGCCTATACATCTCTAAGGTTTTTTCGAATGCCTGAAAAATCCGGCCTATACATCTCTAAGGTTTTTTCGAATACAATTGGCTTACCTTTAGTTTTATGTTCGTGCTTAATCTCTAGATCCTCTATGACAAGTTTGTTTATGTCAGACGCTAGACCGGATTCCAACTCAGCCATAACGGTAGAAGAAAGTTGCCTGCCGATATTATC
>OCZS010000648.1_pt1 | contig 11729 bp, 10 predicted proteins | sample 1539071 | NCBI WGS metagenome assembly OCZS01 (sample SAMEA3113584, study PRJEB22503) | soil metagenome | reverse complement strand
ATTCGTGCACGAGGCCCTGCCGGGTCGGGTGGTGTTCGGCGCCGGTGCTGTGGCGCGAGTGGCCGACGAGGTCGCGGCGCTGGGCCTGGAGCGCGTGCTGGTGGTGGCGGGCGGGTCGTCCACAACCGTCGGCGCGCGGATCGCCGACGACCTGGGCGATCGCTGCGCCGGGCGCCTCGGCCAGGTCCGCCAGCACGTGCCAGAGCCGCTGGCCTCCGATGCTCGGCGCACCGCCGTCGAGGCGGGCGCCGACGGCGTGGTGGCCGTCGGCGGCGGCTCGGCGATCGGGCTGGCCAAGGCGATCGCCGTCGACTCCAGGGCCGAGGCGGCCTCGGGGAACGGCGGCGTGGCGGTGGTCGCCGTCCCCACCACGTACTCGGGGTCGGAGATGACCCCCATCTTCGGGGTCACCGGAATCGATACAGATCGGCACCCGCCGAACGGTCGTGGATCTGCGACAGGTGCCGAGCGGTATCGAGAACACAAGCAGACGGGTCGCGACCTGCGGGCCCTCCCACGAGTGGTCGTGTACGACCCGGCCCTCACGGTCGACCTGCCCGCCGCCGTCACCGCGTCGAGCGGGTTCAACGCGCTCGCGCACTGCGTCGAGGCGCTCTACGCCCCCGGCACCAACCCGGTGGTGCAGCTGCTGGCGGCGGAGGGCATCCGGTCGCTGGCCGGGGCACTGCCGGCGGCGGTCGAGCGTCCTGCCGACCTTGATGCCCGCGGTGGGACGCTGTACGGCGCCTACCTGGCCGGCGCCGCGCTCGCCGTGGCGGGAACGGCGCTGCACCACAAGCTCTGCCACGTGCTCGGGGGCACGTACGGCCTCGTCCACGGCGACGTCAACGCCGTCGTGTTGCCGCATGTTGTGGCGTACAACGCGGCCGCCGCGCCCGACGCGGTGGCGACCGTCGCGGCGCGGCTCGGCGCCGAGCGCGGCCAGGCCGCGCCGGCCCTGCGCGCGCTGGCGGAGCGCCTCGGTGCGCCGACCAGCCTTGCGGCGCTCGGCATGCCCGCCGACGGGCTCGATCTCGCCGCCGAGCGCGCCGTGGCCGAGACCGGCGCCACCAACCCGCGTCCGCCCGACGTCACATCGCTGCGGGCCCTGCTCCAGCGCGCCTACGACGGCGCGGCGCCGACACCCAGCTAGTCCACATCAGGGGGATGGACATGACACACGAGACCGACGATCCACATCACAGTCGGGCAGCCATCGATGCCAGCAGACGCCGATTCCTGCAGGGGGCGCTCGGTGGGCTGACCGTCGTCTCGCTCGGCGGGCTCGCCGCCTGCGGCGACGACAGCGACCGCCGCGGCGGCGGGGGAGGGGGCGGCAACGGCGGGGGCGATGGAGGCGGCACGATCAAGATCGGCTACGTCACGCCACGCACCGGCGCGCTGGCTCCGTTCGGGGAGGCCGACGACTTCGTGCTCAGCCAGATGCGCGACGTCTTCGCCGACGGCCTCGAGATCGGGGGCGCCAGCTGGGCGATCGAGATCATCGACATGGATAGCCAGTCGGACTCGGACCGGGCCGCCGACGTGGCCGGCGACCTCATCGTCGACGAGGGCGTGAACCTCATTCTCGTCTCGTCGACTCCCGACACCACCAACCCCGTGGCCGACCAGTGCGAGCTCAACCAGGTGCCGTGCATCTCGACGGTGGCGCCCTGGCAGCCCTACTACATCGGCCGCGGCGGCGACCCGGCATCCACCGAGCCCGCGTTCACGTACACGTACCACTTCTTCTGGGGCCTCGAGGACGTGATCGGCGTGTTCCTCGCAATGTGGAACCAGGTCGAGACCAACCACACTGTCGGGGGCCTGTTCCCCAACGACGCCGACGGCAACGCCTGGGGCGACGCCCAGAACGGCTTTCCGCCACCGTTGCAGGAGGCGGGCTACACGCTGGTCGACCCCGGCCGCTACACCAACGGCACGAACGACTTCTCGGCACAGATCTCGGCCTACAAGGAGGCGGGGGCCCAGCTGCTCACCGGCGTGCCGATCCCACCCGACTTCACAAACTTCTGGACCCAGGCTCTGCAGCAGGACTTCCGTCCGCTGGTGGCGTCGGTGGGCAAGGCGCTGCTGTTCCCCTCCGCGGTCGAGGCGCTCGGCGACCAGGGCGCCGGGCTGTCGACCGAGGTGTGGTGGAGCCCGAGCCACCCGTTCACGTCGTCGCTCACCGACCAGTCGGCCCAGGAGCTGGCCGACGCCTACTCGGAGGACACGGGCAAGCAGTGGACGCAGCCCATCGGGTTCGCTCACGCGCTGTTCGAGGTGGCAGCCGATGTGCTCAGCCGCAGCGGTGACCCCAGCGACCCGCAGGCGGTGGTCGACGCGCTCGCCGGCACGCAGATGGACACGGTCGTGGGCAACCTCGACTGGAGCGCCGGCCCGGTGCCCAACGTGGCCAAGACCAAGCTGGTCGGCGGCCAGTGGCGCGAGGGCACCGACTACCCCTACGAGATCGCCATCGTCGCCAACGACGACCTGACGGACGTGCCGACGAGCGGGTCGGTGGAGCCGATCGCGTGACGGACGGCCGGGACGGCACCCCGATCCTCGAGGCCGACGGCCTCTCGAAGTCGTTCGGGGGGATCGTGGTGGTCGACGACCTGTCCATCACGGTCGGCCGCGACGAGGCGGTCGGCCTGGTCGGACCCAACGGGGCCGGCAAGACCACCGTGTTCAACCTCGTCGCCGGCGACCTCCGACCCGACGGCGGTCGCGTCCACTTCGACGGCGCCGACATCACCGGGGTGCGGGCCGACCGCCTGTGCCGGGCGGGAATCGGCCGCACCGCCCAGGTTCCCCGCCCCTACGGCGGGATGACGGTGTTCGAGAACGTACTCGTCGGCGCCGTGTTCGGCGGCGGTTCGCCGCGCTCCGAACGGGCCGCGCTCGGGCCCGCTTTCGCGGCGCTCGAGCAGGCGGGGCTGGCCGGCCGCGCCAACACAGTGGCCGGCCGGCTCGGCCTGCTCGACCGCAAGCGCCTGGAGCTGGCGCGGGCGTTGGCTACGGAGCCCCGCCTGCTGATGCTCGACGAGATCGCCGGCGGCCTGACCGAGGCCGAGGTGTTGCAGCTCGTCGACACCATCAGGGCGATCCGCGGCCAAGGGGTGGCCGTCGTGTGGATCGAACACATCGTCCACGCCCTGCTGGCCGTGGTCGACCGCATCGTGGCTATGAGCTTCGGCCGCAAGATCGCCGAGGGCGAGCCCCGCGAGGTGATGGCCAGCCGCGCCGTCCAGGAGGTCTACCTGGGGGTGGTCCCGGCGTGAGCGCGGCTCTGCTCGAGGTCGCGGGTGTCGACGCGCACCACGGCCAGCTCCAGGCGCTGTTCGGTGTGGACCTGGCGGTCGACGAGGGCGACACGGTGGCGATGATCGGCGCCAACGGGGCCGGGAAGTCGACGCTCCTGCACACGATCGCCGGCGCCCTGCGTCCGACGCGCGGCACCGTGACGTTCGCCGGCGCGTCGCTCGCCGGCGTGGCCGCCGATCGCCGGGTCGGCCTCGGTATCGCCCTCGTGCCCGAGGGCCGCCGGCTGTTCCCCAGCCTCACCGTCGAGGAGAACCTCCTGGTCGGCGCTCACCGCCGCCGCCGGGGCGCGTGGAACGTCGCCCGGGTCGTCGAGCTGTTCCCCTGGCTCGACCGCCTCCGGAACCGCCGCGCGGCCTACCTCTCCGGCGGCGAGCAGCAGGCGGTGGCGATCGGGCGGGCACTGATGGCCAACCCGCGGCTGCTGCTGCTCGACGAGGTCTCGCTGGGGCTCGCCCCCGCGGTCGTGAAGCAGGTCTACGCCGCGCTGCCGGGCATCGTGGCCGAGGGCACCACGGTGATCGTCGTCGAGCAGGACATCGGGCAGGCCCTGGCCGTGGCGCGCCACGTGACGTGCCTGCTGGAGGGCCGCGTGTCGCTCCAGGGGCGGCCGGCGGAGCTGACCCGCGACCGCATCATGGCCGCGTACTTCGGGATGTAGGAAAGGAGCGACCGCGAGCCGATGGACTGGGTCAACGCCGTCGTCCAGGGGATCCTGCTCGGTGGTGTGTTCGCGCTGTTCGCCACCGGGCTGTCGCTGTCGTTCGGCATCATGCGCCTCGCCAACCTGGCCCACGGCACGCTGGCGCTGCTGGCCGCGTTCATCGCCTACTCGATCGTCGACGCCACCGGCGTCAACCCGCTGGTGGTGCTGCTGGCGGTGGTGCCGATCATGTTCGTCGTCGGGTACGTGCTCCAACGCGGACTGCTCAACTTCACACTCACCGGCGATCCGCTCACGGCCATCCTCGTGACGTTCGGCCTGGCCATCGTCGTCGAGAACCTGCTGCTTGAGCGCTACTCGGGCGACGCCCGCGGTCTCGACGCCGGATCCATCGAGAGCGAGAGCATCCGTGTCACCGACGACATCGCCATCGGTTGGTTCCCGCTCATGACCTTCGCCGTGGCCGTCGGCGTCCTCGCCTTCTTGTACCTGGTGTTCGCCCGGACACGAGCCGGGCGGGCGTTCCGGGCGATCAGCGACGACCGGGCCACCGGCCGGCTGATGGGCATCGACGAGCGGCACTACTACGCCCTGGCGATGGGCATCGCGCTCGCGACCGTCGCCATAGCCGGCGTCTTCCTCGGCATCCGCACGACGTTCTCGCCGGCCGACGGCAACGCGCAGCTGCTGTTCGGGTTCGAGGCCGTCATCATCGGCGGGCTGGGATCGCTGTGGGGCACGCTCGCCGGCGGGGTGGTGCTGGGCGTCGCGCAGACCGTCGGTGCCCAGATCGAGCCGGGGTGGAGCGTCCTCACCGGCCACCTCGTCTTCCTGGCCGTGCTGGCCGTCCGGCCCAATGGGCTGTTCGGGAAGGCGACCCCCGCGTGACGCCCGCGGACACGCGCGCCGGCGTGGCGGAACCGGTCACCGCGGCACCGCCAGCGGCTCGTGCGTGGCGAATCGCCCGGTGGACGCCCGAGAGCCGGGTGGGGGTGGTTTCGGCCCTCGTCGGCCTGGGCGTCCTGGCGACGCTGCCCGACTGGGGTACCTCGTCGAACTTGGCGACGGTCGTCGAGATCATGACCCTGCTGGCACTGGCCCAGATGTGGAACCTGCTCGCCGGCTTCGCCGGACTGGTCTCGATCGGTCAGCAGGCGTTCATCGGCATCGGCGCCTACGCGCTCTTGGTCCTCGCCGACGACCACGACATCGACCCGTTCGTGGCCGTGTGGCTGGCGGCTCTCGTCGCCGCCCTGCTGTCGGTGCCGATCGGCGTGCTCGCCTTCCGGCTGCGGGGCGGCTACTTCGCCATCGGCACGTGGGTCATCGCCCAAGTCGTGTTCCTGATGGTCACCAACAACACGTCCCTCGGCGGGGGCAACGGGCGCAGCCTGTTGTCGCTCGGGGCCTACGACCGCATCACCCGCGAGGACTACACCTTCTACACCGCCCTGGTCGTGGGCGCCGGGGCCGTGGCAGTCGTCGTGCTGATCCTGCGCTCGCGCCTCGGCTTGGCCTTACGGGCCATCCGCGACGACGAGGCGGGCGCCCGCAGCGCGGGCGTCGACGTCTACCGGGCCAAGCTCGCGGTCTGGGTCATCGCGGGCGGGTGGACGGGGCTGGCCGGCGGCGTCATCTACCTGCAACGGCTCAACGTGCAGCCCACCTCCGCCTTCAGCGTGCAGTGGACGGCGTTCATGATCTTCATCGTCGTCATCGGCGGCTTGGGCTCGACCACCGGGCCGATCATCGGCACGCTGGTGTTCTGGGTGCTGCGCGACCAGCTCGCCGACCTGGGCGAGTGGTACCTGATCATCCTCGGCTCGGTGGCGGTGTTGATGGCGATCCTGGCGCCCAAGGGCATCTACGGGCTCCTGAACCGCATCCGGCCGTTCCAGCTGTTCCCCGTGCAGCGCCGGCTGCGGCCCCGACGCCGAGCGAGCGTCGGGAGTGCAGGCCCGTGAGCTACGTCGTTGACGCCGTGCGCACACCGGTCGGCCGGTACGCCGGCGCGCTCGCAGGCGTGCGGCCCGACGACCTCGCCGCCCACGCGCTGCGGGCGGTCGTCAAGCGGGTGCCCGACCTCGACCCGGCCGACATCGATGACGTCTGGTTCGGCGACGCCAACGGCGCCGGCGAGGACAACCGCGATGTAGGCCGCATGGCCGTGCTGTTGGCCGGTCTGCCCACCTCCGTGCCGGGCGCCACGGTGAACCGGTTGTGCGGCTCCGGGCTCGAGGCCGTGATCGCCGCCGATCGGGCCATCGCGGTGGGCGACGCCGCGGTCGCCGTGGCCGGCGGCGTGGAGTCGATGAGCCGGGCGCCGTGGGTGCTGCTCAAGCCCGACACCGCCTACCCCCGCGGCCCCGAGACGCTGCACTCGACCACGCTGGGGTGGCGGCTGGTCAACCCCCACATGCCCACCGAGTGGACGGTCTCGCTGGGCGAGGGCGCGGAGATCCTGGCCGAGCGGCACGGCATTTCCCGTGAGGCCCAAGACGCCTTCGCCCTACGGTCGCACCAGCAGGCCGCCGCGGCGTGGGACCGGGGCTCCTTCGACGATGAGATCACCGTGCCGGTCGACGACGACGGGCAGCGGTTCCTCGATCGGGACGAGAGCATCCGGCCCGACAGCACCCCCGAGGCGCTGGCGCGGCTGCGTCCCAGCTTCAGGCCGGACGGGACCGTCACGGGTGGCAACGCGTCGCCGCTCAACGACGGCGCCGCCGCCATGCTGCTGGCCGACGAGGCCACAGCCGGGCGACTGGCTGCCGAGCCGCTGGCGCGCATCGCCGGCCGCGCCACCTCGGCGGTCGAGCCGCCGCTCTACGGCCTCGGCCCGGTGGAGGCGGCGGAGCGGGCGCTCAAGCGGGCGGGCATCGGGTGGGCCGACCTGTCGGTCGTCGAGCTCAACGAGGCGTTCGCCGCCCAGTCACTGGCCTGCCTGGTGCACTGGCCCGACCTCGACCCCGAGATCGTCAACCCCAACGGCGGCGCCATCGCCATCGGCCACCCGCTCGGGTGCTCGGGCGTGCGCATCCTCACCTCGCTGGTGTGGGAGCTGCGCCGGCGGGGCGGGGGCTGGGGCTTGGCGACGATGTGCATCGGGGTAGGGCAGGGCATCGCGGTGGTGGTCGAAGCGTGACATGAGGGGGCGTTGATGGATGACGTGACCGTCGAGCCGGCGGGCCGGGCCCTCGCTGGCGTGCCGCGCGAGCGGCTCGCCGAGCTGGTGGCCGCCACCTGCGACGCAATGTCGGGCGTGATCGAGCGCTACGGCGTGAGCGAGGACGAGTGGTACGCCGCGCTCACGTTCCTGGGCGAGGTGGCCGCAGCCGACGAGATGATCCTGCTGTCCGACGTCATGCGGCTCTCGGTGCTGGTCAACGACCTCACGCACCCACCTGACGGGGCCGCCACGGCCGCCAACGTGCTGGGCCCGTTCTGGCGCCCGGCGCCCGAGATCGGCAACCCGGGCACGCTCGTGGGCACCGACGAGCCGGGCGAGCGACTCGTCATGACCGGCGTCGTGCGCGCTGATGGCGCACCCGTGGCGGCCGCCGAGCTCGACGTTTGGCAGTGCAACGCCTCGGGCCTCTATGACGTGCAGGTCGACCAGCTCGCCGGACAGCCACGCTGGCGCGGGGTCATCCGGACGGGCCCGGACGGCCGCTACGAACTGCGCACCATCGTTCCGCCGCCCTATCAGGTGAAGACTGACGGGCCGGTCGGTGTCCTGCTGGCTCGGTTGGGGCGGCACGCCTATCGGCCGGCTCACATCCACCTGAAGGCCGCGGCCCCCGGCCACGAGCCGCTGACGACGATGGTGTTCTTCGCCGGCGACGAGTGGCTGGGCAACGACACGATCGGGGCCGACAGGCCCGAGCTCACGGTCCCGATCGAGCGAACCGGCTCTGGTCCGGCCACAGCGACGTTCGACGTCACCCTGCGATCGTCTGGTCGCTAGTACCCGAACACCTGGGTCCAGTACCAGCCGTCGGAGTTGACGCCGACCCCGATGGCGGTGAACGCGCACTCCGTGATGTTCGCCGCATGCGCCGGCGAGCTCATCCAGCCGTCCATGACGGCGGCGGCGCTGGGGTAGCCAGCCGCGATGTTCTCGCCGCCGGGGCTCTCGTAGCCGGCGGCCTTGGCGCGGTCCACGAAGTCGTCGCCCTCCGGGCTGGTGTGCGAGAAGTAATCGCGCGCGGCCATGTCGTCGCTGTGGGCCTGGGCGGCGACGGTCAGGCGGTCATCGGCGCGCAGCGGTGCGCACGCCGGGTTCGCGTTGGCTCGGGCCTCGTTGACGAGCGTCAGCACATCGTCGGCGGGCGACGGCGGTGGCGGGGCCGCCAGGACCTGGGACTGCGTCGTCGGCGGCGCGGTGGTGGTCGTCGCGGCGGCGCGGGTGGTCGGTGGTGTCGACGGTGGGGCGTCCGCGGACGTTGTCGTCGCCGCGCTCGAGGGCGGGCTCGACTCCGAGCTGCCGTCCGATTCGGTCGCCGATGACGGCGATGACGGTGCAGTCGCTCTGGTCGACATGCCCGGCGGCCCGGCGTCGCCCGCGGTCGGGGAACCCGACGCACGGTCGCTCGTCTCGACGCGGTCGCCGGTGGCGGCATCGGTCACGGCGGCGGCGGCGATCGGCACCAGGCACGCCGCCGCCAGCACGGCGAGGAGACGCCGAAGCGACGGCGGCGGCGCGTCACGATACGAGCGGCCCCCAGCCATGGGGTGCACAGTACCGAGCGCGCCCCCCACCGTCAGGTTCCTCACGCCACGTTGTCCGGTGACCCGGCTTCATGACCGTCGACCCTCCGGCCAGCGTCCGGACCGGCTGGACAGGTAGGACGGCGTGGCCGGTACCCTCCGACGTCGTGCAGATCGTCCACGAGGGTGCGCCCATCCCGCCGTTGGCCAGGGGTTCGGTGCTCACCATCGGCATGTTCGACGGTGTGCACATCGGCCACCAGGCCGTCATCGCGCGAGCCGTGGCCACCGCCACCGGGCTCAGGACACAAGCCGTGGTTGTCACGTTCGACCGCCACCCTGCCTCGGTGGTGCGCCCCGACGCTGGTGTGCGGTTGCTGACCGACCTGCACCAGCGGGCCGATCGCATCGGCCGGCTCGGCGTCGACGTGGTCTTCGTCGCGCGCTTCGACGAGGAGGGGTCGCTCGAACACCCCCGCGTGTTCGTCGACGAGCTCGTCCGCGCCTTCGCTCCCCAGGGGGTCGTTGTCGGCGAGGACTTCCACTTCGGCCACCGCCGCCGCGGCGACCTCCCGCTGCTCGAGACGGCGGGCGTGGCCGCGGGGTTCAAGGTCGAGGGCGTCGGCGCGGTGTCGCTCGACGGCATCGGCCGCGTGTCGTCGACGCTCATCCGCGAGGCGGTGGCCGCCGGCGACGTCGGGCTGGCAGCACGGCTGCTCGGTCGCAGCCACGCAGTCCGCGGCGTCGTCGAGCACGGCGACGAGCGGGGACGATCGCTCGGGTTCCCGACGGCCAACGTGGCGGTGCCCGGCGACATCCAGCTGCCGGCCGACGGCGTCTACGCGGGCTCCTACCGCCGCGAGGACGGCAGCCACCACGTGGCGGCGATCTCGGTCGGCCGCCGCCCCACCTTCTATGCCGAGAGCGGCTCGCTCTTGGTCGAGGCCTACCTGCTCGACTTCGACGGCGACCTCTACGGCCAGCACGCCGAGGTCGCGTTCGACACGTGGATCCGCGGTCAGGTGCGTTTCGAGGGCGTGGACGGTCTCGTCGCCCAGTTGCGGAGCGACGTCGAGAAGGTCCGCGAGGCGGCCGAGGTTGAGGGTGCTTAGGTTCCTCACCGCCGGCGAGTCGCATGGTCGCTCGCTCGGCGTGATCGTCGAGGGCCTTCCCGCCGGTCTCGGCGTCACCGCCGAGGACGTCTCGGCCGAGCTGGCACGCCGGCGGCTGGGCTACGGGCGCGGTCCCCGCCAGCGCTTCGAGCGCGACGAGCTGACGCTGGTCGGCGGCGTGCGCCATGGGCGGACCTTGGGTGGCCCGGTGCTCATCGAGATCCCCAACCCGGAGTGGCCGCGCTGGGAGCAGGAGATGTCCCCGGCGCCCGGCGAGCCGAGCAAGCGGCTCACCGCCCCGCGCCCGGGCCACGCCGACCTGGCCGCGATGCAGAAGTACGGCTTCGACGACGCCCGCGACGCGCTCGAGCGGGCGTCGGCTCGCGAGACGGCCGCCCGCGTGGCGGCCGGCGCGCTGGCCAAGTTGCTGCTGCGCGAGCTCGGCGTCGACGTGCTGTCGCACGTGGTGGCGATGGGCGGCGTCGCCGCCCCGGCCGGCACCCGGCCCGGTCCGGGCGACCGCGAGACCGTCGATTCGTCACCGGTGCGGTGCTTCGACCCCGGCGCCAGCGAGGCGATGGTCACGGCCATCAAGGCCGCAGCCAAGCAGGGCGACAGCGTGGGCGGCATCGTCGAGGTGGTGGCCAACGGCGTACCCGTCGGGCTCGGCAGCCACGTGCACTGGGACCGCAAGCTCGATGCCCTCCTCGCCTTCAGCCTCATGAGCATCCAGGCGGTCAAGGCGGTGGAGATCGGCGACGGCTGGGAGGTCGCGGGTCGGCTCGGCTCGCAGGCCCACGACCCCATCTCGTGGGACGCGGAGGCCGGTACCTACCGGCGAGCCTCCGCGCATGCCGGCGGCATCGAGGGTGGCATCTCCACCGGCGAGCCGCTCATCGCCCGCGTCGCCATGAAGCCGCTGTCGACGCTCAACCGGCCCGTGCTCAAGACCGTCGACGTCGAGACCAAGGAAGAGACGGTCAGCTTCAAGGAGCGCACCGACGTGACCGCCGTGCCCGCGATGGGGGTCGTGGCCGAGGCGATGGCGGCACTGGTGCTCGCGTCGGAGGCGCTCCGCAAGTTCGGCGGCGACTCGGTCGACGAGTTGCGCCGCAACCACGCGGCCTACGTGGCGTCCCTGTAGCCGGGGCGTTCATGTGATCGCCTGAGGTGCGGCGGCCGGCTCGCCGCGGCGGCTGTCCCAGAGCATCTTCGCGGCGACAACGAGGAGCAGGGCGGCGAACAGGCGGTTGGAGAGCTGCTCGTCGAGGCCGACCGAGATCTGCGACGCCCCGAACGACGACACCACGCCCGAGAGCCCGACGAGCGCGGCCACCCGCAGGTCGGCATTGACCTTCACGACGTTGCGGCTGGTGCCCACCACCGCGGTGGGGATGATCACCGCCAGAGACGAACCCTTGGCCACCGCTGCGGGGATACCGAGGAACACGACCATCGCCGGGATCATGACGATGCCGCCCCCCACGCCCAGCAGCCCGGACGTGACGCCCGTGACGACCCCGACCAGCACGAGGGCCAAGGCGGTGCCGATCGTGAGGTCGCCGCGGCCCGAGGCGTCGGTGGTGTCGAGCACGAGGCGGGTGGCGCTGGCCAGCAGCAAGCACGCGAATGTGAGCGTCAGCGCCCGCTGGGGGACCACGTGGAGCAGGTGCGTGCCGATGATGGCGCCCATCCCGGCAGCGCCGACGACGAGGAAGACGGACGCAGGCCAGTCGACCTTGTCGTCGAGCGCGTAGCCGATCAGTGCCGCCAGGGCGATGGGAACGATGGCGGCCAGTGACGTGCCGTGCGCCAGCCGCTGGCCCATGCCCAGCACGATCACCAGGGCGGGGACCATGAGGATGCCGCCCCCGACGCCGAACAGGCCGGACAGGAACCCGGCGATCAGGCCC
>OCZS010000646.1_pt1 | contig 11755 bp, 10 predicted proteins | sample 1539071 | NCBI WGS metagenome assembly OCZS01 (sample SAMEA3113584, study PRJEB22503) | soil metagenome | reverse complement strand
AGCGGGCCGAGCACGTGATGCTGGTCGACCTGGCCCGCAACGACCTCGGCCGGGTGTCGCGGCCCGGCACCGTCCGGGTCGACGAGTTCATGCGGGTCGAGCGCTACTCCCACGTCATGCACCTGGTCTCGGATGTGGTCGGCGAGCTGTCCGAGGAGGTGGCGGCCTTCGACGTCCTGGCGGCCAGCTTCCCGGCGGGCACGGTGTCGGGGTCGCCCAAGGTCCGGGCCATGGAGATCATCGACGACCTGGAGCGCCACCGCCGCGGCCCCTATGCCGGCTGCGTCGGCTACTTCGACTTCTCCGGCAACCTCGACACCTGCATCACCATCCGCACCTGCGTGTTCGTGGACGGCGTGGCCTACTGCCAGGCCGGCGCCGGCGTGGTCGCCGACTCGGTCCCCGAGCTCGAGGAGCGCGAGACCGAAGCCAAGGCCCGGGTCCTCCTCACCGCCGTCGCCGCCGCCGAGGCCCTGTCGGGGACCGGGTCGCCCGACGGCCACCGCCCGGTTCCCGCCCGCACCGGTGGCTGACACCGGCCCGGGCGCGGCCCGCCCGGGTCCGGAGGTGGGCCCAGGGCCGGAGGCGGCCGACCACCCGATCCCGGGCACGCCGGAACCCCGCCCCCTGGTCGGTGGGCCCCCGAATCGGGAGGGTAGCCCGACGCCGGAGGGGGCGACGCCGGTTGTCCACACCCCCGCCCCGTCCGCCCCCGGACCCTCCGACCGGCGGTCCATGCAGCTGGCGATGGTGGCGGTGCTGGCCGGGGTGATGCTGGCGGTGACCGGGGCCGGGCAGGCCTGGGCGAGGGTGAGCGCGGCGGTCGAGCTGCCCGGGATCGGCTCGGCCCGGCTCGGCGGGGCCGAGGTGACCGGCAACGACCTCGCCCCCCTGGGGGCGCTCGCCCTGCTCGGGCTGGTGCTGCTGGTCGCGGTGGCCGCGACCCGGGGCCGGGGCCGCTGGGTGGTCGGGCTGGCCCTGCTGGCCCTCGGCGGCGCCCTCGTCCTGGGCGGCGCGCTCGGCGGCGCCCGGGTCTCGGAGGAGGCGGTCGAGCGGGCCGAGCAGGGGCTGCTGGAGGGCGTCCCGGGCGGCACCGGCCTCCGGGTGGCCACCCCGCCCGGCGGCCCGGTCATGGTCGTGGCCGGCGGGCTGCTGCTGGCCCTGGCCGGGGCCGAGGCGCTCCGCCGGGGGGCCGGCTGGCCGGCTCTCGGCGACGCCTTCCGGGCCCCGCCCGACCGCGCCCAGCCCCTCGCCGGCCAGGACGAGCCGCCCTGGGAGGGCGACTGACCAGGATCTTCACCTCGCTCGAACCTGCCGCGATGCGCTCCCGAACCTGCCGCGGCGATGCTAGCGTCGGCCCGACGGCGAAAGGGGACTGGTTGACGCCGGAGCAACCCTCCAAGGGGACCGTGCTGCTGGTCGAGGACGAGGCGTCCATCGCCGACCTGGTCCGGCTGTACCTGGAGCGCGACGGCTTCCGGGTGGTGTGGCGGACCGACGGCCCCTCCGGGCTGGCCGCGGTCGACGCCGAGCGCCCCCGGCTGGTCCTGCTCGACCTGATGCTGCCCGGCATGGACGGGTTCGAGGTGACCAGGGCGCTGCGCCAGCGGGGCGGCAGGGTGCCGATCATCGTGGTCACGGCCAGGGAGGAGGAGGCCGACCGGGTCCTCGGCCTCGAGCTGGGGGCCGACGACTACGTGACCAAGCCGTTCTCCCCCCGCGAGCTGGTGGCCCGGGTCAAGGCCGTCCTCCGCCGCGCCGAGCCCGAGCCCGAGGCCGGCCCCGAGGCCCCCCTGCACCTGGGCAGCCTCACCGTCGACCCGGCCCGCCACGAGGTGGTGTTCGAGGGCCGTCCCGTCCAGCTCACCGCCCGCGAGTTCGAGCTCCTCAGCTACCTGGTCCGCAACCGCGGCCTGGTCCTCACCCGGGACCAGATCCTGGAGCGGGTCTGGGGCTACTCGTTCCCGGCCGACACCCGCACCGTCGACGTCCACATCCGCCAGCTCCGCTCCAAGCTGGGCGACCACGCTCCCATCCTCACCATCCGCGGCGTCGGCTACAAAGCCGACGACCGGACCCCTGGGGCCGGGTCGGGAGGCGGGTAGATGGGGTGGACCGGGGGGTCGTTGCGGGGGCGGCTGGTGCTGGCCTTCGTCGCCGTGGCCGTGCTGGCGGCGGTGCTGATCGGGGTCATCACCCTGTCGCTGATCCGGCTGCTGCCCGAGCGCAACCTCGAGCAGCAGCTGGCCGACCAGGCCCAGGCGGTCGGCGACACCGTGGTCGGGCCCCGGCCGGGCCGGCAGCTGTGCGCCCTGGCCCGCGTCCTGCGACGGGGGGAGACCGAGGTCTACCTCCTGGACGCCGACGCCACCCCGCGGCGCCTGGCCGGCCCCTGCCAGGCGCCCAACCGGCGCGGCCCGATCGCCCCGGCCCCCGACACCGACCTGGCCGCCGCCCTGGCCCAGGGGCGGGTGGTCACCGGCACCGACGACGGGCTGGCCTGGGCCGTGGTCCCGGCCGAGCGACCCGTCCTCCGCGCCGGCGGCGGCGTCCTGCTCGTCCACGAGGTCCGCCGCCTCGGGCTCAGCCTGCTGCCGGTGGTCGCCTGGCGGCTCCTGCTGGCCACCGCCCTGGCGGTGGCGGTGGCCGCCCTGGCCGCCTGGCTATTGGCCGGCCGGCTCACCGCCCCCCTGGGCCGGCTGGTCACCGCGGCCCGCCGGGTTGGCGAAGGCGACTTGTCGACAAGGGTCCACGTCGACGGCGACGGCGAGGTCGCCGAGGTCGCCACCGCCTTCAACGACATGGCCGCCGGCCTGGAACGGGCCCAGACCGAGCAGCGGGCCTTCCTGGCCAGCGTCGGCCACGAGCTCAAGACCCCGCTCACCACCGTCCAGGGCTACACCGAGGCGATGCTCGACGGCACCGTCGACGACCCGGCCGAGCACCGCCGCTCCCTGCTCCGGGTCCACGCCGAGACCATCCGGCTGGCCCGCCTGGTCCAGGACCTGCTCGACCTGGCCCGCCTGGGCCGCGGCCAGTTCGCCGTCAGCACCGTCGACGCCGACGTCGGGGCCGTGCTCCGGGCGGCCGCCGCGGCCGCCGCCGAGCGGGCCGCCCGCCGCCAGGTCACCGTCACCACCCGCCTCGACGACACCCTCCACGCCCACGTCGACCCGGGCCGGCTCCGCCAGGTGCTCGACAACCTGCTCGACAACGCCGCCCGCTCCAGCCCGACCGGCCGCCAGGTCCTGGTCGCGGCCCGCCCCCTGGACGACGGCGGGGTCGAGGCGGCCATCGTCGACCAGGGGCCGGGCATCGCCGCCGACGACCTCCCCAACGCCTTCGACCGCGGCTACCTGTGGTCCCGCTACCGCGGCACCCGCGAGGTCGGGTCGGGCCTCGGCCTGGCCATCGTCAAGGCCCTCTGCGACGCCATGGGCGTCGTCATCCGGGCCGAGTCCGGCCCCGGCGGCGGCACCGCCTTCCGCCTCACCCTCCCCCCGCCCCGCACCCCCCAGACGAACGGCCGCCCCCGGGTCGGTCCTCCCAGCGAGCTCCCCACCCGCCCCCTCCGGTGAGCCCCCACCTGGCTACGAGCCGCTCGCCGGCGCCTTCGACTCGCTGATCTCCAGGAGGTGCCCGTCGGGGTCGCGGAAGAAGCAGCGCACCTCCCACTCGTAGTCCACCGGCGGGGTCAGGAACTCGGCGCCCCGGCCCAGCAGGGTCTCGTACGCCGCCCGGCAGTCGGGGACCCGGATGGTCATGGCATGGCTGACGGCAGCCGGGTCGGCCGGCGGCGCGAAGGTGACCTCCGGCTTGTCGGGGGTGGGGCCGCCACCGGTGACCAGCAGCAGCCAGGTCCCGAACAGCCGCAGCACCACCGAGGTGCCGCCGTACTCGCGGAACAGCTCGGCCCCGAGCACGTCCCGGTAGAAGTCCCTTGACCGCCCGGCGTCGCCCACCACCAGGATGTGGGTGAGCTCCATGCCCTCGGACGGGAACGCGGAAGTGGCCATCGGACCCTTTCGTCGAGACGAGCCTGCCCTGGCCGGGATCATGCCCGATCCGGCGGTCTCCGGCTTGGCTGGCCGGCGGACCGGCTAGAATCGTCGGCTGTGACCTCGACCGGCTCGTTCCTGGCCCGGGCGGTGGCCGACGCCAGGTCGGACGCCGAGCGCCGGGCCGAACTGCTGCCCCTTGATGCTCTGAGAACGGCCGCCGCCGGCCTCCCCGCGGCCAGGGGGCTGGAGGCGGCGGTCCGTCGCGGGCCCCACGGGCCGCGGGTGATCGCCGAGGTCAAGCGCCGGTCGCCGTCCAAGGGCGACATCCGCATCGACCTCGACCCGGCCGCCCTGGCCACCGCCTACGCCGCCGGCGGGGCCTCGGCGGTCAGCGTGCTCACCGAGCCGCGCCACTTCGCCGGCAGCCCCGGCGACCTCCTGGCCGTCCGCTCGGCGGTCGACCTCCCGGTGCTCCGCAAGGACTTCGTCACCACCCCCTACCAGGTCTGGGAGGCGCGCGCCTGGGGCGCCGACGCCGTCCTGCTGATCGTGGCCGCCCTCGGGTGGGCTGGCCAGCCGGCCCTGCGCGACCTGCTCGACGAGACCACCGGTGCCGGCCTGGACGCGCTGGTCGAGGTCCACACGGTGGCCGAGGCCGAGGTGGCGGCCGCCGCCGGCGCCTCCCTGGTCGGGGTCAACGCCCGCGACCTGGCCACCTTGGAGGTCGACCCGGGCCGCTTCGCCGAGGTCCGCCAGGCCCTGCCCGCCGGCACGGTCCTGGTCGCCGAGAGCGGCATCCGCGACCGGGCCGATGTCGAGGCGGCCGCCGGGGCCGGCGCCGACGCCGTCCTGGTCGGCGAGACCCTCGTCCGCGCCCACGACCCGGCGGCCGCCGTCCGCGACCTGCTCGCTGTCCCGACCCGAACTGGAGGAGCCCATGGCTGAGCCCCGCAAGATCCTGCTCGGCGAGGACGAGCTGCCGAGCGCCTGGTTCAACATCGTCCCCTCGATGCCGACCAAGCCCGACCCCTACCTGCACCCGCAGACCCGCGAGCCGGTGGGGCCGGACGCGCTGGCCCCGCTGTTCCCGATGGCCCTGATCGGCCAGGAGGTCTCCACCGACGAGTGGGTCGACATCCCCGGGCCGGTGCTCGACACCTACCGGCTGTGGCGGCCGACCCCGCTGATCCGCGCCCTCGACCTGGAGCGCGCCCTCGGCACCCCGGCCCGCATCTACTACAAGTACGAGGGCGGGTCGCCGGCCGGCTCCCACAAGCCCAACACCGCCGTCCCCCAGGCCTTCTACAACAAGCAGGAGGGCATCAGCCGGCTCAGCACCGAGACCGGGGCCGGCCAGTGGGGCAGCGCCCTGGCCTTCGCCTGCGCCCGCTTCGAGCTGGAGTGCAAGGTCTACATGGTCCGGGCGTCCTATGACGGCAAGCCGTACCGGCGCTCGATCATGGAGACCTGGGGGGCGAGCGTCATCCCGTCGCCGTCCCCGGAGACCAACGCCGGCCGGGCCGTGCTCGACCAGGACGCCGACTCGCCCGGGTCGCTTGGCATCGCCATCTCCGAGGCGGTCGAGGACGCCGCCACCCGCGAGGACACCCACTACTCGCTGGGCAGCGTGCTCAACCACGTCCTGCTCCACCAGACGGTCATCGGGCTGGAGCTCAAGGCCCAGCTCGAGCAGGTCGGGGTCGAGCCCGACGTGCTGGTCGCCTGCGTCGGCGGCGGGTCCAACTTCGGCGGCTTCGCCTTCCCGCTGCTGGCCGAGAAGCTGGCCGGCCGCCGGACCACCAGGGTGGTGGCGGTCGAGCCGACCGCCGCCCCGACCCTGACCGAGGGCCGCTTCGAGTACGACCTCGGCGACCAGGCCGGCATGACCCCGCTGATGCCCATGTACACCCTCGGGGCCGACTTCATCCCGGCCCCGATCCACGCCGGCGGGCTGCGCTACCACGGCGACTCGCCGCTGGTCTCGCTGCTGCGCAAGGAGGACCACATCGAGGCCGTCGCCTACCCGCAGTCCAAGATCTTCGAGGCGGCGGTGCAGTTCGCCCGCACCGAGGGCATCCTCCCGGCCCCCGAGCCGGCCCACGCCATCCGGGCCGTGATCGACGAGGCCCTGCGCTGCAAGGAGGAGGGAAGCGCCGAGACGATCGTCTTCAACCTCTGCGGGCACGGCCACTTCGACCTCAAGGCCTACGAGGACTACCTGTCGGGGAACCTCCTTGATGTCTGATCGACTTGTCGTCGAAGCGCCCGGCCCGGGGGCGGCCGAGGTCGCCCACCGGCCCGACCCGCTCGGCCACTTCGGGGACTGGGGCGGGCGCTTCGTCCCCGAGGTCCTGATGGCCGCCCTCGACCAGCTCACCGACGCCTTCGAGGAGGCCATCGCCGACCCCTCCTTCGGCGCCGAGCTGGACGCGCTGCGGCGCGACTACGCCGGCCGCCCGACCCCGCTGTTCCCGGCCAGGCGGCTGTCGGAGGAGCTCGGCCTGCGGGTCTGGCTCAAGCGCGAGGACCTGCTCCACACCGGCGCCCACAAGCTCAACAACTCCCTCGGCCAGCACCTGCTGGCCCGCAGGATGGGCAAGCCGCGGGTGATCGCCGAGACCGGCGCCGGCCAGCACGGCGTGGCCACCGCGACGGTGGCCGCCCTCCTCGGCCAGGAGTGCGTCGTCTACATGGGCGAGGAGGACACCCGCCGCCAGCACCTCAACGTGGTCCGCATGCGGCTGCTCGGCACCGAGGTCCGGCCGGTGGCCACCGGCACCGCGACCCTCAAGGACGCCATCAACGAGGCCCTGCGGGACTGGGTCGAGTCGGTCGGGTCGACCCACTACTCGATCGGCTCGGTGGTCGGCCCCCACCCCTACCCGCTCATGGTCAGGGAGTTCCAGCGGGTCATCGGCGACGAGGCCCGGGCCCAGTTCCTGGAGGCCGAGGGCCGGCTGCCCGACCTGGCCGTGGCCTGCGTCGGCGGCGGGTCGAACGCGGCCGGCCTGTTCGCCGCCTTCGTCGACGACGAGCCCGTCCGCCTGGTCGGGGTCGAGGCCGGCGGCCGCGGTCCCCAGCCGGGCGACCACGGCGCCTCCCTGGGCCTCGGCGAGGCCGGGGTCCTCCACGGCGCCCGCTCCTACGTCCTCCAGGACCCCGACGGCCAGGTCCTCCCGACCCACTCGGTCTCGGCCGGTCTCGACTACCCGGGCGTCGGCCCCGAGCACGCCTTCTGGAAGGACGCCGGCCGGGTCACCTACGAGAGCGCCCCCGACCACCTGGCCCTCGACGGCTTCCGCCTCCTCGCCCGCACCGAGGGCCTGCTCCCGGCCCTGGAGCCCGCCCACGCCATCGGCTGGCTGGCCGCCGCCGCCTCCGACGGCCGGGTCGCCCCCGGCACCCGGGTCGTCCTCAACCTCTCCGGCCGCGGCGACAAGGACGTCGAGACCGTCACCAGCCTGCTGGTCGACGACGAGACTCCAGCGGATCCCGCCGATGCCTGATCCGGGGACCGAGGTGCGGACCGTGCCCGGGGCCCTGCCGGATGACCCGGCGGGACCGCCGGCGCCGGCGGAGCGGCTGGAGGGGCGGCTGGAGGCGCTGCGGCGCGAGGGGCGGGCGGCCCTGGTCGCCTACGGGGTGGCGGGGTTCCCGGACCTGGAGGGCTCGCTGGCGGCGTTCCGGGCCATGGCCGAGGCCGGGGCCGACGTGCTCGAGGTCGGCCCGCCGTACTCCGACCCGCTGATCGACGGGCCGGTCATCCAGCGGGCGGTCACCGCCGCCCTCGACGCCGGGACCCGCATGGACGACGTCCTCGGCCTGGTCAACGAGCTGACCGCCAGCGTCGACGCCCCGGTGGTCCTGCTCGTCTACTACAACCTGGTCGCCCACCGCGGCCCCAAGCGGTTCGCGGCCGAGCTGGCCGCCGCCGGGGCCTGCGGGGCGGTCGTGCCCGACCTGCCACCCGAGGAGGCGGGGGAGTGGCTGGAGGCGAGCCGCGCCGCCGGGATCGCCCCGGTGTTCCTGGCCGCCCCGACCTCCAGCGACACCCGCCTGGCCGCGGTCGCCGAGGCGGGAAGGGGATTCGTCTACGCCCAGGCGTCGCTCGGCGTGACCGGCCTGCGGGCCTCGCTCGCCGCCGGGATCGAGGAGCTGGTCGGCCGGGTCCGCGCCCACACCGACCTCCCCGTCTGCGCCGGCATCGGCGTCTCCAACGCCGACCAGGCCGCCGCCGTGGCCCGCTTCGCCGACGGCGCCATCGTCGGCACCGCCCTGGTCCGCCGCCTCGCCGACGCCGGCCTCCCCGGCCTCCGCGCCCTCACCACCGAGCTCGCCGACGCCGTCCACACCGCCCGCCCCAGCGGTCGATGAGGTCGTAGGTCCGGGTCCGGCACCGGCGGCGGCTCAAGCGCCATCGGCGGCTCCCAGGTCCAGGCCGACCTGGGCGGCCAGGAAGGTCAGGATGTCGGCGTGGAGCTCGACGGTGCGGCGCACCGAGCGGGCGCCGTGCCCGGCCTGGCGCTCGCGGCGCAGCAGGACCGGGCGGTCGGAGGTGGTCGCGGCCTGGAGGGCGGCGCACATCTTGCGGGCGTGCATCGGGTCCACCCGGGTGTCGGAGTCGAACACGGTGAACAGCACCGCCGGGTAGGCCGTGCCCTCGGCGACCTTGTGGTACGGCGAGTAGCCGACCAGCCAGCCCAGCTCGGTCGGGTCGTCGGCCCGCCCGTACTCGTCGTTCCAGGTCTCGCCCAGGCCGAACTGCTCGTAGCGGACCATGTCGAGCAGGGGGGCGCTGCAGGCCACGGCCGCGAACAGCTCCGGCCGCTGGGTGAGGGCGGCCCCGACCAGCAGCCCGCCGTTGGAGCCGCCGGCCACGGCCAGGTGGTCCGGTGAGGTCCAGCCGCCGGCGATCAGGTGCTCGGCGGCGGCGGCGAAGTCGTCGAACACGCGCTGCTTGTTGGCCCGCATCCCGTCCCGGTGCCAGGCCTCGCCCTCCTCGCTGCCGCCGCGGAGGTTGGCGATCGCGTAGACCCCGCCCTGCTCGACCCAGGCGGCCGTGACCGCGCTCCAGGCCGGGGTCAGCGAGACGTTGAAGCCGCCGTAGCCGTACAGGATCGTCGGCCGGGCCCCGTCGGGGGTCAGCCCGTCGCGGTGCAGGAGGAACAGCCGCACCTCGGTGCCGTCCTTGGAGCGGTAGGTCTCCTGCCGGGCGGTCACCCGCTCCTTCAGGTCGACCTGGCCGGGGGCGTCCATCCACAGCTCCAGCTTCCCCTCGGCGACCTGGTAGCGGTAGGACCGGGGCGGGGTGGTGAAGTCGGTGTAGCCGAGGTAGACCTCGTCGCCGCCCTCGGGGCGGGCGGACACGCCCAGCACCGACCCCGGGCCCGGCAGCTCGACCTCGGCCCGCGGCTCGCCGGTCTGGCGGTCGTGCACCGCCACCCGGCCGACCGCGTGCCGGCTGGACGCCACCACCAGGGCGTCGTCGGTCAGGGTGTAGCCGGCGAGGACGTCGCCGGACTCGGGCACCAGGTCGCGCCAGGCCGCCGGTTCCGGCCGGGCCGGGTCGGCGACCGCGATCCGGAACCGGGGCGCGTCCAGGTTGGTGTGCAGGTACAGGCGCCCGTCGGTCCCGACCCGGCCGTCGGTCTCGGCGTCGAGCCCCTCCTGGATCGGCCGCAGGGTCCCGTCGCCGGCCAGGTCGGCGATGTACAGGTCGTTGCGGGGCGCCGTCCCGGCCGCCGCCCCGACCAGCAGCCAGCGGCCGTCGAGGGACACCCGCAGCGAGTGGTACTCGGTCTTCTCCCGGCCCTCGCCGAAGACCAGCTGGTCGCCGTCCGGGTCGTCCCCGACCCGGTGGCGCCAGATCCGCCGGTGGAAGGCGGCCTCGCCCTCGGGGACGGCCTCGGCGGGCAGCCGGCGCCCGTAGTAGTAGGTGTCGCCGCCGGGCAGCCAGGCCAGCGGGCAGTAGCGGGTGCGGTCGATCGGTCCCTCGATCGTCTCGCCGCTGGCCACGTCCATGATGAACAGGGAGGCCTCCTCGTCGCCGCCCTGGGACAGGAAGTAGGCCAGCCGCTCGCCCTCCAGCGACGGGACCCAGCCGTCGAGGGTGATGGTGTCGTCGTCGGCCAGGGCGCTCGGGTCGATCAGGGCCCGCTCGGTCCCGTCGGCCTCCCGGACCAGCAGCACCGGGTGCTGCTGGTCGCCGCGGCGCCGCTCGAAGAACGCCCGGTCGCCCCGGAGCACCGGGACCGACACCAGCCCCGCCCCGAGCAGCCGCTCCAGCCGCTCCCGCACCGCCTCCCGCCCCGGCCGCCCCTCCATCCACCCGGCCAGCAGCTCGTCCTGGGCCTTGCTCCACGCCTCGGTCTCGTCGGCCTCGGCGTCCTCGAGCCACCGGTAGGGGTCGGCGACCCGGAAGCCGTGCAGCTCCTCGACCAGGTCGAGCCGTCGTGCGGGCGGGTAGCGCATGAGCCGAACCTCCGATGGATCCTCAAGGGGAAGGGCATCCTAGCGGCGCCCACCCACGATCCGTCGGCGTCGTCCACAGAGCCGGCGCGGGTACTCGAACGTGAGTTCGAATCGCGCTAGATTCCTCGCAAGTGGTGCCCGAGACGGGATTCGAACCCGCATGCCCTTTCGGGCAATCGCTTTTGAGGCGATCGAGTCAGCCAGTTGCTCCACTCGGGCCTGCGTCCAGGAGGGTAGCGAATTGCGGACGAGAGAGGAAGTTGCGTTCGTGCTGGAGCTCGTCCGAGCCGGCTGGAACGATTGTGAGATCGCACGCGCAACCGGGATCCCGAGGAGAACCATCCTGGACTGGCGGAGCGGTCGCATCCCGGACTTCGACCGGGTGCGAACGCGACCCGCGCCGAATGCCCGGAGCTGTCCCGTCTGTGGCGGCGATCCCCTGAGCCTGCCCCAGGGCGCATATACCTACCTCCTGGGTCTCTATCTCGGTGACGGGTGCATCTCGACCCATCCTCGCCAGGTCTTCCGGCTGCGGATCGTCTGCGCGAATGCCTACCCGGGGCTGATCCAGCGCTGTGAGAGTGCCATGGCCGAGGTGCTGCCGAACAAGGTCAGCCGGACACCCAAGATCGGCTGCATCGAAGTCGCCGCGTACTCCAAGCACTGGCCCTGCCTGTTCCCGCAGCACGGACCCGGGCGCAAGCACGAACGCAAGATCGAGCTGACCGTCTGGCAGCAGGAACTCGTCGACCTCGACCCGCGCCCCCTGATTCGGGGCCTGCTCCACTCCGACGGGTGCCGGGTGCTGAACTGGGTGAACGGGACGCCCTACCCCCGCTACCACTTCAGCAACGTGTCGGCCGACATCCGGGGGATCTTCGGGCGGTCCTGCGACCAGCTGGGGATCGAGTGGCGGCCGAACAACCCCTTCAGCCTGTCGGTGGCCAGGCAGGGGAGTGTCGCCCTGCTGGACGAGTTCGTGGGGCCCAAACGGTGAGGCCGGAGGAGCGATGGATGCTCCTACCGGCCCTCGGTCGGCGGGTCGGTCGGACCCGATGGGTCAGGCGGCGGCTTGCGTGCTGAAGGACTGGCGCTTGGCCGAGGCCCCGGCCGGGGGTGCGGAAGCTGCCGTCCTCGAAGAAGCCGGTGCGGCTCCGGGCGAGGGTCATGGTGGCGTGGGCGGCCGCGTCGCCGAGCTCGAACAGGGCCTTGGTGTTGAGGTTGTTGATGGTGTCGCAGGCCTGGTGGTAGCAGGGGTCGTAGGGCTCGCCGGCGGTGCCGCC
>OCZS010000644.1_pt1 | contig 11779 bp, 11 predicted proteins | sample 1539071 | NCBI WGS metagenome assembly OCZS01 (sample SAMEA3113584, study PRJEB22503) | soil metagenome | reverse complement strand
ATTGTCTCAGCATGATGGTTTTTTGCAACATTGTTAAACCAGTAGGTAATTTACAAAACGAAAAACAGAAAAAAAGTTATTAAAAATGTAATAGATCAATATAAAGTCTTATTATGTCTGCTATTCACCTGCAGCTTCAAATATAACCTCTTCATTTAGTTTAGCGAAATATTACGATTTTTTATGTTTGTAGTAACAGAAAAGGAAAATTTCATTGACATAAACTATAATATATTGAAATGGATTTACAATAGTAAAATATTATCAACAAAAAAATTAATAAATCTACCCTACTTTAAATCATTTTTTAAAACAATGCGATAACGTGCTTTGCCTGCTTTGAGGTGCTCTATTGCTTCATTAACTTGCGAAAGTTGAAATTCTTCTATAACGGGTGCGATGGAATGACGATTGCAAAAATCAAGCATCATGGCAATTGTTGCAGGACTTCCTATAGGGGAGCCGCTAATCGATTTTTCACCAGAAATTAATGAAAATACATCTACTTTCACTGATGGTGCTGCTCCTACAATATGTAGCTTACCTCCTGGCCTAAGCGTATTAATATAGGCATTCCAATCGAGATTAACGTTTGAAGTAACTAATACCATATCAAACTTATTTGCCGATGATTCTAAAGCAGTAGGATCATTAGAATTTAAGAAATGATGAGCACCAAATTGCCTTGTTTCTTTCTCTTTATTTGGATTGGTTGAAAAGGCTGTAACTTCGCAACCCCACGCATTAAGAAATTTAAGAGCGATATGTCCTAAACCGCCGATCCCAACTACCCCTACATGATTTGTAGGTTTTATATTATTCTGAATGATGGGATTGAAAACTGTAATTCCTCCACAAAGTAAAGGACCAGCTGTTTTAATATCAATATTTTTAGGTAATGGAAAAGCCCAAGCAGCTTGGCATCTTACTTTGTTGGCATAACCTCCATATCTACCAACAATTACATCCTCCCCATTTGCACAACGATTATGATGACCACTCATACATTGGTCACAAATTAAGCAAGAGCGCGCTCGCCAACCTATGCCTACATATTGCCCAATTCTCAAATGTTTTACCATATTTCCAATTGCTGATACCTTGCCAACAATTTCGTGACCAGGAACAAATGGATATTGTGTTATTCCCCAGTCATTGTTAAGCATACTTAAATCACTGTGACATATACCACAATATTCAATATCAATTTCTACTTCATCAGATTTCAAAGAGTCTACATTGTAATCGAAGGATTGTAGTTTACCACCCGCTTGTTGAGCTGCATAAGCCTGAATTTTCATAGTAATACCTTATTTTTACATGCTTAAATATTTTGAAGAATAAAGAAGGAGCAAGTTATAATTTACTACTAATCATATCTCTTCCTGTTGACGTAAATATCAATTTAAATAATACAATATATCTGGCCTATGATAATCCCACATATGCCATGAAGAATAGGTTTCTATATCAAAAAAGGGTTTTCACAGTAAGATTCATTCTTTTATCTGGTATTGGAAAATTATATTAATATAAAAAAGGTTTTTATTTATTATCTAAAGTCTAATGAATTATAAATTAAAGTGATAAAAGGTTTAATTAATGTATTAGTTATAGGAAGATAGAATGAGTTTATCCGTTTTACTAATTTTTAATATATTTCTTATCTTGACCATTATTTTTATTTATTATATTGATATATATAATGTAAATATTCTAGGACAAATGTTAAACCAGACCGATTTTGATAAACAACTGAAAATGCAAGAACAAGAATTAGGCCAGCAATTAAATGAAACTGCCGAATCTTTTAACGAGACAGAACAATTAGAAGATTAGGATAGTGTTATTTGATATAGATACGGAGGCATCAAGATTATTAGCAAAATATTACATCAATTCTTAACATAACCAGGTATTCTGTTTTTACTAAATATCTAAATTGATAGATTTGTAATTCAATTTATAGCAATAATATAATTTCTGAAATATTCTAAATGCACTTATTTAATATCTATTATATGATTTTATTTAAAAAAAGTTTTAAATTTTTAATATTTGTTATTGTAATAAAATCGGTATAATAAGTTTTAAATTTCTCTCATTTGATATTGTTTTTAGTAGAAATTATGTTATACAAACGATTGCAATGTAAACATCTTAGATAATTATTCAATTTCTTTATATATATATAATTGAGTTGCAAAGGCTATTGTAGTAGATTTGGTAGTAAAAAGGGAGGAAAATACTCTTTATATGCTCAAAATTTTAAACGATGTACAGAATGTGCTATTTATATAAAATGTGATGGAAATAGATGTCCATGTTGTAAATATCCATTGAGAAACAAAAGAAGATCTACAGGCAAAGTCTCATTAGATTAATTATCCAATTTTAAAATCTATAGACATAAATATAATTAAAGATTTTATTATTGAATTGTATTTAATTTTAAAAGTTTTAGAGGTTTTTTATTAGTGGTATTCTCTATGATAATTAGTTATGACTATCTCATCTACTGTAATTAATTATTTGAGATTAGTACGTATAGCTAATGTTTTTACTACTGTTTCGAATATTCTCTTAGGTTATTTTTTCTTTACCAATATTAATAATCTTGATTATTTCATTATAGTCGAATTAATTTCTATATCTGCCTTTCTATATATTGGTGGAATGGTATTAAATGATTATTTTGATATAAAAATAGATAAAAAAGAAAGGCCGTGGCGTCCTTTATCCTCTAATAAAATAGCTAAAAAAAATGCTTTGGTAATAATATTATTTTCATTTTCATATTCTTTAGTTTTTTCATTTATTGTAGGATCAAATACTTTTGCAATCACTTTGATTATGATAACTTTAGTTTTTCTATATGACAAATTTTTAAAAAATACAATTTATGGCCCTATAAATATGGGAGTTATAAGAAGCTTAAATATCGTTTTAGGGGCAAGTCAATCGCTGTCTCTTTTAGAGGAATCAATATTTGATGTACGCTTTTTAATTCCGGTTCTTTGTGAATTTTTTTATGTCTATGCCATTACCATTTTAAGTAAGAATGAAACTAAAGAATTTTTCTTCAATTTTTACAATATTTTTCCATTTGTTATTATATATCTACTCATGTTTTTTATACTCTTCTTCATATTTCTTGATATTTTTAATTATCTATCTTTGATTCCTTTGTTAATAATTTTCTCTAATATAGTTTATTCTCAAATAAATTTATTTAAAAAAATCATAACTATTCAAAAGTCTATATCTCATTTGATAATGATGATAGTTATTCTAGATTCAATTTTTATAACAGATATTGTAGGAATTTATTATGGCCTTACTTTATTATTTTTATTAATACTTCCTATTCTTTTTTTATCTAGAAAGATCTACATGACTTGATTCACTTATAATCTAAATTTAAAGACACTAAAAATCCTCCTTCTATTTAACATATTATTTAAATTACTCACTGTTTTTAATCATACTTGTTATGATTCAGCATGTTATTGTTATTGACATTGTAGGTTTGGAAGAAAAACATCTTAATTCTGGATTACTACCAACTATTTCTGCATTAGCTGAAAATGGTGAATCTTCTAAAATGAAGCCTGTTTTTCCAGCACTTACATGTCCTGTTCAAACAAGCTTCTTATCTGGAGAATATCCAAATCGCCATGGCATTATATCCAATGGTTTCATGGATCGTAGTAATTATAATGTGTTATTTTGGGAACAATATAGTAATTTAGTCAAAGTACCACGGATCTGGGATGTTATAAAAAATAAGAATAGTGATTTCAAAACAGCCGTTCTTTTTTGGCAAAATATTTTATATGCAAATTCAGATATAATTATAACTCCAAAACCTATTCATTTGGAAAATCAAATGAAAATGTGGTGTTATTCTAAGCCAGTATGTTATTACGAGAAAATAAAAGAACAAATTGGAGAATTTGACCTTTCTTCATATTGGGGACCATTTGCTTCCCAATTATCTAGTGAATGGATTACAAAAGCGTCTCAATACACAATAGAAAATAATAAACCCAATTTTATGTTTACTTATATTCCTCATGTTGATTACTCCGCTCAACGTTTTGGAAAAGATAGCAATGAAGTTTCTAAAGATTTAATTTTTGCAGACGGTATTGTAGAAAGAATCATAGATTCCACAAAAAAGAGCAAAATTTATGATAATACTCAATTTATAATATTTTCAGAATATTCTTTTAATGATGTTAATGGTGCGATTCCTATAAATATTATCTTGAGAAATAACGGTCTCTTGAAGGTGAGAAAAATTGGAGACAAAGAATATGTAGATTTTGAGTTTAGTCAAGCATTTGCTGTAGTAGATCATCAAATAGCAAATATCTATATAAAACCATCTAGTGATATAAAAAACATTGTAAGTATTCTTAAAAATATTACGGATATAGATATTATAATAACAGAAAAGGAAAAGCAATTTTTTTATATTGATCATGAACGAGCTGGTGATATTATAGTTGTTGCTAATCGTGATAAGTGGTTTAGTTATTACTGGTGGTATGATGAAAATCTGGCTCCTTCTTTTACTAAAACAGTAGATATTCACAGAAAACCTGGATATGATCCTCTGGAATTATTTATCGATTCTAAAAAAAGATCGATCCCCTATGATACAAACTTGATAAAAGGATCCCATGGGCGACCAGTTAATATGTCAACACAAGACGGTTATTCGCTTTATGTATCTAATATTCGATCTAACTTACAAAAAGACAAATCAAATTCATTTGATGTTGTGCAAGTAGGAAAATATCTTCTCAATTTGATTTAGATATGTTATATAGTGATCTATTTGGTTAATTTTTCAATAACTCTTAACTCATTATTAAGTTTAGGATCATTAGAACATATAATTAAAATTTTAGCAGAATTTGGTTTACGTTATATAGAAATTCCTGGTGATCCTGCAAATTCTTCTTCAAAAACCAATTTAGAAATTTTTAATACTTATAATTTATCTGTTTTAGGAGTATCTGGTCTATGGACGAGCTCAAAAGGAATGTCTCCAATTCTTCTTACAAAAGATCAACAAATTCTTTCATATTCAAAAAATTATATTAAAGACTGTATTAAAATGTGCAATTATTTTGGAGGATCTATTCTTAATGTTTGTCTGTTATCTGATAATGATTTAAAAATAGATCGTAATCATGAGGTAATTCCCAATAAAGATAAAAAGAAATTACTTAAAGGATTAATACCTATCTTATCAGAACTCACCTGTTTTTCAAAGGATTTTGGAGTATATCTTTTGTTAGAACCATTAAATAGATATTCTACTCCTTTTTGTTGTAATGCTGCAGATGCATTGTTTGTTTCTTCAAATATAAATGATGATCATTTTGCCATTCTTTTGGATACTTATCATATGAATATAGAAGAAAAAGATTTTTCCTATAGTATAAGAAAGACAAAAAATTTTTTAAAACATATTCATTTTTCAGATAATAATAGAAGAATGCCAGGGTTAGGCCATATTAATTTTAATCCTATATTTAAAGCACTCAAGAAAGTGCAATATACTAATTATATTGGATTGGAGCCTATAATGGATAAAAATTATAGAACAGAAATTAGACAAGGATTAAATTTTTTAAATAAAATCTCTGATAAATATATGATTTAATTTATTATTAATGACTTAAAATATTAAATCTGATTTTTAATTTGTTTAATCAATTCTTCTAACCAAATAATTATTGAATTAAGATCAGATGTAATAAAATCAAACTTTAAATCCTTTGCCAAATCTAATATTTCTGAATTTGTAAATAGTACTATTTTTATATTCTCTGTCATTTTTCTTTTTATATAATCAGATGTTGTAAATAAAAATCTTAAAGAACTTTCTTCAGAACAACATAAAAAAATAACTTTTGTTCCTTTTTTATGTAGCCAAAGCTTTGCTATATGTCTTTGAAGATCAATATCAAAAAAAGGATCAATATGTTGCTCTATATTTCCTATATATATTGTATCACAATTTGAGACTTCTGAGGCTACTGATAATATCTTTGAATTTAATATTTGATCTTGATTACCTGCAATGAAAATATTATGGATGTTTTTATTATATTCAGTATTTTTATGATATATTTCAATTAAAATTACTAGATCAAATAATAAATTATATAAATAAAGCAGTTCTGTTTTACCTAGCCTTCCTCTGTCATAAAGTCCCTTAATTGTGTTAGATGATGGTATGATTATCTCTTTTAAAATTTTTAAAATTTCAGTATTTGAATAAATAATATTAAGTAAAATTTTACTTAATTCTCTTTTATTATATCCCATTAGGGAAGTTATAAATTTCTGTTGTAGATGGAGGTAATTTAAAGGAAATTCTATATCTTCAACACCCGATTCTATTGTCCATATATTGATTGAACCTATTTTTTTTCTTTTAATTAAGCCAATTGCTGATAGGATATTTAGATATTTTGTTATTGTCATTCTATTAACATGAATGGCATCAGCCAATTCTATACTAGACATGCCTTCTTCATGATTTCTCAATGTTTCAATGACCTTATTTTTTATTTCATCTATCGTGTATCTTCTATACAAATTTCAAATATATAATTAATAAAAGAACATTTATCATTTTTTATTAAATTTTTTTTTATCTATTTACATAATGAATTATTGATATAATTAAACTTCAGAGAATACAAAAATATAAATATAATATCTATACTGGCATCGGCTAGCGATGGTTAAAGACAAATGTATTTTAGCATATTCAGGTGGGTTAGATACATCAGTATGTATTAGATATTTGCAACTTCTCCATAAACTTGAAGTTATTACTGTAACAGTAGATTGCGGCCAAAACGATGATTTTGATGATATAGAAAAACGATCTAAAGAAATAGGTGCTATTCAGCATTATTATATAGATGCTAAAGAAGAATTCATAAATGACTATATCATTCCTTGCATAAAAGCCAACGGCTTATATGAAAATCAATATCCTTTGGGAACTGCATTAGCACGGCCTCTTATTGCAAAGAAAGCAGTTGAAATAGCAAATGAAGAAAATGCCAAAACAATAGCTCATGGTTGTACAGGTAAAGGAAATGACCAAATTAGATTTGATATTACTATAAGATCACTTAATCCAGATTTAAGAATTATTGCTCCAATTAGAGACATGAATCTTTCAAGAGATATAGAAATTCAATTTGCAAAAGAACATAACATTCCCATATCAACTGAAGTCAAAAAATATAGTATTGATATGAATATTTGGGGACGATCGATAGAGGGAGGAGATTTAGAAAATCCTTTTGTGGAACCACCAAAAGATTGTTTCAAATTTATTAAATTTGATAATTCTGATGCTGGTTATTTGGAAATAGAATATGAAAACGGTATTCCTATAACTGCTGATGGTAAAAGAATGGATCTTATGGATTTGTTAAATTATATTAATTTTAAAGCAGGATCATATGGTGTAGGAATAGTTGATCATATTGAAGATAGAGTTATTGGTATAAAATCTAGAGAAGTTTATGAATGTCCTGCAGCAATTGTTTTAATTCAAGCCCATCAAGACCTTGAGAAAATGGTATTAACGTCGCATGAAATCAGGTTTAAACATATTGTGGATCAACAATGGAGTTGGATGGCTTATTCTGGACTGTGGCAAGATCCATTGCTAAATGATTTGGATAAGTTTATAGATGCAACACAAAACAAAGTTACAGGAAAAGTAAAAATGCGAATGCAAAATGGTTCTATACGAGTTGTGGGAAGAGAATCTAAATTTTCTTTATATAGGAATGACTTGGCAACGTATACTTCTGACTCTGTTTTTGATCAGCGATTAGCAAAAGGTTTTGTTGAATTGTGGGGATTGCAATCTATTACAGCAAATTCTATAGCAATTAATTTAAATAAAAAAGAGAATAAAGAAGATGAACAATAGAATGAATATAGAATGTAAAGACTGTGGAGGAGAAATAAATGTTCCAGAAGATGTAGTAGTTGGGGAAATAGTTTCCTGTCCAGACTGTGGAGGAGAATTTGAAGTATCTTCTAATTCTGAAGGTAAAATAGACCTCAAACCAGCAGAATCAGTAGGAGAAGATTGGGGAGAATAAATTTGAGAAAATATGGAACTTTCTATAATCTATGATAAATTACGATTCGAAGAAAAAGAGCTACATGATAAGGCTGTTAATAAAGGAATAAGTACTCATTTAATAGATGCTAAACCTATTTCTTTTAGTACAGATATAAGCCAAAGCAACTCTATTAAAGGTGATATTTTTCTTCAAAGATGTTTAAGTCATTTTCGTGGCCTATATATTACATCTTGTCTAGAATATCTGAATCATCAAGTAATAAACAAATATGATGTAAATGAAATTTGTGGCAATAAATTAAGGACATCTCTTATATTGGCAAAATCTAAAATTCCCTCTCCAAAAACATATTTCACTTTTAGCGCCGAGTCTTTTAAAGAATTGACAAATAAACTGGGATTTCCCTTAGTTTTAAAACCCCTTGTTGGTTCTTGGGGCCGAGGAGTTTTTCCTATTCGAAACGAAGAAACAGTAAATATTATCATGGAAACGAGAGAAGAAAATGATTCAGCCTTGTCTAGAATCTATTATGTTCAGGAAATGATAAAGAGACCACCTAGAGATATTAGATGTATTGTTGCTGGAGATCAGATTATTACTGCAATATATCGATATTCTGCTATAGGTGAATGGAGAACAAATGTTGCAAGGGGAGGTCATACTGGACTTGCACCTATTACCAATGAATTAGAAGAGATTGTAATTAAGGCAGCTACTGCAGTTGGAGGTGGTATTCTAGGTATAGATGTTATGGAAGATGAAAATCAAGGATTAGTTATACATGAAATTAATAGTAATGTTGAATTTAGAGGAGCATCTCAAGTATCGCAAATAGATATAGCAAATTCTATGATAGAATATGTTCTATCAACTTTTAAAAAATAAAAATTTTTTCAATAATTTTATTAAGGTTTTATTTTAAATGATAATAAAATTCATAAGATACAGTAATATTCTAATCTATAGTTCAGAACAATGAAAATAAGCGTTATAGGTGCATCGGGATTCGTAGGTGGAGAATTACTTCGATTACTGGTAACTCATCCTAAAGTAACGGTTAACATGGTTACCTCTAGACAACAAGCTGGAGAGTATGTCCATCGCGTTCATCCAAGTTTAAAGGGATTCATAGATCTTAAATTTTCAGCAATGGATATCGATAAAATTGCAGATTCATGTGATTTAGTCTTTGTTTCTGTTCCCCATGGAAGTGCAAATAAAATTGTTAAAGATCTTTATGAACGAGATATTAAAATAATAGATCTTTCTGCAGATTTTCGCTTAAAAAATCCTACCGATTATATAAAATGGTATGGATGGGAACATCCTTTCCCAGATTTACTTTCAAAATCTGTTTATGGAGTTCCTGAGCTTCATCGGGAAGAAATTAAAAATGCCAAATTAGTATCATGTCCTGGATGTATGGCAGTAACATCTTTACTAGCATTAAAACCTCTTATAGAAAATGGTCTTATTGATACTAATCATATTGTTGTAGATAGTAAAATTGGTTCATCTGGTGCAGGTGCTCAAGCAAATGCAGGAACACATCATGCAATGAGGTATGGTGTAATTAGGCCTTATAAACCAGCTAAACATAGACATACAGGTGAAATCATCCAAGAGCTTAGTTTAATATCTAATGGAGAAATAAAAGTCAGTATGAGTCCACATGCTGTTAATATCGTAAGGGGGATACTTACAACAAATCATACATTTTTGAATAAAATAATTGGTGAATTAGAACTGTGGAAAATCTACAGACACTCTTATCCCAATGAACCATTTATAAGATTTATTAAAGATAAAAAAGGACTTTATAAATTTCCTGATCCAAAGTTCTTGATAGGATCTAATTTCTGTGATATCGGTTTTGATATTGATGAGGATAATCAAAGGGTTGTTGCATTATCAGCTTCTGATAATCTTATGAAAGGGGCAGCAGGCTCAGCAATTCAAAACATGAATGTCATGTTTGGATTTGATGAAATGGACGGCTTGAAATATACTCCATTAACACCGGTATGATTGTTATTAAGGTTGGTGGTAGTATAGTTGATGGATTACATTCATCAACTATTTTAGACCTTAAAAATATATTAAAAAAAGATAAGGTTGTTCTTGTTCATGGAGGAGGAAAGGATGTGACTGTTATTGGTAATAAATTGGGAAAAGAACAAAAATTTATTGTTTCTCCAGGAGGAGTAAAAAGTCGGTATACTGACAAGGAAACTGCAGAAATATATACTATGGTAATGTCTGGAAAAATAAATAAAGCTATTGTAAGATTGCTTTTAAATAATAAAATAAATGCAGCAGGAATAGCAGGAATAGATGGCTCTACAATTGAAGCAACTAGAAAGAAAAAACTTCTAGTTGTTAACGACAAAGGTAGGAAAATGATAATTGATGGAGGCTATACAGGAAAAATAAATAAGATCAATACATTATTAATTAGAAAGTTATTAGAAGGAAATTTTGTACCTGTTGTTTCTCCAATAGCTTTGAGCGAAGAAATTGAATTTTTAAATGTTGATGGGGATAGAGCAGCTGCATATATTGCAGGGGGATTATTTGCTGATAAAGTGATTTTTATCACTAATGTTAATGGTCTAATTTTAGATGATGAATTAGTAACAAAAATGACATATGATAAAGCAAATGAATCCTTACCAAAAATTGGTCATGGTATGGAGAAAAAAGTGATGGCATGTATAGAATCTTTGGATATGGGTGTCAAAGAAGCCATTATAGCTTCAGGGAATGTGGAGAATCCTATTTCTTCTGCAATGTCTCATATCAATTGTACGGTGATAACAAAATGAGTGAAGATACTTATCTTGGAAATCTTTATCAGAGGTTTCCAATCAATATTTCAAAAGGCAAAGGAGCCATCGTTTGGGATGTTTCTGGAAAAGAATATATTGATTGTATGGGTGGTTATGGTGTCGCATTAGTTGGTCATTGTAATGATCGAGTAATTAATGCAATTAAAAATCAATCTGACAATCTTATAACTTGCCATATGTCAGTATATAATAATACGAGATTAAAATTTTTACAAAAAATGTCTAAAATCTCTCCAAAGGAACTCTCAAAGGTTTTCTTTAGCAATAGTGGAGCAGAGTCTATCGAATCTGCTTTAAAATTTGCTAGGAAATACACAGGAAAAAAGGGAGTAATAGCCATGATTGGAGGATATCATGGAAAAACGTTTGGTGCATTATCTGTAACATATAATGAAAAATACAGAAAATCTTTTCAACCATTGTTAGAAGGTGTAAAATTTGTACCTTATAATAATCCATCAAAGATTGAAGATTCGTTAGATGATTCTATAGGAACAGTTATTATTGAACCTATTCAAGGTGAAACCGGTATAATTGTTCCTCCCGATGATTTTCTTCAGAAAATAAGAAAAATTTGTGACCAAAATAATTTAGTGCTAATTTTTGATGAAATACAAACTGGATTAGGAAGAACCGGTAAAATGTGGGCAAGTGAACATTGGTCAACAATTCCTGATATTATGTGTCTAGCTAAAGGTATAGCAGGGGGATTACCAATGGGTTTAACTCTGTGTAAACCTGAAATACTTGATGCTATGAAACTTGGAGAACATTCTTCAACTTTTG
>OCZS010000643.1_pt1 | contig 11782 bp, 10 predicted proteins | sample 1539071 | NCBI WGS metagenome assembly OCZS01 (sample SAMEA3113584, study PRJEB22503) | soil metagenome | reverse complement strand
CCAGGCCATGTGCACACCGTCCTCGGGCCCGTGCCCGCCGATTCCCTCGGCGTCGTCGCGGTCCACGAGGCACTGCTCTCCGTCGTCCCCGGCGCCGAGCACGGCTACGACATCTCGATGGACCGGGCCGAGATCTTCGAGGTCCTGGCCGCGAAGCTCACCGCCTTCAAGGCGGCCGGCGGCGGCACCGTCGTCGACAGCACCGGCATGTTCCACGGGCGGGACGTCAAGCTGCTCGAGAACCTGTCCCGGTCGACCGGGGTGCACGTCGTCGCGTCGACCGGCATGGGCCCCGAGGAGAACCTCGGGGGCTACTTCCTCACCCCGCAGACCGATCCGCCGACCCCGTGGCCGGCGGAGAGGTTCGCCGACCTGTTCGGCCGCGAGGTCACCGAGGGCATGGTGGTCCCGCGCGTGGAGCGCCGCGGCGCGGCCGGCCTGGTCGCCACCACCGGGACCCGTGGCGGGCTGACGCCCACCGACGAGAGCCTGTTCCGCGGCGCCGCCCGCGCGGCGCTGGCCACCGGCGTCCCGGTCTCGATCCGCTACGGGGTCGACGCCGTCACCGAGCTGCAGCTGGTCCTGGACGAGGGGCTGCCGGCCGACCGCGTCGTCGTCGGTGACCTCGACCGGGTCGAGGCGGTCGCCGCCGGCTGGCCGGCCGCCGTCGCCGCGCGCGGCGCCTACGTCGCGATCGACCACGTCGGGCTGAACGACTCCGACGAGCACGTCCGGGACGCCGACCGCGCCGCGCTGGTCGCCGGGCTCGTCGCCGCCGGGCACGCGGGCCGCGTCCTGCTGTCGGGCAACGCCGTCGGTGTGGCCAAGGGCCACGCCGACTACGAGCTGCCGTACGCGCACGTGCTCACCGCCTTCGCGCCGCTGCTCGCCGCGCACGGCGTCGCCGACGCCGACATCCAGCAGATCCTGGTCGCGAACCCGCGCGACCTCCTCGCGGTGCGCTGAGCACCGGCCCAGGAGAGAGAACCCATGTCCCGCGTCAACACCGTCCTGGGCCCGATCGCGGCCGAGGAGCTCGGCCTCGTCGCTGTCCACGAGCACATCGGCTATGGCATGCCCGGCTCGGAGCTCGACACCCGCTGGTGGAAGACCCCGGAGCAGCGCTACGAGGAGACCGTCCCCAAGCTGCGGCAGTTCGCCGAGTACAGCCGGGCGCACGGCGGCTGCACGTTCGTCGACGCCACCGGCATCTGCAACGGCCGCGACGTCGACTACTACAAGTCGCTGTCGGCCAAGACCGGCGTGCACATCGTCGCGGCCACCGGCTTCGTCGGCGGCGACACCGCGCTGCGCTTCTTCGCCGAGGCGTCGGTCGACTACCTGATGCGCCAGTTCGTCCACGAGATCACCGTCGGCATCGGCGGCACCGGCAGCCTGGCCGGGATCATCAAGGTCGGCGTCAGCCGGGGCTTCCAGATGTTGGAGCTCGACCTGCGCATCTACCGCGCAGCGGCCCGCGCGGCCCTGTTCACCGGGGTCCCGATCTTCACCCACCTCGCCGTCGACGTGGAGCCCGCCCTCGCGGTGTTCGCCGAGGAGGGCCTGCCACTGGACCGGGTGCTGTTCGGGCACGCCGACGACGGCGTCAGCCAGGGCAAGGTCAACGAGACGGCGATCCTCGGCGGCGGCGGCCGGATCGGCTTCGACACCTTCGGCTACGACCTCGAGCTGCCCGACCCGCCGTTCTGGGGTCGCCACCGCAGCGAGCGCCTCGAGCACTTCCTCCGGCTGATCGGCGAGGGCCACGTCGACCAGGTGCTCGCCTCGGCCGACGCCAACTGCAGCCCGCTGGGCTGGCCCGGCGTCGAGGGCCACACCGTCAACTACATCTACGAGCAGCTCATCCCCGACCTGCGGCAGGAGGGGATCGACGACGCCACCATCCACCGGATCTTCGTCGAGAACCCCGCCGAGTTCCTGACCCTCACCACGAACTGAGAGAGCGACCATGGACATCACGGACCTGAAGATCGCCGTCGTCGGTGCGGGCTACGGCGGCGCCGCGGCGGCCAGGGCCCTGAGCCTGCAGGGCGCCGACGTCACGGTGTACGAGCAGGCCAACCAGATCCGGGAGGTCGGCGCCGGCATCGGGCTGCGTCCGGCCACCATGGACCTGTTCCGCCGGCTGGGGATCTTCGACGCGATCGCCGCGGTGAGCTCGCCGAGCGACTACTTCGAGATCCTCACGGCCGACGGGCACCCGATCGCGAAGGATGCCTGGCCCGGGATCGACGACTTCGCCATCCCGACCAGGACCCACCTGATCCACCGCGGCGACTTCATCGACGCCCTCCTGAACGTGCTCCCCGAGGGCATGGTGCAGGTGGGCCACAAGCTGGAGCGCATCGACGACAAGGGCTCCTCCGCGGTGCTGACCTGCGCCAACGGGACGACCGTCGAGGCGGACCTGGTCATCGGCGCCGACGGGATCAAGTCCGCGGTGCGCACGCAGCTGTTCAGCGACCAGGAGCCGGTCTTCGCCGGCGAGCACGCCTACCGCGTCGTCATCTCCGCCGACGACGCGCACGGGATGGTGGTCGACGACAACCTCCGGATGTACATCGGCCGGGGCACGAAGGTCTACCTGCTCCCGCTGCGCCACCGGAACGGGCTGTCGTTCGACATCACCGCGCTGAACCCGGACGGCACCTGGAGCCCGGCCGTCAGCAAGGACGACCTCCTGGCGACGGTCGAGGGCTTCGACGAGCGGATCGTGGCCATCGCCCGCGGCCTCGACATGGCGACCCTCAACGTCCGCGCCGTCTACGACATCGACCCCGTGGACACCTGGCACACCGACTCCGTCGTCCTCATGGGGGACGCGGCGCACGCGATGCTGCACCACCAGGGCCAGGGCGCGAACTCGGCGATCATGGATGCCGGTGCCCTCGCCGACGCCCTGGCGGAGGCGGACTCCGTCCCGGCTGCGCTGGCCCTCTTCCAGGCGACCCGCAAGCCCGTCACCGACGGGCTGCAGCGCATCTCCCGGCACGGCTGGACCGAGGACGAGCTCGATGACGTCTTCCCCGGCCAGAAGCCCGCGGCGCAGGCCACGCGATGACGCTGCACCCTGAGATCGCCCGGGTCCTCGCCTCCCTGCCCGCACCGCCGCCGGGTCCGCTCGACCCGGTGGCCATGCGGGCAGGTGAGGAGGCGCAGGTCCCGCCGGTGGCGGACCGGCTGCCGCTGCACGCGGTGGAGGACGCCACGGCAGGCGACGTCCCCGTGCGGATCTACACCCCGGTAGAGGCGGACTCCTACGGCCTGCTCGTCTTCGTCCACGGCGGCGCGTTCTTCCTCGGCAGCCTGGAGACGCACGACCCCGTCGCGCGGTCGCTGGCGAGGGAGACCGGGCTGAAGGTGGTCTCCGTCGGGTACCGGCTCGCCCCCGAGGCGACGTTCCCGGCGGGGCTGGAGGACTGCTTCGCGGTGGTCCGCTGGGCCGCCGAGAACGCCGACACCCTGCGGTGGGACGGCGGGACGCTCGCGCTCGCCGGCGACAGCTCGGGCGGGAACTTCGTCGCCGCCGTCGCGGCGATGGCCCACGACGACGGGTTCGACGCGATCACCCACCAGGTGCTCTTCTACCCCTCGCTGGACCTCGACTTCGACGTCGACCGCTACGCCTCGCTGCGGGAGAACGCCAAGGGCTACGGCCTCGAGACCGCCGGGCTGGAGCCGTTCAACGCCTTCTACCTCGACAGCGGCGCCGACCCGGGCGATCCGCTGGTCTCGCCGATCAAGCGTGCGGACCTGACCGGCCTGCCCCCGGCGCTGATCATCACCGCGGAGCACGACCCGCTGCGTGACGAGGGCGAGCTCTACGGGCAGCGGCTGCGCCAGGCCGGCGTCGAGGCGACGGTGAGCCGCTACGCCGGCGCCGGGCACGGCTTCGTGCAGCACTTCTCCTGGCTCCCGGAGTTCGCCTGCGTCTTCCAGGAGACCGCCGACTTCCTGCGGAAGAGCTGAGCGGTGGCCGTCGACATCCGCCCGCTCGTCTCGCCCTGGGGCCGGTTCGGGCTCTACAGCTTCTTCGTCGACGCGCCGGAGCCGGCGATCGTCGACACCGGCGTGGCCTCGTCCCCGGCCGAGGGCATGGCCCCTGCGCTCGAGGCCCTCGGCCGTCGCATAGAGGACGTCCGCTGGATCCTGCTGACCCACGGGCACATCGACCACGTCGGCGGCGCGCACGCGCTGTGGGAGCTGACCGGCCGGCGCGCGCAGGTCGTCGTCTCCGAGGCCGACGCGCCGCTGCTGCGCTCGCGCCGCGCGCACGTGCAGCACTACCTCGACGTGCGTGCGAACTACCTGCACGACGCCGACGGCGAGGCGAAGCAGACCGCGATGGCGGCCGGCGCGATCTCCGGCGAGATGGAGCCGCACGTGCTGGTCCGCGGCGGGGAGACGTTGTCGCTGGGCGGCGGCGTCGCCGTCTCGGTGCACGCCGTCCCGGGCCACACCGCCGGCTCGGTCGCCTACGTCGTCGACGGCCAGGACGACGTGTTCGTCGGCGACGCCGTGCAGGTGCACGGCGCGGCCAACGGCTTCCCCGGCTACGAGGACCCGCGCTCCTACCGCGCGAGCCTCGAGCACCTGCGCGATGTCGTCCGGCCGCGGCACCTGTACCTCGGGCACCCGTACCGGACCGCCGAGGGGGTGCCCTACGGCGTGGAGCTCGACCGCCGTCAGGCGCGCGAGGCGCTGCAGGGGAGCCTGGACATCGAGGCCCGCGTCGCCGACGCCGCCTCCCGGTACCTGCGCGAGGGGCCGCGGGAGACCGACTCCGCCCACTCGCCGTTCGCCCGCGTCGCCGAGGAGCTCGGCTACACCGGCGACCCGACGCTCGAGCCGTCCCCCTTCTTCACGACGCTGCACGGTTACGAGGAGCTGCACTCCCATGGCTGACATCCGCCAGGTCCAGGCCGGTACGCAGACGATCGCCGTCCGGAAGGACCTTCGCGTCCCGATGCGCGACGGCGCCACCCTCGCCGCCGACGTCTACTCCGGCGTCGAGGACAAGCCGCGGCCGGCGCTCGTGGCGCTGAGCCCCTACGGCAAGGAGCTGCAGGCGCTGGCGCTCACCATGCCGCCGCAGCGCCGGCCGAGCCCGATGTGGGACGGCTGCATCGAGGCAGGGGACATCGCCCGCGTGGTGGCCGAGGACTACGCGCACGTCATCGGCGACCTCCGCGGCTCCGGGCACTCCGGGGGCGAGCACATCGGCAACTACAACGCCGGTGGCGTGCCGCTCGGCCAGGACGCGTACGACGTCATCGAGTGGGTGGCCGAGCAACCGTGGTGCGACGGCAACGTCGGCATGATCGGCATCTCGTACTTCGGGTCGATGCAGGTCCTCGCCGCCGCCGAGCGCCCGCCGTCGCTGAAGGCGATCTTCGTCTCCGGCGGCCACTTCGACTTCTACGAGACGACGTACCACGGCGGTGTCATGTGGTTCATGCCGCGCGCCGCGCGCGAGGGCCGCGGTGGCGACTCCGGCTGGGCCTTCACCCACCGCGTCAGGTCGCGCATGCTCGAGACGTACTCACCGGAGGAGATCGCGAAGCGCGTCGCCGAGCGGCTGCAGGATCCCGACGTCGCCGCCTGGCCGAACCTGGTCCACCTGCTCCACTACCCGACGAACCACGAGGCGTGGTTCGACATCGTCATGAACGACCTGGACGGCGAGTGGTACGAGGAGCGCAACCCGATCAACCTGGCCCGCGCTATCGACATCCCGGTCTACCTGCAGATCGACCAGGGCCGCGGCTGGACCGTCGACGGTCACATCGAGCTCTTCGACACCCTGAAGGGGCCGAAGAAGCTGGTCATCGGCCCCTACCCGCCCATGCAGTCGCGCCCCTGGGTCGAGGAGCACGACGAGATGTTCCGCTGGTACGAGTACTGGCTGAAGGGCGTCGACAACGGCGTCATGGACGAGCCGGCCGTGAGCGTCTTCGTCGAGGGCTCGCGCGAGGTGGTCACCGCCGACCAGTGGCCGCCGAAGGACGTCGAGTACCGGTCGCTCTACCTGCGTCCGCGGCGCAGGCTCTCCCCCGAGCCGGAGCTGATGGGGCCCGAGCAGGCCCCGCCGGACGGCTTCTTCCAGGCGCCGCTGACGGTCACCGACCAGGTGGAGATCCTCAGCTGGAGCACCGCGCCGTTCGACGAGGCCACCGAGCTGATCGGCGCCGGCGCCGCCCACCTGTTCGCCGCGATCGACCAGCCCGACACCAACTTCATCCTGCGGCTCTGGGACGCGGCCCCGGACGGGAGCCGGCAGCTGATCACCACCGGCTACCTCAAGGCGTCGCACCGCGAGCTGGACGAGGAGCGGACGACGGAGGGCAACCCGTTCCACCCGCACACACGAGCCGTGCCGGTGGAGCCCGGGGTGATCGAGGAGTACGTGCTGCGGCTGTACCCGTCCGCGGCCACGTTCCGGCCGGGGCACCGGCTGGTGGTGGAGCTGTCCAACGACGAGCCGCTGGCCGACGAGCACAACGCGCTGCTGCCGCCGGACGCCTTCCACCTGCCGGTGGGCCGGCCCGTCTCGCACACGATCTACCGGGACGCGCTGCACCCCTCCCGGCTCGTGCTGCCCTTCACGACGCGCCCGGCGCCGGCGCAGTAGGGGCGCTACCGTCGGCGGCGTGCGGCTGCCGGACGGACTCGTCGCCGTCGTCAAGCGGGACTGCCCCACCTGCGCGCTGGTCGAGCCGGTGCTGCGGGAGCTGGGTGCGGCCGTCTGGTGCCAGGACGACGCCTCCTGGTTCGACGGGGACGACACCGAGCTCGAGCTGTCCTACCGGCTGGGGATCGAGACCGTGCCGACCCTGATGCGCGTCGACGCGGGGGAGGAGACCGCGCGGGTCGTCGGCTGGAGCCGGGGGCAGTGGGAGCGGCTGAGCGGCGTCCCCGGGCTCGGGCCGGGGCTGCCCGACCACCGCCCCGGCTGCGGCTCCCTGTCGGTGGACCCCTTCCGGATCGACGCCCTCGAGGCGCGGTACGGCGGCAGCGGGCTGGGCAGCCGGCGGGTGGAGCTGGCCGACCTCGAGGACGAGCACGAGGCGATGCACGACCGCGGCTGGACCGACGGGCTGCCCGTCGTCCCGCCCACCCCCGAACGGGTGCTGCGGATGCTGCGCGGCACCACGCGCGACCCCGCTGACGTCGTCGCGGTCGTGCCGCCCGACCTGGTCGGGTGCACGGTCGAGAAGGTGGCGGTCAACGCGGTCATGGCCGGCTGCCTGCCGGAGCACCTGCCGGTCGTGCTGGCCGCCCTGGAGGCCGCCTGCACCGACGAGTTCGCGCTGCACGGACTCCTGGCGACGACCTACTTCTCCGGCCCGACGGTCGTGGTCAACGGCCCGGTCGCCCGCAGGATCGGCATGAACAGCGGGGTCAACGCGCTGGGGCAGGGCAATCGCGCCAACGCCACGATCGGCCGGGCGCTGCAGCTCGTGGTGCGCAACGTCGGGGGTGGCCGCCCGGGCGGGATCGACCGCGCGACGCTGGGCAACCCGGGCAAGCTCACCTCCTGCTTCGCCGAGCGCGAGGAGGACAGCCCGTTCGCGCCGCTCGCCGCCGACCGCGGCGTCCCCGGTGACGCGGTCACCCTCTTCGCCGGCTCGGGGCTGCAGCCCGTCGTCGACCAGCTCAGCCGCACGCCGGAGTCCCTGGCCCGGACGTTCGCGGCGTGCCTGCGCGTCAACGGGCACCCGAAGCTGCCGATGGCCTTCGACGCGATGCTCGTGATCTCACCGGAGCACGGCCGGCTGTTCCGCGAGGCGGGCTGGGACCGCGCGCGGCTGGTCGCCGAGCTGGAGGGCCTCCTGATGCTGCCGTCCGACGAGCTGCTGCGCGGGGCCGCCGGCATCGCAGAAGGCATCCCCGAGGGGCTGGCCGGGACCGAGCTCCCCAAGTTCCGCCCCGGCGGCCTGCTGGTGGTGCACGCCGGCGGCGACGCCGGCCTGTTCAGCGCCATCATCGGCGGCTGGGTGTCCGGCGACGCCGGGAGCGTCCCGGTGACCAGAGAGGTGCGCGCATGAGAACCGTCCTCGACCCGACCGGAGAGCAGCGGCCGACGTCGCGCGAGCTGCTGCCCCGCCCCGCGTCCCTGCACGGCCGCCGCGTCGGGCTGCTCGACATCAGCAAGGCCCGCGGCGACGTCGTCCTCGACCGGCTCGAGGAGCTGCTCACCGCCGACGGCGTGGTGGTGCGCCGGTACCGGAAGCCCACGTTCGCGCGGACCGCACCGGTCGACCTGCGGCACGAGATCGCCGAGCACTGCGAGGTGGTCATCGAGGCACTCGCCGATTAGGGCTCGTGCACGTCGTGCAGTGTGCACGACATCGCCGATCTCGAGCGCCGCGGCGTGGTGGGTCTCTTCCTCGCCAGCGAGGCCTTCGCCGAGGCCGCGCGGGTGCAGGGCGAGGCGCTCGGCTTCCCCGCCCCGTTCGTGCTGGTGCCCCACCCCGTCCAGGACCGGACGGACGAGGAGCTCCGCGCCACCGCCGAGCAGGTCTACCCCGAGGTGGTCGCTGCGCTGACGGCGTAGGAGGGGTGGGGCCGGCGATCAGTCGCGCCGGTCGCGCCGGAGCCAGCCCCCGCCGAACAGCGCCCAGAGCACGAGCAGGGGCTGGAAGAACAGCCGGACGAGACGCTTGCGGTCCGTGTCGAGGCCGAACGCGTCGGTGCCCTCGACGTACTGCGCGATGTTGCCGGGGAAGATCACCACGAAGAACGCCGCCAGCAGCGCACCGACGAGCCGCTGCTTCCTCGGCAGCCCGATGAAGGACGCACCCAGCGCGATCTCGGCGACGCCCGAGCCGAGCACCGTCAGGTCGTCGTCGACGGGGAACCAGTCGGGCACCTGCGCCTGGAACTCCTGCCGCTGGGTCGTCAGGTGCAGGACGCCGGCCCCGACCATGGCCGCGCCGAGCAGCAGCCGGGCAGCGGTCCGGGCGGTCACGGCGAAGGCGACGGAGCAGCGCCGACGGTCTCGGCAAGGGTCATCCCGTGGGCCGTGGCGATCAGCTCGGCGGCCTTCTCGCCGATCATGATCGTGGGCGCGTTGGTGTTCCCCGACGTCACGTCCGGCATCACGCTGGCGTCCGCGACGCGGAGCCGTTCGACACCCCTCACCCGCAGTTCGGAGTCGACGACGCTGCCCATCCGGCAGGTCGAGGTCGCGTGGTAGACGGTCAGCGCGTAGTGCCGGGCCAGGTCCTCCAGCAGTTCGTCGCTCGGCACGTCCCCCGACGCGTGGCCGTGCGACTCGGCCAGCTTCGGCGGCACGAGCAGCGGCCCCATCCCCGGCACCGGCCAGTTGGCCACGAGGTCCAGCGCCCGGCGCATCACCGAGACCATGACCCGTGCGTCGTGCGGGTCGGCGAAGTAGTTCAGGAAGATGGCCGGCGGCTCTCCCGCGTCGGCGGAGGCGAGCCGGATCTCGCCCTCGGAGTGCGGCTGCACCGGGTTGGGGAGCACCACGACGACCTCCGCGTCGAGGGCCAGTCGCTTCGCGGGGTCGTCGAAGTAGGTGTCGGGGTCGACCCGGAACACGCTCCGCCACAGGTCAGGGGTGTAGCCGCAGACGAGGAACCCGATCTGCGCGTCGTGGGTGTGCTCGTCGCCGAGGCCGGTGGAGTACCAGAGCGCCGCGTCGTAGAGCGAGGAGGACACCAGCGACCTGCCGGTCGTGACCCACTCGTCCAGCCGCCGCTCGGCCTCGGCCTTGAGGCCCGCCAGGTCGGGCGGGAGCCCGACGTCGTCGGCCGGGTCGGCCGGCAACGGACCGGCGGGAGCACGCAGCGCGTCGGGGCCGAGCGAGATCGCCACCTCGGTCATGTTCAGGCCGATGCCGGGCGCCTCGAAGAACATCGGCGCGTGCAGGTGGTCCTTGAGGTGCTTGCCGACGTCGGGCAGGTCGAGCCGGCACGCGATCCCGACCTGGGCGAGCTCGTCGGCCGGCCCGACCCCGGACAGCAACAGGAGCTGCGGCGAGCCGATGGCGCCGGCCGACAGCACGACCTCCCTGGTGGCGGTCACCGTCTCCACCGCCCCGTCGGTCGTGCGGTACTCGACGCCCGTCGCGACCAGCCCGTCGTCGGAGTCCTCGAGGAGGACCCGCTGCACGAGTGCGTGGGGGATCACGACGAGGTTCTCGCGCCGGTCCATCACCGGCTCGAGGAAGGCGCGGAAGGTCGAGGAGCGCCTGCCGTCCCTGGTCGTGGTCTGGAAGAGGGAGGCCACGCCCTCGGGGCGCAGGCGGTCGCGCCCGTTGTAGTCCCCGGTCGGGATGCCCGAGGCCTTCGCCGCCTCGACGAACTGCGCCGCGGCGGGGATGACCGGCTGGCGGACCGAGACGCCCAGCGGCCCGTCGTACCCGTGGACGTCAGGGTCGACGACGATGTCGTCGCTGGGCTGGAAGCCCTCGGACTTCTTGAAGTAGGGCAGGACGTCGTCGTAGGCCCAGCCCTTCGCGCCACCGGCGGCCCAGGCGTCGAAGTCCCCGGGGTGGCCGCGCACGTAGGCCATGTAGTTGATGCCGGACGAGCCGCCCAGCATCCGGCCGCGCGGCACCATCATCCGGCCCTCGGCGAGCCCGCGGCCGCAACCGCCGGCGTCGCCGGTGTACGCCCAGTCGGTCTCGGGGTTCAGCTGCAGGGACGCCACCGCCGCCGGCATCATCTCCTCGGGCGGCGGCGGGCCGCCGGCCTCCACCAACGCCACCCGTACGGACGGGTCCTCGGAGAGCCGCGCGGCGATCACCGCGCCGGCCGATCCGGCTCCCACGACGACGACGTCGAACTCCTCGGCCATCTGGTCTCGCCTCCAGGTCCCTGCGCATCGGCGACCCCCCGTGAGGGCCGCCCCCGACACCGCCGTCGCAGTGTGGCACGCGCCACAGTCCCGGTAGCCGCGCTACCGAGCCTCGACCAGGACCCCCGAGAGGAAATCCCCCAGCTCGTCGTGCGCGTCCAGCGGCAGCACGTGGGCGACGTACTGATCGGGCCGGACGAGGACCATGCAGCCGCGCTCCCGGTCGATGCCGCGCAGCGTGAAGACGTCGTCGGCCTTCGGGTCGGGGCAGAAGGCCTTCTCGTGGTCGACCAGCCCGAAGGGGCCCTTGCGAGGCAGCAGGACCGCCGGCAGCCGGTCGACGGCGAGGTCGCGGTGGCCCTGCTGGAAGACGGCGCGCACGTCGATGACCGAGTCCGGGTCGGCGCCGGCCGGCGTGAACCGGGTCAGCGGCGACTTCTCCGCCGCCAGGTGCTCGAACAGCGCGCGGGCACGGGAGCCGGCGTCCGTCGGGTCGCCCCGGTCGGCGAAGACGTAGAGGCGCCAGGCGCCGTCCGCCCGGGCGGCGTGCCCGAGCTGCACCGACTTGGCGTCGGCCAGCCGGATCACCGGGGCCGAGTGGAAGCGCATGCCCACCGGGAAGCCCCCGGCGAGGTGCTGGTGCTCGCCCGTCCCGGTGATCATCGAGGGCCCGTAGTGGGTGGCGACGCCCGCGGTGAAGCGGCCCTGGGCGGCGAAGTGGGCCTGGAAAGCGGCCGGGTCCACGCCGTCGGCGTCGTCGGGGGAGGCCTTCGGCTTCGCGCTCATCATGCGGGCGAACTCGCGGTCGAAGTCGATCAGCTCCTGCGCCACCTCCTGCCGCTCGTCGGAGTAGGTGTGCAGCAGTTCCGGGCGGGCGGTGCCGCGCAGCACGGCGGCCAGCTTCCAGCCGAGGTTCCAGGCGTCGGCCATCGACACG
>OCZS010000642.1_pt1 | contig 11785 bp, 12 predicted proteins | sample 1539071 | NCBI WGS metagenome assembly OCZS01 (sample SAMEA3113584, study PRJEB22503) | soil metagenome | reverse complement strand
AGCGCCGGGGAGAGCTTCGCGGCGGCTCTGTGGTCGCGACTGTCATGTCCAATCTCGGCCTCGAACGCAGGCTGGAGAAGGAAAGCATCGGCCTCATCCGCACCAAGGTCGGCGACCGCTACGTCCTCGAGGCGATGCGCGAAAAGGAGTGCAATGTCGGCGGCGAGCAGTCGGGCCACATCATTCTCAGCGACCATTCAACGACTGGCGACGGGCTGGTTGCGGCCCTTCAGGTGCTCGCGGCGTTGGTCGATTCGGGGAAGCCGGCAAGCGAGGTCCTTCACCTCTTCGACCCGGTGCCGCAGCTGCTGAAGAACGTCCGCTTCAACGGGGGAAAGGCGCCGCTCGAGGCCGACAGCGTTCAGGCCCGGATCGCCGCGGCCGAGGCGGAGCTGCAGGGTCGCGGCAGGCTCGTCATCCGCAAATCCGGCACGGAGCCGCTCATCCGCGTCATGGCGGAAGGCGACGATCCGAAGCTGGTCGAACGCCTTGTCGACGAGATTTGCGAGGCCGTGCAGAGCGCGGCGTGAACCCTTTCTTCGCAATTGCACGCGAAACCAGATGTCGTGCGCATGGATAATTTCGCTCCCCAGGGCGCGCGAAGCGCCGCGATGACCGCCAAGCCCGCGCGAATCCTCGTGATCGCCGGCTCGGATTCGGGCGGCGGCGCGGGCATCCAGGCCGACATCAAGACGATCGCGGTGCTGGGCGGGCATGCGATGACGGCGGTGACGGCAATCACGGCTCAGAACACGACCGGTGTTACCGGGGTTCACCCTGTACCCGCGGAGATGATCCTCGCTCAGATCGACGCGGTCGTGGCTGACATCGGCGTGGACGCGGTGAAGATCGGCATGATCGGCAGCGCGTTTGCGGTCGAGCAGGTTGCGAAGCGTCTAGCGGAGCTCAAGCGGGATCAGTCCAACCTGCCGATCGTCTTCGACCCGGTGATGGTAGCGACGAGCGGCGCGGCCCTTGCGGACGATGCGACCATCGCAGCGTTCGGGCAGCTGATGGACATTGCGACGATCGCGACGCCGAATCTCCCCGAGCTCGCCCGTCTGAGCGGGCAAGAGGACCCCGTGGCGTCAGCTCTAGGTCTGGTCGGCGATCACGGCTGCGCGGTGCTGATCAAGGGCGGTCATGAAGAAGGAGACGCGCTCGCCGATGCCTTGATCGAAACCGACAACATGACGAGTTGGCAGGGGCAGCGGATCGACACCACGAGCACGCACGGCACCGGCTGCACCATGGCCAGCGCGATCGCCTGCTTCCTCGGGCAGGGCGATACGCTCCCCTCGGCGGTCGAGCGGGCGCGCACTTTCGTCCGCGTAGCTCTATTTGCCGCACCAGGCCTGGGACAGGGGTCGGGTCCGGTCGGATCGGCGAACGTCCGCCTCGATATCGGCCCGGGGCCGCGGCTCAACCAGGTGACGCTGACCGTCAACGACTATGCCAAGTCGGTGCACTTCTATTCCCTGCTCGGGCTGAAGCAGATCGTCGACAGTCCGGACAATCAGTACGCGCGCTTCGAGACGGCGGGCGGCGCAACTTTGTCGATCCAGGCCGATCCCGACGAAAAGGTGTCCGCCACGACCGCCGTCTACCTAGAGTGCGACGATCTCGACGCGCAGGTCGAGCGGCTCGCACGCGCCGGCATCCCCTTCGAGCATGCTCCGCGCAATCAGCCGTGGATGTGGCGCGAGGCCCGCCTGCGCGATCCGTCCGGCAACATCATCTTCCTCTACAAGGCGGGCGAAGCGCGGCGCTTTCCGCCCTGGCGGGTCGATTAATCCACAGCTTTGCGAGTCGGCGTCTGGCGACTCATTGAACCGGCCCATAGGCTTATGAGCCGATGCCTCGCCGCTGCACCTTCAAGATCGAGCTGGATTTCCCGCAGCCGTTGGCCGGCGTGGACGAGGCCGGTTGCGCCCCTCTCGCGGGCCCGGTCGTTGCCGCCGCGTGCATTCTCGACCGCAGCAAGTTCCCGCGCGGCATCGACGATTCGAAGAACCTCCCGCTCGAAAGGCGTGAGGCGCTGTATGCCAAGATCACGAAGGTCGCGGCTTTCGGCGTCGGCATCGCCAGCGTCGAGGAGATCGACAGCATCAACATCTACTGGGCGCGGATGCTTGCCATGACCCGGGCCGTCGAAGCGCTCGGTGTTGAGCCCGCATGGGTGCTCGTCGACGGCAACGCCTGCCCGAAGTGGCAGCGGCCGTCGAAGGCGATCGTCGACGGCGACGCCAAATGCCGCTCGATCGCGGCCGCTTCGATCATCGCCAAGGTCACGCGTGACCGCATGATGGCGGAGCATGCGGAGACTTATCCGGGCTATGGATGGGAGCGGAACCGGGGCTATCCGACGCCCGACCATCGCCGCGCATTGCGGGAACTCGGGCCGACCCCGCTGCACCGGAGAAGCTTCGGTCTCGTGCGTGAGATCATGGCTGCTGCAGCCCAGCCGGAGCTGGCGCTTCCTGAAATCGCGGTCGCGAGTCCTTTGAGTCACACCACCATAGGTTGAGTCTCCCGAGGGCCAGCGGACTCAACATCTTGTGGCCGAGTCTTCCTGGACTCTCTTCGTTCCGCGGCGCTTCGAAAGCGCGTTAACCTCTGTTCGCTTGACCGCGAGTCGGGCCTGACTCACCTTTCGACGCAAAGGGGGCACAGTCGCATGAACCTAATTGCCCGCATTGCGGAGACCGAGGGCGCTTTGCGCCCGCGTTCCAGTACCAAGGCGAAGCGCGAGCTTCCGTTCGACGAAATCCTGATGGGCGACTGCATCGCCGAGATGGCGCGTCTGCCCGACAAGTCCGTGGACATGATCTTCGCTGATCCGCCGTACAATCTGCAGCTCGGCGGGGACCTCTTCCGTCCCGAAGGCAGCCGGGTCGATGCCGTCGACGACGATTGGGACAAGTTCGACAGCCTTGCCACGTACGACGATTTCACCCGCGAATGGCTCGCCGAGGCGCGCCGCGTTCTGAAGGACAACGGCACGATCTGGGTGATCGGCAGCTATCACAACATCTTCCGCGTGGGCGCCCTGCTTCAGGACGCCGAGTTCTGGATCCTGAACGATGTCATCTGGCGCAAGGCGAACCCGATGCCGAACTTCCGCGGCACGAGGTTCACCAATGCGCATGAGACCCTGATCTGGTGCGCCAAGGACGAGAAGGCGCGTTACACCTTCAACTATCGCGCGATGAAGGCGCTCAATGACGATCTCCAGATGCGCTCGGACTGGGTGCTGCCGATCTGCAGTGGTCAGGAGCGCGTGAAGGGGGAGGACGGGCTCAAGGCGCATCCGACGCAGAAGCCGGAGTCGTTGCTCTATCGAATCCTGCTCGCCTGCACGAAGCCGGGCGACGTCGTGCTCGACCCGTTCTTCGGCACCGGGACGACGGGCGCGGTTGCGCGCCGCCTTGGCCGCCGCTGGATCGGTATCGAGCGCGAGCCTTCCTATGTGAACGTCGCCAAGCAGCGGATCGCCTCGACACTGCCGCTGGACGAAAGCGAATTGCAGGTCGTGCCGGACAAGCGTTCGGCTCCGCGCGTGGCCTTCGGCTTGCTCGTCGAGAGCGGCATGGTTGCGCCTGGAACCATGCTGACGGATTCCAAGCGCCGCTGGCAGGCGAAGGTCTGCGCAGACGGCTCCATCGCCTGCGAGGCCCAGGCCGGCTCGATCCACAAGGTCGGCGCCGCGCTGCAAGGCGCGCCGTCATGCAACGGCTGGAGTTTCTGGCATGTCGAAGAAGCCGGCAAGCTGCAGCCGATCGATACTCTACGGCAAAGGCACTTGGCCGGCCTTGGCTAAGGTGCCATTGCTCCGGCCCAATGAGTGACATTCCGAATTTCGCTGTCGTGATCCTTGCCGCGGGGCAGGGAACGCGCATGCGCTCCGACACCCACAAGGTCCTCCACCCGATCGCCGGGAAGGCGCTGCTGATGCACCTGCTCGACAGCGTTGATCGGCTCGGAGCCGAAAAGCGCGTCGTCGTCGTCGGCAAGGGCCGCGACCAGGTCGAAAAGGCGCTCGGCGGGCGTGAGGTGACCATTGCGCACCAGGCCGAGCAGAAGGGCACGGCGCATGCGGTGCAACAGGCCAGGGATGCCCTCGCGGGCTACGAAGGCGCGGTGCTGATCCTCTACGGCGACACGCCTTTCGTGGAGCCGGAGACGCTGAAGCGCATGCTCGACCGCCTTGATGGCAATGGCGGTCCTGGCGTCGTCGTCCTCGCTTCAACGCCGGATGACCCGCTCAAGTACGGACGCATAATCCTCGGCGAGGGCGATCACATCGCGAAGATGGTCGAGTATAAGGACGCGACCGAGGAAGAGCGCGCGGTCCGCCTTTGCAACAGCGGCATGATGGCCGTGCGGGCGAAGGACCTGTTCCGCTGGCTCGACCAGGTCGGCAACGACAATGCCGCAGGCGAATATTATCTGCCCGATGTCGTGAACATCGCCGCTGCCGAGGGCCGCGATGCGGTCGTGATCGAGGGCGACCCGTATGAGACGGCCGGCGTGAACAGCCGCGCCGAACTCGCTCACCTGGAGCTCGACTGGCAGCGCCGCCGGCGCGAGCAGGCGCTGCAGGACGGAGCGACCCTCATCGACCCGGAAAGCGTATGGTTCGCGGCAGACACCAGGCTCGGCCGCGACGTGACCGTCGAGCCGCATGTCGTATTCGGCCCGGGCGTCGAGATCGCGGACGGCGCGACGATCAAGGCTTTCAGCCACATCGAAGGCGCAATCATCGCGACCAAGGCGGTCATCGGCCCCTTCGCGCGCCTGCGCCCGGGGGCGAAGATCGGCGAGAAGGCGAAGGTCGGCAATTTCGTCGAGGTGAAGAAGGCGGTTCTCGGTCCTGGCGCCAAGGCCAACCACCTGTCCTACATCGGCGATGCCGACGTCGGCGCGGACGCGAACATCGGCGCGGGCACGATCACTTGCAATTACGACGGATTTGGCAAGTACAGCACGGTGATTGGTGCGGGCGCCTTCATCGGATCGAACACCGCACTGGTCGCACCCGTCACAGTCGGCGATGGTGCGATCGTCGGCGCGGGATCGGTCATTACCAAGGATGTGGAAGCTGACAGCCTCGCCATGGAGCGCAATGAGCAGAAAGGCATCGCCGGCTGGGCCAAGCGCTTCCGCGAGCGCATGCTCGCAAGAAAGGCCGCCGAATAGCTTGTGCTGATATCATGATATGATATCAGTATGTCATGCGCGTCCTGATCGATGTTCCTGACGAGGACTTGGAATGGCTCGATCGTAAGGCGGCTGAGCAGGGCAAGTCGCGCGCGGCGCTCGTCCGGGAGGCGATAGCGGAGTACCGCGTCGAGAAGGGCAAGCAGGGGATAGAGCGTTTCTTCGGTATCTGGCGAGACCGCAAGGACATTGGTGACGGCCTCGATCACCAATGTCGTATGCGCGACGACTGGGACCGACGCGGGGATGGTGCCGCCCAGTGAGCGACTACGTCTTCGACACCGTCATTCTTTTCGACGCTCTCCGCGGGGTCGAACAGGCGACGCGCGAGTTGCTCGCGCAGCGCCGCCGCTGGATCAGCCGGATCACCTGGGCGGAAGTGATGGCGTCCGCACGGCCGGACGAGGACAGCGCGCCGGAAGAGTTTCTCCGCTACTTTTCCGTCATCGAGGTATCCGAAGAGGTCGGTAGGAGGGCTGCGCTGATCCGGTCACAGCAGCCGACGATCAGACTACCTGACGCAATCATCTGGGCATCCGCGCAGACCTCCGGACGGATCCTGGTCACTCGAAACACTCGCGACTTTCCGGCCAGGATGCCGGGTATTCGCATTCCCTACACACTGTAGTTAAGGCGGCGCACATGTGCGGAATCGTTGGAATCGTCGGCAAAAGTGAGGTGGCTCAGCGCCTGTTCGACGGCCTGAAGCGTCTCGAATACCGCGGCTATGACAGCGCCGGTATCTGCACCATCGACCACGGCGACCTCGCCCGCCGCCGTGCCGAGGGGAAACTCGACAATCTCGCGCGTGAGCTGGGCCGAGAACCGCTCGGCGGCACCATCGGGATCGCACACACGCGCTGGGCGACCCACGGCGCTCCTACGGTCGACAATGCTCACCCGCACATCGTCGGGCCGGTGGCGATCGTCCACAACGGCATCATCGAGAACTTCAAGCCGCTGCGCGAGGAGCTCATCGCCGACGGGCGCAAGTTCAACAGCGAGACGGACACGGAAGTCGTCGCTCATCTCGTCGCTCGCGAGGTGGAAGGCGGAGCGTCGCCGCAGGACGCAGTCGCCACCATTCTGCCGCGCCTGCAGGGCGCCTTCGCCATCGCTTTCCTCTTCCGCGACCATCCCGACTTGATCATCGGCGCGCGCATGGGAGCGCCGCTGACCGTCGGCTACGGAAACGGCGAGAACTATCTCGGATCGGACGCGCTCGCGGTGGCGCCGTGGACTCAGCGCATCGCCTATTTGGACGAGGGCGACTGGGCGATCGTGCATCGCGACCGGATCCAGATCTTCGACCGCGAGAATGAGCCCGTCGAGCGCGAGATCGTCGAATCCGGCGCGTCCGCGGCAGCGGTCGAGAAGGGCAACTACCGCCATTACATGCAGAAGGAGATCTTCGAGCAGCCGATCGTCGTCGCGCAGACCCTTCAAAGCTATGTGCGTCCGTTTGAAGGTGAGGTTGCGCTCCCAACCGGAGACCTCGACCTTTCAGCGATTGGGCGCGTGACGATCGTTGCTTGCGGCACCAGCTTCTACGCGGGCATGGTCGCTAAATACTGGATCGAGCAGTTCGCCCGCGTGCCGGTCGACATCGATGTTGCCAGCGAGTTCCGCTACCGCCAGCCGGTGCTGGAGCCGGGCGGCCTGGCGCTCTTCATCAGCCAGTCGGGCGAGACCGCGGACACGCTCGCCGCGCTTCGCCACGCACGCAGCGAGCAGCAGCGCATCGCGGTGGTCGTAAACGTGCCGACCAGCTCCATGGCGCGCGAGGCGGACCTGCTGCTTCCGACCCATGCCGGACCGGAAATCGGCGTGGCCTCGACCAAGGCCTTCTCCTGCCAGCTCGCTGTGCTCGCGGCATTCTCGGCAAATCTCGCCCGCGCGAAGGGCCGGATGAGCCGCGAGGAAGAAAAGGAGATCGTCGCGCACCTGCAGGAAGCACCGGCGGCGCTGAACGCGGCGCTCGGCCACGACGACGACATTGCGGCGATGGCGCACCTGATCGCGCCTGCGCGCGACGTGCTCTACCTCGGCCGCGGTCCCGACTATCCGTTGGCGCTCGAAGGCGCACTGAAGCTCAAGGAAATCAGCTACATTCACGCCGAAGGCTATGCGGCGGGGGAGATGAAGCATGGGCCGATCGCCCTCATCGACGAGGCGGTGCCGGTCATCGTGCTCGCCCCTTCCGGTCCGCTTTTCGAGAAGACCGTCAGCAACATGCAGGAAGTCCGCGCGCGCGGCGGCAAGATCGTTCTGATCAGCGATGCCAAAGGGCTCGAGGAAGCAGGCGAGGGCTGCATCGCGACGATCGAAATGCCGGAGGTCCATCCGCTGATCGCGCCGCTCGTCTACGCCGTCCCGGTGCAGCTGCTCGCCTATCACGTGGCGGTCGCGAAGGGCACGGACGTCGACCAGCCGCGTAATCTCGCGAAGAGCGTCACGGTCGAGTGAACGTGCGCCGATGAAGCATATCGGCATCCTCGCGCACAGCTTCGAAGGCGCAACGCTCTGCTTCCGCACCGCGTGCCTGGAAGGCGTCGCAAGGCTCGGTCCGCACATGCATCCCGAAATCACGCTGACCTGCTCGCCCATGGCGCTCGTTCTACGCTGACCTGCTCGCCCATGGCGCTCGTTCTCGATGCGTGGGAGCGGGGAGACAATGAAGAGCTTCGCGGCTTCTTCACGGAGGACGCGAAGAAGCTCGCCGCGGCTGGCGCGGACTTCTTCGTCCTTCCCGATAACACCGCCCATATCGCGATGGAATCGCCCGGCGACGCGTTCCCGATCCCCGGCGTTCACATAGGCGAGGTCGTCGCTGAGCAGGCCGCGAAGGACGGCCGCAGCAAGGTCGGCATCCTCGGGACGAAATATACGATGAACGGGCCAGTCTACCCGGGCGCGCTCGGGCGGCGCGGGATCGGCTGGGCCGTTCCTTCCGCTGAAGACCGGAAACTCGTCAACGACGTGATCTTCGACGAGCTTTGCCTCGGGACGATTCGGGACGAATCCCGCGACGCCTATCTGCGCATCATCGAAGGTCTGAAGCAGGACGGCTGCGATGCGGTCGCGCTGGTCTGCACGGAAATCCCGCTGCTCGTGACGCCCGATGTCTCGCCCTTGCCGACGCTGGATTCCACGCGATTGCTGGCCAAGGCGGCCATCGAAGCTGCGATCGGGGATCGGCCGATGCCCGAGTGGAGAGGCGGTCCGCTGTCCTGATCCCGGACGATCACGGGCAAAATCTTTGAATTGTCAAATACTTGGTATATTCTCCCTTGTGTGGGGAGGTGAGTCATGGGTCGCTCGCAGCCGTTGCGGTCGGTCGCGCCGACAGCCGCTCAGGAGTATCTCGCGCACTACTGGGGCGACGGTTACGCGATAGTCCGGGGTCTCTTCAGCCCCGACGAGATCGCGAAAATCGCCGAAGCCACCGACCAGCTCTATGCCGAAGGAGTGAGTCACAGGCGGAGCTTCCGGCACGGCAACCTCTTCTACAACGTGGCTCCCGGAACCAATGGGGGGCCGCTGGTCCGCATGGTCCAGTGGCCGTCCTATCATCAGCCGTTGCTCAATCGGGTGCGGCTCGACACGCGCATTGTTGAGCTTCTTGAGCCGCTCATCGGACGCGATCTCAAGCAGATCATCAACCAGGTCCATTGGAAGGCGCCCGGATCGCTTGGGGATTTCGCCTGGCATCAGGACAGCAAGTCGCGCCGGCCGCCTTCGGCATTTCGCAACCTTGCGGCATCTTATGTGCAGACGGGTTTGGCGATCGATCCTCAAACGCCAGAATCTGGATGCCTGCGCTTCATTCGCGGCAGTCACCGCCGCGGGGATCTCCAGATGGATTGCTCAACGCACTCACTCGGGATTGCGATGAAGGACGCAGCGCTGGAAGCGGTCGGACTTTCCCCTTCCGACGCAATCGACCTGCTGCTCGAGCCCGGCGATCTCGCTCTTTGGAGCCCTTATCTCGTCCATGGGTCAGGCACGAACCGGTCCGAACACAAGCGCCGCTTCTACATCAACGGCTATGTTCGGGCTGAGGACTGCGACAGGGGCGAGTGGGCGTTCCGCAACGGCAGGCCCGTTCCTTTCGGGCCGACGCCCGCGATCGTCCATTACGAGGAGCTGCGGGAGCGTCCGGGCCCGCATTACGTTTAGTCTTATTCGGCTGCCTGCCGCATCGCTTCAAGCTGCCGGATCTGCTTGCTGAGGCCCTCGTAGAGGAAGTCGATCACTGCTCGGACGCGAGGCGTGTGGCGGACGCGTTCGTGGGTGAACAGCCACAGGATCCGCCCATGCTCGCCTCTGGGTGGCACGCATTGGATCAAATCAGGATCGGAATCGCCCACCACGCAGGGCAGAACCGCGATGCCGAAGCCGGAGCGTACTCCCGACAATAGTCCGCCCGAGGTCGCATGGTGCATGGCGACCTGGCTCTCGAGGCCGAGCTGCTGCAGCCAGGCCTGGTAGTGGATCCAGAGATTGCCGCCGCCGCCGCCGATGAACGGGTGCTTCTCCAGGTCCGCGCGCGTGCGTGGAACACCGTTGCGCGCCGCATAATCCCGGCTGCAGTAAAGTGCCCAATCATCGATGCAGAGCTGCCGGCCGACAAGCGCTGCAGGCTGCTGGAAGCCGTTCTTGGTACTGCGAAGGGAGATGTCCGCCTCGCCCGCGCCGAGGTCGCGGACCGTCTGAGAGGTGTCGAGATCGATCACGATCTCCGGGTGCAGGCGATGCAGGTCCGTCAGCAGGGGCGCCAGCAGCGTGATCGCATAGACCTCCTCGGTCGTGATTTTCACCACTCCACTCGAGTCCCGCGACTGGGCGGCGGCCGCGTCGGAAAAACCGGCGGCAGCGGCTTCCACGCCTTCGGCTCTCGCGACCAGGTCCTGACCCATCGGCGTCAGCGAGTAACCTGCCTGCCGTCTTTCGAAGAGGTGGACGCCGAGCGCCTCTTCGAGCGCCGCGATTCGACGGGCAACCGTAGTCTGGCTGACGCGCAGTTCGCGTGCAGCCGCCAGCGTGCTCCCGTCGCGAGCCACGGCAAGGAAATAACGAAGGTCGTTCCAGTCGAGCATCTTCGCGCATTCTAGCGCCTTTAGGCGCTACTCACGTTCTGCAATTTTGCAGAACCATAGCACGATATCGTTGCTTACACGAACCGGCTTTGGGGATTAGTTGAAGGGTCGCGCCGGGAAGCCCGGTCCCAGGAAACAAGGGTAGCGACCATGAAAAACCCATATGTCATCGCATTAGCTTCGGCTCTGATCACTGCCGGTGCGCTTAGGGCAGCGCCCGCTCTTGCCGAAACACCTTCGAGCGACGTCCAGACCTACGTCAGCTACGTGAAGACGGCCGATCTCGATCTCTCCAGCGAGCGTGGCCAGCGCACGCTCGATCGCCGCGTTGCCCAGGCCGCGCGGGAAGTCTGCGGCACCGCGTCGGACGTCGACCTCGTCGGCCAGAATAAGGCCCGCGAGTGCCGCGAAACCGCCGTCGCGAAGGCCACCGGTGAGCGCGACGCGCTTGCAGCGGCCGCCAAGCGTGGCGCGGTCGTGGCCATCACCGCCAGCCGCTGAGTTTACCGTCTCTCCAAGAAGGGCGTTCCTGTGATGCATTTAGTGGCGCGGGGATGATCGAGCTCTCAGGCGGATGCCACTGCGGCGCCGTTCGCTTTTCCGCCAGAATGCCCGACCCGCCGGTGCCGGCTCTCGCCTGCAATTGCTCGATCTGCTCGATGACGGGCTTCCTGCACGTCATGGTGCCGCACGATCATTTCGAGTTGCTTACCGGACGGGGAGCGCTGGCGAGCTACCGCTTTGGGACGGGCACGGCCGAACACCTCTTTTGCTCCAATTGCGGCGTGAAAAGCTTCTATCAGCCGCGCTCGCATCCGGATGCGTGGAGCGTGAACGTCAACTGCCTCGATGCATCGCCCGAACTCTCGGTCGAACAGTTCGACGGGCGTAATTGGGAACAGTCGAAGGCCCGTCTCGACGACAGTAAGACCGGCGGCTAGGCCGCTCCGAATGCACCGTCCGTTACGCCTGATCATCGACAGCACAGCTCTCGCTCAAAACTGGCGCGCGCTGGCGGATCACGCGGGAGTGCCAGCGGGCGCCGCGATCAAGGCCGACGCTTATGGGCTGGGTGCGCGCGAGGCGCTGCGAACGCTGTACGATGCCGGTTGTCGCGACTTCTTCGTGGCGGTCTGGGCGGAAGAAAAGGCGCTTGGATCCATACCGTCGGACGCGGCACTGTCGGTGCTTCACGGTGTCGGCGCCAAAGACGTGCAGGCGGCGCTCAATTCGACCGCTCGCCCGGTTCTCAACACCGTCGAACAGGTCAGGCGTTGGAAGGAGGCGGCGCCGCACCGCGCGTGCGACGTGATGATCGACACGGGCATGAACCGGCTTGGCTTAAGGCCTGAGGAGGTCGCTGTCCTCGACGGTCTTTCGATCGAAACTTTGCACACTCACCTCGCTTGTGCCGACGAGGATCATGAGCTGAACGGGAGGCAGCTGCAGCGCTTTCGTGAGGTCGC
>OCZS010000641.1_pt1 | contig 11786 bp, 13 predicted proteins | sample 1539071 | NCBI WGS metagenome assembly OCZS01 (sample SAMEA3113584, study PRJEB22503) | soil metagenome | reverse complement strand
GGCGTGATGACGAGGAGAGGCACGAGTTGGAGCTTCTCGATGTCGCTGGCCCAGATACCGAGGATAAAACCGAAGAGGCTGAAGGTCGCTGATATGAGCACGAGGAACACCAACATCAACAGAGGATGCGCGATCTCCAGCGGCACGAACAGACTCGACGTGGCCAGGATGATCAGGCCAAGGATGATAGACTTCGTCGCCGCCGCCCCGATGTAGCCGATGACTACCTCTATGTAGGAGACTGGTGCGGAGAGAAGCTCGTAGATCGTGCCCGTGAACTTGGGGAAGAAGATGGCGAACGACGCGTTGGAGGTGCTCTGCGTCAGCAGCGTCAGCATGATCAAGCCGGGCACGATGTACGCACCGTAGCTGACCCCGTCGATGTCGGTGATGCGTGAGCCGATCGCCGCGCCGAAGACGACGAAGTAGAGGGACGTCGAAATGACGGGCGAGACGATGCTCTGCAACAGCGTGCGGAAAGTCCTCGCCATCTCGAAGATGTAAATCGCGCGTATCGCGTACAGGTTCACGCTCACTCCTTGACCAGATCGACGAATATCTCCTCCAGCGAGCTCTGTTTCGTCTGGAGATCTTCGAACGTGACACCCGCTTCGTCGAGGTCGGCGAGAAGGCCCGCTATGTTCATCCGCCCTTCCTGTGAATCGTAGGTGTAGACCAGTTCGCTACCGTCCGCCGCAAGTTCCAGCCGGTAGCGAGCGAGTTCGGCCGGGATCTCGTCGAGCCGGCCGTGCAACTGCAGCGTGAGTTGCTTCTGACCCAGCTTGCGCATAAGTTCTGCCTTCTCCTCTACCAGGATCATCTCTCCCTTGTGGATAACACCTATCCGGTCAGCCATCTCTTCGGCCTCGTCGATGTAATGGGTTGTCAGGACGATGGTCACGCCGTTTTCGCGAAGCCGGCGCACCATCTGCCACATGGCCTTTCTCAACTCGACGTCGACGCCCGCCGTCGGCTCGTCGAGAAAGAGGATCTTCGGCTCGTGAGATAGGGCCTTGGCGATCATGACCCGGCGCTTCATGCCGCCTGAGAGCGTCATGATCTTGTTGTCCTTCTTGTCCCACAGGGAGAGCTGCCTGAGCACTTTCTCGATGTAGTCGGAGTCCGGCCGTTTACCGAAGAGTCCTCGGCTGAAGTTGCATGTGGCCCAGACGGTCTCGAACACGTCGGTCGTGAGCTCTTGAGGGACCAGGCCGATCAGGGACCGGGCCGCCCGGTAGTCCGAGATAATGTCGTGTCCGTCGGCCAGCACGACCCCTTGGGTCGGATTGACGATCCCGCAGATTATGTTTATCAGGGTCGTCTTCCCCGCGCCGTTCGGACCTAGCAGCGCAAAGATCTCGCCGTGACGAATGTCCAGGTCCACGCCCTTGAGGGCCAGGAAGCCGGAGTCGTAGGTCTTGTCGAGGCCGGACACGAAGACCGCGGACCCCAAGGTCAGGCACCGCGCCTTCCGGCGGCCGGAGCGGCCGCGCCCTCGTAACAGTTCGTGTACATGCCTGACCTCCTCTGAGAATGGCCTCCACGCCCGTATTCTCGTTCAAATGGGGGCGCCACACGCCCGACGGAGGTACGGTTTTCGGCACGTACCTTCGTACAGGTCGGATCTTGCGGCCGGCGGCCCCCAGTCTCAGGTAATTATATTGGGCAAGGTTGGGGATCCAACCTACAAAACTGAGCGGTCGCCGATGCTCGACCAGTGAGATCGCACGCCTATCCTGGACCGGGCTTGAAGTGCCTGGCCTCTACTTCCTGGTAGTTTCAAAATTACTACGCAAGCCTTCGAGTTCCGCGCCCTGCTGACTGAGGGCGGCGTCGAGGGGTTAGAATTGGCTAGAGCTTAGAGAAAGGAGGCGGGCCGCTCCACCAGAGTTCATAACCCGCGCCACCACCGATGGAGAGTATAACGGACTTATATACCGTAGGCGCTTGCGATACCTGCGGCGGGTGCACAGACGATCTGCAGCCACGTGCGGGAGATAACTTGGGAGATAACGTGTGCGCGGTGCGACGCCTTGTTGACGGCTGCCCACGCCCTACTCGACAACAAAGTCCTTGACGAACCCACTATTCTCGGCACCCTGGCTTTTGCGTGGAGTAGGGGCGCATGGGCGGCAGGCCCGGACGACTATGGCGCGTTGGAATTCTTGTCGAGTGTGGACGGGGTACCGTTGCTGAGGCTTCCGGGCATCACTGAAGGCGTTATCACTTACGACGGCAGTCGCATACCGAGGGCTGCGAAGATCAACGTATACTCAAGAGACGTTGAGCCGCAGAAGCTTGCTGAGGTTTACGAGAGGCTTCTTAACGATCATGGGATTCACTTTGACAAGTGCAGCGGGGGTTCTGTGGCCTGGGACACAGAAGCCGGCAACCTAACCTTGACGGTGCACGCTATGAAGGAACTACACCCCGCCAGGGTATCGTTGTTCAAGACCTACCCTGCTGGCCGCATCTACTCTTTCCCGCCGCCGAGGCTTGTCAGTGGCTTCTACGGCACATTGCTAGGCTCCACTGACAAGAGGACGTTTTCAGGCTATGGCTACGCGCTTGCTGAGAGCGGCCGGCATACGCCGCAGAAAGCGGTCACGGGGAGCGTGGCTTGGCTGCTGGGCGAAAAGAACGACAAGTCACCGCCGCGAGTGCGGCGGCCCCGCATCGCGGCGGCGCTCAACAAGCACTTGCTGGTGCCGCGAGGCGAAGAGAAGCTCCCAGAGGATTTCTGGGTGCCCGACGACACCGTGTGGCGGGACGCTCGCGGATTAGGGCCGCGGCTCATGAGGAACCTGTATCATCTACGCGAAGGCTTTAAACAGCAGTTCCCGTAAACTACCGTTTAGATAAACTTATCAGCCAACTTTAACGTGGGGGCGTGCTTGAGAAGCAGTATACACTCACGATTGGCCAGGCCGCCGGCCAACTTGGCGTAAGCCCTAGTTGGCTCAGGTTCGGCGAGCGGCTGGGATCTCTGCCGCTCGCCCGCCGTACTCAAAGCGGTTGGCGCTACTATACCTCCGAGGATATAGACCGGCTGCGGCGCCTCGGCGTCGGCGCGCGAAAGCGTCGTCTGGACAGCGTCGATGAGTAGCCCTCGCATCCACTACAGCCAACGCCCCGATACCGCGACGGAGGCCGAATCGCCGGCGCTCGCGGCCGTCTACCGATTCATCATTGATTGCCATGCAAAGAAAGAGGTGGCTTTCGGGGGCCGCCCCAACGATGTGAGAAACACCAAGGAGGTGAGTGATGTAGGCCGACGCCCCGATTGACGATCAGCAATAGTGCATAACCGATTCAAAGAAAGATGAGGACTCAATGACGGAAATAGGCTTCGCGCCAAAGGAGATTATCCAGCAAGAGGTGTGCCGGCTGGAGGTTCTTTCGGCCAAAACGGCGGACACCTACGGCCCGCAAATCTATCTGAAACTAAAGGTCGTGGGCGGAGAGCACGATGGCCACCAGTTCAACGACTACGCCAATCGCGATGAGGACACTGGCCAGATAAAGCAAGGCTCCAAAGCCTGGTCCATCTTCGAAGCATGCCTGGGAGGTGACTTCCACAAGCGCCAGGGCGTCTCTCTGGAGAGTCTCATCGGACAGCAATTCATGGGTCAGGTCACCCAGACCAGGACCGGAAGCCGCAATAAGGTTGAGCACGGAACCGTAGGGCCCGTACCACCGGAGGAGGTCAAGGTAACCCCAGGGCCGGATGGCGGCGACCGTGACGACGACATGTTCGCGGACTTGCCGTTTTGGGGGGAGTTGGCAACGGGGAGGGCTTCGCGTCCTCCCCGCACCTTGAGGACTCGCACACATGGTAGCAGACACCTTGGACTTGAGAGACCTTAGACAGTGGCTTTGCTGGCGTTCCGAGGATCGCGACGGCAAGCCGACAAAGGTTCCCTACTCACCCGCCACAGGCAAGAAGGCTGATAGAACGGTCCCGGAAACCTGGACCGGCTACCAGGAAGCTGTGAAAGCCTGTAACGAAAAGGGCTACGGTGGGATAGGCTTCGTGTTCACTTCGGAGGATGACCTCTGCGGCGTGGATCTGGATAAATGCCTCGATCCCGAGACCGGAGAGATAGAGCCTTGGGCATGGGCGATCATCGAGGAGCTCAACTCCTACACGGAGATTAGCCCATCTGGGACCGGGGTTCACATCCTCGTGAGAGCCGCACTACCGAAGGGTCGCAACCGCAAAGGAAGATTTGAAGCTTACGACCGCAGCCGGTATTTCACTGTTACCGGCAAGCACCTGGTGGGCACGCCACAGACCATAGAGGGGCGCCAGGAGGAGCTACACAGCGTAGTTGGCCGCGTGTTCGGAGAGGAGGGCGTCAACGGTCATACGAAGCCTGTAGCGGCCTCTGAGCAGCCGGATAATGGCCTCTCCAATGATGATGTAATCCGGAGGGCTCTATCAGCCTCAAACGGAGAGAGGTTCTCTCGGTTGTGGTCCGGGGACGTAAGCGGGTACAGCTCTCACTCAGAGGCGGACCTGGCGCTGTGCGGGATGCTGGCGTTCTGGATCGGGGGCGACGCCACGAGGATAGATTCTCTGTTCCGTCAGTCCGGGCTCTACCGCGACAAATGGGACCGCAACGATTACCGAAATAAGACCATAACAGAAGCTCTGAGCGGCAAGACAGAGTTCTATAAGGCTCCGAAGTCGGTGAAGCTCGCAGACGGCCCGGAGCGCAAGATAGAAGAGCTTCAGCCGGAGGAGGTAGGCAAGCTTCTCTCCGGCGTCGAGCCCGAAGAGGTTTCCTGGCTGTGGCCCTCGTGGTTGGCCTTGGGAAAGCTAGCCCTCGTGGACGGAGATCCCGGGCTCGGGAAGAGCGCCATGACCTTAGACCTTGCGGCCCGTGTATCGACGGGCATGGCCTTCCCGGACGGCGCGGAGTGCGAGCCCGCAGGCGTGGTCTTGCTATCTGCGGAGGACGGCCTCGCAGACACTATAAGCCCACGCCTGGACGCTGCCGGAGCTGACACCTCGAGGATACTGGCTCTCGCCACAGTGCCAGATGAGAACGGACACGACCGGCTGCTCTCCATCCCGGAGGACCTTCCGCTCATAGAGAAAGGTATAAGGCGCGTGGGAGCCGGCCTCTTGATCGTAGACCCGCTCATGGCGTTCTTGAGCGGTGATACGAACAGTTACCGTGACCAGGACGTAAGGCGTGCTCTGGCGCCGTTTGCAGGACTGGCGGAGAGGACCGGGGCGGCTGTGCTGGTGATACGCCATCTGAACAAAGCGGCTGCCAACAATCCCTTGTACCGGGGCGGAGGGTCAATCGGCATCATCGGGGCGGCGCGCACGGCGTTTGTGGTGGGTAAGGACCCACAAGACGAGAACCGCCGCGTGCTGGCACCCACAAAGAACAACCTGGCAATGCCGCCGAAGAGTCTGATATTCGGACTCGAGGAAGCCGAGCGCGGGTCTGTGAAAGTCAACTGGCTTGGGCAATCCGAAGTGTCGGCTAAGGACCTGCTTGCTACAAGTCAAGAGCAGGAGCACGCCGACGCCCGAAGCGAAGCCGTCGAGTTCTTGAACGAAGTTCTTACTGATGGCCCCGTCGCAGCTAAGCAGGTCAAGGAGGAGGCCAAAGACGCCGGCATCTCAGAGCGCACACTGGCGCGGGCGAAGAAGGAGGAGAGGATTATGAGCTACCGGGAGGGTGAGACCGGCGAACGTGGCAAGGGTCAATGGTTCTGGAAATTGCCCGTCGTGGATCTGGTAGACGGCGACATCAAGGATGCCAAAGGCTGCCAAGACGATAACGGTGGCATCCTTAATCACGCGGAGGATAGCGAAAAAGCAGAATCCCGTATAGATAAGCCAGGTTCTTTAAGGATGCCACACACCAACAATGGGATGATTAAGGATGCCAGGATGCCAGGCATGGAGAACGGTGGCACCCTTAATCATGATGAGTCGGAGGCGATAAAGGGTGCCACCGTCGGCATCCTCAAAGAATGCATGCACGCTCTGCCGGGTGGAAAGAACTGTTACCTCTGTGACCCTAACCACCCTTATCGTCAAAGCGAGAACACGCCTTGAGCCTCCAACGCCTCGTCTTAACCTTCAAGCCGGACGGCGTCGAGGTTCGCGCCCTCTACCGCAACATGAACGGACCCAACCCCGGGACGAAGGCAAGGGCTAGGGAAGTTCAGGAACTCGCTCGGACCGGCTTACAGGACGCCTTGGAAGCCCTGGAAGGAGGCGCCGAATGTATAGGTACTTCGGGATTCACCACAAGGGAGGATGTTCTTTTGGCCACAACCTCACCAGATGCAGACAAGCTAGTGAAGAGGGCTTAGGTGGACATAGCACGCTCGGAGACCGTGGAAGCCGACTTGGACCGGCTCATAGAGCGGGCAACGGCTACAAGGGGCGGGCGGCCACGCGCAGGAAGATGCGCGCCAACTTCAGGGGTTTTGCGGACCACTCTTTGCGTTCGCTAAAGCCGGTCCACGGGCGTCTCGGTCGTGTGGTTGGTTTTGGCAAGAGTCTGGTGAGATAGAGAAAAAGGAGACAGCCACATGACCGAGCAAGCTTCGTTGACAGAACAGATCATCCGGCCCAGCGTCGAGGAGATCCACGCCAGCATCCCCCATAAGGGCGTGCGGGACCTGCTGAACGCCGCAAAGAACATCCAAAGGCACATGAACAGGGAGCTGGAGGACATAGAGACCGACGAGGACCTCAACCCGGAGGCCAAACAGCGCCGGGCTCAGGAGGTCATAGGCCGCCACGGCCCCAAGATAGCCAAGGCCTACCAAGACGCGCGGGAGAAGGTCGAGGCCGCGGCCGAGTCTTCTTACAACTCCTCGCTGCCGTTCCCGGATAAAAAGACCTTTGCCCACACGCAGGTAAAGGACACCTCAGAGATGCTGGCGGTCCAGGGCGAGGCCGACTCCATAGCCGCCCGCCTAGCCGGCAGGTCCTTGCAGGAGATCACCAAAGAGCTCTCCAAGCACCCGGGCGATAAGGGCATACAGGCGACCTCCAGCCATAGCGTGGATGCCCTGCGCTCCGAATTCGACGCGGCAATGAAGCTCGGCGGCGTAGAGGGCCGCGTTCGTGCTCTCGGCGTGGCTAGGGTGTGCGAGGGCATGGGCCTGCCGCTGGAGCAGGTCGTGGAGCACCATCGCAGCCACAACGCCCTGCAGGATGCCCGGCGCTTCGAGAGCGCGCTACATACCATCCCGTCGGGCAAGCACGGGACGCGCAACCCCTACGCAGGCAATACCCGCCGGCGCGGACCTAGCGACGTGGGCACCTATAGATCCTCCAACAAGGTCATGATGGGCGCCGGGACGCGGCTATTCAAGAAGAAGCGGAAGCCACCCTGGAAGTGAGGCCTACGCTTCCCCTGAAGTTCGCCGGCGGCTGTGGAAATGGGGGCTGGTGACCTAGTGGGCAAGATACGGAAGGATGGCCGAGATCGGTAGAATTTGCACGGTTTGCACCCACGATGAGCGCCGCGCGATCAACGCGGCGCTGGTCGGGCGCGAGCCTTACCGGAACATAGCGAAACGTTTCGGCGGCTTCTCGCCGGCAGCCCTCACCCGCCACACCAAAAATTGTATGCCAAGGATTGTCGAGGCCGGACTCGATGCGATGGACCAGCGGGGGAGCGCAAAGAGGCGGAGGAGGCCCTCGACACCGTGCGCCAGCTGCGCGCCATAAACCATGTCTGCTTCAGCATACTGAACGAGGCGCGCACGATCGGCGCGCCGGCCACGGCGCTGCAGGCGATAGACCGCATACACCGGCAAATAGAGTTGCAGGCGAAGCTCATCGGCGACCTGCAACAGGAGGGGACGACCACCAACTACGTCTTCATCTCGCCTGCGGTCACGGAGATCATCGCCCGGGCGCTTGCGCCCTACCCCGAGGCCGGCTACGCCGTCTCGGACGTCCTGAAGGAGCTGGAGGCGAATGGCAAGTGAGCTGGCACTCCTGAGGACCCTTCTCGACCCGGCCGCGCTCTTCGAGCGGGTGGTCAGGGACGATAGAACCGGTGAGCTGGTGGGCCCCTTCCCCTGGCAGGCCGACGCGTTGCGCAGCGCCTCGAAGCGCCAAATCTTTCTGACCAGCCGACAGGCGGGCAAGTCTTCCACGGCCGCCGTAAAAGCGCTGCACAAGGGAACGAGGAGAGCGGCAACATCCGCGTCACCCACCGCGAGGGTCGCCACGACGACATGGCGATATGCCTCGCCTCTACCGTCTGGTGGACGATGCAGCCCAAGCACGGCGGGATCAAGACCATACGCGCCCTGCCTTATGGCGGGGATCTGGCACTGCGCAACGGCGAGCTGCGTCTCTCCGACGCGCCGGTGGTGGCCCGCGAGAGAAAGCCTTGGAGATACAGCTAGGCTTCTCGGGGCCCACCGAGGCTCCCGAAGAGGGCCAGCAGGGGCGTGTGGGGCTCTCTCAAACCGCCGAATCCGAACAGAGCGCCGAACGCAAGAGAGTCAAACGCGCCTTGTTCGCATAACACAGCGACGAGGATGGTTCTAAGGCCTTTCGCGGCCACTTTTGATTAGATCTAGATACCCACTGTGCTAATCGTCTTCAGGAGTGATGCCAGCCTGGCTGAGGATGGCATCCAGGGAGTAAATGCCGCCGTACTCAGACCTGTACTCTTCAACTATCTTGCCAAAGCCATAGTTCCAGCGGCTCATGGTTGAATGGTCTGGGGATTCGGGGAGTGGCACGATGGTGTGCTGGTCTATCACTACGGTGTCGACTTCCATCACCAGGGTGCCCCCGTAAAGAATCCAGAAGATTTGCCGTGTCGCAGGATGCGCAGTGCGTAGAGCTTCGGTCCAAGGTTCTCTGAACCGCTCTCCAGTCCTAGAATCATCCTCGCGGTCTATCATCTCAATGCGCAAATTGAGATCGCCTTTGTATATGAGCCCCGGGTCTTGTGAGAGCCACTCATCAGGGTCACCGCGCAAAATGATCTCGTTAAGCTCGTCGTAAGTCATATCCCTCCATAGGTTGCGGTAGGTGTGATAGTAGCAGCATTCTCATAGCTGCGAGGATGCCCCAGGACGAGCGCGAAGCCCCACTCCAAGGGTAGGATGCCCGCATACAGAAGGACGCGGACGAGGGAGGATCTATGGCGGAGCAGATACCGGAGGCCTGGGTCGGGCAAGAGGTGATCGTGTACTTCGGGCCTGGTCATAGACAGGCAGGCACGCTCGAAGACGTTTCCGAAAGGGGCATCGTCGTGCGGTCAACGCGGGATGAGACGGAGAACGTCTTCTGGTATCCCCTCACCTCTGTAACCCGGCTCCCGAAGGGTAGGCCACAGGGGGCGGAAACATTCTCCTTCTGAACCCAAGTTCGCATAGCACAGCCGCGAGGTTAGCTTCTAAAGGCTTTTCGTGGGCAAGCTACCTTAGCTTTGCAACGAGCTTGATGGGACAGTGTGGCTTATAAGCCGTTGAATTCATCGGCGATTCTAGTGTTAATATATGAACAGTTAGTACGCCTAGACGGAGCAAGTAGAGGACGGCGCGGGTCGCCGGTGGGGGCGTCGGGAAAGGGCGAGGGCCTAGAGGAGCGCTCATGGACGTCACGAGGCACTACACGGTTATCATAGAGCCCGACGATGAGGACGGTGGTTTCGTCGCGCACGTGCCGGCGCTTCCGGGTGTTGTAGACCAGGGCGAGACAGAGGACGAAGCCTTGGAAAACATCAAGGAGGCTTTAGAGTTCACCGTCACGACTATGATCGAAATGGACGAAGAGGTGCCCCCAAGCGACGCCGAGCGCCGTATCGTGCGCAGTGTGGATCTGGCGGTTTAGACGCCGGTGGCCGGGCTTCCCGCCTGCTCCGGCAAAGATGCGGTAAGAGCCTTCGAGCGACTAGGCTACAGGATTGTCAGGCAGAAAGGCTCGCATGTAATCATGAAGCACGAGGGACGTTCTTCGTTGACCGTGCCGCTTAGAAGCACGCTCAAGAGAGGGACGCTCCGCGGCCTCATCTCGCAATCTGGATACACCGTCGAGGAGTTCACTGCGGTACTCTAACCCTCCGGCAGCTCTCTCTACGGCGCTCGCCATGACCGAAGCCGCATACCTCGAGGCCAGGCGTCGGAGGGATCTCTAACATCCACGCACTCGGGTGAATAAGCCCCTCATACGTTAAGCGGTTCGCTTGTAGCGACTAAGCAACCGCAAAATCACTCAATTGAGGGTTGTACCGCATCCGCTCCGAGATGTAGGGTGGCCTCATACGCTAACGTTGCGGGCCTGTCACCCCGCTCCGGGAAAAGGAGGTTGTGCATGAAGCGCATCATCGTGTTGTCGACTATAGCCGCCCTCATGTTGGGTGTCCTGACAGTTGGGGCGGTATATGCCAACAACGAGGACGCAGGGGCTAAGAAGTGCTCCGTGGCCACGCTTCACGGGACGTATCTGTTTGCCTTTAATGGGGTTGAAATCCAGGGGAATGATGAGCAGGTCCCGTTCGCCTTTGCAGGGTATGCCGTGTTTGACGGCAACGGTAAGGAGAAAGGAGTCGCTTCCTCTAACTTTAACGGGGAGGTTACTCGTAAGGAGCCCGTCTCCGCCACGTATACAGTCAAGGCGGATTGCACAGGCACCGTCACCTATCGGGATGGTTCGCAGATCGATGTGTTCATCGCCCCAGACGGCAGTATCTTTACGTTCATCCAGACCAAGCCCTCCGAGCTTGTGGGGTCGGGGTTTGAACCGCGGGGGACGGCCAAGCGGGTCGGAGACTAAATCAGACATCTAATAGTCCACTTGAGGAATGCCCTCGCATATACGGGTACGCACCTTTTCGGGGCTCGGGAAAGAAAGGATGAGATTGTTGGGACAATCGCCGAGCCCCGAATATAGAGGTGGACCTCTTAGGTACCTATACCACTGCAGTACGATCTAAAAACATAGCAAGTGGTTACGGTAGGGACGATTCTGACGGCAGCACAGCCCCACCCCGATAGGACCAGGCCGCTGGCGGAGGTGACAGAAAAGCCGGGCCGCTCTGGGAGGGGGGAAGGTTCAGAGGGTGTCCGGCTTGACGATTGATCGGATTGTGGTACCGAGAAGGGTCGGAGCACATACCGTAAATGAGTGATTTCTTTCTACGTCAAATGGGTGGTGTCCTCACAGAGGGTGTGTGATTTGATACCAACCTAGCGAGGGGAAATGGGGGATGGTCGGTTTGGCGATCCCCCATTCTCTGCGAAGGTCAGCCTGCGCTGACCTTGCCCCATAGGACAAGAGCAAAGCGAAGGGCCGGAGCCCCGTAGGACCCCGGCCCAATAACAGTCTCTTCTACTTCAGACGGTTCTTGAGGGCTTTCTCGGCCTTGTCCACGCCACTTTTCGAGCCTCCGGTGCCCTTGCCCTTCTTGTCACCGGATACCTTGTCCTTAGCGGCCTTCGTCGCCGCCCCTTTGATCTTCTTGCCTATGTCGGCCATGTTGATCACCCTTCACTGAGGTGTGTGTATCTACTGGCGTCTTTACCTATCTGAGTATGCACCAAACCATGGATGCGGTTACCGGTCGGTTTCCCGACCGGCTAGACGGCGGAGACGTTATCCGCCTGCATGCCCTTCTTGCCTTGGGTAGCCTCGTAAGAGACCTTGGCGCCCTCCTCAAGGCTCTTGAAGCCGTTACCCGCTATGCCCGTGTGGTGCACGAAGAGGTCCTCGCCACCCTCATCCGGGGAGATGAAGCCGTAGCCCTTCTCGTCACTGAACCACTTTACCGTTCCTT
>OCZS010000640.1_pt1 | contig 11802 bp, 12 predicted proteins | sample 1539071 | NCBI WGS metagenome assembly OCZS01 (sample SAMEA3113584, study PRJEB22503) | soil metagenome | reverse complement strand
GGATGCCCGGGTTGCGGCAGAGGTTCGCCGGGCCCGCGAGCGGCGCCTTCGGCTACGCCATGACGGACCAGATCGCCGCTGCGGCATATGCGGCGGGCGGCAGCGACTTCGTCGATATCAACGGTGCTCTTGCAGGGGTGCAGATCGCCCTAACCGGCACGGTTGATAACGCGCAGACCCCGGGCATCACCCAAGCGGTCGCGACCCTCACGGCCGAGACCGCGAGTTCTGCGACGTTCAACTTCTCGTTCCATTACGACAAGGACCCGATCACGGCTGGGGTGCAGGATGCTACCGCGGGCGGCACTCTCGCCTTCGACAAGGTCAACGACACCTACACGCTCACGTTGAACGACGTGATCGACGGGTTCAGCTTCGATATCCTGCAGACCAGCGGGCTGGTCGCCAAGGCCCCCGCCGGCAACACCGGACATCCGCTGATCGTCGCGGAGCAACTGACGCCGAACGGCGATCCGGATCCGTTCTTTGTCCAGTTCACCGGGAACTCGACCACCCAGCAGATCGGATTCGGGTTCAACTCGACCGGAGATGGAGCGGCCATTGGTGACACCACGTTCAACAACGGCGGGGCCACCCACGACATGGTCACCAACACCAACGAGGACTGGGTTAGTGCAACTCAGGCCACAAATGGCGTGGCTGGCGATACGATCCAGAAAGGCGAAATGCTGACGCTGCGATTCTTCCAGCAGAACATCCTCCCTGACGTGAATCCGGCCACCGCCGGAGGTGGCACCGAGCGGGTTGACCCGACAGCGAAAGCCAGTGGCGTCGTCATCAAGTTCGACGGCATCGGCGCCTCCGAGGACCTGGTTGTGATCCTCGACCTGAAGGACGCAAATGGCAATGAAATAACCCGAGCGATCAATGTCGAGAACTTGGACCTGATCAAGGGCAATGCGAATATTCCTGCGCCCTACAACACCAAGTTCACGCTCGACAACAACGACGCCCTGCTCATCATCGAACAGAACGACTACACGGTCGCTGGCGAGACTTACCTGATCCAGGGCGTTCAGATCATGCAGAGCGGCAACGGGTTGACGGGCAGCGCCATCAACCTGAAGGGGGCCATCGGCGTCAACGGTGGCAGCAATGCCACGGGCAACCTGACGGCATGGGATTTGACCGACAACGACGTCCTGAAGATCGTGGACATCGGGTTCGTGCAGTCGAACAGTGGAACCATCAGCGCGAGCCTCAACTTCGCATTCGACATCGTCGACGGCGATGGAGATCGGCTCGGCGTTCAGAACATCCCTGTGCAGGTTGGCTCGACCAGTTCCAACACGCTCAGCGTCATTAATACCGCAGGCGCCGGATTTTCAGCGCTGGCGTATCAACAGGATTACTACATGGTGTGACGTCAGCCGCGGGGTCGGCGCCGCCCTGGGGCAAAAAAGAAATTGGGCCGCGGAGCCAAGCCACGGCCCTCTTTCTGTCGGAGCTCGAGCGCTTAAGCGGCCTCGAACTCTTCCTCGGTCACGACCGGGCCGCTGTCCTGGCCCTTGGCTGCGACGTCACGGTCGACGAACTCGATGATCGAGATCGGAGCGGCGTCGCTGGCGCGGATGCCGGCCTTGATGATGCGCGTGTAGCCGCCGTTGCGGTCGGCGTAACGCGACGCGAGGACGTCGAACAGCTTCACGAGCTGCGTGTCGTCCATCAGGCGGGACTGGGCCAGACGGCGGTTGCTGAGGCCGCCGCGCTTGGCGAGCGTGATCAGCTTCTCGACGTAGGGGCGGAGCTCCTTCGCCTTCGCGGTCGTGGTGGTAATCTGTTCGTGCTTGATCAGCGCAGCCGCCATGTTCCGGAACAGGGCCTGGCGATGGCTGGAAGTGCGCTGCAGCTTACGGCCGCCTACGCGGTGACGCATGGTTCTTCTCCGTTCGTTCGGGATCCGTCCAAGGTAATCCCGGCCAGGCGGACTTGCTTGCGGGAGCCGCCCTTATTCCCGTCACTTGCGTGAAGGCGCGCCGTCAACCGGAAAAGCGCCGCCAAGTCAAGCTTGAAGCCTGAATCACTCGTCCGCCGACCCGGGCTCCGCCTGCGCGCGGTGCTTGCGGGCAGTGAGGGATTCAGGCGCCAAGCCCGCAGCCAGCACGGTCGCCTTGTTCATCAGGCCGTGGACGACGCTGCGCTCACCCTTGAGCATGGCGTCCCAGCCCGTCTTCGCGACGTCCGCCGGATCGTCCTTGTCCATCTGACCCACCTTCGTGTCGAGCATGTCCGCCCTACGGAAGAAACCGGTGTCTGTCGCTCCGGGCTTCAGCACCGTGATCGTGACCCGGCAGTCCTTGATCTCGTCCGAGATCGCCGCGCAGAAATTGTCGATGAACGCCTTGGTGCCGTTGTAGACCGCGTTAAAAGATCCCGGAATGTATCCGGCGATCGAGCCGGTCACCAGGACACGCCCCTCGTCGCGTCGGAGCATTTGCCGGAGCACCGGCTGGATCAGCAGCAGGGTCCCGGTGATGTTGGTCCCGATCGTGTGCTTCCAGTCCTCAGGATCCTGGTCCACGAAGGCACCGCCGTGGCCCTGGCCTGCGTTGGCGACGAGAACGTCGATCGGACGGTCGCCCGCGGCGAGAAGCAGCTGCTTCACGCCTTGGTCGGTCGCGAGGTCGGCTTCGACACTCTGCACGTCGACGCCGAGATTCTTCAATGCGGCCGAGGCATCGACCAAAGGTTCGTCGGCGGCGACGATCAGGTCGTATCCGTCGTGCGCCGCAAGCTTCGCGAGTTCGAGGCCGATGCCGCTCGAGGCGCCGGTGACGATCGCGAGCTTACGCCGGCTCATGCTCCAACTCCTTCAGTGTTTCGACGCCGCAAGAACGCGTGCGGCAGTCAGGAAGTCGCTACGGCCGTTTATCCATTCAGCTGACGGACCGTGCAGCTCATCGGCAGCGCCCGCGCATCCATTTTCCAGCCGTTACGTTATCGCCGCCATGCTCAGCGAAGCCTTCGGTTCGAACCCGTTCAACGTCCTGCCGCATGTCGTCGCGCTGGTCATTGCCTATCTGCTGGCGATCCCGATCGGCTGGAACCGCGAGCAGGAGGAACGGAGCGCGGGGCTGAGAACCTTCCCCCTCGTGGCGGTCGCGACCTGCGGCTTCATCCAGGCCACCGAGACCATGTTTGCAGACCATCCCGAAGGGCTCGCGCGAGTGATGGAGGGGCTGATCACCGGCATGGGCTTCATTGGCGGCGGCGCAATCCTCAGGCAACAGGACAGCGTCAAGGGAACCGCCACCGCAGCCAGCCTGTGGGTGACCGGCGCGATCGGCGCGGCAGTCGGCCTTGGTAGCTACGACGTTGCTGTAGTGCTGACCCTGGTGACCATTGCGACCCTGTGGATCATGTCGCCGCTCAAGCGGATCGGTCATCTTGACGAGAAGGAGCAGAAGGCGGCCGACACGAAGCGCAAGCGAGCATCGGATGGCTGATCGAACAAGGCCCGCTTGAATCGGCGGGCCGCTCGCCCATTTGCCCAGCATGGTCCCACTTTCCGTTCTCGACCTCGCCCCCATCGTCGAAGGCAGCGACGCCGGTCAGTCGCTCCGGAACTCGGCTGAGCTTGCCCGGCATTCGGAGCGGCTCGGCTACAGGCGCTTCTGGATGGCGGAGCATCATTCGATGCCCGGCATCGCGAGCGCGGCGACGGCAGTCGCCCTCGCGTACGTCGGCACGCAAACCTCCATCATCCGCATCGGCGCGGGCGGGATCATGCTTCCGAACCATGCGCCGCTGACCATCGCCGAGCAGTTCGGCACGCTGGAATCGCTGTTCCCCGGGCGGGTCGACCTGGGGCTTGGGCGAGCGCCGGGCACGGACCAGGCGGCTGCCTACGCCTTGCGCCGGAACCTCAACGCCGACGAGAACCAGTTTCCCAATGATGTGCTGGAGCTGCAGGGCTATTTTAAAGGCACGAACGGCCGGGTGCGCGCCATTCCCGGCGAAGGACTGAACATCCCGCTCTGGATCCTCGGGTCGAGCCTCTTCGGCGCCCAGCTGGCGGCGATGCTCGGCCTGCCCTACGCTTTCGCATCCCATTTCGCGCCGCAGATGCTCGACGAGGCCATCCGGGTCTATCGCGAGACGTTTCGACCGTCAGAGCAACTGGACAAGCCCTACGTGATGCTCGGGTTCAACGCCTTCGTCGCGGACAGCGACGAGGAAGCGGAGTTCCTTTCGACATCGGTCCAGCAGGCCTTCGTCGCGCTGCGCACGGGCCAACCGACGAAGCTTCCGCCGCCGAAGGCCGGTTATGCCGAGACCCTGCCGCTCGAGTACCGGGCGATGCTGCGCAGCGTCCTGTCCTGCTCGGCCATCGGCAGCCCCGAAACGGCGCGCCGCCAGGTCGCGGAGTTCGTCGACCGCTACAAGCCGGACGAGCTCATGGTGACGGCGCAGATCTACGACCATCAGGCGCGGCTCCGGTCCTACGAGCTGCTGATGGAAGCGGTCCGCACACCCGAACCCGTCCCCGCGAAGTGAAAGCCGCAATGTCCAAGCTATTCTCCCCGCTGGAGGTGGGAAACCTCAAGCTCGCCAACCGAATCGTGATCGCGCCCATGTGCCAATACTCGGCGGAGGACGGGTGCATGACGGACTGGCACACGATCCACCTCGGCCACCTGGCCATGTCCGGAGCGGCGCTGCTGACCATAGAGGCGACGGGCGTCACGCCAGAGGGGCGCATCAGCTATGGCGACACCGGTCTCTGGTCGGACGAGAACGAGGCGGCCATGGCGAGGGTGCTGGAGAGCGTCCGGCGCTGGTCGGATATGCCGATCGCCATCCAGCTCGGCCATGCCGGGCGCAAGGCATCGACGGACAAGCCTTGGTTCGGCGGAGCGCAGATCGCCCCCGATCAGGAGAATGGCTGGCAGACGGTCGCGCCCTCCCCCATTCCCTTCACGGAGGGTGAAAACCCACCGCAGGCACTCGACCGCGAGGGGCTAAATCGCATCCGGCAGGCCTTTGCCGACGCAGCAGTCCGCGCGGCCCGGCTCGACCTGGCAGCCGTGCAGATCCATGCGGCGCACGGCTATCTGTTGCACCAGTTCCTGTCGCCCCTCTCGAACCAGCGAACCGACGAATATGGCGGCAGCCTGGAGAACCGCATGCGCTTCCCGCTCGAAGTGTTCGACGCAGTGCGGGCGGCGTTCCCCGAGGACCGGCCGGTGACCGTCCGCCTCTCTGCGACGGACTGGGTCGAGGGCGGATGGGACATCGATCAAACGATTGAATTCTCCACGGCCCTGGAGGCGCGCGGGTGCGCGGCAATCCACGTTTCAAGCGGCGGCTTGCACCCTGCTCAGCAGATTCCGGTCGGCCCGAGCTACCAGGTGCCGCTTGCCCGCGCGGTGAAGCAGGCGGTGAGTGTCCCAGTCGTAGCGGTCGGCATGATCACCGAGTTCGAGCAGGCCGAAGCCATCGTTGGCACCGGAGACGCGGACCTCGTGGCCCTTGCCCGCGGAATTCTGTTCGATCCGCGCTGGCCATGGCATGCGGCAGCCGAGCTCGGCGGGAAGGTGAAGGCGCCGCCGCAATATCAGCGGTCGCAACCGCGCCAGTATCGCGAGCTGTTCGACTTCGGCCAGTAAACGCGGCAAGGCCCGGGCATGAACGCAGCATCCATCACGCTCGTCCTCGCCCTGGTCGCCGGTGTCCTCATGGCGGTGCAGGCGCCCACCAACGCGCTTCTCGGCAAAGCCTCCGGGTCGCCCGTAGTGGCGGCCTTCATCTCCTTCGTGGTGGGGACCGTCGCGCTCGGCGTTTTCGTGGCGGGAACATCGGGTCGGCTGTTCTCGCCGGAGCTGAAGGCCGTTCCCTGGTATGCTTGGCTCGGCGGGTTCTACGGCGCCTTCTTCGTTGCAATCGCGGCTTTCGGCGCACCGAAGATCGGCGTCGGACCGCTATTGACGGCGGCGATAGCCGGACAGCTCCTCGGAGCGATCCTGCTCGATCATTACGGCCTGCTCGGACTGACGCGGCAGCCGGTCAGCATGGAGAAGGTCGGTGGGGTCGTGCTGGTTCTGATCGGCGCTTGGCTGGTGCGGAGGGGCTGATGGGCTATCTGGCGAGTTCGGCGGTTTCACGACATTTTCGCCTTTAGTCTCGGCGCCGCTTTGCTATTGGAGCGCCACGCTTACTGGTCGGCCATCGCTTACATCCTCGGTTCGGTGATCCTGAGCCTGGTGGGGATGTTCGCCGGTCTCGGCCTTTTCCGAACTGGAGCTATTCTCCCTTGAATATCGATCTGATTCCCGTTGGCGACAATCCGCCCGAAAGCCTGAACGTCGTTATCGAAGTGCCGGTCGGCGGCGAGCCCGTGAAATATGAGTTCGACAAGAAGTCGGGCGCCCTGTTCGTCGACCGCATCCTGCACACGCCGATGCGCTACCCGGCAAACTACGGCTTCGTACCGCACACGCTTTCACCGGACGGCGACCCGCTCGATGCGCTGGTCATTGCGCGCTCGTCCTTCGTACCGGGCTGTGTCGTCCGAGCCCGCCCGATCGGCGTCCTGAACCTGGAGGACGAGCATGGCGGAGACGAGAAGCTCATCTGCGTCCCCGTGGACTCGACCTTCCCTTATTATTCGGATGTCGGAGAGCGGCAGGACCTGCCGTCGATCGTGCTCCAGCAGATCGAGCACTTCTTCACCCACTACAAGGACCTGGAAGCCGAGAAGTGGGTCCGCGTCGGCCACTGGGGCACGGCGGAGGACGCCCGCCGTATCGTCATGGAATCGATCAGCCGCGCCGAGCAGCAGAAGCAGGCCGCGCAGAGCCGTTGAGGACTGCCGCCATGGCCTTGCTGAGGTCGACGGCCCCGAACGGCTTGGCCAGCACGTCGAACTCCGAGCCCCGCCTCACGATCTCGTCGCTGTAGCCGGTTGCCAGCAGCACCGGCACGCCGGGATGCAAATCGCGCATTCGGCGCGCGAGCTCGACCCCGCTCATTCCGGGCATGACAACGTCCGAAAGGACGAGGTCGACCGCATTGGTTTCGAGCAGCTCCAGTGCCTCCTCTCCGGACCCAGAAGACACGACCTCGCAACCGAGATCGACCAGCAGCCCTACGGCGAAGTCGCGAACCTGCGGATTGTCTTCGACCAGGAGGACACGGAGTCCCTCCGGCAAATCTGACATGGACCCGCTCGGGACTGCCGGAGCGATGTCCTTTCCGGTCCGGGGAAGCACTAAGGTGATGGTCGTTCCGCGGCCTTCCTCAGATGCGATTTCCGCCCGCCCGCCGGCCTGAGCCGCGAAGCCGTGGATCTGGGAGAGTCCGAGGCCCGTGCCCTTACCCACTTCTTTCGTCGTGAAGAACGGCTCGAACGCGCGCTCGATCACGTCCTTGGGCATGCCGGTGCCCGTGTCGCGAATCGCCAGTGCGATGAACTCCGGGCCATTCTCGCGGAGCACGCGTGTCGAGAGCGTAAGCGTGCCGCCTCCTGGCATGGCATCGCGGGCATTCACCGCGGCGTTCAGGATCGCCGTTTCAAGTTGGGCGACATCGACCTCGACGCGGGCCGCGCCGGGCTGAAGGTCGAGCTTGATTTGGACCACGCTGCCCAACGTCAGTGAGAGCATGTCCGCGATCGCGTCGAGCCGGAGGTTGAGGTCGAGCACTTCGGGCTTGATCGCCTGCCGCCGGCCGAAGGCGAGAAGATGATTGGTGAGGGTGGTGGCGCGGTCGGCAGTTTCGCCGATCGCCTCCAGGTACTGGCGGCGCTTCTCGTCGGGCAAATCGGGCTTCCGCAACAGAAAATCCGCGGAGCCCGCGATCACCGTCATCAGATTGTTGAAGTCGTGGGCGATGCCGCCCGTCAGCTCGCCGAGCGCCTGTAGCTTCTGCGACTGAACCAATGCCGCCCGCGTCTCCTCGAGCTGCTCCTGCGCCTTTTTCCGCTCGGTGATGTCGCGCGTGATCTTCGCGAAGCCGATGTGCTTGCCTGATTCATCGAAAATGGGATCGAGGACGACGCTCGCCCAGAACGGCGTACCGTCCTTGCGCACCCGCCAGGCCTCACGTTCGTACTTCCCTTCACGAAGGGCCGTCTCAAGGGCGAATTGGGGCTCTCCGCGCGCTTTGTCCTCATCCGTGTAGAAGCGCGAGAAATGCTGGCCGACGATCTCGTCTGCCGAATAGCCCTTGATGGCCTGGGCGCCGGAGTTCCAGTTGGTGACGCGCCCATCGGTGTCGAGCATGTAGATGGCGTAGTCGTGCACGCCCTGCACGAGCATGCGGAACCGCTCTTCGCTCTGGTAGAGCGCTTCCTCCTGCTCACGCTTCGCGGTGATGTCGCGCGTGATCTTGGCGAAACCCACGTGGTTGCCCTGCGGGTCGAGAATGGGATCGAGGATGGCGTTGGCCCAGAATCGGCTTCCGTCCTTGCGAACGCGCCAGCCCTCCGCTTCGAAACGCCCCTCCGCTAGCGCCATCTGCAGCGCCTGCTGCGGGAGCTTTGCTTCCTGGTCTTCCGGCGTGAAGAAGACCGAAAAATTTTGACCGATGATCTCGTCGGCGGTGTAGCCCTTGAACCGCTCGGCGCCCGGGTTCCAGGTCGCGACCCGGCCGGTCCGGTCGAGCATGTAGATCGCGTAATCCGTGATCGAATTGACAAGCAGCTGGAAGCGTTGCTGCTCCGAGAAGTCCTCAACACTAGACAATATGGTGCCGTCCTAACGCTCTGACGCGTCGCGCCGATACTCTCCCACCCCGGCGGGGGAGACATATTGGGTAAGTTTCGCCGTTCAAAGCCTTTTCCCCCAGCCCTCGTCTTAGAACCGGTCAAGAAGCCGGTCGACCGTCCCCTTCGTGCTGCCCGTCTTCTTGTCGGGAGAGCGCACTTCACGCTCCAGCGCGCGCCGGATCATCTCGATCTCACGCTCCGTGAGATGCTCGACGCCGATGAACTGATCGCGGGCCTTGCCGACGGCGCGGAGAAGCTCGTCGAGCTTCGCCTGCATGGCCGCGGCATCCCGGTTCTGGGTGTTCTGGATCAGAAAGACCATCAGGAAGGTGACGATGGTCGTGCCCGTGTTGATGATCAGCTGCCAGGTGTCCGAGAAATGGAATATGGGTCCGGTGATCGCCCAGACTAGGATAATTCCGATCGCCAGCAGGAAGGTGATCGGCTGGCCTGCCGCAACCGAGATTGCGGTCGACACACGAGTAAAGAACCGGTCCATACGGCGCCGTAACGCATTCGCAACGAAGAGTGTCCCTCGTCTTGCCTGAAAACAGCAGTACGGGCAGTGTCGCTCGAAAGGTCAAATGGGGGGTGCAATGAACGAACCATCAGCTTCTCGGACGGTACCCGGCTGGTTCAGCCTCGCGGCGATCGCATCGATCCTGTTCATGGCACTCGGGTGCGCGGGCTATCTGGTCAGCGTCCTCGCCGACCCGTCCTCGCTGCCGCTCGACCAGCGCAACCTGCTGGAGGCGCGGCCGATCTGGATGGTCGCGGCCTATGCGATCGCGGTCTGGATCGGCTTTTTCGGCGCGATTGCGCTGCTGATGCGAAGGAAGGTTGCGGAGCCGCTGCTGCTCGTTTCCCTGATCGGCGCCGTGCTGACCTTCCTCCCCTATGCGGTCGTGCCGGCCGTCAGTGAGCTTGTCACCACGAACGACATTGCGGTGGCGGTCGTTGTCGTGCTGATCACCGGCACCATCTGGTCGTTCGCGCGTCACTCGCGCCAGCGCGGCTGGCTGAAGTAGCGGCCGGGTTGGCCGTAGGCCGGTCAAACGGCTAGAAGCGCCGGCCATGTCCACGTTCACCATCGATACGGCGACCAGCCGGGCGACGCCCAGCCCCGTGCCGGGCAAAAGGATGACCGCGCCGGCGATCCGCGCCCGCAAGGTCGACGGAAAGACCGAGCAGCCGATCGTCGCCCTTACCGCCTACACGATGCGGATGGCGCAATTACTCGACGAGCATTGCGACTTGCTGCTCGTCGGCGACAGCCTCGGTCAGGTCATCTACGGCCTGCCGTCGACCATCCCGGTCACGCTCGAGATGATGATCAACCACGGCGCGGCGGTCGTGCGGGGAAGCTGGCATGCCCTTGTAGCGGTCGACATGCCGTTCGGCTCCTACGAAGGATCCACGGACCAGGCGTTCGCAAGCTGCTCCCGCGTGATGAAGGAAACGGGCTGCGCGGCGGTTAAGCTGGAAGGCGGCGAGGCAATGGCGCCCACCATCCGCTTCCTTTCCGAACGGGGGATTCCCGTCGTCGGCCATGTGGGCCTAACTCCGCAGGCGGTGAACACGCTCGGCGGCTACGGCGCCCGCGGCCGCGGCGATGCCGAAGCGGAGAAAATCCTGGGCGATGCTCGCGCAGTGGCAGAGGCAGGCGCGTTCTGCATCGTCGTCGAAGGGTTGATGGAAGAGCTCGCGACCAGGATTGCGCGTGAAATCCCGCTGCCGATCATCGGCATCGGTGCTTCGGCCGACTGCGACGGGCAGATCCTCGTCACGGACGATATGCTCGGCTTGTTCGAGCGGACCCCGCGCTTCGTGAAGCGCTACGACAATCTTGCCGAACAGATCGGAAAAGCCGCCAAGACCTATGCCGAAGAGGTCCGTTCGCGCGCCTTCCCATCCGCGGACCAGACGTACCGGCCCAAGGGCGCCTAGAACCGCAAACGGCACCCTTTGCCTTTGCCGACTTAGCCGCTAGACGGTTGCCCGCCAGCTTCCGTTCATCTGGGGTGGGAAAGGAAGCGCCGGCAATCGATTTCCAGTCACTTCGTTTGAGGCAGGTTTTGGCGCTCCCAACGGACAGCAACGACACGTTTCTTAGGGAAGTCGACGAGAATCTTCGTCGCGACCAGGTCCAGGACTTCTTCAAGAAGAACGGCAAATGGATTGCCGCCGCCGTCGTCCTCCTGCTGGCCGCTTCCGGCGGCTGGATCTACTGGCAGGAGAAGCGCAACAGCGAAGCCGCCGCGCAGACCGAAGAGTTGCACGCCGTCCTCACCGACATCGGCAGCGGCCGCAAGCAGGACATCCCGCAACGCATCGACGCTCTGGAGAAGTCGCACAGCGATGCGGTTCGCGCTTCGGCGATGCTGACCGAGGCTGCGCTGGCGCTGGAGCAGAACAACCGGGCCGCCGCGATCGCCAAATATCGTGAGATCGTCGACGACAAGGGCCTGCCGCAGATCTACCGCGACATGGGGACGATCCGCCTCACCGCCCTGGAATTCGACACTCTGAAGCCCGAGCAGGTGATTGCCCGGCTCGAGCCGCTGGCGAAGGCCGGCAATCCCTGGTTCGGCAGCGCGGGAGAGATGACCGCCCTCGCCTTGCTCAAGCAGAAGAAGAACGTGGAGGCCGGTCGGCTCTTTGCAGCCATCGCGGCAGACAACCAAGTCCCCGAAACCATTCGCACGCGCTCCGTCCAGGTCGCGGGCACGCTCGGCGTAGACGCGACCGCGTCCAGGCCGGCACTGCAGCAGCAGGATTGAAGCAGATGAAGTCAGTACGGACGCGTATCGTGGCGCTGACGCTTGCCGCACTCGCGGTGAGCGGATGCGGCATCTTCAAGAAGGGAACGCCGAAGACTCCCGTGGTCGGCGAGCGCGTCGCGGTCCTTGCGACCGAACTCGACGTCGCGGTCGATCCGGCGACGTCGGCCCTGCCCTTCTCCCTCCCAGTCGCGGAGGCAAACACCGAATGGGCACAGGCTGGCGGCAACGCCGCCAAGGCGATCTCCACCCGGCTCGACGGACGCCACTGCGCTACCTTCGTCTTCACGTCAA
>OCZS010000639.1_pt1 | contig 11815 bp, 8 predicted proteins | sample 1539071 | NCBI WGS metagenome assembly OCZS01 (sample SAMEA3113584, study PRJEB22503) | soil metagenome | reverse complement strand
ATTGGCAGCCGATATCGACGGCCAGCCTGAGCAGCGTGCGCGGCGGGTCCTTGCGCTCCGGTCGGGAGTTGATCTCGACTGCGACGTCGTGATCTCTGCACGCCGCAAAGACGGCTGCGTGGTCGAACTCGGACTGCGGACGTCCACGGCCGACGACGATGCGACCGGTGCAATGGCCCAGGATGTCCATGTTCGGGTCTTCGATTGCCGCGAGCATGCGCTTGGTCATCACGTCGCCGGGTGAACGCAGTTTGGAGTGCACGCTCGCAACGACGATGTCGAGTGCCACGAGCACGTCCGGGGTCTGATCGAGAGTTCCATCCTCGTTGATGTCAACCTCGATCCCGCTAAGAACCCGAAATGGTGGCGCTCCAGCCTCTGCTTCAGCGGCAAGCTGACCGTTGACACCCTCGATCTCTTCGAGTTGTCGCATGAGGCGCTCAGTCGAGAGTCCGTTCGCAATCGTGAGGTTGGGGGAGTGATCGGTCATGACGATGTACTCGTGGCCCAACGATCGCGCAGCGTGCGCCATCTCGATGATGGGACTGCCGCCGTCGGACCAGAGCGAGTGCGTGTGACAGTCACCTCGCAGCGCTCTCCGGAGCGCATCACCGGCAATCGCAAACGGTGGCGGCTCCGATTCCAGCTTCGCGAGGTACTCGGGGACTTTGCTTGCCAGTGCTTCCAAGATCACCGCCTCTGTCGCTTCACCGATTCCTTTCAGCGAGCGAAGCTGCTCGTTGGCGGCCATGCGTTCCAATTCGCCGGGTTCGAGCGCCGAGATTGTCTGGGCAGCGCGACGGAATGCAGCGACCCGATACGTCGGCGCCTGTGATCGCTCCAACAGAAAAGCGATCCGCTTCAGCGCCTCCACCGGGTCCACGGGATGTTTACACCGGCCACATCCAGTCGGTCACCTCGGGCATGTCAACACCGTGATCACGGGTCCAGATACGCGCCCGTAGGCGCGTCTCCGCCATCTTCTGACGCAAGCCGGCCGCGCGGGGGCCGAGACCTGGCACCCGATCGATGACGTCCATCACCAGGTGGTAGCGGTCGAGGTCGTTGAGCATCACCATGTCGAACGGCGTCGTGGTGGTGCCTTTTTCCTGGTACCCCCGGACATGGAGCTGCGCATGATTGCGGCGCCGGTAGGTCAGCCGATGAACGAGCCACGGATAGCCGTGGAAGGCAAAGATCACTGGCCGGTCCTCGGTGAACAACGTGTCGAACTCGCGGTCCGGCAGCCCGTGTGGGTGGTCGCTGTCCGGCAGTAGCCGCATCAGGTCGACGACGTTCACGAAGCGCACGCGGAGCTCCGGCAGGTGCTCCCTCAGAATTGATGCAGCAGCCAAGGCCTCTAAGGTGGGGATTTCACCCGCACATGCCAAAACCACGTCCGGCAATGTGCCGAGCTCATCGCGGTTGCTGGCCCATTCCCAGATACCGGCGCCGCGAGCGCAGTGCAGGCTCGCGTCCTCAACCGATAGCCAGTCCGCCTGCGACTGCTTACCTGCGACCACGATGTTGACGTAGTGCCGAGATCGCAGGCAGTGATCAAAGGTCGACAGCAGGGTGTTGGCGTCCGGCGGCAGGTAGACCCGAACGATTTCCGCGTTCTTGTTCATCACGACGTCGAGAAAGCCAGGGTCCTGATGGGTGAACCCGTTATGGTCCTGGCGCCAAACGTGGGAAGAGAGCAGATAGTTGAAACTGGCGATCGGACGCCTCCAGGCCACCTCCCCGCTGGCCTGCAGCCACTTGGCGTGCTGGTTGAACATCGCGTCGACGATGTGGATGAACGCCTCATAGCAGGTGAACAGTCCGTGCCGGCCCGTGAGCAGGTAGCCCTCAAGCAACCCCTGGCACATGTGCTCCGACAACACCTCGATCACCCGGCCCTGACGATCCAGGCGTTCGTCGAACTCGCCGATCTCGGCCTGCCAGTCCCGACCCGTGACCTCGAGAATGTCCTGGAGGCGGTTCGAGGCCAGTTCGTCCGGTGCGAAGGTGAGGAAATTCTTCGGATTGGCGCGCACGACCTCCCTGAGCCAGCCACCGAGCACGCGTGTCGCCTCGTGGGCGGTCGCTCCAGGTTGCTCGACAGGAACCCCGAACTCCCGCCAATCCGGCAGCCGCAAGTCACTCAGCAACAACCCCCCGTTGCTGACCGGGTTGGCGCTCATCCGCCGTGCTCCCTGCGGGTTGAGCTCCAGCAGGTCCGCAACCGGTGCACCGGAGTCGTCAAAAAGCTCTTCGGGACGGTACGACCTGAGCCACTGTTCCAGCACCGCGCGGTGCTGGCCGTCTGTACGGGCCGCCGGCAACGGGACCTGGTGCGAACGGAACGTGCCCTCGACCTGCTGCCCGTCCACCACCGGGGGGCAGGTCCACCCCTTAGGTGTTCGCAGCACGATCATGGGCCACGCGGGCCGGGTGAAATCCGCGCCGGATCGGGCGGCGGCCTGGATCTCGGCTATCCGGTCGACACACGTCGTCATGGCCGCGGCGAGCGCCTGATGGACGGTGGCTGGGTCGTTGCCAGACACGACATGCGGGTCGTAGCCGTAGCCGCGCATCAGCTCGCGGAGCTCCCGCTCAGGAATCCGGGCGAAAATCGTCGGATTGGCGATCTTGTACTCGTTCAAGGCCAGGATGGGCAGCACGGCCCCGTCGCGAACCGGATTGAGGAACTTGTTGCCGTGCCAGCTGGTCGCCAGCGGTCCGGTCTCCGCCTCACCGTCGCCGACAACGCAGAAGGCAATCAGGTCGGGATTGTCAAGGACCGCTCCGTAGGCGTGCAGCAGGGAGTAGCCCAGCTCCCCGCCTTCGTGGAAGGAGCCGGGTGTCTCTGGCGCGCAGTGGCTCGGCACGCCCCCTGGATAAGAGAACTGGCGGAAGAATGCCTCAAGCCCTTCCGTCGAGGTGGGAATGTGGCTGTAGAGCTCGGAGTAGGTGCCCTCCAGCCAGGCGCACGCGTTGGGCCCAGGCCCGCCATGTCCCGGCCCGGCCACGAACACCGCATTGAGATCGCGCTCCTTGATCAGTCGGTTCGCGTGCGCATAGACCAGATTGAGACCTGGCACAGTGCCGAAATGACCTAGCAGCCGGGGCTTGATGTGCTCGGCCTGCAACGGCTCCCGGAGCAGTGGGTTGGCGCTCAGGTAGATCTGCCCGACAGCCAGATAGTTCGCCGCGCGCCACCAAGCGTCGAGGAGGCGGAGCTTCTCCGGATTCAGTGGGCCCTCGACATCACCCAGCACGTAGGGCGCGGGGGCGACGCTTTCACCTCCGCGGGTCGACTCTTGGTCGGCGGCAGTATCGCCGCCCATGCTCGCTAGCTGCGTCATTGGCTCGACCCTTTCCTGACTCCTTCTCCCACGATTGCACAATGGCAAGTCGACGCGGATGTCGCCGGTGGGGATGATCGCGCAGTTGGACGACGCCAGGTCGACCGCCGTCTAGCCAAGATCATTCCGAACATGTCGGTCGCCCAAGTCCGACCCCGCGAACCTGAGAAATTGCCCGAGTAGGCAGCACTGACTTCTCGGTTCGCGGGCCATTGCGGAGCAGAGTACCGGCTGCTTGACTATCAAGATCACCTCACTTCAGGCCGCCTACAAGGAGGTCACATGAGCGGACCCGTGGTCACGCTGTTCGAGAAGTACGGTGCCGGCGCCCGAGACGTTGGCCCCAGGGTTGCCGCGGCCCTTGGCGTTGAATGGATGGATCAGGCCTTTTCCTCCGCCGACATCGAGAGTGCCAAATACCCGGGCGGAGGTAAAGCTAGTGATCAAGGGAGCGGTTTAGAACGCTTCCTAGGCCGCTTTGCGCCCGGCGCGACATTGCTCGACGATGCATCCATTCCCTTGGCACAAGCCCAGGATTGGGAAATGGTGCAGGAGAACACCCGCGTCGTCAACGAAGCTGCGGACCGGGGCGTGGTCATATTGGGCCGCAACGGCGCGCTCATCCTCGGCGACGTCCCCACCGCGCTCCATGTCCAGCTCGACGCTCCGGTCGAACTTCGAATTGCACGCGCGGCGCGGGAGGAAGGGATCGACGAGGCTCTGGCGGCACGGCGGCAGCGCATCGAGGATCGGGTACGGGCCGAGATGTCGGAGCGGTTCTACTTCTGGAACCCCATGGCCGTCGATCGATATGACCTCGTGGTGAACACCGGGCAGCTCGACCTCGGCACAGCCGTGGATGTCATCGTCGCCGCGTATCGGGCCAAGGTTTTTCGGGTCACTCCCTCCACCGCGTGAGAAGGAAGAAGGCCTCCATTCGCAACCCCTCTTCTGAGACGAGGAAATGCAGTGAAGAAGCTGACCCTACGCAGCTATTTCGGTTACGCCGCGGGTGACCTGGCCAACAACCTGGCCTTCTCGCTGCAGGCGCTTTTTCTGCTCATCTATTACACGAACGTCGTCGGGCTCAATCCAGCCGCAATCGCAACGATGTTCCTTGTCGTTCGAGTTTGGGACGCCTTCGCAGACCTAGCGGCCGGGCGATTGGTTGACATCACGAACACCCGATGGGGCAAGTTCCGGCCGTACCTGCTCTTCGCCTCGCTTCCGCTCCTGCTGTCCAGCGTCGCGCTGTTCACCGTCCCCAACTTCGACAGCACGACCGCCAAGTACATCTACGCCTACGTCACGTACGCCCTGCTCGGCTTCCTCTACTCCCTGACCAACATCCCGTTTGGTTCCCTGGCTACCGCGATGACGCAGGACCCCGTAGAGCGCTCGCGCCTTGGAATCTGGCGCTCGGTGGGGCCGATCGTCGGCATCCTCGTCCTCGTTGTCGTGATCGCTCCTCAAATCACCCGATATCGGACCGAGCCCGAACGACTGCAGAGCTTCCTCACGATCGTGACCATCGTCTTCGCCGTCGTCGGATACGCGCTTTACCTGTTCTGCTTCGCAAGCTGCAAGGAGCAGGTCGCCCACGACTCGAAGCCGGTCACGATCAAGGAAACGGTCGCCACCGTGAGGCAGAACCGGCCTCTGCTGATCCTCTGCGTTTCCAACTTGGTCTTCCTCACGGGCATCTTCGGGCTACAGGCGGCACAGGCGTACTTCGCGACCTATATCCTCGGTAACTCCAGCCAGCTAATCTGGATGGTTCTTGCTACGTCGGTGTCCACCTTCGTTGCCGTGCCGGTTGTTCCTAGGTTCGTCGCGCGGATCGGCAAGAAGAACACGTTCCTCATCGGCGCAGCGGGCCTCGTCGTAGTCGGCACCTGGATCTTCTTCATGCCGGCGGACCTGCTCGTCGTCGTCATCTCGTTCTTCGCTTTCGGCCTCTTCCAGAACCTGTCGATGTCACTGCTTTTTGCCTTCGAGGCTGACGCGGTTGAATTCGGCGAATACAAGACGGGCAAGCGTACGGAAGGTGCCACGTACGCGATCTACTCCTTCTTCCGGAAGGTCTCCCAGGCCGTAGCCGGAGCGGTCGCAGGCTACGCGCTCGCCTTTGGCGGCTTCGTCGCCAGAGCGCCGGAACAAAGCGATTCCGCTCTGCAATCGATCCGGGCACTGGTTGGTCTCGGCCCGGCGATCTTCGCACTCCTTGGTGCCTTGATCTTCCTTGCCTATCCCCTCACCGACACCCGCTTCCGGGAGATCGTTCGCGAGCTCCACGCCCGCCACGGCATCGCGGATGGCGGCGGCGCAGTTGAGTCAGTCGACGTCCCAGCCCGCGCCCGGGAGGGCTAGCCCTCACATCGACCGGGTGCCTTGGCACTCTGCCGTGCCCTCACCGTGTCTGACGACTCAGGCCGTGCCCCTGGGCGTGTCGAAGGGCTCAGGCCGCGTGTCGTGATCCTGCCGTCAGGCGTTCGGCTGCTCGGTGACCGAATCTGCAGCGTCGGCCTCGCCGGTCGTCGACTCTGAGGCGCCCACCTCGCCGGTCCCCGAATCTGAGGCGCCGACCTCGCCGGTCGGGGACTCGGCCGCATCCACCTCATCCGGAACAGGCTCCGGCGGCTGCCGGGTGGTGATCAAGTACGCCGCTCCCGCGATCGAGGACATCAGACCAACGAACGTCATCCAACGCCGGTTGAACACGTTGCCGGTGGCCCGGTCCAGGGAGAACCTGCCGGGTCCTATCAGCGCGAAAGTGCTGGCGACCAGGCCGTAGGTCGCCGGCAGCTCGTAGCCACCGTTGGTGTTGAAAAAGCCGTTGGGAACGTGCGTCGAACCGGCCACGATCATGTTGCCGGTGACAGCCGCACTCGCCGGCCCGGTAGCGAGCCCAAGGGCCAGCAAGGTTCCACCCCCGAACTCTGCGGCGCCGGCCAGGAGGGCGTTGCGCTTGCCGTCACCGGCGAAGCCGAGGGAGTCCATCCACTGACCCGTTCCCTCGGGACCAAATCCGCCGAACCACCCGAATAGCTTCTGAGCTCCATGCGCCGCAACGGCACTGCCCACACCCAGTCGCAGTGCGAGCAAACCCGCATCCCGCCACCGACTGCCCATAACGCCTCCCGAGTTAGATTCCGAATGATCGCGACGCCTTGGCGCCGGACCGAGCAGAGATCATTGTGCAGGACGTCCATGGCCGAGGTCGCAGCGGGTTCCAGGGACCTTGACCGCGTGAGTGCGGGTTCGGGTCGTCTACAGTCGTGCGCACGAGATGTTGGCTGGAAGGGCGGCTTTATGGTCAACGACCGTCCCAATCCCCTGGGATCAGAGCTGATCGGCATCGTGCTCCATCCGACCCGGGCCGTGGATGAGACGGTGGCGCGGATTGAGCGTTGGACACAAGATCACCAGATCGGGGTGGTGGGACGACACCGCGACGACACACGGTTGCCGCGATCGTGGCAGCGGCTCGATGACACCGAGTTCGCGTCCCACGTCGGCGCGGTGATGAGCATCGGCGGAGACGGAACGATGCTCGGCGCCATGCGGCTGGTCGCGTCTCGGCCAGTACCAGTCCTGGGGGTGAATTACGGCAACGTCGGGTTCCTAGTGGAGATTCAGCCGCCGGAGCTCGACGCCGCACTCGCCCGGCTGGCCGCGGGAAAGTACGCGATCGAACCGCACCATGCCCTGGACGTTCAGGTGACGCCAGCCGACGGCGAAGCAGACCAGGCACTCCTGGCCTTCAACGACACCGTGATCACCAGAATCCCTGGTCACGGCGTCGTGGCGACGGAATTCACCTTGCGCGGTAACATTTTCGGCTATTCGAAGTCCGACGGTGTCATCTGCTGTCCGCCCGCAGGGTCAACGGCGTACAACTACTCAGCCGGCGGCCCGATCGTTTCACCCGGCGTTGACGCCATCATCGTCACGCCGGTGGCTCCGATGGCTGGCATCAGCCGCCCGGTCGTGCTGTCCCCGGACGATCAGTTCTCGCTGACGTTGACCGCACCCTCCCGACAGGCGGCCCTCGAACTCGATGGCAACCTCGTCATGCCGCTCCACCAGGGCGACAAGGTGGCCTTTGCCTACCGGCCCCAGGCGGGGCTGGTGATCCGGTTGAACCGACGCCGGCACGTCGCGAGCGGCCTGGTCAAGCTGGGCCTGCGTGACGTCCCGCTCTCGCGGTCGCAACTGAATGAACTGTTCCCCGACGACTTGGCGGGGACCTCGCCGTCTCGACCCAGCATCCTCGACCGGTGAGCCGACGGTAGGTTGGGATGATCAACACCCAGGATCAGTTCACCGACGCCTTTGCCGAGGCCGTGGTCGAACGCACGCGCGAGTCGTTGGGCGGCGTTCACCGACTGGGCGTGGCTTTCTCCGGCGGCGTCGACTCTTCGGTGCTGGTGGCGTTGGCGGTTCGAGTGCTGGGGGTCGATCGTGTGGTCCCCATTCTGGGTGTCTCGCCAAGCCTTCCGGCCGAGGAACGCCTGGCCGCCCACCAGGTCGCCCGGACGATCGGTGTTGCGGTGGTGGAAGTCGCCACGTACGAGGGTGAACGGGCGGCTTACGTCGCCAACGGCCCGGATCGCTGCTTCCACTGCAAGGACGAGCTGTTCAGCCGGATCTCCGACGAAGTGGTGACGAGCCAGCGGCTGGACGCGGTGGCGTACGGCGAGAATGCCGACGACGCCGCCGGACCGGATCGGCCGGGCGCCGGGGCCGCCACTGACCACCGGGTGCTGCGCCCGCTCGCCGACGCAGGCCTGACGAAGGCGGACGTACGTCGGCTCGCCCGACTGTGGCAACTTCCCTGCGCGGACAAGCCGGCTGCTCCGTGCCTCGCCTCCAGAATCCCCCATCATGAGGTGGTCAGCCCTGAGAAGCTGTTGCAGATCGAGCAATCCGAGGCCGGCTTGCGTAGTCTCGGATTCCACGATCTGCGGGTGCGCCACCACGGTGACATCGCTCGGATCGAGCTGCGGGAGCAGGATCTGATCCGAGCGGTCAGCGAGCCGGCCCGCTCCGCGATCCTCGCCGCGGTCCAGCAGGCGGGCTTTCGTTTCGCAGTGGTCGACCTGGCCGGGATGCAGTCCGGCGGCTTCACTCTGACCCTGCTTTCGCAGACGAATGAGTGACTTCCCAACGGTCGACCTGTCCTCTTTCGCCACTCTCGACAGCCAACGAACCGCCCGCCGCGGCTATCCGGAAGCCGTCTACTGCGAGGGCAAGACCCCGGCCCAACTGAGCCGAATCGCCGCTGAAGTGCGGCGTCGGGCTGACTCCGTCACCCTGTTCACTCGGGCTGATCACGGCCAAGCGGCCGCCGTACTGTCGGAGTTGCCTGACGCCCGCTACGAGGCGGAGAGCCGGCTCCTCGCTTGGCCGGCCGACCCACCACCCGCGGTGGGCGGCCTGGTGGTCGTGGTGGCCGCCGGCACGTCGGACCTGCCGGTAGCCCGGGAGGCGCTGCTGACCGCCCAGTACCTCGGCCGACGCGCCGAGCTCGTGGTGGACGTCGGCGTCGCCGGGCTGCATCGGATCCTCTCCCGGGTCGAGCTCCTTCGCGAAGCGCGGGTGATCGTGGTCGCCGCCGGGATGGACGGCGCACTGCCCAGCGTGGTCGCTGGACTGGTGGGCGCGCCGGTGGTGGCACTGCCGACCTCGGTCGGCTATGGCGCCTCCTTCGGCGGCATCGCGGCGCTGCTCGCCATGCTCAATGCCTGTGCCCCGGGCGTGGCGGTGGTCAATATCGACAACGGTTACGGCGCCGGCCATCTGGCGGCCCAGATCGCCGCACCCTCAGCCGACTCGGCGACATGAGCCCACCCGAGAAACACGCCTGGATCGACGCATCCGCTGGCATTGCAGGCGACATGCTGCTCGGTGCCCTGGTGGACGCCGGGGCCGACCTGGGGGATGTGCAGCGATCCGTCGACGCCGTCGTACCGGCCGCCGTCACGCTGGAGACGGAGATAGTGACAAGGGCCGGGCTTCGGGCGCTCAAGATCAACGTCCAGGTGCTGGTGGACGATCCGCCCCACCGGACGTGGCGCAGCATCCGTGAACTTCTCGAGGCAGCGGAGCTCCCGAAGCCCGTACGGGTCAACGCCTCGGCGGTATTCGCCCACCTGGCTGAGGCCGAGTCGCACGTCCACGACGTTCCCCCGGAAACGGTCCACTTCCATGAGGTCGGGGCGTTGGACTCCATCGCCGACGTGGTGGGGGTATGCGCGGCATTGCATGCACTCGGCGCCACCAGCCTCAGCGCCGGTGTCGTCTCCCTCGGGTCCGGCGTCACATCGTCGAGCCACGGGCAGGTGGCCGTGCCGGTCCCCGCCGTAACGTATCTGGCCCGCGGTTGGAGAGTTCAGGCAGGCGGCCGCGGCGAACTGACCACGCCGACAGGGATGGCCTTGCTCAGCACGCTGGCCTCTGAGCAGAGCGAGTTGCCCGCCATGGAGCTCGACACCGTCGGAGTGGGCGCCGGTGCAGCAGACACGCCCGGCCGGGCCAACGTCACCCGAGCCCTGCTCGGTTCGGTCTCGGCGCCGGGAAATGATCCGGCGGACCAGGCAGTGGTGCTGGAGGCCAACATCGACGATCTTGATCCGCGGCTGTGGCCCGGCATCCTGGCGCGACTCTTGACCGCCGGGGCGCTGGACGCCTGGCTGGTGCCGATCTTGATGAAGAAGGGGCGACCCGCCCACATGTTGTCTGCTCTGGCCCGACCGGACGCCGTTGCCGCGGTGCGCGAGGTGATCTTGGTGGAGACCTCCACCCTCGGGGTGCGACAACATCAGGTCAGCCGACACGCCCTGCCGCGAGCCTGGGTCGACGTGGAGCTCGGCTCCGGAACCGTACCGGTCAAGATCGGCTACCGCGACGGGGTGATCCTGCAGGTGACACCGGAGTTCGACGGCGTCGCAGCGTACGCCGCCCAACATGGAGAAGCGGAACACAGCATCTTGCAACGGGCACTCGCAGCAGCGGCGAGCCTAGGCATCAAAGAGGGTTCAGCCGTTCCCAAATCAGTGCGTTGATCATCAGCTGACCATGGCGGATCTTGGGACTCGTGCCCGACTTGTTCGCTCGCCATCGGCATCCTCGCGCAGTTAGGCCGGACAGCTGCCTCCCTTCCCGGTGCTTGCACGTATAACCCTTTTGACCACTTCGACCGGCGCACCATCCGCGTCAGCTAGATGGCTGCCAGGTGCTGTGCGTATAGATCCCGGACGTGGTGATTGCGACGGGTTGCCCGCCATCGGCAGGCAGTGCGGAGAGCGTGCGGCTTGATGGCGTCACTGATGTGAAGAGAATCCACTTTCCGTCTGGTCCGTAGCGCGGTTGGGTAGCCCGCAGGTCAGTTCCCTCGAATTTCGTGAGCTGCTGAAGTCCGGATCCGTCGGGGTGAATTCGGTACAGGTTGGACTGCTCGCAGCACTGGAATTGGTTCAGCGGGTGCGTCGCGAAAACGATCCATTTCCCATCCGGGGACCAGTCCGGCTCGCCGGCGACCAGGCTCGGCTTGGTCAGCCGTCGATCTTTTCTGCCGTCGGCGTTGATGATGAACACCGCAGTGGCCGTCGGCTCGCCACCTTCGGGCGGTTGCCGCCAGTAGGTGAGCCGGGAACCGTCGGGCGCCCAGCGCGGCATATATTCGCGGTCGCACCGTGGCTTTGTATTGCTGGTGATCTGCCGTACCTGTCCGGTAGTGGGATCACCGATCCACAAGCCGCAGTCCTTTGGAAGGTCCCCAGTGAACGGCCCGAGAGCGCGGATGAAGGCAACCTTTTTACCGTCCGGTGAATAGGCCGGCTCGTCATCGCCCAAGCACGGATCGGTGCAGGCGAACAGCTGCCGCGATTTCTGCTGAGCGAGATCGTGTTCGTACAGAGGCTCAGTGGAGCCGCCGCGCGTCGTGAAGACCAATCGGCTGCCGTCGGGTGACCAGTCCGGCAACAGTTGTGCTCCGCCAGCGTCTTGGGCGATCTGGTGGTCCTCCGTGCCGTCAGGATGAATCAACCACACACCCTCTGACCCACTGCGGTCTGTCTGGTAAGCGATCCAAGCCTTCTCATCGGCGAACGGATGCTGCGAGGCGCTACTGGCGGCAGCCGGTGAGCTACCGGCCTGGGTGGTTCCGGCGTCCTGCGGTCGGTCGGTGTCAGAACTGGCACAGCTGGACATCACCAACAGCGCCGCGATCGCACCAACCAGAGCACGGTTCTTCATGGAGCCCCCTAACCCCTGCCGCTCCTTGAGCGTGCCGACGCGACAGACGGCTGTCAATGCGTCGGCAGAAATCATCTGACGACAGCCAAATGGCCGCCGGTGTCGGCGCGGCAGGCAACTAAGTGGGGTTTCACGATATTTCAACTTGGTCATTGAACGGCCTCGCTCGGCCTTCAGCCCGCCGCGACCCTTGACGCCCAGGCACG
>OCZS010000638.1_pt1 | contig 11824 bp, 11 predicted proteins | sample 1539071 | NCBI WGS metagenome assembly OCZS01 (sample SAMEA3113584, study PRJEB22503) | soil metagenome | reverse complement strand
TATCATGGGTCTGCTAGTCAAGAGTATTGAGGCAGCACAATGGACAGGTTTCATCATCATCTTTCCGTTAACATTTGTCAGCAGTGCATTTGTGCCAACTGACACTATGCCGGAGGCGCTGCGGTTTTTTGCTGAAAACCAGCCTCTTACGCATGTAATTGAGGCAATCCGTGGCTGGCTTGTCGGTGCACCGATAGGCGATTCGGGCTGGCTAGGATTTGCATGGTGTGTAGGCATTATCATTGTTGCTATGCCAGTTGCGACATGGCTCTTTCGGCGTCAGGCTTTGCGATAAATATGGTATAGAAGCAACGAAAGAGTAGCAGCGTCACTTTAAAGCGAACAGGATGATGATCGACATTACGTAAGGGAAACGAGGCATAATATCAGAGTGAAAGAACAAGGGAGCGGACTATTAGGAGGGAAACGGTAGAAATTCCCTGATCAAAGGAACAGAAGTATAAGAAAGAATCTACAACCTTAACGGCTTTCAAGCACAGCCATGGATAGGGATCTATTTCCGTCTTGCATTGAGGAATAGACCGAAAGGATGGGAAGTATTCTTTTTTATCAAAGGAATTAGAAGACAGGGCACATGAGAGTATATGAAGTAATATCAAATAAGATGCAAACAAACGTCTACATAAGGGAAGCCTCGAGCTTCCCTACAGTGAGCGCTTCTATCAGGGTATTCTCAATGTCTGGGATTTCTGAGCTAACTCTAAAAAGTAGGTGCAGATAACATAATGACAGGCATAGAAAAGCAGAGCAGCATCAATCGTTCAGCATGGATTACGTTGGTAATTCTGAGCTGCCTTGGCCTTATAACAATGTATGGAGAGACAATGGTGCTGCCAGCTATTCCAGACTTTATACGGGATTTTAATATCTCGTACAACACATCGTCATGGATACTCTCTTCTTACCTGATTGCAGGAGCAGTCATGACGCCAATTGCAGGCAGGTTATCAGACATCTATGGCAAGAAAAAGATATTGCTTATAGTCATGGCAGTATACTCTACAGGCATTTTAGCAGGAGGATTCGCCAACAGCATTGAATTCATGCTTGCAGCAAGAACGGCACAGGGTGTTGGGATGTCTATGTTCCCAATAGCCTTTGGAATCATCAGAGAAATCCTTCCAGAGAAAAAGCTTGCAATAGGTCAGACTATTTTCAGTTCGACATTTTCTGGTGGGGCTGTAGTGGGGTTGATAGTTGGTGCAACCATAATTCAAAACTTTGGATGGCAAGCTACATTCTTTTCAATATTTCCTATAGCAGTCATACTTGGCCTGATAATCAGGAAACTTATCAACGTCAGGAATCTGGCAACCCAGGAGGTGAAAGTGGAGGGAGGAGGAGAAGTAAGAAATGATGAGAATTCTTCTGTCAAGAAACAGACAATCGATTTAAAGGGGACAGTAGCCTTGGCTGTTACAATAATTTCATTTCTAGCTGGCATTTCCTTCTTGGAAAGCAATAGCAATGACGCAGGATTTCAGGTTGCAGGACTTTTCTCAATAGCAGCAGTATCACTGGCAGTGTTTATTGTCATAGAAAAGAAAGTGAGTTCACCTTTGCTTGATCTCAAATTGATGACTCACAAGATGATCCTTCCTGCAACTATCATTCTGATGATAGTCTTTCTCTGCATGTTCATGGTCTACCAGACAATACCTATTTTGGTAAGAAGCCCTCAACCGCTAGGATTTGGAGGAGATGCCTTGGTTACTGCAAGTGTGCAGCTCCCATTTATGATCGTTTTATTGGTTGGTACTATTATGTCAGGTTTCATCTTGAATAAAGTTGGCAATACCAGACTTACATTACTGGGCACTATAATCAGCACAATAGGATTCTTCAGCCTGCTTCTGTTTCACTCAACAGAATTCATGGTTTCTGTCACACTTGCAATAATTGCAGCAGGACTATCACTTTCAATTACTGGAGGCTTTAATGTCGTGCTCCTGTCAGCACCGATACAAGCGACTGGAATCGCACTTGGGATGGCGCTGCTTCTCAACCTAGTTGGGATGTCAATAGGCCCATCAATTGCTGCATTGTTCCAGCAGATGTATCAGGGGACTGTGGAGGGAGTGGCAGGGGAGGAATTTCCTACCCAGGATGCATACAATCTCATATTCCTTACGGCCGCTCTGATATCTCTGGCATCTATTGCTCTTGCTTTGGCACTTGCCAGAAGAAAAATCACAGTAGGGCATATGCCATCCACCACCCCTACCCAATAGATTTAGGTTAGTAGGAAGCAAGCATGCTTGAAATCTTTTTATCACAATATTGGGAATTCTATCTAGAATATGTCCAGCACATCTCTCCTTCCCGTTCTAAATATAGCCAAGGTAACTGTAATATTCATATATGAAGGAGGAGGAGGAGGAAAACAAATCTGAGCAACAAAATTGAGACTACAAATGGAGTCAAGATAAATGTTGAAGATTTAGGAGGTACAGGTAAACCAGTTATTTTCATACATGGTTGGCCCGTGAACCATAGTATGTTCGAATACCAGTTTACTGAGTTACCAAAGCATGGTTATCGCTGTATTGGTATAGATTTACGGGGCTTTGGAGATTCTGACAAGCCTTGGAATGGCTACAATTATGATGCAATGGCGGATGATGTGAAGATTGTCCTTGACACTCTCAATATAGAAGATGCTGTACTAGTTGGTTTCTCAATGGGAGGAGCAATCTCTATTCATTATATGGCTCGGCACAATGGAGCACATATAAAAAAACTTGCTCTTCTAGCAGCGGCTGCACCTTGCTTTACCAAACGGCCAGACTTTCCATATGGTCTAGATAAGAGTGCGGTAGATGGTCTCATTCAACAAACTTATGTAGATCGTCCATCTATGCTCAAGAACTTCAGCCAACTTTTCTTTCAGCATCCAGAGAAATTAAGTGCAGAATTCAATATGTGGAATATGAGTCTTGGTTTGGCTGCGTCAGCATATGCTACTATCCACTGTGCAGTTGAACTGCGGGATGCAGACCTGCGTAAAGATTTGACTGCCATTCAGGTACCTACTCTGATTCTACATGGAACAGAGGATCGTATCTGTCTATTTGATTTGGCTAAGAAAATGAATGAAGGTATTAAAGGATCACAACTTGTCCCAGTAGAAAAAGCAGGTCATGGCTTCTACTATGAACAGCGTGAAAAAGTCAACTCAGAACTTGTGCATTTTATTGATTAGATCATTTTCTAACTCAATGATTTATGTGTGAATGATTTGTTGAGGTGAAATTTTCACTACATCAGCTTAGCTACTAAATGGAACAAATAGATACTGGAGAAGAACATGAATATTTGTCGCAAATCCTAAACTATCAACAAAGTCAATTGTGTCTCATACTTTTGCATTCGAGATAACAAAGACAGTACTCCAGATATGTATGAAGATCTGCTCGGTCCCGTTGAACCCAAATCCATCATAGCCAACAAGATAGCATTGGTCAGGGATCTCTTGAGGACTGAGTAAGATCGAAAAGTAACTTATCGGTGAAGGGAACAACTTCAATTCCTCTATGTATTTCAGACTTCTTGCATTCATTCCTTGCGCTTTCGTAGCCTCCACTCTACATCACATCGATCGCAAAAGTAGAATGTATAACTGATCCTGCCTGCTCCATCGTGAGTGCCTTTGATATATCTCAATTCACTCCCACAGGCGCCACACGCCATATCTGAATAAGCGCGCACTAAAGCTAAAAAATGATGTGATCCGGGGCTCTGTTAACTTAAAAGCTCATCGCCAGTAAAGATAGGCACTTTCTATACTGAAGAGAAGCACAATTGGCTATTGACAAATATCAAGAACGGATGCAGAGTTCAGCAGAGCTGGTCGTAGTTGATTTTCCGGACTACAATGACGTAACAGACAGGTTTAGAAATACTAACCCCAGTTCGAAGCGAAATACTTCACAAAAGTAGGATTAGTGGGCTTGGCGACATCGCTTTCCACTTTTATCATTTCATGTAACATAGGAGCATTAGTAACTTTTGCAGATGCAGATCCATGAACATAATTGCTCGCTTGACTGCTTGTTGTTGTTATAACCTGCCACTTTTTGTTAAGCGAGTTGTAATAGATTATGCAAACCATATAGCTTTTAGGAATGCGTCAGGTTTCCCCGCATTGAAGGGTAAACAAAAATCCTACTTTTACTGCGGCTCTATTGTCGCCGGTGGCTTGCTCGATACTGCATATGTGACCCAGGTTACCCCTTCAACTTCATTTGTTATCCTATTGCTTATTTTCTCAATCAATTCATAGGGCAAGCGTGACCAGTCCGCAGTCATTGCATCCATAGACTCTACAACCCTTATGATCACAATATAGCCGTAAACACGCTCATCTCCCAGTACTCCAACAGCTCTGTCGTCCCCAACTGCAGCGTATGCCTGCCATACCCTGTCATACCAGCCAGGATTATCATTAGCATCATCCACAGCCGCCACCGCTGGAGAAGCAACAGAAGCAGAAGTGGGAGCAAAAGCAGCAGTCGATTTTAACTCATCTTCTACTATCTTGCTTGCATGCTTGCATATCCTGATCTTCTCAGGAGTCACTTCGCCAATTATCCTGACAGCCAATCCCGGTCCTGGGAAGGGATGCCTCTTTAGTAGTTCATCAGGCACTCCAAGCAGCTTTGCCGCCTTTCTCACTTCATCTTTATACAAGTAGCGCAGAGGCTCGATTACCTTGAGATTGAGCCACTTGGGTAGGCCGCCTACGTTGTGATGAGTTTTAATCACCGCTGCGGGTCCCTTTGACACACCACTTTCAATTACATCGGGATATAATGTGCCCTGAGCAAGCCATTGAAATGAATCAACATCCTCCTTCTCCTCGTCATTATTCTTCTTCTTTTTCACAACAGCAGCAAAAACGTTGGCAAACTCTTCGCCTATTATCTTGCGTTTTTCCTCTGGATCACTTACACCTTTTAATTTGCCAAGGAACTGCTCCTCGGCGTCGACATAAATGACATTAATGCCAAGATGATCCTTGAATAGCCCGACCACATCCTTCTCCTCGTCCTGGCGCAGGAGACCGTGGTTGATGAAAACGCAGCTCAGTTGGTCGCCAATGGCTTTGTGCATCAATGCTGCAACCGTAGTTGAGTCAATTCCTCCACTCACAGCAGCAAGCACCTTTTCATTACCCACCTGCTTACGAATGTCATTGATTGTCGACTCAATAAAGCTCTCAATATCCCATTCAGGCTTGGCTCCACTTATCGTCTGCGCAAAGTTCTTCAAGATTTGAGTGCCCTTTTCAGTGTGGACGACCTCTGGATGGAATTGAATCCCGTAGAATTTTTTGTCGGGGTTGCCAATAGCAGCTGAGAACGAATTCTCAGTGCGGGCCAGCACCTTAAAGCCCTCAGGTAATATTTCTGCTGCATCGGCATGGCTCATCCAGCAGTTCATGATACCTGGACCTAGACCCTTGAATAGGTCTGGTGTGTTTTCTTCTCCTTCCCCCTCAATTATAAGCACAGACCTACCGTACTCTCTGCTGTTACTGCGCTTGACCTTGCCGCCAAAGGTATCGACTAGCACCTGATGGCCATAACAAATGCCAAGTAGAGGCTTGCCCATCTTGAAAATTTCTTTATCTGGCTTTGGAGCATTCTCGGCATAAACGCTTGCTGGACCGCCAGAAAATATTATCCCTTTTGGATCAATCTCTTTGATCACTTTGGCCGGTGTGTTGTACGGTAATAATTCGCAGTAGACGTTTGCCTCGCGAATGCGCCTGCAAATCAGATGGCTATATTGAGAACCAAAGTCTAGGACCACTAATTTGTCCATCTTCTCTACATCTCTATATCTCTAGATATCTCTCTACACATATCTTTCTCTTGTTATCTGCCGCTCTTTTCTAGCATTCGTGTAAACACCCATGCAGAAGTGTTGAATATCTCTTGCAGGCGATCCTTCTCGCGGTACTTATTTATCACAATTCGCTTGATTATGCCACTGGTGCCACTGCCACCACCACTGCTGTCGTCTTCTTCTTCTTCGACCTTGTAATTGAGTGCATCTGATTCTCTGAGCGCTCCTTGACTTACCTTCTCGGCGTCTTTGCTCTTCATACCCTCTAAAATTCTGTTCAAAAAGAATGACTTGAATGGAGGGGTGTTGGCGTTGAGATTGATGCCTGGGGCTGGAACAATGACAACTGCGTCTGGGGATATCTCCGCATTTGCAAGCAAAAAGTCGTCCTTGGCGCGCTTGAGCGGTTTGATATTACGGCTATCATCACTACTACTACCATTATCAGCCGTTGCCCTCAAAGTAGGTGCGGCGGTCTCGGCCTGCGGCTGTTGTTGTTGTTGCCTTTGTAGTGCAGGCGGTTGCGCTGCTGTTTGGCGAGTCTCCTGCTGGACCTGCGCTGTTGATGTTGTTGTGGGTCCAGCTGGAGTAGGGGTGGCTGCTGCAGCAAAGCCAAGGTTTGCAGCAGCTTTAAAGCTACCCTGTTTGAGCAGGTTGTCTATAATCGAAAGTGTAGTGCGTAATCGGTCGACTTCTTCCTGCCTATCTGATATTTCCTTGATAAGCCACTCGCGTATCTCTGCAGCGCGTCTGATGTCTTCCTCAGAATAACCTGACGACATTGGTAAGCCATCCTACTGCATAAAAGATATAATAGTTTTATCGATGCTGCCCCTGTTTTCTACGCTTGTTCAGACTAAACACAATCACCATTGCTGCACCCCATAGCATAGCCGCAGGAATGTATAACTGGAAGTACCACGCCACTCCTCCTAGCACAGCAAATGCCATGCCGACGATGCTTTTTACCTGCCTGCGCCCAAAATTCATGATGGTGATTGATGATGATTGTTGTTGTTGTTATTAGTATTATTAGAGGGTAAGCGGTGAAAATCCCCTGATGGGTTTATGTGCTGTATCAACAAGCTGAGAGCGAGATTGTCTTGCCAGCATTTCAAGTAGACGCTTGCCAGCCTGCATCTTTTGCTTCTTGAGCTCAGGGTCCTTGACCTTTTCCTTTGAATACTTGCCTATGCTATCGCCAAAGTCCATGCCTACAAGCACTATCTTCTTAGCGCCAAACTCTTCTGCCAAAAACACGCTTCTGTCACCATCTGTAAATCCTCCAAAATTATGGACATTTTCAACAGGGGCAACCTGCGTGGACCCGATCAGCTTTCTGAATTTTGGAACAAGCTTTTTGAGTATGTCAGTATTGTCACCATGCGCATGAACTACCAGTATAGCACCATTTTTTTCTGCCTTTTGAAGAAATTTGGAGTTGCCATCAAGGTCAGTAACTACAATATCGGGCTTGATCTTCTTTTCAATCAAAAACTGCACGGCGCTATCTGCCGCTATCTTGACAAATTTCTTATTTTTCTTAATGTATTTTAGCACTTTTTCATCCTCTAGGCTTGGGCCAGCGCCTACCACAATGACATTCTTGCCCTTGATCTTGCGCTGGAGAATCTTTGGGTCAAGTGCCTTCTTCTTTATCATTTCAGACAGAATTTTTGCAGCTTCCTGATCCTTTTCAGTACTGTATCCAAAATCTGCACGGATTCCCTGATAGTAGGGGAACCAGTCCGCGAATTTCATTATTATACAAGAAAGCATGTGTAGGAGTTACTATTAATATTATCTTCTGAAAACTGAGCCTTACAAACACTAGCAAAAAAGAGAGACACCCATAGGATTCCTATTAAAGATAATAAAAATAATAATAATTAATAATACCGCAAGACAGAGGACAAAAGAAGAGCAGAGCACACAATGGAGCCAAAAATCCAGTCAACATCTTGGAACCCTGAAATCATAGAAAAGGCAATCCTCAAGAAATGGGAAGAGGAGGAGGAGGACATTTACCATTTTGCAATAGATGATGAAAGCAAACCAGCGTTTGTCATTGATACTCCACCGCCATATCCTTCAGGGCGTCCTTGGCATATCGGCGCTGCTGCACACTATGCTCAAATAGACATGATAGCCAGGGTTGCCAGAATGAATGGCAAAAATGTGCTGTTTCCAATTGGCATTGACAGAAATGGCCTGCCTGTTGAGATCTATACTGAAAAAAAGTACAAGGTGCGCATGCGCCAAATGGACAGACAAAAGTTTCTTGATCTTTGCAAAGTCGCCCTTGATGACTTGGAAGCAGAAATGATTCAGATAATGAAAAGGATGGGACTATCAGGAAATTTCAAAGAATACTACCGAACAGACTCTGATGAATATCGTGCGCTAACGCAGGCAACATTCATCGAATTGTGGAAGCGAGGACTTGTATACCTTGCCAACAGACCCAATAATTATTGCCCAGACTGTGGGACTACGATAGCTGATGCAGAGATTGTCTACAACGAGATCCCTACAAAACTTGTCTACATGAAGTTCAAGGTAAGGGAGAAGGATGAGGAAGAGAAGAAGAAGAAGAAGGAGAATACAAATGACACACTCATTATTGTTGCCTCAACGAGGCCAGAACTGCTTTTTGCATGCCAAGCAGTCATAGTCAACCCAGAAGATGACCGCTACAAGCACCTGCAGGGATCACATGTCATTTTGCCATTGTTTAATAGAGAAGTCTCAATAGTGCCACACCATTCAGCCAAGCCGGAATTTGGCTCCGGCGCTGTAATGGTGTGCAGCTATGGAGACCAAAATGACGTTCAGCTGTTCCGCGAGTTGGGCCTTAAGGAAATAGTTGCACTAAATGAGAATGGATTTACAACAGAAGCGGCAGGGCAACAGTATGCCGGCCTTCGTGTAAATCAAGCAAGAACCAAGATTATAGAGGACTTGAAGAATGCCGCCTTGGTAGAAAAAGAAGAGAGCATTACGCACCGGACTCCTCTTTGTGAGCGAAGCAAGACTCCAATAGAGATCATTCCACTGCAGGACTATTACGTAAAACAGATTGAATTTGTACCACAATTAAAGGAGCTTGCTTTTAAGTTGAAATTCTACCCGGACATGCACCGCCAGATCTTGCTCAAGTGGCTTGATTCAATCAACATTGACTGGCCAGTGTCAAGACGCAGGTTCTATGGAACTGAAATCCCGATCTGGTATTGCAATGTCTGCAAGGCTCCAAATCTGGCTCCATCCGATGGCAAATATTACAGGCCATGGAAGGACAAACCACCTTTTGAAAAATGCGAAAAGTGCGGTAGTGTAGGTTCTGGATTCACAGGTGAAGATAGAACATTTGACACATGGATGGATTCTAGCATCAGCCCACTTTATGTGACCAAGTTTGGTAAGGACAAAAAAAAGAAGATGTTTGATTATGCTTATCCGACTGCGATTCGCCCACAGGCAAAAGACATTATCCGCACTTGGCTTCACTACACTATGCTGAGATGTGTGCAGCTGACAGGTAAGATACCTTGGCACGAAGCATGGATAATGGGTTATGGTGTTGATGAAAAAGGGGAGAAGATGAGCAAAAGCAAAGGAAATGTTATCGATCCTTTCCCTGTGATACAAAAGTACGGAGCTGACACATTTCGTTTCTGGTCTGCAAGCGAGGCCAACCTTGGATATGACTTTCGCTGCTCAGAGCAAAGGATTGCAGGCGCGCAAAAGTTCCTCTCAAAGCTGTGGAATATTGGCAGGTTTCTGTCCTCATTTGAAGTAAGGGATGAAAGACAGACACCACAACATCTAGAGCCATCAGACAGGTGGATACTGGCAGAGCTTGCCCGGCTTGTCAGAGAGTGCAGGCGTGGCTACAGCGAGTACAACTTTTTTGTTCCAGCAAACGCAATTAGAGACTTTACATGGCATCTCTTTGCCGCCCACTATATCGAAATGGTCAAAGGGCGCGCATATGCCACGAATAATAACAACAATTACAGCAACAACAAAGATGAGGAGGAGGATGCGAGCAAGAGGTCTGCACTCTATACATTACACACATGCTTTTCCACGATCCTGTCACTGATCGCCCCAGTAATACCATTTATCGTAGAGGAGCTTTGGACAAAGATGTACTCAAGTGAATCCACTATCCACAGACAAGCAATGTTCAGAAAAGAAGAACTAGAAGATGATGCTGAAATGACAAAATACACCAAGGCTATTATCGACTTTAATTCCATGGTATGGAACAAAAAGAAAGAGACGATCTCAAAAGAGACAGGAAAACCACTCTCGCTCAAAGACCCAATAGACATCCCTGTGCCACCAGAGTTGGAGCAGTTTGGGCAAGACCTGAAGGCAATGCACAACCTGACCGCAAGGTAACATTATGAAAGCTGTTGCGTTTTTTGAACATGGGCCGGTAGACGTACTGCAGTACCATGAAGATTTTCCAGATCCTGTTGCAAGCAAGGATGAAGTAATCATTGATATCAAATACTGCGGCATAAATCACCTTGATATCTGGACCAGGCAGGGAATAGGAGCAGTAGGTAAAAAGATCCGGCTGCCTCATATCTGTGGATGCGATATTGTTGGAACTACTACTGCTATCAAGGGTCAGAGAGTAATGATCTACCCCGGTGTTTCCTGTGGCAAGTGCGAGTACTGTACAAGCACTGGTAATAGAAGAACAACAACAACAAGAAGAAGAAGTAGAAGAAAAGACAATAACAACGGTAACAGCAAGCATGAGAACCTTTGTAGACAGTTTGCAATCATTGGAGGCTTTAGTGACTATAATGGAGGCTATGCCGAACGCGTAGCAGTGCCGGAAAAAAATATCATCAGGCTACCAAGCGCACTAAAGGATGAGGCGGCAGCCACTCTTGCAGTGTCGTACCTTACAGCTTGGAATATGCTGCAAACAAATGGGGCCAGCAGAAAGAAAAAGATCCTTATTTATGGAGCATCAAGTGGGGTAGGAATGGCAACCATCCAACTTGCAAAGGCGCTTGGTGCAACAGTGATAACAACGGTGTCGGGCAATTCGAAGTATGACTTTGCGAAAAAGCTGGGTGCCCATTATATAATCGACAGAACAAGACAAGACATTGCTGAGGAGGTAAAGAAAATTGTTCCCGCCGGCGTTGACATTGTAATTGATCACGTAGGAGCGGCAACTTGGGCTACAAGCATCGCCGCTCTTAGACAAGGCGGCAGAATGGCAGTCTGTGGCATGACATCAGGGAACGAAGCGACCGTGCCTGTTCGGATGTTTTACACCAAACAAATAGTCATGGTCGGATCTCTCTTAGGCACACGAGCGCAGCTACAAGGGTTGATAAATTTCATAATCAGAAAAAAGATCCAACCTGTCATAGATTCTGTTTTCCCACTTCATGACGCAAGAGAAGCGCAAAAGAAGATGGAGACAGGCGTACATGCTGGCAAGATTTTGCTCAAGTTATAGAGAAGACTTGCCGTTTAGTAGCTCAAGCGTATCGTCTGCAATGTCTATTGCTGTATGTGAGTCGATGTTTGGCTCAAGTGTGACGAGTAGTGCCTTGTCTCCCATGTAAAATGTAAGTATGGACATCTTTTCGCGCTCGACGTAAGCGAATCTTGCCCCTCCCATAGATGCATCGAAGCGCTCCCTCATTGACTTGCGCAATGCAGTCTGCGTGAGGAATAATTCTTCATCAGTCTCGCTCACTATTGAGTCAGTGCCCTCACGCATTCCGCCTGCGACCAATGTGCCGGTACTGTCGATTACGCCAGCATACCTTATGTCCTCATTCAATGCAAATACCCGCTCGCAAAGCTTGTTATGATCCATGATTCCCTTTTAGAAGGGGGTGTTTATTGAATTTTTAGTAAAGCCATATTAGCAATTGATGCCAAGTTATTAGTTGGAGAGATATTGTAT
>OCZS010000635.1_pt1 | contig 11840 bp, 15 predicted proteins | sample 1539071 | NCBI WGS metagenome assembly OCZS01 (sample SAMEA3113584, study PRJEB22503) | soil metagenome | reverse complement strand
TCCCGGCGATGTCACGCGGGCGCACGCTGGCGAGCATCGCCTTTGCCTGTGCGGTGGTGATGTCGCGCTTGGCCTGGCCCGGGAGCAGCTCGCCCAGCAGGGCCTGGAGTCGGTTCACGGTCTGGACCCGGCGTCTGGTGAGCGCTTCGCGCCTATCGGTGAGCATCCGCAGCGCTTCGAGCTCGCCGTCAACGTGCAGCACTCGCAGCGTGGGAGTCCGGACCGCGACGACCGCGATCGAGTGCGCATCGCGCTCGTCGGTCTTGCGGTTGTGACCGGTGTCGAACATTCGGATACGGGCCGCGAGCTTGGCCGGGACGTCGACCACGTGCTCGCCGGCCTCCAAGAGCCGCTGCGCGAGCGGACGCCCAACGCCGTTGGCACCCTCGACGGCCCAGACCCGGTCCGGCCAGGTTTTGGCGTATGTCCGCATCGCGGTGTAGCCGGCCCGGTCGGTGGTGAACCTGCTCGAGCCGAGCAGGTTCTCGTGTTGATCGACGATCTCGATCGTGGCCGACAGCTTGTGGGGATCGACCCCGATGAAGACCTGCTCCATGCGCTGCTCCCGCCTGCGCTCGTTCCGATCTGGACGGCGAGGTGGGCAGTGCTACTACGAGCAGGGCAGTCCCTTCTTGAGCCACGCCTCGTCACGGTGCCCGGCGGGTCTGCAGCCCGATAGTGAGCCACACCGAACAAGCTGGTGGGCAGCCGCGTGGTGGGCGTCCCGCCGAGCACCTGAACCGAGTCTGGCCAGACGCCGGTCCTGCCGACAATCGTCTAGTAGCCGCGAGCCGGACGCGCGGTAGCCCGATCGACGGCGTTGCCTCGGTCAACGCCGTCGGGCGATGGTCAGGCCGTCGAATGCGGTAAGGACCACGGTGTCGACACGATCGTCGGAGGCCACCAGCTCGTTGAAGACGCGCAACGCGGTGGTGTTCGCGTCGGAGACTTCGGGGTCGGTGATTTCGCCGCTCCACAGGACGTTGTCGGCGAGCAACAGCCCCCCCGACCGGACCCGTGGAACGAGTTCGGCCCAGTAGGCGGCGTAGCCGGGCTTGTCCGCATCGATGAAGGCCAGGTCGATGTCCGCTTCAGCGGGTAGCGCCCTGAGGGTGTCCAGCGCCGGGCCGATACGCAGCTCGATCCGGTCGGCCAGGCCGGCAGCGGCCCAGGCGCGCCGGCCGATCTCGGTCCACTCCTTGCTGACGTCGCAACACAGCAGCGACCCGCCCTCGGCCAGTCCCCGGGCGATGCACAGGCTCGAGTAGCCGGTGAATGTTCCCACCTCGACGGCCCGGCGTGCTCCGGTGAGCCGGGCGAGCATGGTCAGCAGCTGTCCTTGATCATCGCCGATCTGCATCCCTGCCACGTCGCCGAGCTCGGCCGTCTCGGCCTGGAGTTCACGTGCCACGGCGTCGGGCTGCCATGATCCGTGAGCGACGGCGTAGGAGCGAACCTCATCCGTGACCAGGAAGCTGCGCATTCTCGGACGCTACGCCAACCGCCGCCTGGTGTGGACCTTCGCGGACCCGGGTGCCATGGACCAGGCATTCGCGCCAGCGTCGCATCGCCGTGCGCGGCCAGCTCGGGAGCGAGGCGCGGCTCGGCAACGGTGAGAGGCCAGGCGCCGCGTCATTGGGTGGTGCATGCGCGTCAGGTTCGGTGCTTGTGAGCATCGGGCGCCCTTGGCCAGCGCTCTTGTCCGGCTGGTCGCGGTCGGCGTCACATCCGATGGCGAGAACGGGCAAGGAGCGCGCAATGTCCTGTCTGGTAGGCGAGTGGGGGAGCGAGGCGGACACCGCCGGTGCGGCTTTGGCGTGGGTCGTTAGTGGTTGGGCGCGACTCCACGGTCGTTGGCCTTGTTGGCCTGCTGGAGGAACAGCTGTCGTTCGCTGAGGTTGCTCGTCTGTGTTGCTGCGTGTTCGAACTCGGCGCGCGCGCGCTCGTGTTGCCCGAGCTGTGCCAGGAAGGTGCCTCGAGCGGCTGCCAGGTGGGGGTACTCCGCCACGGTGGCGTCACCTCCTAGGAGGTCGAGCTCTTCGAGGCCGCGGGCCGGGCCGTCGGCCATCCCGATGGCGACGGCGCGGTTGAGACGAATGACGCCTGAGGGGGACAGGTGCTCCGCGACGGTGTACAGCGCGGCGATGCGGCGCCAGTCGGTGCCCGCGACGCTGTCAGCGCGGGCGTGGCAGGCTGCTATGGCGGCTTGGACCGTGTACGGGCCGCCGCCGAGCTCCTCGGCCGCCTGCAGCGCCGTGAGGCCACGGGCGATGAGCAGGCGGTCCCACAGACGCCGGTCCTGTGCGCCGAGGAGGACGGGTTCGCCGGCGGGCCCGTTGCGTGCAGCGAGGCGCGAAGCCTGCAGCTCCATCAAGGCCACCCGGCCGTGTACCTCGGGTTCGCGTGGCTGGAGGCCGACCAGCACCCGGCCCAGCCGTATGGCGTCGTGGCACAGGGCGGGCCGGGTCCAGTCCGCTCCGGCGGTGGCCGAGTACCCCTCGTTGAAGATGAGGTAGATGACGGCGAGCACGGCCTCGAGCCGTGCCGGCAGCTCGTCGGCGGCCGGCAGCTCGAAGCGCACACCAGAGTCCTTGAGGGTCTTCTTCGCTCTCGAGATGCGTTGCGCCATGGTGCTCTCGCGGGTGAGGAACGCCCTCGCGATCTCGCCGGTGCGCAGGCCTCCGACGGTGCGCAGTGTGAGCGCCACCTGCGAGTCGATGCTGAGCACCGGGTGGCACGCCGTGAAGACCAGGCGCAGCAGGTCGTCGTGGACTGCTGACTCCAGCTCTTCGTCGACGGCGGCCATCGGGTCACCTCCCTGCATCTGGGCCGTGGACTCCTGACGGGCCAGCTCGGCGAGCTTGCCGCGCAGGTTGACCTGCCGGCGGTAGTGGTCGGTGGCGACGTGCTTGGCCGTCGCCATCAGCCAGGAGGCCGGGTGGTTCGGGATGCCGTCCCGGGGCCACTGGCGTAGCGCGATCTCCAGCGCGTCCTGGGCCAGGTCCTCGGCGGCGGAGAAGTCCCCGGTCAGGCGGGCGAGGGCGGCCACGAGGCGACCTGACTCGATCCGCCAGACCGCCTCGACCGCCGCCGTCGTGGTGGTGCTCACCCCACCGCGTCCGCCGGCGGCGCGGCGAAGTCCTCGGGCCCGAACACCTTCAGCACGTCGGCCTCACCCTCCCACCCCGGCCACAGCTCGGAGTGCAGCCGCAGGAACCTGTTGGTCCACTCCACGGCGTCCTCCTTCGCACGGACGTCGTACACGGCGTAGCTGATCAGCTCCTTGGTCTCGGTGAAGGGCCCGTCCGCGGCGCTCAGCCGGCCGCCGGTCAGGCTGACCCGGCTGCCGGCGGCGCTGGGGTGCAGGCCTTGGGTGTCCAGCAGAACTCCGGCGTCGCGGGCCTGTTCACCCAACGTCATGATCGCCGCCATCAGCTCGGGAGGTAGGGGAGTGTCGGGCGTCGAGTGGGCCTTGAGCAGGACGAGGTAGCGCATGGTCGGTCTCCTTCACGTCAGCGCAGGGAGTGCGGTCAAGGATGGCAGCGTGGTCAACGCACGTGCCGGTACAGGTCGATGGAAGTGCTGCTCAGCCACCCGAACACCAGCAGGACCGCCGCCGTGAACGCCAGGACCACCGCCGGTGAGGATGAGCCGGAGCTGATCGCGGCGAAGGCCCCCAGGAAGGCGATCCCGCTGACTACGCTGAACCCGGCGCGCCCACGCCGCCCGCCGCTGCGGTAGCGGCGCGCCATCACGAGGGTGGCCAAGACCATGGCGATGAACCCCACAGCGGCGAACGCGAGGTGCAGGATGCCGTGCGTGGTGACGTGCAACGGAGGCCCCTGCGGTGTCCCGGTGGGGAAGCCGGCCATGGGGTCGGCGCGGAAGGCGCCGGCCCCGAGCAGCCCGAGACCGTAGAGGGCGAGCAACCGCGGTGCCCACCTCGCACCGACACCTCCGTGCAGGGCACGGCGGAAGCCGATGGCGGCCGCGACCACCATCAGCCCGGTCAGCACCAGGTTCGCGCTCTGCACCCAGCCGCCGGGACCGTTCGCGAGCAGGCTCCAGTCGTGCCCCGTCAGGTCGAACCCGTCCCGCACGGTGGCCTGGGCCAGGCTCACCGCAACGTAGAACGGACCCGCGAGAGCTCCGTAGCCCAACAGGGAACGCGTCACCCGCCCCTCGGGCGTGCACTGCCCCGGCGCCGTGCCCACCGCAGGGGACGTGCGTGCCGACTCTGTTGCCGAGATCCTCGTCGTCTGCATGGTTCGCTCCTTCACACACGGGGCCAGCCCGCTGCCGGCCCGTCACCACCTCCTCGAACGAGCTGTCACGATCTCGACATCGCACCGGGGACGAATTTCGTGCCCGTGGGCCGCCGGGGCCGACACCCCCTGGTGGCAGGGGTCCAGCTGGTCGCCGAGCTGGCTCAAGGCGCCCAAAGTGGTGCTCACCCCCACTCCGCCGCCTGCCGGCCAGGACAGCGCGGTGGGTTCCATGGCCGACCGAGGACCCATAGACCGAGGCCGGAGTCGTGAGCCGTCAGAACCTGCCGATGTGCCTTCGTGCCTTATCCGCCGCTTCGGTCACATCGACGCCGTAGGCCCCGCGTCCCGTCGACGCAAACGCGGACAGCCTGTCCCCCGCCCGTTCGAAGAGTCGCTCCGCCCCGACCTGGTTCCCCCGAGCAGCATGGGTGAGCGCAACGCAGACCTGGGCAAGTCCCTGCCACAGATCCGCCTCCTCGGTCGGTCCAGCCTTCCAACGCGCTTCGAGGACCTCATGGGCTGCGAACGGGCGGCCAGCGTCGATGAGCTCTCTAGCCTTCCTGAGCGCCTCTTGCGGCGGCAGGGGTTCCTCCGACACCGGCTCGACACCCTCAGCGCCATAGGGAAGTGGCCGGCCCAACGCGTCTCGAGGCCTTGCCTGACGAGCACGACCCTCGGTGTCCCGATCACGCTCTGCTCCAGTCACACGACCAGCGTCCCAGAGAACCGGAGGCCGAACGGTCTTCAGCGTGCGTCTCTGCGCCGCCTGCAGGGCCTGCCGCAGCGGCGGGGCTTGGGCTTACCGTCGGCTGGTCCGAGGGCCTGGCCGCGTTGGCGGCGGGCGTGGTTGAGGCCTCTGGTGGGTCGCCGCACGAGGTGATCCCATGTCCACTCCCAGGACCCTGCTGCCGTGCCAACCGGCCACCATGTCGACCGCCCAGCTGGCGGCGGTCTCGTTCTTGGCCCGCTACTCCGGGCGAACCCACCACCTGTACCAGTTCCAATTGCGGGAGTGGTTCGCCTGGTGCGAACGCAGCCGGGCTCGACCCGCTGGTCGGGGTGCAGAGGGCGCACGTCGAGCTGTCCATTCGCAGCTCGGGCGAGCGCGGTCTGATGGACTCCAGCGTGGTGTCGATGATGAACGGGGTGCGTGGCTTCTTCACGTTCGCGCACATCGACGGTGTGATCACCGCCGACCCGGCGGTGTACGCCCGGTTGCCGAAGGTGCAGCGCGACGAGTCCCGCACCCAAGGGCTGGACCGGCTGGAGCTGATCCGGTTCCTGCAGGTCGCCCGGACGATCACCGTCCACCACGGCGCGCTGGCGTACCTCCTCGGCGTCAACGCGCTACGGGCTTCGGAGGCCGCGGCGGTACAGATCGAGGACTACGCGGAGTCGCTGCGCGGGGCACCGCGTCCTGCGGCTGGTCGGCAAGGGCAACAAGCCCGCGACGATGCCGGTCACCGTGCCGGTGCTCCGCGTGCTCGAGGTCTGCCGCGGGGAGCGCACCGAGGGATCGCTGATCCTGCGGCCACTGTCCGGCCAGCCGATCGACCGGCGAGACGCCTACCGGATGGTCACCAAGATCGCCAAGATGGCCGGCATCCCACGGCACATCAGCCCGCACTCATCGCTCCATGCGGCGATCACCAACGCGCTGGATGCCGGGGTGCCCCTTCGCGACGCGCAGATCCTCGCCCGCCACACCGACCCCCGGACCACCGAGCACTACGATCGGGCCCGCGGAAACCTCGACCGGCATGCCGTGCACTCCTCACCGCCTACGTCGCGGGTGTCTGAGCGGCTGCCCTTCTCAAGGCGATGGTTGCGACACCGCAACGCGTGGTACCGCGCTGGTACCGTGTGTCCATGGCGATGAATCTGCGGCTCACGGACACTGAGAGCGAAGCCTTGCGTGCAAAGGCCGAGCAGGAGGGCCGCTCCATGCAGGAGGTCGCCAAGACCGCCATCGCCCAGTACGTATCCGAACGCCCACAGCGACTGCTCCACGCCATCCAGCGTGTACGCACCGAAGACGACGAGCTGCTCCGCCGACTGAGCAAGTGACCGGCCAGGAGATCGACTACCTCCCGGTCGACGACCTTCTTGACATCGCCGTTGGCGTCATGGACGAGGTGGCGGTCAGAGACGCCGGCCTGTTGGCTGCGGCCGCGGGCCGCCCACGAGTCACCGTCTTCGGCAACGACGCATATCCGGCGTTTCAGGACAAGGCCGCCGCGCTTCTCCACTCGCTGGTCCGCAACCATGCCCTCGTGGATGGGAACAAGCGCCTCGCGTGGTCAGCCACCCGCATCTTCTGTCTCCTCGACGGCCAGGACCTCGTCTACACCGTCGACGACGGCGAGGACCTCATCCTCAAGGCGGCAGCCGGTCAACTCGATGTGCCCGAGATCGCTGACTGGTTGGCAACCCGCCTGGGACCCGCGTCATAGCGCCGCCAGCCGGACGTTCAGCGGAGGCCGGAACACCATCTGGTTCTGGGGCGGTCTCCGCTTGGAGAATGCTGAGGTGCCTGGACCACAAGCAGTTTTGGTACGCCCCCTGACGGCGGGCGATCGGCGCTGGGTCCGGGCGACCTGGGGGCGGAACCGGCCCTCCACCACGGTCGCGCGGCGCGGTGAGTTCATAGACGCGCGTGACCTGGCCGGCTACGTGGCTCTGCTCGGTGGGCGCCGGACGGGATTGGTGCTCGTCGACCTCCGCGATGATGACCTCGAGGTCGTCGCCATCAGCACGAGTACACCCGGGCAAGGGGGTCGGGCGCGCCCTCATGAAGCAGTGTGTCGACCGGGCGCGCGAGTGCGGGTGTCGGCGGGTGTGGCTGATTACGACGAGCAACAACACGACGGCCATCGCGTTCTACCAGCGCGTTGGGATGGACCTGTGCGCGTACTACCGGCACGGGGTGCGGGCGTCGCGACTGCTCAAGCCGTCCATCCCCTTGCGCGACAGCTCGGGCGTTCCGATCGACCATGAACTCGAATTCGAGCTTCTCCTCGGCCCGGAGTTCCATCGACTAACGACCTGAGTCTCTTCGCCGCCTGCCCTCAGAGTCCCTGGCTCGCCGGCCGCTTCGACTCTGGACCCCGACGCCGATGCAGGTAGACACTCGGAACTGGACCCTTTGTCCGCTGCAGAGGTCGGTGGTCAGGAGGCTGCCATGGGGATTGGCTACCGCTCTCGCTCGATCCGGTCGTCAAGACGATCGCGGTTGGCGAATCGCGGGAGTGTCCGCGAGCAGCCAAGCGGCCTGCTGGTTGGGCTGGTTCTCGCCTGTGTCATGGCGGTGACGGCATGTACTGGGAAGCCGCAGCCGGCCGGGTCTGATCCCCCTTATCGCTGAGTCAGTGCCGCTGGTGGCCGACTTTGTCGAAGACGCGCAGGCGATCGAACCTGTCTTTGCGCTGGAGGGTGACGAGGTGCCCGTCAGCGTCGAGGGGCGGCGGTTCCAGACCCGGTGCGTGGGGACCGGCGATCCGGCGGTCGTGCTGGTCTCGGGCGCTAACACCCCGCAGACCACGTGGCACAGAGTCCATGGCAAGGTGGGCGCCAAGACCCGGATCTGCTCCTTTGACCGTCTCGGCGTCGGCGACAGTGGGCCACCGCCGCCGGTGCAGACGTTGGAGCAGCTGGCTGCGGACCTGGACGGCATCATCGACGCCCTTGCGCTGCCGCGCCCTCTCGTGGTGGTCGGCCACTCACTGGGGGGCGCCATCGCCATGGTGTGGGCGACCAAGCACCCTGGTGACACCGTCGGGGTCGTCCTGATCGACGCCTCGTCCGCGGCGGCCGATCGGGAGTACGGGAAGCAGGTCAAGGAGCACTACCCCGATGATGTCGAACTCAACGCGGATCCAGAGCAGGTGGACTTCTCCGCGGTTCCTGCTCAGTTGGACGCACTGCCGCGCTTGGGGGCGGTCCCGCTCGTTGTGCTCACCGCGACCCTGTACCAGCGGTTCGCGCCGACCTATCCGAAGATGGACCAAGACGCCTGGGAGCGAGCGTGGGTCGAGGGACAACGCCATTGGGCCAGCTACTCAGACGTCTCGGAGATGGTGAGCGTCCCCAACGCCGGACACTACATTCACCAAGACCAGCTCAACGTCGTCATCGCCGCCGTGCTACGCATGCTGTAGAGCCAACATCCGTCCGGCCGTAGGGCAGACAGACAGCACGACGCTGGAGTCCCGTTCAGGGGGTGGTTGCGCCGGGCTCTCCGTACGGCACTAGGCCGCTGCCAGCGCCTCACATCGCAAGGGGTGCCAGAGCGCGTCGCCTGCGTCTCTTCGCCGCCAAGCGGTGACCCTCAGAATTTGATGCGGTGAACTGCGACCAGCGCATCATCGTCGACTGGGCAGCGGTGTGGGATGGCGGCGGCGATCATCAAGAGCGCAAGGAACGACCAGTAGTAGAGGGCGACCCACAGTCCGCGGGGTGTGACGACGGCCAGTTCCGCCCCGGCGAAGGACTCGACGGTCAGAGCCCAGATTGGAATTGCGGTCAGGGCCAGTGCGCCGCAGGTGATTCGGCTCCAGATGGGGCCACGCCCGGAGATGGCGTACCCGCCTGCCATGGCGTAGAGGGGCACGCCGATCGCTCCCCCGCCCAGGCCGTTCTCGAAGATCCCAAAAACCCCCTGCGGCCCTTCGCTGAACACGACTGCGGCGAACAGCAGGGGCGAGAGGGCGAGCCAACGCCAACCGCGGCGGCCACCCGTGTTGCGGAGGTGCTCAGCCCAACCCAAGAACAGCCCGATCAACAGCCCAGGGAACAGGATGTAGCCGAAGGTTCCCGACCAGCTGACGCTCGAATCCTCCTGAACGATCTGAGCCATGAAGCCGCGCATACCGGCGGCCCACGCCAGCCCGAACAGTCCACCGAGGAGGACTGGCGCAACGCCTCGGCTCCGACCGGCACTGACTCGCCATGGTCGTTCGGCGGTCTGTGTTGCCATCGACGAACCTCCTTCGTCGTCGTAGCCGGGTCACCGCTTGGGCGGCCACCCGCTGGGCCACCCGCCCGACGCAGCCGCCAAGCGGTGGGTCGTGCTGATGGTTGGTCGCCTATGTGATGGGGGTGTTGGCCAGCGACACGACAGTCCCGACTGCCAAGGCTGCCGCAATCGTCGGCATGAACCAGCCCGGGCGCACCCGGGCGCGCCACAGCGACCAGATGGCGACCGTCGGGAGCAGGATGCCGAGCACGAGGCTGCCGATGTGGGCAGGGTCGGTCAGCGGGTATGCCTCTTCGCACACGGGAGGGCAGAAGACGATGGCGGAGCCGTTGGTCAGCGCCGCCCAGCCGGCGCCGAGGATCCCGGCGCTGGCGACGCCGCTGCCGTTGCCTCGAGCACCGGCCATGAAGGAGATCGCCCACCAGAGCTGTATGAGCGCAACGCCGACAAGGGTGGTCGCCTCCGTCAGGGACAGCGTCCCGTGCAGGTCGAACAGTCCAACACCGAAGTCGAGGATGATGTGCAGCACGCTGAAGAACATCGTGGCGAGGCCGACCCAGAGCCACACCGGCATCCGCCAGTCGCGGCCGGACCATTCCAGGCTCGGCCTGCGCTGTGTTACGGCCGCTGATCCAGGTGGGGCTGCACCGGTGGGCCCCGCGGGCGCTGACGTGGTCTTCACAGCCGGAGGCTAGTCCCGTCAACTCCTCAGGTCGGCTGTTGTTTCCGTTGCGGAAACAGGTGCCGCTCAGGACAGCGCTGACTGGGTGATCGACTCGGTGAACTCAGTCATCAGGTCGATCGCCGTCAGCAGCGCGGGCCGGTCGTCGCCGTGGCGCCGGTGCGCGTGGTACCAGCTGGCCGGAACGCCGATAAGCCCCACCCGTTGCAGCTCAGGAGGCAGGTTCCCAGTGAGCGCCACCGGCACCACAGTCACCTCGCGTCCGCGGAGGATGCGCTGGGCGACATGCGCTGTGTTCGACGCATTGATGGCTACCAGCGTCGCCTCCTCCAGTGGCCGGACGTCGGCCAGGATGAAGGGCTGCATGTACTCGTCGGACAGGTCAGGGCTGTAGATCATCGGCAGCCGAGCGAACTCGTGCACATCCACGGTGTGACTGAAGGCCAGCGGATGCGTGGCGCCCACCAGCCCCACACGGTGAATCTCCGAAAGCCGCGTCGAGATCACGTCGGGACTGGAGGAGGGTCCGAACGTCAGGACCACGTCGACTCCACCCGCGAGCAGGGCTGGGGTCAGCTCCGAGAAGGCCGTCGGTACCGACTCAACGGCCACCTCGGGGTGAGCGTGCTGCAGCGCGAGCTCAAGCGTCGCTAACGCTTGAGGCATCAGTGGCGCCACGACTCCAACCCCGGCCGGTACGGCGAGCCGCAGCGTGTCGACCGGCGTGCCCGACGCTGCGGTCTTGGCGGCTTGGGCAGCCTGCACCAATCGCGGGGCGAACTGCACGAAGCGCCGACCGGCAGGCGTGAGCCCCACATACCCGCCCGTGTCCCGCTCGATCAGTGGGACACCCACCGCGACCTCAAGCCTCTTGATGCGCTTCGTCAACGCGGACGCCGAGACACCGAGCCTGTCGGCGGCGCGCCCAAAGTGCCGCGAGTCGGTGACGGCGATGAAGCTCTCGACGGCCGTGAGGTCGAGATCCATGCCAGCGATCGTCCCATCCGGCCCATTCGGCGTCCACGAAGGTGCGTCCTAGCGCCGCGAATCGCTGCGATCGATCGGGCGCATAGCGCCATCGCGGCCCCATTGGGGCTGTCGTGCGCGAGGCGGGGCGATCGCCTGGCGTCCAGATGCTTCGAACGTGACCGTAGGCTGCCGCCATGTCGATGGTCCACACCGACGCGGTGTTCTTCGAGGACGACAAGGCGTTCGAAACTTGGCTTGTCGACAACGCGTCGACCGCCACGCACGTGTGGGTTCGGATGGCCAAGAAGGGCACCGGCGTCACGTCGATCGACTGGACGAGAGCCGTGGACGTAGCGCTCTGCTTTGGCTGGATCGACGGCATCTCCCGGCGGCTCGATGACGAGTGGTACGTGCAGCGGTTCACCCCTCGGCGCCCGAAGAGCGTCTGGTCGAAGATCAACCGCGAGCGCATCGAGCGACTGACCGCCGAGGGGCGGATGCGGCCCGCCGGCCTGGCTGAGGTGGAAAGGGCGAAGGCGGACGGCCGATGGGCAGCCGCCTACGACGGCCCGGCCACCGCAGTCGTGCCCGATGACCTCGCCGCTGCCCTGGCCGCCCGCGACCTCACCGACGTCTACGCCGCGCTCGACAGCCGCAACCGCTTCGCCTTCCTCAACCGCATCCAAACCGCAGTGCGACCGGAGACCCGCACCCGCCGCATCGAACAGCTCACCAACGCCCTCGCCCAGGGCAGGACCCCATACCCGGCGCCGACGAAGAAGTCCGGTACCTAGGGGGTGTTCAGCGCCGCTGATTAACCCGACGTGCGTCTCAGCGCCGCGAGCCGGGCTCCCTGCCTCAGACGGACCGGTCCCGCGAGGAGCCACCTCGAGTGCTCATGCCAGAAGGGGTCCCACGGTGGGCCCCCCTGCGGTCCGTCCCCACT
>OCZS010000634.1_pt1 | contig 11842 bp, 10 predicted proteins | sample 1539071 | NCBI WGS metagenome assembly OCZS01 (sample SAMEA3113584, study PRJEB22503) | soil metagenome | reverse complement strand
AGCCTGACCTGGCCGTCAACGCGGCCGTGGCCCCGTTCCTGGCCGCCTGGCGCTCGGTCCCGCCGGTCCGGGGCGACGCCTGGGCGGCCTGGACCGAGGCGGCCCGGTCCAACTACCAGGCCTGGGTCCGTCCCTGGCCGGCCGACGCCCGGGCCCGCCCTGGCGCCGCCCCGGCCGGGCCGGGGCGGGTCGACCTCGGCCAGGCCCTGGCCGCGCTGCGCCAGCGCCTGCCCGACGACGCGGTGGTGGCCAGCGGGGCCGGCAACTACTCGGTCTGGGTGCACCGCTTCTTCCAGTTCCGCCGCCACGGCACCCAGCTGGCCCCCAAGAGCGGGGCCATGGGCTTCGGCCTCCCGGCCGCGCTGGCCGCCAAGGTCGTCCACCCCAAGCGCACGGTGGTGGCGGTGGCCGGCGACGGCGACTTCGTGATGTGTGGCCACGAGCTGGCCACGGCCGTCCAGCACGGCCTGGACGTGGTCGTGCTGGTGGTCGACAACGGCATGTACGGCACCATCCGCATGCACCAGGAGCGGGCCTACCCGGGCCGGGTGATCGCCACCGACCTCCAGAACCCGGACTTCGCCGCCCTGGCCGAGGCCTACGGCGCCGCCGGCGAGACGGTCGCCGACACCGGCGACTTCCCGGCCGCCCTGGACCGGGCCCTTGCGGCCGGGCGCCCGGCGGTGCTCGCCCTCAAGGTCGATCCGGAGTCGATCGCCCCCGGCCTGACCCTTGGGGCCCTGCGCCGCCGATGAGCTTGTCCTCTTGCCGGGTACGGGGGGCTCCTGCCAGGATCGGCGCATGGGACGCCTGGACGAGCTCGACCTGACCCTCAAGTTCAGCCGCGAGGAGGAGGCGGCGCGCCTCGAGGCGGCCTCCAACCGCCTGCTGGAGCTGCGGCTCACCCTGGGCGGGCTGCTCGGCGACGGGCGGCTGGGGCCGCCGGTGTGCGTGGTGTTCGAGGGCTGGGACGCCTCCGGCAAGGGCGGGGCCATCCGCCGGCTGGTCACGCCCATGGACCCACGGCACGTCCGGGTGGCCACCTTCGCCGCCCCGACCTACGACGAGAAGCGCCACCACTTCCTGTGGCGGTTCTGGTCGAGCCTGCCCGGCTGGGGCGGCATGGCCGTGCTCGACCGGTCCTGGTACGGCCGGGTCCTGGTCGAGCGGGTCGAAGGGTTCGCCACCCCCGAGCAGTGGAGCCGCGGCTACGACGAGATCGTCGAGTTCGAGCGCTCGCTGGTGCTCGAGGGCATGATCCTGCTCAAGTTCTGGATGCACATCTCGGACGAGGAGCAGCTGCGCCGGTTCAAGCGGCGCGAGACCGAGCCGCTCAAGACCTGGAAGCTGACCGACGAGGACTGGCGCAACCGCGAGAAGCGCACCGCCTACGAGCAGGCGATCGAGGACATGCTGGAGCGGACCGACCACCCGCTGGCCCCCTGGCACCTGATCGAGGCCGACTCCAAGCGCTTCGCCAGGGTCAGGGTGGTCGAGACGGCCATCACCGAGATCGAGCGGGGCATGCGCGAGCGCGGCTTCGACCCCCCGACGCCCCGGCCCCGGCCCGCCGGCAAGACCCGGACCAAGGCCAAGTCCAAGGGCAAGGCCGAGGCCAAGGGCGGCGTGGAGCGAGCTTGACCCGGTAACACCTGAACGACCCGAACCTCCCGAAACTTGGAAGCGTCGCGGTTCCTCCATAGGATGCCGCAGATGTTCGGAAACCTGTCGATCCGCTCCAAGCTGCTCGCCTTGCTGGCCGTGCCGGTCGCCGCCACGGTGGTGCTCGACGTGGCCGGGGTCACGGCCGCCTGGGGCGACCGGGCCAGGGCCACCGACGAGCGCCGGGCGGCCGCCGTGGCCGGCCAGGCGGTGGCCGCCGTCCACGAGCTCCAGGAGGAGCGGGTGCGGGCGGCGGCCTGGGTCGCCGGCCAGGGGCAGGACGGCCGGGGCGAGCTGCGCGACCGCCGGCGGCGGGTCGACGGCGCCCTGGCCGCCTACCGGGCCGGGGCGGCCGGGCTCGGCCCCACCGGCGACCCCGCGCTCGACCAGGCGGTGGCCGTCGCCACCGAGCGTCTCGACCGGCTGGCGGTGGTCCGGGTCGAGGTCGACCGGCGCCTGGTCACCCCCGCCCGGGTCCTGGCCGGCCACGACGCCATGGTCGACGCCCTCCTGAGCGTGACCCGCGGCCTGGTCGCCCGCCTGGAGGCCCCGGCGCCGGCCAGCTCGGCCCGGCTGCTGCTGGCCCTGACCGCGGCCAAGGAGGCCACCGGCCAGGAGCGGGTCGTGCTGGCCGCCGCCCCGGCCGGGGGCTCCGGCCAGGGACGGGACGCTGCGGCTGCACTTGGCCGCCACCGCCGCCGTGGCCCGCCAGGAGCTCAACGGCGTCCGGGCGGGCGCCGGCTCCCACCTGGAGGCGATCGACCGGGCCCTGGGCGTGCCCGGCGCCCGCACCGCCCGGCGCCTGGAGCTGGCCCTGCTCGACCCGGCCGGCGACCCGGCGGGCCTCGGCGACCTGGACCTCTGGCGGGCCGGGCTGACCGCCCGGGCCGGGGCCCTGCGGCGGGTGGAGCGGGAGGTGGCCGGCGACCTGGCCGGGGCCTCGGCGGTGTGGCTGGCCCGGCAGGAGGCGAGGCTGCGCGACCGGCTGGTCCTGCTGGCGGTGGTGCTGGCCGCCTCCCTGGCCGCGGTCCTGCTGCTGTGGAGGAGCCCGCTCGGCCGGGGTGGCGCCGCCCGCGACGGGGCGATCGTGCCCGGCCTGGCCAGGCGGGGCCAGGCCCTGGCGTCCCGCCAGCTGCAGCTGCTCGAGGAGCTGGCCACCGAGGAGCCCGACCCCCATCGCCGCCAGGGCCTGCTCGGGGTCGACCACCTGGCCAACCGGCTGCGCCGCACCGCCGAGACCCTGTTCGCCGTGGCCGGCACCGAGCCAGCCGGCCGCTGGGCCCGCCCGGTGGCCATGAACGTGCTCCTGCGCGCGGCCATCGCCGAGGCCGACCCGGGCGGCCCGGCCGGCGACGGCTCCCCCGGACGGGGCAGGCGGGTCGACCTGCTGACCACCGGCGAGGTCGAGGTGGAGGGACCCCCCGGGATCGACCTGGTCCACCTGCTGGCCGAGCTGTTCGACAACGCCGCCGCCTTCTCGCCCCCGGCCGCCCCGATCGTGGTCGCCGGGGCCGGGGACGGCGACGACTACCTGATCGAGATCGCCGACCGCGGCCTCGGCATGACCGACGAGGAGCTGGCCTGGGCCAACCAGCGCCTGGCCGGCGACGCCGCCCGCGACCCGGCCAGCCAGGCGGCCGGCGACCGGCTCGGCCTGGCCATCGCCGGCCGCCTGGCCACCCGAAACGGGTTCGGGGTCCGCCTCGGCCGCTCCCCCGCCGGCGGTGTCACCGCCGCCGTCCGGGTGCCCGCCAAGCTGCTCTCGACGCGGGCGCCGGCCCCGGCGCGGCGCGGCTGACGGCTGCCCGTTTCGGCCGGGTCTAATGCAGATCGCCTATTGCGGCGGTATTGCCGGGACGATAGCGTCCTGGCGCCTTCCTCTCCCGCCGCACGCAAGGTTGGTCGAAGATGTTCCGGAATTTCCCCATTCGCACCAAGCTCATCATCGCCCTGCTCGGTCCCCTGCTGCTGCTGGCCGTCCTCGCCCTGGTCGGCATCCGCCAGAACCAGGCCGAGAGCGACCGGGCCGAGCGCAGCACCGCCTTCGCCCGCCTGGCCGCCGGCCTCGCCCCGCTGATCCACCAGCTCCAGGCCGAGCGCAGCCTCTCGATCAGCTACATCGACAGCGACCGCCAGCGCTGGGGGCCCGAGCTGGCCGCCCAGCGCCAGGTGGTCGACCGGGCGGCCGCCACCTACCGGGCCGCGGCCCAGCGCCTCGGCGCCGGCGACGAGCTGCTGGCCACCAAGATCGAGTACGGCCTGAGCGAGCTGGGCCGCCTGGCCGAGCAGCGCACGACCATCGACAACGCCGCCATCGTGGCCGGCGAGCTGGCCGTGGAGCCGGGCATCGAGTTGCACGAGGAAGAGGGTGAGGAGGAGCTCGAGGAGGCCACCGAGGAAGGACACGGCCCGCTCGTCACCCCCGGCGCGGCGCTGGAGCAGTACACCGACACGGTCAGCGACCTGCTCGACATCAACGGCGAGATCGCCCCCCGCTCCAACGACGAGCTCCTGCTGAAGGGCGTCGCGGCCTCGGTCGCCCTCTCCAGGGCCAAGGACTTCACCGACGCCCAGCGCAGCCTGCTCCAGAACGTGTACGCCGCCGACCACTTCGAGGGCGCCGAGCACGCCAAGCTCAGCGCCCTGGTCGCCGCCGAGGTGATCTACACCGCCCAGTTCGACGCCAACGCCACCGAGGCCCAGCACGAGTTCCGCGAGGAGACGGTCGCCGGGCCCGAGGTCGAGCGGGTCGAGGAGCTGGTGGACCGCGCCCTGGAGCGCGGCGGCGCCACCGCGACCAAGCTGGGCGTCGACCCGCAGCGCTGGTTCGACGCCATGAGCGTCAAGCTCGACCGGATGCGCACGGTCGAGGAGCGCCTCAGCGCCGACGTGATCGCCGCCAGCACCGCCGTCAAGCAGGGCGCCGACCGCCGGGCCTGGCTCTACAGCCTGCTCCTGGCCGCCGCCCTGGTCCTGGCCGTGGCCCTGGCCCTGATCACCGCCCGGTCCCTGATCCGGCCGCTGCGGCGGCTGGAGACGGCGGCCGAGGAGACGGCCACCCAGCGGCTGCCGGGCGTCGTCCAGCGGCTCCAGGACGGCGAGCAGGTCGACCTGGCGGCCGAGTCGGCCCCGCCCATCGAGGTCCGCTCCCGGGACGAGATCGGCCACCTGGCCGAGGCGTTCAACTCCGTGCACCGGGTCGCGGTCCGGGTGGCCGGCCGCGAGGCGGCCCTGCGCCGCAGCGTCGGCGACATGTTCCTCAACCTGGCCCGGCGCAGCCAGAGCCTGATCGAGCGCCAGCTCGAGGTGATCGACGAGCTGGAGGGCAGCGACTCCGAGGCCGAGGTCCGGGCCGGGCTGGGCGAGCTGGACCATCTGGCCACCCGGATGCGGCGCAACGCCGAGAACCTGATCATCCTGTCCGGGTCGGAGCCGACCCGGCGCTGGCGCGGGCCCATCGACCTCACCGAGGTCGTGGAGGCCTCGGTCGGGGAGGTCAAGGAGCACACCCGGGTCGAGCTCCTCCCCCTCGACCAGGTGCAGCTGGCCGGGCACGCCGCCGCCGACGTCATGCACCTGCTGTCCGAGCTGATCGAGAACGCCGTCACCTTCTCCGCCCCCGGCACCAAGGCCCTGGTGGCCGGCCAGCCGCTCCCCGCCGGCTACCTGCTCGAGATCGAGGACCAGGGCCTGGGCATGACCGACGAGCAGCTCGTCAAGGTCAACGAGCGCCTGGCCAGACCGCCCGACGTCGACTTCGCCCTGGCCAAGATGCTCGGCTTCTTCGTCGTCACCCAGCTCGCCTCCAAGCACGGGATCAAGGTCCAGCTCCGCCACTCCTGGTACGGCGGCATCACCGCCCTGGTGCTGCTGCCCCGCCAGCTGCTGGCCAACCAGGCCGTGCCGGCGACCTCGGGTGACGGCGACGGGGTGGCCGAGCGGATCGCCGACCCCGAGCTGGAATGGGCCGGCAGCCGCGTGCCCATGGTCCACGTGCCCCTTGGCGGTCGGTCCTCCCGCTAGGGGGTGAGGGTCGGGCTGGCCGAGCCGACCAGCTTGCAGCCGACCTGGTACTTGGCGCAGCGGTACAGGGCCAGGAAGGCGTAGGCGTCGAAGCCGGTCTCGCTGTCGGTCGGCCGCAGGCCCAGGTACTCGGGCGGCATATTGAGGCGGTCGGCCATCGCCTGGACCAGCCCGGTCGGCTTGAGGTAGCGGCGGTCGGCGTCCCAGTAGGAGAGGAACCCGCCCCGCAGCGCCGGCCGGTAGGCGACCCGGTCGGCGGCCCGGACGACGCCGTCCTGACCGATCTGGACGCGCAGGGCCAGGTTGGCCACGGCGTCGGCGTAGCGGCGCCGGCCGACCTCGCCGCCGTTGTAGCCCAGCACCGTCTCCAGCATGCCGAAGGTGAAGGTCCGCAGGGCGCTGGCCCGTTCCTTGTCGCAGGCCAGCGGGGTGCAGCGGGGGATGCCGAAGCCGAGCCGGTCGAAGCGCCGCTCCAGGTCGTCGGCCGTCTTGCTGGCCGAGGTGGTGATCATCGGCAGCAGGGCCGACTGGTCCCGGTACCTGCCGTCCGGGGCCTCGCCGCGGTTCAGGGCCTGGAGGGCCTCGATCGCCGGCAGCAGGGTGTCGTGGCGGGCCGCCACCAGGTAGGGCTGCACGTTGCCGAAGCAGGCCTTGGACCGGTAGGGGTAGGCCAGGTCGGTGGCCGGCGGGTCCAGCCGGCAGTCGCCGTAGGCGTCCAGGAACGGCTCGTGGCGGTAGCTGAAGTCGCGGGGGGCGTCGCGGCCGCGGCCGAAGATGGCCGCCCGGAGGTCCCGCCCGGGCACGAACCCGGCCCGCAGCATGAACCGGGCCAGGGCGGTCGAGCGGTCGTCGTCGTCCCGGCTGACCGCGTGCAGCCAGGCCAGCTGGGTCGCGTGGCGGACCGTGTAGCGGAAGCTGCGCAAATGGCCGACCTCGCTGATCGGGAAGCGGCGGCGCAGGACCGGCGGCTCGCCGTCGACCGGGCCGGGCCCGAAGGTGCCGAGGTGGACGTCGTCCAGCCAGACCTCGGCCGTGGTGGCCGGGTCGTCGAAGGAGAGCGCGGTCACGCTCACCTGGTACCGGCCGCCGCCGGCGTCCCAGTCGACCCTGGCCCGCAGCCGCAGCCCGTCGGCCGAGGCCGGGGTGGCGTAGGTCAGCTCGTAGGCCTCGGTTTCGTAGCCCGACTCGATGGTGCGGATCCGGGTCGGGAGCGGGCACCCCTCGGCCGGGCAGGTGCCGTCGTCGCCCTGGCCGAGCAGCACCCAGCGCCCGTGGCCCGGGAACCGGACCCGGATCGGCAGCCCGTAGTGCTCGGACTGGACCGCCCCGGCCGGGCCGAGCGGCTTGTAGAGCCCGCCCAGGTACTTCTCGCCGGCCGAGATGGCGGCGTTCAGGCTGGCCAGGCTGGGCGCCGTCACCGGGACGGGCTGCGGCGGGGCCGACGCCCCCAGGCGGTCCACCATGGCCACGATCGAGCCGGCGACCATGGCCGTGGCCAGCGTGCCGGCGACCAGCAGGAGGGCCACCGAGCGGCGCCACAGCGGCGGCCTCGGCTCCTCCGTTGGGGCCGGGCCGCGGCCCACCGGCGCCCGAACCCCGACCCAGACCCCGAAGGGCGGCGGGCGATCCGGGACCCCGCCGGCAGGCGACCACAACCGCGACATGAACCTCCCCCCGTCCCCGGCGACCCTGCCCAGGTTGCCGGGATTGTCATCAGGGGGGTCGGGAGCGCCCATCGGGAGACCTACCTAGTGCCGCCAGGGCACGGCGACCGGCCGCCGACCAGGGGCTCGATGGCCCGGCCGGGCCGACGGGGCAGGTCACGACCGTCCTGTCAGCGGGGTCGCCCCGGGCCCGGGACCAGGCCCGGACCGGAAGGGGGCGTTCCCGCGCCAGGTCACAACCCGGTCACGGGAGCTAGCAGGCGCAGTCGTCGGGGACGTTGCCGCTGACGGTCGTCTGGTTGAGGGTCAGGGTGTTGACGCTCAGGATGCCGCCGCCGAAGGCGGCCGTGTTGCCGGTCACGGCCGAGCGGTTGAGGGTGGCCACGCCCTCGCTGAACAGGCCGCCGCCCCCGCCGCCGGCGGTGTTGGCGCTGACCCGGGTGTCGTTGAGGGTCAGGGTGCCGTAGTTGTAGATGCCGCCGCCGTCGCTGGCCGACCGGTTGCCGGTCACCGTGGAGCGGTTCAGGGTCAGGAGGCCGCCGTTCTGGATCCCGCCCCCGACCCGCACGGTGGCGTTGCCGCCGGTGATGGTGAGGCGGGTCAGGGTCACGGTGACCCGCTCGTTGACGGCCAGCACGCCGCCCCCGCCGGCCCCGTCGAGCACGGTCGGGGCCTGCCGGTTGGTGTTGCCGAAGATGCGCAGGTCCTTCGCGATCGCGAAGCTGCCCCGGCAGCGCCCGAACACGTTGAGGCGGTCGCCCGGGTCGGCGGCGGCGATCGCCCGGGTCAGGGCCTGCCCGGTCTGGGTGGCGAACCAGGTGCCCTGGGTCGGGTTCTTGACCCGGCAGGCCGGTGGCGCGGCCGCCGCCGCCGGGGCCAGCCCGGCGAGCATGGCGCCGGCCAGCGCCATGGCGGCCACCGCCACGACCACCCTTCGTGGAGCTACCGGTCGGGCCATGCACAGCCTCCCTCTCGTTCCACCCTGCGCCGATGCCGGGTCGGTCTGCTGTGGATGCTTCCAGAGCCCGGCGGCGGTGTCCCCCAGCCGACGCCGTAGGCGGGTACGCGATCGCGCGTAGCCCGGCACCGTCGCGCCCTTTTGTTCATTTCTCCGTTTGGAGCCGAACACGCGTATCCCCTAGTATTCAGCCCGGCCGATCGAGGGGGGCGTACATGAGGCGGGTCAGGGTGCTGGTGGTCGACGACCACCAGATGCTGCGGGAAGCGCTGGTCGGGATGCTGGAGGCGTCCGGCTTCGAGGTCGTCGGGGCGGTCGCCGACGGCGCCGACGCCACCTCCCTGGCCACCGACCTGGTCCCCGACGTGATCCTGATGGACCTGTCCATGCCGGTCCTGAACGGCCTGGACGCGACCCGGCTGCTGCGCGAGGTCGTGCCGGCCACCGCCATCGTGATCTTCAGCGCCTTCGAGACCCCCGACCTCAAGCGCCAGGCCTTCGAGGCCGGGGCGGTCGCCTACCTGCCCAAGGGCTGCAGCAACGAGCGCCTGCGGGCCACCCTCGAGGCGGCCGTGACCGTCGCCGGCAGCAACCTCCGCCGGGCCTGACCCGGCGCTCGGCCCGTAGCGGAAACCGGCCCCGGCGGGCCGGCGCTGTGGCACGGTTGGCTCCGGAAGGGAGGCCACATGTCGAATCTCGTGCCTGTCGTCGTCGAGCAGACCAGCCGCGGGGAGCGGTCCTTCGACCTCTACTCGAGGCTGCTGAGCGGCCGGATCGTCTTCCTGGGGACCCCGGTCGACGACACCAGCGCCAACCTGATCATGGCCCAGCTCATCCACCTGGAGAGCGAGGACCCCGACAAGGACATCCAGCTCTACATCAACTCGCCCGGCGGGTCGGTCACGGCCCTGCTCGGCATCTACGACACCATGCGCTACATCCGCTGCGACGTCGCCACCACCTGCCTCGGCTGGGCGGCCTCGGCGGCGGCGGTCATCCTGGCCGCGGGGACGCCCGGCAAGCGCTACGTCCTCCCTCACTCGACGGTCCTGCTCCACCAGCCGCACGGCGGCGCCCAGGGCCAGTCGGTCGACATCGACATCCAGGCCCGCGAGATCCTGCGCCAGCGGGCCCTGGTCGACCAGATCCTGGCCACCCACACCGGCCAGCCGGTGGACAAGATCGCCCGCGACACCGACCGCGACTTCATCCTCAGCGCCGACCAGGCCCTGGAGTACGGCCTGGTCGACGAGATCCTGACCGGCCGCCGGGTCCCCGGCGAGCTCGCCCCGGCCGCCTCCGGGGGGTGACCGGCGTGCTCGGAGACCGGCGGCGCACCCCGGACCTCCCGCCGATGCCGGCCCTGACCGACGCCGAGTGCTCGGTCATCGACCACTACCTGGCCGTGGTCGACCTGACGGCCCGCATCAACCCGGCCCGCAGCAGCGGCCACACCTACACCTGCCTGCGGGCCGCCCAGTCACTGGCCAGCGAGGCCAGAGACCTGCTGGCCGCCCTGGAGCTGATGTGGGACCGGGGCGAGCGCGAGATCCACGTCCCCACCCTCACCCAGGCCCTGCGGGCCCTGGACGGCGAGCGCCGCGCGAGCCGGGTCACGATCCCGTCCTGACCCGGCTCGTAACGGTGCCGGGACGGGGGGCGCGGACACTGCCGCCGGAGCCCGGTCGTGGAGGTGGCCAGTGCTGGAGAGGACCAGCTGGAACGCGGCCGTGCTGGGCTGGGCGGTGTGGCTGCTGACCCTGCTCGGCCTGGTCGCGACCCTATGGATCGACGCGCTGCTGCGCGAGGCCGGCCGCGACGAGCTGGCCGCGCTCTCGATCAGCAGCATCCCGCTGGTGGTGGCGGTGGTGAGCGCGGTGACGGTCGGGGCGGTGCTGGCCGCCCGCCGGCCCGGGCACCCGGTGGGATGGCTGCTCCTCGGCCTCGGGCTGTCGCAGACCGCCCACGACCTCACCTACGCCTACACCCGCTATGGGCTGGTGGTGCGGCCGGGGTCGCTGCCGGGCGCCGCCTACCTGGCCGGGCTCAACAACGGCCTGGTGGTGATGTGGATCGCCTGCGCCGGGTTCGTGCTGCTGCTCACCCCCACCGGGAAGCTGCCATCGCCCCGCTGGCGCTGGTGGGCCAGGGTCGCGGCCGCCGCGGCCGCGCTGTGGCTGCTGGGGTCGATCGTCGACCCGGCCCCGCTGCGGCCGGAGTATCCGGAGGTCGCCAACCCGCTGGGGGTGCCGGCGCTGACCGGCCCGCTGGCCGCGCTGGTCGTGGCCGCCCTGATCGTGCTGGTCTCGCTGGTCGTTGGAGCGGTGTCGCTGCTGCTGCGGTTCCGACGGGCCCGTGGGGTCGAGCGCCAGCAGCTGCGCTGGCTCGTCTGGGGGGCGGCCATCGCCGCGATGGCCCTGCTCGTCGCCGTCATGGCCCTGATCCTGCTCGAGGGCTTCGAGCTGCTGACCGTGGCCCTCGGCATCAGCGCGGCCGTGCTGCCCCTGTCCACCGGGGCGGCCATCCTGCGCTACCGGCTGTACGACCTGGACCGGATCATCAGCCGGACCCTGGCCTACGGGCTGCTGACCCTGCTGCTCGGCCTGGCCTACGCCGCCGTGGTCCTTGGGCTGGGCCGGCTCCTGCCCGACAGCTCCAGCCTGGCCGTGGCCGTCGCCACCCTGGCCGTGGCCGCGGTGTTCCAGCCCGTCCGCCGCCGCATCCAGGCCGCGGTGGACCGGCGCTTCAACCGCCGCCGCTACGACGCCGCCCGCACGATCGCCGCGTTCAGCACCCGCCTGCGCGACCAGGTCGACCTGGACGCCCTGCACGGCGAGCTGCTGGCCGTGGTCGACCAGACCATGCAGCCGACCCACGCGTCGTTGTGGCTGCGGCCGCAGGCCCGGTCAGGTCCGGGCGCGGCGTAGGTCCAGCGCCAGGACGTTCTCCCCCCACAGCACCCGGCCCGTGTCCGCGAAGCCGTAGCGGAGGTAGAAGCCGCGGGGTGAACCTGGCCCGTCGGCGCAGCTCGTGAACAGCGTGTCGGCGCCGGGCCGGGTCAGCAGGTGGTCAACGACCGCATCGACCGTGGCCGCGCCGTAGCCGTTCCCCTGCTCCTCGGCGTCGATCAGCAGCTTCCAGAGGAAGGACGGCCCAACCAGATCCTCGTCCATCGGCTCCGGGATGCCGTCGCTGATCATCGCAAAGCCGACGAGGCGTCCGCTGCCCGCGTCGTGGACAGCCCACTGGCGCGGCATCGCCCTGGCCTCCTCCTCCGCCTCGGCGAAGATGTGTCGGGGTGAGGACCGGGTTGGTGTTGCAAGGGCCGCGAGGTTGCCAGCCGGTCCCCCCGAGGCAAGGAACACAAGCGCTCCTGGACCGTGCCACGCCTGGCTCCAGCCGTAACGCTGCCGGGACGCAACCGGGTCACACTTGGATACCCGGTCACGGGGCTGGGGCGACGCAGCCGGAGGTGAGCTGGGTGCAGCGAGGACCATGGCGGTGAGCGCCGCCACCCGCGCCACCGGCCCGGGCC
>OCZS010000633.1_pt1 | contig 11864 bp, 13 predicted proteins | sample 1539071 | NCBI WGS metagenome assembly OCZS01 (sample SAMEA3113584, study PRJEB22503) | soil metagenome | reverse complement strand
GAGACCAAGCTCTTTGGCGCTGTGGATACGCCGCCCCAACGAACAGCACTTTGACCCCCGCATGTCAACCTTGACCCCCATATTCGGGGGTCAAGGTGGCAGCGCGGGGGTCAAAGGCGGAGGTTGCGGGGCGCTCGGTCGAGTGAGCCCCGCTAGCGGGGATGGTGAGATTGGACGCGGTCGACGGCGGAGGTGACGGCCTTGAGGGAGGCGGTGACGATGTTGGGGTCCATGCCGACACCCCAGGCGACCTGACTGTCCTCTCCGGACCCGACCTCGCACTCCACGTACGCGGCAGCGAGCGCGTCGCCGCCGGCAGAGAGGGCGTGTTCGGAGTAATCGAGAACACGGACCGGGAAGCCGAGCGCCGAGATGGCATCAACATAGGCCGAGACCGGCCCATTGCCCTCGCCGGTAATCTCCTGGCGCTGGCCGTTCAGACTCACGATCGCGTTCACCGAGTCGATCTGCCCCGTGCCCGTCGCACTGGTCACGCTGACCAACTCCAGCGGCGTGTCCCGACCCAGGTACTCGGTGGAGAAGATGGACCAGAGTTCTGCCGGCGTCACCTCACCGCCGCCAGCGTCGGTTCGCGCCTGCACCACCTGGGAGAACTCGATTTGCAGTCGGCGCGGCAGATCCAGGTTGTGCTCGGACTTCATGATGTAGGCCACGCCGCCCTTGCCCGACTGGGAATTGACCCGGATCACGGCCTCGTACGTGCGGCCGACGTCATACGGGTCGATGGGCAGGTACGGCGCCTCCCAAGCGATTTCCCGAACGCCGATGCCCTGCTCCTTCGCCCGGACCTCGAGATCCTCCAGGCCCTTCTTGATCGCATCCTGATGGCTGCCGGAGAAGGCGGTGTAGACCAGATCGCCCGCGTACGGATGGCGCGGGTGAACGGGCAGGTTGGTGCAGTACTCCACCGTGCGACGGATCTCGTCGATGTCGGAGAAGTTGATCTTGGGGTCGATTCCTTGTGAGAACAGGTTCATGCCCAAGGTGACCAAGTCGACGTTGCCGGTCCGCTCGCCATGACCGAACAGGCAGCCTTCCACGCGATCGGCCCCGGCCATCAAGGCCAGCTCCGTCGCAGCCACCGCTGTGCCCCGATCGTTGTGCGGATGCAGGGAGATCGCCACGTTCTCCCGGCTATGCACATGCCGGCCGAACCACTCGATGAGGTCGGCGTACGTGTTCGGCGTGCACATCTCCACGGTTGCCGGCAGGTTGAGGATGATCTCGCGACCGGCGGCCGGCTGCCAGACATCCATCACCGCGTTGCAAACCTCCACGGCGAACTCCGGCTCGGTCCCGGTGAAGATCTCCGGTGAGTACTCGTAGCCGAACTCGGTGTCGCCGAGGTATTGCTCCCCGTACTTCATCACCAGCTCGGTGCCTCTCGTCGCCAGCGCCATGCATTCGGCTCGGTCGACATGGAACACCACCCGACGGAACAGCGGTGCGGTCGCGTTGTACATGTGGATGGTCGCCGTCTTAGCACCGACCAGGGACTCGGCAGTCCGCTCGATCAGGTCTTCCCGAGCTTGGGTCAGCACGGACACCGTTCACGTCTTCGGGAATCTTGTCGCCCTCAATCAGCTGCCGCACAAAGTCGAAGTCGATCTGGCTCGCCGACGGAAAGCCGATCTCGATCTCCTTGTAGCCCATGCGCACCAACAGCTCGAACATCTTGTGCTTGCGCGCCGGCGTCATGGGATCGATCAGTGCCTGATTGCCGTCCCGCAGGTCAGTGCTGAGCCACCGGGGCGCGGAGGTGATGCGCTTGGTCGGCCAGGTCCGGTCCGGCAGGTCGACCGGGGTGTAGGCGCGGTAGCGCCCGTACGGCATCTGGCTGGGTTGTTGCACCGGTACCGATTGCACCCGGGTGCCGAATTCATTGCGCCCTGAACTCGGGCCTACCTGCTCTGAGGCTGCAGTCATCTGCCTTGAGCGGGTCGAAAAGCTGGGTTTGGAGCTGGTCATTGTCATCCTCGCTGGCTGATACGGGTGGGCGAGCACGCGCGAACTCCGCAGCGAGGATGCCGGCCCTTAGGAGGCCTCGCTGCGGCAGCGAAGGAGGAGCAGCGCGTACGCGCGCAGGACTCCGGGCTTGACCACGTGGTCACTGTAGCCCACCCCGCTTGACACGCCAAGCGCCATGCGGCGCACGGCAAAATCCCTGGCGCAACCCCGGTGCAGCAGTGCACCCTGGTGGAATGCCATTCGTACGCGTACATCCCGGTGATGCCGAAGCGATCCAAGTGACCACCGACATCTTCAACGCGGCGCGTCCGGTGGATGACCCGGACAGCCCTCCGGCCATCGCCGAGCTGGTCGCCGCCGATGTCGAATTCGGCTGGGATATGAATCCAGCCATCCATTACCTCTACACCGCTTCGGACGGTGAGGCGCCGGTCGGGGTGCTTGCCTTCGAAATGCCGAAGCACGACAATCTGCAGCTGGTTTGGATTGGGATCACCGTTCATCCTGATCATCGTCGCCGCGGACATGGCACCGCGATCATGAATGAAGCGCTTCGCCAGGCCAAGGGGGCCGGCCGCGCGATCATCTGGGCGGGCGTCGCCGAAGATGATCCAGGTGGCCATGCTTTCGTCGAGAAATTCGGCTTCCGTTACGCCAGCCATGACGCGCGGCGGCGGCAACGATTGGCCGAAGTGGACTATGGCGAGATCGACCGCCTGTACGCGCAGGCTGTGGAAGCCGCATCTGACTACCGGATCGAACGGCTCACATCCCCGGTCCCCGACGAGGTGCTGGCCGAACTGGTCGAGGTCACTGCGGCCATCAACGACGCGCCGGCAGGGACGCTGACCTACGAGGACGAGGTCTTCGATACGGCCCGGCTTCACGACATCGAAACCGCCCGACAGAAGCGAGGCGACATCCTCTACCGGGTGGTGGCGCGTCATCGCAGCACGGGCAAGGTCGGCGGTCACACTCAGGTGGTGTTCAATCCGCTCGAGCCGAATCTGGGACACATCGGCGACACCGCGGTCGCTCGCGCTCACCGAGGACACCGGTTAGGACTGCTCCTCAAGATCGACATGATGCGCTGGCTCGCCCACGAGCAGCCGCAGCTGGAGACACTCGAAACCTGGAACAACGTCGACAACCGCTTCATGATCAACGTCAATGAGGCAATCGGTTACCGGCTCTCTCGCGTCTACAACGCGTACGAGTTGAAGCTCGAAGAGGCGGCCGGGTACGGCGCGAATCAGAAGGTGGTTCAGCCAGCGGTCTCGTGACGGTCAGAAACCCAGCCGGTTGAGGTGCTTCGGGTCGCGCTGCCATTCCTTGAGCACCTTGATCCGCAGGTCGAGATAAATGGGAGTGCCCAGCAGCGCCTCGATCTGCTGTCGGGCCGCCGCGCCGATCTCGCGCAGCCGCGAGCCGCGATGGCCGATGAGGATGCCCTTCTGGGAGTCGCGCTCGACGATCATGGAGGCGAACACATCGAGCAGCGGCTTGTCGGCGGAGCGGTCCGGCCGAAGCCTCATCTCCTCCACGCTGACGGTGATGGAGTGCGGCAACTCTTCCCGCACACCGTCGAGCGCAGCTTCCCGGATCAACTCCGCGACCAGTGTTTCCTCGGGTTCGTCGGTCAAAATCCCGTCGGGGTAGAGCTGAGGTCCCTCCGGGAGCAATCCGGCCAGCACATCGGACAGGACGTCCAGTCGATCATTGGTGACCGCGGACACCGGCACGATATGCGCCCAGTCGATGCCATGTTTCGCTTCCAGCGCGGCGATTCCCAGAAGATGCTCGGCTAACTGATGTGGGGACGCCAGATCCGATTTGGTGGCGATGGCGACAAGACTCGGCGTTCTCGGCAGTGCGGCGATCTCACCGACCAGATAGTTGTCTCCAGGCCCGATACGCTCGTTCGCCGGCAGGCAGACGCCGATCGCATCGACCTCAGTCCAGGTGCCGCGGACAAGATCATTGAGTCGCTCGCCCAGCAGCGTACGGGGCCGGTGCAGGCCGGGTGTGTCGATGACGATCAGCTGGGCATCCGGGCGGGTGACGATGCCGCGAATGGCATGCCGGGTGGTCTGCGGCTTGGCTGAGGCGATGGCGATCTTGCTGCCCACCAGAGCGTTGGTCAACGTCGACTTGCCGGCGTTCGGACGGCCGACGAAACAGGCGAAACCGGATCGGAACGGCGCCGAATCAGAGCTTGTCGATGACAACCCTTCGACGGACTCAGAACGCAGGCCTTCGACACGCTGAGGGCGCGTATCCGACGGCTCAGCCCGCGGGTCGGGGGACTCAGGGGGCGGCTGCACCGTCACGCCTCGATCAGCCCGCGCACGACACCAGCGGCATTTACCGACCAGACCGCCACCCCTTCGCCGGGCAGATCGTTGATCAGAGCAAGATCGCTCTCGCTTGGATGAGCTTCGCCGGCTAGGGCAACCGCTTCTAGACCAGGCGCGCCGGAGGAGACCGCCATGGCGATAGCTACGGCTATGGCCGATAGTCGCAAGTGCGGAAGGTCAACGCTCGCTCCCGCGTAGGTCCGCCCGTCGGTGTCGCGCACGCACGCCGCTTCCCGGGCTTGCGAGCGGGCCAGCGACGCACGGGCCAGATTGATGATCTTGACATCCTCAGGATCGGTGGCCTGAAGGTCCTCGCTCATGAACCCAACTCGCGGGTGGGCACTGTGATTGCGGCCCTCGCCTCTCCCGTCATCGCACGGGCCAGTTTGATGATCTTGACATCCTCAGGATCGGTGGCCTGAAGGTCCTCGCTCATGAACGCAACTCGCGGGTGGGCACGGTGATCGCCGCCCTCGCCTCTCCCATCATGAAGCCCGCAGGGCAGGGTCGGAAATGAATCCTGTCGCTGCCTCCGCACGCCGCGCCTCGGCACTTCCATCGGCGTCGATTGGGCTGACGATCACTGTGCCGATTCGGTTTCGACGCCCGGTAGACCGCTCGGCTACGAGTTCCAGTCCCGCGTACTTGACGACCGAGCCAGCGATAGGCACCTTGTTCAGCTGCTTGGCCATCAGCCCGCCCACGGTTTCCACATCCTCTTCATCGAGCTTCATGCCGAACAAGTCCCCCAGTTCGTCAACGGGCAGCCGCGACGAAACTCGATAACGGCCGTCGGCAAGCTCCGTGATGTCGCTGGTCTCCTCGTCGTACTCGTCCGTGATCTCGCCGACGATCTCCTCGAGAATGTCCTCGATCGTGGCCATCCCGGCCGTCCCGCCGAATTCGTCGACCACGATCACCACATGGACGCGCTTGAGCTGCATCTCACGCAGCAGCTCGTCGATCGGCTTGGAGTCGGGGCACCACACTGGCTTGCGCATCATCGAGCCGACCCGCTCCGAGCGCTGGGCATCCGGCGCGTCGTAGACGCGTTTGATCACGTCCTTGAGGTAGAGCACTCCCACCACGTCGTCCAGCCCGTCGCGAACGACCGGTATTCGGCTGAAGCCGGAGCGCAGGGCCAGGGACACCGCCTGGCGAAGCGTCTTGTACTCCTCGATGAAAACCATGTCGGTACGGGGCACCATCACCTCACGCACGATGGTGTCGCCCAGGTCGAACACCGAGTGGATCATGCGCCGCTCGCCCGATTCGATGACCTCGGTCGCCTCCGCCAGATCGACCAGCTCACGCAATTCCGCCTCCGTGGCGAAGGGGCCGTCGGAAAAACCCTTTCCGGGAGTCAGCGCATTGCCGATCATGATCAGCAGTCGAGGAAAAGGCCCCAGCACCGTGGTGATGACGAACAGCGGGCCGGCGGACGCACAGGCGACGCGGTCGGCGTGCTGGCGACCCAGCGTACGAGGTGCCACTCCCCAAAAGATGTAGGAGATGATGAACATCGAGCCGGCGGTGATCAGCCCCGCCAACCAGACCCGCTCTATCTGGGTGAACGCCACCTTCGCGACCAACACGATGGCGGAGATCTCGATCAAGCTGCGGACGAACAAGGCGGTGTTGAGATATCGCGGCAGATCATCGAGCATGCCGCGCAGCCGCGTCGCTCCCGGCCGCCCATCGGCGACGAGCCGGTCGGCTCGGGCTTTGGAGAACGAGTAGAGCGAAGCCTCACCGGCGGCCAACAACCCGGCTGCGACGACCAGCACCAAGGCGATACCCAGGAAGACCGCGTCGTTTTCAGTCATCGAAGTACCTTCGCAGCTTCCGGCCGTTGTTCCGCCCAGGCGGCGATGATCTTGTCCTTGAGCGCGAACATCTCCGCCTGCTCGGCCGGCTCGCCGTGGTCGTATCCCAACAGATGCAACAGGCCGTGCACCAGGAGGTACTCAGCCTCCTCACTGGTCGTCCGCCCATGTTGCCGCGCCTGGCGGTCGGTGACGGCGGGACACAAGACGATGTCCCCGAGCAAGCCTTCCGGGGGCTCCTCATCGTCATTCGGCGGTCGCAGCTCGTCCATGGGAAACGAGAGGACGTCAGTTGGACCGGTTTCTCCCAGGTACTTCTCGTGGTAGGCGCTCATCGTCTGTTCATCAACCAAGAGGATGGACAGTTCCGCCTGCGGATGGATCCGCAGCTGCCCGAGCGCAAAGGCCGCCAGCCGTACCAGGCCAGAATTGTCCGCGTCCAGACCGGACTCATTGTTGATATCGACCGTCACTCAGACACCGTCCGCGACGTCAGGCCCGACCGGCGCGAGGCGCCGGCGCCGGAGTGTGCGCCGGCTGATCAGCCTCGAACCTGTCGTATGCGGCCACGATCCTGCCCACCAGCTTGTGCCGAACGACGTCGTGATTCGTCAGGTGACAGAAAGAGATGTCCTCGACGTTGTCCAGAATCCCCTGCACCACGCGGAGCCCGCTTCGGGTGCCCCCGGGGAGATCGACCTGCGTGATGTCACCGGTCACCACGATCTTGGAGCCGAAGCCCAGCCGCGTCAGGAACATCTTCATCTGCTCCATCGACGTGTTCTGAGCCTCGTCCAAGATGATGAACGCGTCGTTCAGCGTGCGACCGCGCATGTAGGCCAGCGGCGCCACCTCGATCGTGCCGGCCGTTAACAGCCGCGGAATCGAGTCTGGGTCCAGCATGTCGTGCAGGGCGTCGTACAGCGGGCGAAGATAGGGATCGATCTTGTCATTGAGCGTGCCAGGCAGGAAGCCGAGATGCTCACCGGCCTCCACCGCCGGGCGGGTGAGGATGATCCGGTTGACCTGCTTGTTCTGCAGCGCCTGAACGGCCTTGGCGACTGCCAGATAGGTCTTACCGGTACCGGCCGGTCCGATGCCGAAGACCACCGTGTGCTGGTCGATGGTGTCGACGTACCGCTTCTGATTCAGGGTCTTGGGCCGGATCGTCTTTCCCCGCGACGACAAGATGTTGTGGGTCAGCACGTCGGCCGGGTGGGCCTCTTCCCGTCCGGCCAGCATGGAGCAGATCCGCTCGACGGCGTCGCTGGTCAACCCCTGGCCGGTACGCAACACGGTCACCAGTTCGGTGATGACATCGACAGCAAGTTCGACGGCGGCGTGCGAGCCGCTGAGGGTTATCTCATTACCGCGTACATGGATGTTGGCGTCCAGCTCCCGCTCCAGGATGCGCAGGAACTCGTCGCGGGGACCGAGGATGTTGACCATTTCGACCGACGCGGGAACTGTGACTCTCCGCATCTCCTCCAGGCCGACGTCGTTGGCGCGCGAGTTGGAGAGCGCACGGGTCGTGGCCGCTTCGGAAGCAGAAGCCGAGATCTCTGACCTACTCAGTGGGTTCCTCGCTGAAAATGGGAATGTCGCGCACCATCTTAATGAACACTGGCCGAGACCCCCAAGAGATTAGCAGGCCTAGCCGTCCCGACTGAGGCTTCGCGAGTGTCGTTGCTGGCGGCGCAAGAGCCGCATCGAGTGAGAAGCTAACTCCAGTCGTCCGGAACGATGTGCATTGCGGCTTCCTCTGCGCTCGCAGCCGCACCGTCGATACCGACATCGTCGCCGATGAGGTCCTTGTCGACATCGGGCCCAATCCCCTGATTGGGATCGACCAGTCGGCCCGCCCGATCGCCACCGACTTCGCCGTCGTCAATGAAGTCGCCTCTGACAGCCTCCACGTTGACGTCGGGCTCCTCGGCCGCCAAGCGTTCGTCAAGGGTCTGGTGCTCGCCGTGGCGCATCAGCTCGGACGGCTTCTCTGGCGGCGAGTAGCCCTCGTCCAGTGGGTCGTCAACCCCCCGGTCGTCTAGAGATCGCTCCGGCTCGAGCTGATCGAGCTGTTCGGAGCGGTCATCGTCGTCGTACACGTCGGTCATGATCTCAGCCTGCCACGTCGTTGGACGCAATCGAGGCCCGTACCATCGCTGGCTGTGACAACGCTCGACTCTGCCCGTCGGCCAGCTAGCCACACGGTCGCCTTTGCCACCAGTCCCAGCGGAATCTACGCCGTTGTGGTGGCCACCTTCTGCGGGCTGCTGCTGATCTCCAACGTCGCCGCGACGAAGACCATCACGGTCGTAGACGGTTTGCCGCAGTTTCTCGGCGGCGGCATCTTCACTGACGGCGGTGCCTTCTTGTTCCCGCTGACCTACGTCCTGGGCGACGTGCTTGCCGAGGTATACGGCCTGCGTCAGGCCCGGCGCGCCATCTGGGTGGGCTTCGGTCTAGCGGCCGTAGCCTCTCTGACCTTCCTCGCGGTCGGCGCCGCGCCGCCGGGCCCCGGCTATGAGAACCAGGAGGCGTTCGTCGCTGTGCTCGGCTTCGTGCCGCGCATCGTCATCGCGAGCTTGTGCGGCTACCTGGCCGGGCAGTTTCTTAACGCCTACGTTCTTGTCAGGATCAAGAGGCGGACTGCTGAGCGCCAGATGTGGGCGCGGCTGGTGGGTTCCACGGTCGTCGGCCAGTTCGCCGACACGGCGTTGTTCTGCGTCATCGCCTTCGTGGGCGTGTTTCCGACATTGAGCAGCCTGATTAGCTACACCGTGACCGGCTACATCTACAAGGTTGCCGTCGAAGTGATCATGCTCCCCGTCACTTACGCGGTGATCCGCGCGATCAAGAGACGCGAGCCTGGATACGCAGCCCGTCCGGTGGGTTCACCAGAGGTCCGCCAACTGCGACTCGTGGTCAAGGCGGAGCCGTACGAGGACGCCGTGCGGTTCTATCGCGATGAACTCGGTCTGGGGCAGGAGGAGGCCTACGAGACCGATCGCGGCGCCAAGGTGATGATCCTGGATGCGGGACGGGCCACCCTGGAGCTCTCCAACGGGGCGCACGTCGACTACATCGACACCGTGGAGGTGGGCCGCACGGGGATCAGCCCACATTTCAGGGTGGCGTTCGAGGTCGACGATACGGCGTCGGTCGCAGACAAGCTGGTGGCGGCCGGAGCCGAGCTGATCGCCCCACCGGTTCGCACCCCGTGGGACTCTCTCAATGCCCGGCTTCGCGGCCCGGCGAATGTACAGCTCACGATCTTCACCGAGCTCGGCGAAGCCCTGAACGATCATCGTGGTGAACCATCCACCGACTAGTCGGTGGTGTATTGATCACGTGGTTCGACGTGGCTGGCGGGGCGGCAGCAATACCGCACTACTGCGGCCGGATGGGCGGCACCACGCCGTCCTCGATGGCGCGGCGCAGGAGGTCCACCTTGCTGGGCGCAGGACGGGAGATCTCGCTGTACTTGGTGCGAATGCGACGCAGGTACTCCTTGGCACTGTTCTCAGTGATGAAGAGTCGACGGGCGATCTGCGGCACATCGATGCCCGATACGTAGAGCGTCAGGACCTCGCGCTCGCGGCTGCTGAGCTTGGCTTCCACAAAGGTCTGATCGCCGTCGATCATGGCCAAGATCTCGGTAGACACAAGTGTGTGACCACGCGCCACCTGCCGGATCTTGTCCGCTGTTTCGGCCAACGACTCAGACTTGCGGCTCAGCCCGTGTGCTCCCGCGGCGAGGGCTCGGCGGATCAGCCGAGGGTTGTCGGCGATGGAGTAGACGAGGACCCGATAGCCGTTGGCAACGAGCTCAGCGACGGTCTCGGCAGGATCCGATCCGTCGTCCAAAACCAAGTCGAGCACGATGACATCGCAGGCGTTTTCCTTGATCACCCGCTTCAGGTCGGTAGCGGTGCGCGCCTGGGCGACCACGCTGAGGCCAGCGGTACTCGGCAAGCGTCCGAGGCTGCCGGCGAGTCCTGCCCGAACCGCTACGTGATCGTCCACGACGACCACACGGATCTGCTCGGACGCTTCCCCGTGTCGCGCTACTCGGTCAGCCACCGGACTCGATCTCCTCGGATTGCCAGTTTCCTGCCTCATCAATGGTGGTCAGTCGGGTCCTCGGCCCATCCTGGTAGACCACCGAGGTGACCTGATGCGGACCTGGACCCAGCCGAACCACAACTTTCTGCACGGCGGACGATTCCAGCGCCGCTCGCACCTCCGATGTGACCGCCCTCCCGACGATCGGCGGAACGGGACCGCGCCGGCTGTCGACAAACGTGACGCTCACTCCCCGGCGACGTGCAGCGTCCGTCACGTCGGCCAGTTCGTCGCTCATCACGTTGCGAGCGACCAGCGCTTCCCGCAGACCGGCCTCCAACAGCCTCGCCTCGGTCTTGAGCGCGACCGGGATGTCGCGGTCGGCGGCAGCGATCTTCGTCAAGGTGGCGGATGCCGTCTCGATCAGATCGGCCACCCAGAGTGACCGCTGGACTCGAGCCGCGTACCAGCCAGCGGATTCTTCAGCGGCCACGATCTCCTGATGACGCGACAGGTCCTGGCGTCGGGCGATGGCCCGCAATCTCCGGGTCACGATGACCGCGAGCAGCAGAAACACCGCTGGACCGTAGACCGCGATCACCAGACCGGTCCAGCCGAACTCCGACCTCAGACTCCACCAGCCGTAACAGACGGCGAGCACCAGCAGTCCCAGGATCGCGATCTTGATCCGGCGTCGAATCGCCAGCACGACGAGAACGAGCTGCAGCGGATAGAAATGCCATAGAGCCGCATCAGGCCATCGGTCCCTCGGCAACGTGAAGTCCATCAGCCCAGCGACGACCGCGGTGAGGGCGACAGAGCTGACCGCTGCCCAGGTCGGCAGCCGAAGTGATCTTCCGGCGTGCAGGATCACCGCGGCGAGAACACACATCGCGACCATGGCCAGCACGGCCGGCGCCATCTCGATGAAACGATTGGCGTTGAGCAGACCGAGGAAAATCCCCATGCCGACCAGCAGCCAGGTCAAGGTCACCAGCTGTGCGACCGGGAAGTCTGCCGGAAGAGCATGCACGGCACGAGGCCGGGGAGTCCGCATGCGGGAATTTGGGTCTGCCGATGCGCCGGTCCAGGCCAGCTCGACGGTCGTTCCTTCTCCCGGCTCCGACGACACCGAACAGCTGCCACCGGCGTCGCGCATGCGCTCAGTCATGGACAGCCGCAGCCCGAGGCGATCTGCTGGCACGGACGTCACGTCGAATCCGGCACCGTCGTCCTCGACCCGGCTGCTCACCCGCAGCTGGGCACCTTCCCTGACCGCTCTCCAGCTCACAGCGATGTGATGTGGCTGTGCGTGGCGCACCGCGTTGCGAAGTGCTTCTGTGGCTGTGCGTGGCGCACGGCGTTGCGAAGTGCTTCTCGGGTCGAGGCGAGCAAGGCTTCAGCCGCCACTGCAGGCAGTTTCTCCCGGTTGAGCGACTCGGGGAGCTCCACCCCGATCACGACCGCAGGGCTGACCTGCAGCGCACTGGTCTGAGCGAGTTGCACCAGACCGCTCAGCGTGACGGCTCCATCCGTGTCGGCCTTTGAGCAGAGCGCCTCCAGCTTGACCAGCGTCGCGGACGCGAGAGATTTCGTCGCCTCGACGGCCGCACGATCCTCAGCATGA
>OCZS010000632.1_pt1 | contig 11876 bp, 11 predicted proteins | sample 1539071 | NCBI WGS metagenome assembly OCZS01 (sample SAMEA3113584, study PRJEB22503) | soil metagenome | reverse complement strand
CGCCCGGCAACATCGTCGACCTGGCCGGCCCCTAGGGGTCGCGGAGCCGCCCCATGACGTGGGCGTCCATCCACCCGCCGTCCCCGAACCCGGTCCGGGGAATGGTCCCCTCGATCGCGAACCCGGCCTGGCGGATGACCAGGTCCATGGCGGCCGCCTAGGGCGCTGCCAGCTCGGCGAGCACCTTTGGCCGGGTCATGTAGGCCGGGGGGTCGACGCCCAGGGTCTGGAGGATGGCCGGGGCGACCTCGAGGACGGAGACCTCGGGGCGGCCCGCGGTGGCGGCCGGGGGGCGGGACGGGTCGTAGATGGCCAGGATCCCCTCGGGCACGTGGTAGGCGGTGGTGCCGGAGCGGTCCTCGATCTCCACCGTCTCCAGGCCGAGGGAGGCGATCGGCCGGGGCTCGCCGGCGACCGTCACCACGTCCGGCCGGTCGTGCAGGTTGGCCTGGCCGAACTCGAGGGAGAAGAAGCCGTTGTCGGACTCCTTGAAGTGGAGGGGCTCCCCGCCCACCCGGACCGTCCGCAGGGCGTCCCCGAACGGCTCCACGTACTTGTCCTCGACGACCAGGTTGAAGTGGGGCAGCATCGCCGGCCGCCGCTCCCACACGTCCTCGCCGGGCAGGCCCATCGCCTCCAGGAACCGGTGCGGGTTGGTGAGGTACACCTGGGTCTCCAGGGTCTCGGCCATGGTCGCCCGCTGCCCCATGCTGGAGGCGATCCACAGCTGGGAGCCGGGGTTGGCGTCCACCTGGCCGGCCAGGCGCTCGATCATGTCCGCGGCCCGGCCGGTGGCCCACAGGACCTCGTCGCGGAAGGTCTCGATCCACTCCTGGTCCAGCCCGAGCCGCTCGTAGTCGCCGGGGCGGTGGGCCGCCCAGTAGCGGTGCATGGCGCTGGCCACGTGGTTGGTGAAGAAGGTGCTGAACCGCGGCCTGGACCGCCGCAGCTGGCGGGCGTAGATGTCGAACAGGAGCACCGACTGGTAGGTCCGGCGGCGGTTGCTCATCGCCGGCCGGCGCCGCTCGGCCAGCAGCTGCCTGGCCAGGGCGGCGTAGGTCGCCGGGCGGATCCCGAGCCGGCGGCTGTGCCGGACCACCGCCAGGGCGTCCTTCCTCGGGATGTGGGTGTCGACGTTGCGGGCCGACTCCCGCGACATGGCCAGGTTGAACCGCTGGAACTCGACCAGGTCCGGCGGGTGGGCCACCGGCTCGGAGGCGAACGGGTCGGGCAGGTAGAAGGCGTAGGAGCCCAGGTCGTCGGGGACCGGGTAGCTGTGCAGCGGGGCGCAGACCCCCGCGCTGACCCCGGCGTCGTGCAGCAACGTCCAGATCGGCGGGAACCTCTGGTCAGCCTCGCTCCGGTCCTGCCCGAAGCTGGCGATCAGATGCTGTTCGTCGTTGACACCCCGGTGCAGCGTGGGCCAGGTCGTCCACGGCGACAGGTGCCCCCGGTCGGCCGCCATCGAGGTGAAGCTGTGGGAGCGGTCCAGGACCCGGGCCAGCTCCGAGCCGGGCCGGGCGGCGACGTAGTCGTCGAGGATCTCCCAAGGGACCTCGTTCAGCTCGAACAGCACAATGGCCCGTCGCATTGCTGGAAGCTACTCGGATGGTGCCCAGCAGAGCAATCCAGGTCCCTACGGCGGGGCCGGGAGGGTGAAGGCGGCCCGGAACCGCTCGAGGGCCTGGACCGGGTCGCCGGACGCCCAGGCCTCGAGGCCGACGACGCCGGTGTAGCCGAGCCGGTCGAGGGCGGCCGCGACCGCGGGGTAGTGGATCTCCCCGGTGCCCGGCTCGCGGCGGCCGGGGACGTCGGCGACCTGGATCTCCCCGACCAGCGGCAGGGCCCGCTCCACCAGCTGGATCAGGTTCCCTTCGCCGATCTGCGCGTGGTACAGGTCGAGGTTCAAGCGTAGATGTGGGCTGCCCACGGCCTCGACGAGGGCGAGGGTGTCGGCGGCGCTGGCGAACGGGGTGCCGGGGTGGTCCACGGCGGTGTTGAGGTTCTCCAGCGTGAAGACCCGCCCGGCGCGCTCGCCCAGCTCGGCCAGTCGGGTCAGGGTCCGGGCGGCGTGGAGCCACATCGCCGGGGTGGCCACCTCCGAGGCCACGACGGGGAGGCCCTCGGCGTCGAGCCCGGTGCCGTGGACGTTGAGGCGCGGGCAGTCGAGCCGCTCGGCGACCTGCAGGGACCGCTCGGCGGTGCGCAGCAGCTCGCCGGCGCCGTCGGGGTCGGCCAGGGTGCCGCGGACATACCCGGTCATCGACGAGAAGGTCGCGCCGGTCCTGGTCAGGGCGTCGAGGTCCTTGGTGGTCCAGTCCCAGAGCTCGACCTCGAACCCGAGGTCGGCGATCCGCCGGACCCGCTCCTCGAACGGCAGGTCGAGGAACACCATCTCCGCGGACGCCGCCAGCCGGAACCGGCTCACGTCGCGACCTCGTCGATCCGGACCGGGCGGCCGGCGCCCACCGACTCGGCGGCGGCCAGCGCGATCGCCAGCGCGGCCCGGGCGTCCTCGCCGCCGGCCGGGACCGGCGCCCCGGTGCGGACGGCCTCGGTGAAGGCGGCCAGCTCGGCCACATACGCGCTGGCCAGGAGCTCCTGGTCGCTGCGGACGGTCTCGACCGACCGGCCGGCCGCCCCGGAGAAGACCATCCCGGTGCGGCGGCCGTCGCCCATGGTGGCCATCCCCTGGGAGCCGAGGACCTCACCGCGCACGTCGTAGCCGTAGGCGGCCTCGAAGCAGGCCTCCGCGATCCCGATGGCCCCGTTGTCGAAGCGGACCACCACCACGGCGGTGTCGAGCAGCCCGCGGTCGCGCCAGTCGGTCTCGACCAGCGCGTCGGCGGTGGCGTGCACCTGCACCGGCTCGGCCCCCGGGTTGAGGAACCGGAGGGTGTCGAAGTCGTGGATCAGGGTCTCGTTGAAGATCGTGCCCGGTGGCACCCGGGACGGGTCGAACCCGCCGGGGTCCCGGGTCACCGAGCGCAGCAGCCGTGGCGTGCCCAGCCGGCCCTCTTCGAGCAGCGCCCGGGCGGCCTCCCAGTCCGCGGCGAACCGCCGGTTGAACCCGACCTGGAGCACGACACCGGCGGCCCCTGCGGCGCCGATCGCCCGGTCGGCGTCGGCGAGGGTCAGCGCCATCGGCTTCTCGCAGAACACCGCCTTGCCGGCGGCCGCCGCGGCCACGACCAGGTCGGCGTGGAACCGGGCCGGGGCGGCGATCACCACCGCCTCGACCGCCGGGTCGGCGAGCGCCTCCGCCGGGTCGGTGGACGCGCGCTCGGCTCCCAGGGCGGCGGCCAGCCGCTCCGCGGCGCCGGGGGCCGGGTCGGCGACCGCGACCAGCCGCGCCCCCGGGATCCGCCGCGCCAGCGTCTCCCCGTGGAACGACCCCATCCGCCCCGACCCGATCAGGGCCACCCCGACCGGCTCGCCTCCCGTCACCACGCGCATGCGCCACCCTCCGGCCTAGAACGTTCCCTTCCGCCGAGGAGGTTGACGGGCGGGCCGCCCCGTGTCGACGTCGCGGGCGTCTGTGACCTCGACGAGGAGCGCCGCGAGCCGGCCCGGCTGCGACACGTTCGGGCAGTGGCCCGAGGGGAGCTCGACCGGCTCCACCCCCAGCCGTTCGCGCGCCATCCGCCGCTGCCACTCGGGCCGGATCGTGCGGTCGTGGGCGGCGACGACGTAGGCCGACGGGATCTCCGGCGCCAGCGGGAGCCGCTGGCCGAAGACGCCGAGCGGCAGGAAGAGCCGGCGGGTCGACAGTGCCCACTCGAGCGTCGCCTCGTCCGCGTCGTGGTAGAGGAACGCGGCGGCGACGGCATCGTCCTCGGTCGGGTCCTTCCCGATCCAGTCGGGGTGGAAGGCCGCCCGCAGGTGGCGGTTGGTGTCCTCGAGGAAGCTCGCCTCCGGGTCCGGCACCCAGGCCGCCAGCCAGACCTGGTGGCTGGCCCGCAGCGCGCGTGCGGCCGCCGGGAGGAGCGGCCCCGAGCCGGAGTGGGCGAGCACGACCGGCGCGGCGACCGCGCCGACCTGGCGGCGGATGTGCTCGGCGTGGTCGGCGGCGAGGAGGCCGGGGTCGCTCATCAGCTCGACCGCGTGGGCCGTCCGCCCGCGCTCGCCGAGCGCGCGCACGACCCGCTCCCAGCCGGCGGCGCCCTGCCCCGTGCTGTGGATCAGGACGACGTCGCGCCCCGCAGCCTCCTGTCGGGTCATCGTCCCCGACGATACGGCCCCGGCGGCGACGGGACCGCGGATTCCGCCACGGGCGGACCGCGGCGTGTCATGAGGGGACCGCCCGGGCGGACTCGGGCAGCAGGAGCACGGCACCGACCAGGAAGCACAGGGCGCCGAGGGCCGTGAAGGCGTTGGCGGCGGCCAGGTCGACGACGCTCCCGGTCGCGGGGACGACATAGGCGGCGACGGCCGAGATCCCGAAGGCGACGCATCCGGCGAGGTTGACGGCGGCGATCCTCGCCTCGAGGCTGCGGCCCGGCCGGCACGCGAGACCGCCGCAGACCTCGACGTACGCCAGGTAGCCGGAGACGAGGAAGCACGCCGAGCCGAGCGCGTCGGGTCGCCAGACCAGCTGGTCGTAGGTCGGCTGGTCGAGCCCCGTCTGCATCGCCCGGAAGGTGTCCCGGTTGAACAACAGCGTGCCGACGAACTGGAGCACACTGCTCCACCAGTCGATCCGTCGCGGCTCGAAGGCGAGCAGGCGGAGCCGCCGCTGGTGCCCGCCGCCCGGTCCACGGTCGGCGTTGAAGGTCTCGAGGCACTGGAGGGTGGCCGCCGAGGTGAAGAAGATCGAGCCGACGAAGAACACCAGCCCGTCGACGCCCGACCCGACGAGCTCGACGAACCCTGGGAACGGGGCGATCAGGAAGCAGGTGGACCCGACGGCGAACAGGATCCCGATCCACCACGACGCCCGCTCCGGCGCCCACCAGACGCGCTCGTGTCCCGGTGCGGCGCGCGAGATCCGCGACGCATGCTTGCGATGCGCCCGCGACGACCAGGTGGTGGTGCCGCCGTCGGGGCGGCGGAAGGTGAGGTGGGTGGTGAACGGGCCGACCGCCCGGCGGTCGACCGTCGTCCACCCCTGGGGGGCCTCGGGGTACGAGCTCATGCCCGGTTCATGACGGTGCAGGACCGGGTTGTCGGGGTGCTGGTGGCGCAGGGTGCTGACGTCGGTCGAGTAGAACAGCGAGCGGGACTGCCCCTCACTCGAGTAGCGGAACGCCCAGACCCGCTGCCCGTCGGTGGTGGCCACCGTCATCTGCATCGGATGCTCGACGCCGTGCCGCCTCCCGACGTCCTCGATCAGCCCGACCGCCCGCTGGACGGCGGCCGGGGGGTCGTCTTCGAGCCCGAGGGTGAGCGCCAGGAAGAAGAACGTCTCGGAGTCGGTCGAGCCCTCGATCTGGGGGTACAGCGATGGGTCGACGGCCAGCGTGAGCTCGCGCTTGACCAGGTGGAAGTCCCGGATCACGCCGTTGTGCATCCAGAGCCAGCGGCCGTGGCGGAACGGATGGCAGTTCGTCAGCTGCACCGGTGAGCCCGACGAGGCGCGGATGTGGGCGAACACGAGCGGCGACCGGATGTGCGCGGACAGGTCCCGGAGATTCCGGTCGTTCCAGGCCGGCTCGACGCTGTGGAACACCCCCGGAGACTCGCCGACGCCGTACCAGCCGATCCCGAACCCGTCACCGTTGGTCGTCTCCGCGCCCAGCCGGGAGTGGAGGCTCTGGTCGATCAGCGAATGCTGCGGCTCCAGGAGCAGCTCCTTGATCAGCACCGGAGAGCCGGAGTAGGCAAGCCAGCGGCACACCGTCGCCCCCTCGCTAGTGGTGGAACCCCGAGGCGTTGGCCCCGTCGTGCACCGGCGCCGGCTGCCTCTGGAGGCGCGGCAGCTGCCGCTTCAGGTCGCCCACGAGCAGGTCCGCCAGGTCGTGGGTGAAGCCGCGCCGGACCACGACCCGGAGCGCCGCCAGGTCCTCCCGGTTCTTGGGGAAGCTGTACGCCGGCACCTGCCAACCACGCTCGCGCATCGCGTTCGAGACGTCGAAGACGGTGAAGTTGTCCACCTCGTCTCGCACCTTGAACGCGAACACCGCCAGCTCGTCGCCCTTGGTGAGCAGCTCGAAGGGGCCCAGCTCGGCGATCTGCCCGGACAGGCGGGTGGCGACGTCGCGGGCGTACCCCTGCACGCTCCGGTAGCCGTCGAACCCGAGACGGAGGAAGTTGTAGTACTGGGCCACGACCTGGGCGCCCGGCCGCGAGAAGTTGAGGGCGAAGGTCGGCATGTTGTCGCCCAGGTAGTTGACCCAGAAGATCAGGTCCTCGGGCAGGGCCTCGGGGTCCCTCCAAACGACCCAGCCGACGCCCGGGTACACGAGCCCGTACTTGTGGCCCGAGGCGTTGATCGAGGCCACCCGCGGCAGCCGGAAGTCCCAGGCCAGGTCCGGGTCGACGAACGGTGCCACGAACGCGCCGGAGGCGCCGTCGACGTGGACGGGAACGTCGATGCCGGTCTCGGCCTGGTAGGCGTCGAGGGCCTCGCAGATCTCCTTCACCGGCTCGTAGGAGCCGTCGAAGGTCGAGCCGAGCACGGCGACGACACCGATGGTGTTCTCGTCGCAGCGGGCGACCGCCTCCTCCGCCGACAGATGGAACCGGTTGCCCTCCATCGGGACCAGGCGCATCTCCACGTCCCAGTAGTTGGCGAACTTCTCCCAGCACACCTGGACGTTGATGCCCATGACGAGATTCGGCCTGCCGGCGGGCTCGCCGGCGGCCGCGCGCCGGCGCTGCCAGCGGCGCTTGAGCGCCAGCCCGCCGAGCATCGCCGCCTCGCTCGACCCGGTCGTCGAGCAGCCGGTGGCCGCCTCGGCGTCCGGCGCGTGCCAGAGGTGGCTGAGCATGGCCACGCAGCGCGACTCGAGCTCCGCCGTCTGCGGGTACTCGTCCTTGTCGATCATGTTCTTGTCGACGCACTCGGCCATCAGCTTCTCGGCCTGCGGCTCCATCCAGGTGGTGACGAAGGTGGCCACGTTGAGACGCGCGTTCCCGTCCAGCATCAGCTCGTCGTGGATGATCTGGTAGGCGACATCGGGCGACAGCTCGCCCCGCGGCAGCTCGTGCCGGGGGATCGTCCGGGACTCGAGGCCGAACAGCGGCGCCACCGCGAGATCGTCGGTCGGCTCTCGCGAAGCCTTCGGGTGCTTGAGCGTCACACTGTCCCCCTTGGTCACCTGGCCTGTGCTTCTTCCACCAAGGGTGCGGCGGATCAGGGCGCATGTCGTCACCCGAGGAGGATGATTCCCATGAAAGGATCACCGCATGAAGATCAGACGACAGATCGTCGTGTTCGACGCCGCCGACCTGGCCGCCGAGAGCGGCTTCTGGGCTGGGCTGCTGGGGGGCACGGTCGACGCCGAGGACGACTGGCACAGCGTGATCGTCGACGGCGAGTGGCGCCTCGGCGTCCAGCTCGCCCCCAACCATGTCCCCCCCGACTGGCCGGACGGGACACCCCAGCAGCAGCTGCACCTGGACGTGTGGGTCGACGACCTCACGGCCGCCCACGAGAAGGCGATCTCCCTGGGCGCGCGGCTCCTGCAACCGGCCGACGACCCCGAGGCGGCCGAGGTCTTCCAGGTCTACGCCGACCCCGCCGGGCATCCGTTCTGCCTCTGCTGGGCAGCGGCCGACGCCTGAGCTGCCATGGGCGGGGATGGTGAGCTGGCCCGGGGCCGCGAGGCGGCCGCGCGGCTGGCGTGGGCGGAGGCCTACACCGCCTTGTCCCTTGCCGACAGCTCGTCGGCCCTGGCCGGGGAGGATCTGGAGCTGCTGGCCACCGCGGCCTATCTCCTCGGCCGGGTCGAGGACTGCCTGCGGGCGCTGCAGCGGGCTCAGCGGCTCCATGCCGAGCACGGCGATCTCCGGCGGGCCGCGCGGTGCGCGTTCTGGCTGGCGTTCCACCTGATCAACCAGGGCGAGCTCGCGCAGGCCAGTGGTTGGCTGGCCCGGGCCAACCGGCTCCTGGAGGACGAGCAGGAGTGCGCCGAGCGCGGCTACCTGCTGGTCCCGGTCGCGCTGCGGCAGCTGGTGGCCGGTGACTACGCGGAGGCGGGGCGGACGGCCGATCGGGCGGCCGCCATCGGCCGGCGCGCCGGCGACGCCGACCTGGTCACGCTCGCGCTGGTCCTCCACGGCCGGGCCCTGGTGCGGGCGGGCCGGGTGGGCGAGGGCCTGGTGCTGCTGGACGAGGCGATGGTGGCGGTCGTGGCCGGCGAGCTGTCGCCCCCCGTCGCCGGCACGGTGTACTGCTCGGTGATCGATGCCTGCCAGGAGATCATGGAGTGGCGCCGCGCCCAGGAGTGGACCGCCGCGCTGACGGCCTGGTGCGGCAGGCAGCCGGACATGGTCACCTTCACCGGCCAGTGCCTGGTCCACCGGGCCGAGCTCCTGCAGCTGCACGGGGCATGGCCGCAGGCCGTCGAGGAAGCCAGGCGAGCGGGTGAGCGGCTGGTGCTGGGCGCCGACAGCCACGCCACCGGCGCGGCCCTCTACCGGCAGGCGGAGGTCCACCGGGTCCGGGGGGACCTCACGGCCGCGGAGGACGCCTACCAGCAGGCCAGCCTCCAGGGCCTGGAGCCGCAGCCGGGACTGGCGCTGCTGCGGCTGGCCCAGGGCAGGACCGACGCGGCCGCGGCGGCGATCCGCCGGGTCGTCGCCGAGACCTCCGAGCGGTTCCAGCGGGCCAGGCTGCTGCCCGCCCAGGTCGAGATCCTGCTTGCCGCCGGCGAGGTGGGGGCGGCCCGCGACGCCGCCGACGAGCTGACCGGGATCGCCGAGGGCTACGACACGCCGGCCCTTCGCGCGGTGGCGGACCACGCCCACGGCGCGGTGCTGCTGGCCGAGGGCGACGCCCGCGCCGCCGTGGTCGCGCTGCGCCGCGCCGGCCAGGTGTGGCGGGAGCTGGAGGCGCCGTACGAGGCCGCCCGGGTGCGGGTGCTGGTCGGGCTCGGCTGCCGGGCGCTGGGGGACGAGGAGGCGGCGGCGATGGAGCTGGACGCCGCCCGCGGCGTGTTCGCGCAGCTCGGCGCCGCGCCGGACCTGGCCCGGCTGGAGACGCTCGCCGGGGGCGGCGGCGGTTCCAAGGGGCATGGGCTGACCGCGCGTGAGCTGCAGGTGCTCCGGTTGCTGGCGGCCGGCAAGACCAACCATGCCATCGCCAGCGACCTGGTCCTGGCCGAGAAGACGGTCGACCGGCACGTGAGCAACATCTACGCCAAGCTGGGCGTCTCCTCGCGCGCCGCCGCCACCGCCCACGCCTACCAGCACCGGCTCCTCTAGCCACGGCTGGGGGGAACTCCCCATGTGCCGCTGGCCCTGGTTGGGGGGTTTCCCCGAAGGCGCCCGGCCGGCCCGCCACTAGCCTCCAGCCCAGACGCACACCCGGCACGGGAGCGGAGGCACCCATGAGCAGGCAGTTGACGCGCACCGAGCAGACCCATCCCGTCGAGGTCCGGCAGGTGTACGAACGCGTCCTGGCCGGGTCGTCGGTGCGCGGCCGCCCGGTCGAGGTTGGCGCCGGCGGCCGGGTCCATCTGCTGGAGAAGGGCGAGGGGCCGCCGGTCGTGCTGCTCCACGGCACGGGGAACGCGGCGGGGTTCCTGCTGCCGCTGCTGCACGAGCTCCAGGGGGTCCGCGCGATCGCTCCCGACCTGCCCGGGGTGGGGCTCAGCGACCCGATCGACCTTCCGGCGGATCGCTACCGCGAGACCGCGGTCGCCTGGCTGGACCGCCTGCTCGACACCCTGGAGCTGGACGCCACCACGCTGGTTGGCCACTCGGGGGGCGGGGTGTGGGCGCTGTGGTACGCGCTGGCCCACCCGGACCGGGTCAGGCGGCTCGTGCTGATCGGCCCGCCCGCGCTCCCGAAGACCAGCTGCCCGCTGCCGATGCGCCTGGTCGCCACGCCCGGGGTGGGAGCGCTGCTGCCGCGGCTGGCCCCACCCACCCCGAAGTCGGTGCTGCGGTTGGCGAGCGTCATGGGCGAGCAGGCGACCCTCGCCCGTCGCCCGGACCTGATCGACCTGTTGGTGGCCCTGGGCCGGGACCCGGTCACCGACCGAGCCGCCAAGGCGGAGATCCGCCTGCTGGTCTCGCCGTTCGCCTTGCTGTCGCGTTCCGGGTTCCGCGGTCGTTCACGGGTGCGACCCGACGAGCTGCGCCAGGTGGCCATGCCGACGCTGGTCGTCTGGGGCGAACGGGACCCGCTCGGCGGCGTCGCCGTCGCCCGGGCGATCACCGACCTGATCCCCCACGCCCGCCTGGAGGTGCTGCCCACCGGCCACGGACCATGGCTCGGGGAGCCCGCGAAGACCGCCGCGACCATCGTCGACTTCGTCCACTGACGCCCGCCGCCAGGAGGAGATTTCCCCACAGCACGCGGACGGCGATGCCGGGACGCAGGAGGGACTGGGGTGGCGCGACCAGGCCGGCGACCCGGACAAAGGCGCCGGCGAGCCTGGCATCGCGGGCGGCGGCGGCATGGAGCCGGGCGATGTAGGCGTTGACCAGCCGGGTGGTTGGGGTTCGCCGGCCCTGGACGCCGGGGAACACGAGGTCGCCGCCGGCCGCGATGTCCCACGGCACCTGCACGATGCGGGCCAGGTCGCGGAAGAGGCGGCGCGGACGCGGCGCGGCGCCGCGCTCCAGGTGGCGCCGCAAGGTGAGCGCCTCCAGCGCGGCCACGCTCATGCCCTGGCCGTAGATGGGGTTGAAGCTGGCGACCGCGTCGCCGGTCACGAGCAGGCCGTCGGGGAAGCGGTCGAGCCGTTCGTAGCGGTGCCGGACGCTGGCCGGGAAGCGGAAGCCGACGGGGTCGTCGAGTGGCGCGGCGTCACGGATGGCCTGGTAGATGTCGGGGAACCGAAGCGACCGGGCGAAGGCCAGGAAGCCGTCGGGGTCGATCGGCGGGTGGTCCCCCAGGATCCCGGCCAGCGTCAGCATCCACCGGTCGCCTTCCAGCACCTGGAGGGCCCCGGCCCGAGGATGCTCGGGGGTGGCGCCGTGCAGGATGGCCAGGTCGCCGTCCAGGGCATCGGGCGGCAGCCGGTAGGTCCGGGTCGCATAGCCCAGCCCGATCCGCACCTGCTCGGTCTCCGGCCGCGGGTACCCGAGCCCTTGCAGCCACAGCGGGGTGCGGGAGCCACGGCCGGTGGCGTCGACCACAAGGTCGGCGTCGAGCACCTGCTCGGCGCTGCCGTCGGCCCGGCGGAGCAGGCGCGCGCCGGTGACGCGGCGACCGTCGGGTGTCGCGGCCAGCCCGACGATGTCGCAGGAGTCCAGGAACGCCACGTTGGGCAGTGCCCGCACCCTGGCCCGCGCGTGGGCCTCGAGCACCGGCCGGCTGGCGCACAGCAGGCCCAGTCCGGTGGGCGCCTGGCGGAGCCGGTGGCCGCTGAAGTACAGGCGCGCATCGGCCAGCATGTCCCCGGCCGGCACCCCGTGCGCGATCAGCTCGGCGGTGAGCCCGGGGAAGAGTTCCTCCAGGGCCTGCTGCCCGCGGGCCAGCAGCGCGTGGGCGTGGCGTCCCTGGGGGACGCCACGCCGGTGCATGGCCAGCTCGGGCAGCTCGTCGCGGTCGACCACCGTCACCTGCCCGTACGCGTCGGCCAGCACCCGGGCGGCCAGCAGCCCGGCTATGCTTGCCCCGAGCACCACCGCGCGGTCTCCGATCTGCCTTCCCATCGCAGCCACCTCCTCGGTCACGGGGAGGCTGCGCGCAGCGGTTGCTCGGTTGCCAGACCAGAAGCTGCCCGGTTGTGCTCAGTGGTGCTCGGCGCTGCCGTAGACCT
>OCZS010000631.1_pt1 | contig 11882 bp, 10 predicted proteins | sample 1539071 | NCBI WGS metagenome assembly OCZS01 (sample SAMEA3113584, study PRJEB22503) | soil metagenome | reverse complement strand
GGTTGCGGCCGCGTGCCGACCGCGGAATCGATCGGCGGCGGCTGGGCGGCGGGAAGCGGCCCAGCGCCCGCCCGCGGCTGGGCCGCCGGGGGCGGCCCGGCGGCCGGCGCCGGCCGGGCGTCTGCCGGAGGCTCCGGTCCAGCGCCCGGCCCGGTCCGCTCGGCGGCGAGGTCGCCATCCGGCCCGGGAGGGGGCTCCGGCGCCCGACCCGCCCCGGGCTCGCCGGCCGGGCCGGCCACGGGACCCACCCCCCGGCCCACCGCGGGCTCCACGGCCGGGCCGGCAACGGGGCCCGACGTCCGGCCCACGGTGGGCTCCGCGGGGTCGGTGGGGGCCTCGGTGTCCCGGTCCGGCGCTGCCGCGGCCCGGCCCTCGACGAGGTCGGCGGGGCGGAGGGGAGGAGGGAACAGGCCTTGGCGGGGTGGGGCGGGGAGGGCGGAAGGGGGGCGGAGGGGCTCGTGGGCGGCGCGCTCGAGCTCGACCACGAGCAGGTCGAGGAACTCGTCGACCTCGTCCATCTCGTAGCCGCCGAGGGAGGGCTGGAAGCGGGCCTCCTCCACCTCTTCGGGGGTGAGGGGGAGCTGCTCGCCGGGGTCGCCGGTGGTCAGGCCGTTGCGCAGGCGGACCAGGTCGGTGGCGGCCCGTTCGAGCAGGCGGCGGACCTCGCGACGCTTGTACCCGCGGACGACCCTGGTGAAGGTCCGCGTCCGGACCTCGTCGGGCGCGAGCCGGCCTTCGGTCATGGCGCCAGGTTCCCCGGTGCTTGGGCGGTCATGGCGACCAGCAGCGTGCTCCTTGACCCGCCAGCTTGGCAAACGGAGATCGACGGTAACGGGCCGCCACCCGAACCGAGATCGGCCGGAGACCGATCAGGGACATGCCCGAGATGGCGGCGATCGGGTTTCGTGACCGGATAGGGCGACTCTGGAGTCGACCGCTCCCAGCAAGGGGGCGTCGACCGGGGGGTCAGCAATGCGTCCAGCTCACATCCGTCTCGCCGCCGTCGCCGGCGTGCTCGCCGTCGTCGTCGGGGTCGCCACCGCCTTCGTGGTCGGCCGCGACAACCCCGCCCAGCCCGCCGCCATCGCCAGCCCGACCACCACCACCGTCGTCCCCGCTGGCGACAGCGACGCCCCGCCCAAGGACGTCACCGGCCCGGCGCCCACGCCCAACCCCAAGCCTCCTGTCGACCGGACCGCCGACGCCGCCAAGGCGACGGCCGTGAGCTTCCTGCGCGAGCTCGGCATGCGCGACCCGGTGGCCGCGACCTACCGCAAGACCGGCGCCGCCACCGCCGAGGTCGGCATCCACCCGCGGGCCGGCGAGGGCGGCCGCCCGCTCGACCAGATCACCACCAGGGTCCAGCTGCACCGCTACACCAACGGCTGGGTCCCGACCGGGGCCAAGGCCGTCAACGCCATCGAGGTCGAGCAGCCCCTGCCCTTCTCCCGCGTCCGCTCGCCGCTGCCGGTGAGCGGCATGTCGGTCGCCTACGAGGGCACCGTCCACGTGACCGTCACCGAGGACCGGCGCGGCGCCGACCGCGTGCTCGGCAGGACCTTCGTGAACGGCGGGGCGGACACCCTGGCCCCCTTCAGCGGCCAGGTCCGGTTCACCCGCCCCACCGGCGACGCCGGCTGGGTCGTCTTCACCCCTGACTCCGGGGCCGACCTGGGGATCTTCTCCGCCACCGCGGTCCGGGTCCGGTTCGTCAACAGCGACCACAAGCCCCAGATCCTTGGCGTCGTCACCGACCCGCGCCCGGCCGCCTCGAGCCAGCTGGTGACCCTCACCGGGTCCGGGACCCTCACCGTCGGCGTCAAGGCCTTCGCCGTCGAGGAGCTCCGCGTGCTGCTCGTGCCCAGCGGCACCGGCGGCCGGCCCCACGCCAAGCTGCTCGGGGTCGACCGCAGCAGCGAGGACGGCGAGCGCTGGTCGGTCTCCTGGCGCTACCCGGACCAGCCGATCCACGGCCACCTGCTCATCCAGGCCAGCGGCCGGGGCGGCACGGTCGAGCACGACGGGATCGCCGTGTCCCACGCCTGAGCAACCACCGCGCACCAGGAGGGGGAGCCGTCGCGGCTCCCCCTCTCTGCTGCCCCTTGACATGAGTGAGTGCCCACTCATAGGCTCCGGGCATGAATGAGCACTCACTCAGCCCCCCGCCGACCGGGACCAGGGCTCAGCTGGTCGACGCGGCCGAGCGGGTCCTGCGAGCCAAGGGCCTGGCCAGGGCGACCACCAAGGAGATCGCCCGGGAGGCCGGCTACGCCGAGGGCACGCTGTACCTGCACTTCGCCGACAAGCTCGACCTGGTCCGGGCCGTGCACGAGAAGCTCCTGCCCGCCTTCGTCGAGGTCGTCCGGCACCTGCCGGAACGGGCCGGCACGGGCTCGGTGCAGGGCAACCTGACCGAGCTGGCGCACGGCGCCCTGCGGCTGTACCGGGACCTGACGCCGCTCGGGTCCTCGTTGTTCGCCGACCCTGAGCTGCTGCGCCGGTTCCGGGCCCTGCTGGCCGAACGGGGCGGCGGGCCCCACCGGGCCTGGGAGCCGGTGGTCGCCTACCTCGAGGCCGAGCAGGCCCTCGGCCGGGTCGCCCCTGAGGCCGACCCGGCCGCGGCCACGCTGCTGCTGCTCGGCGCCTGCCAGCAGCTCGTGTTCGTCGAGTTGATGAGCGGGCCGGAGACGCTTCCCTTCCACGACCGGCCCGACCCGGCGGCCGAGCTGGTCGCGACCCTCCTGGCCGGCCTCAGCCCCGGCCCGAACGAGATGGAGCCACGACCATGAGCACCCCGACCGCGACCGCCGAGCCCGGGCGGGCACCGGGCGACGCCGACCCCCGGCGCTGGATCGCCCTGGCCGTCGTGCTGATCGCCGGCTTCATGCAGCTGGTCGACATCAGCATCGTCAACGTGGCCATCCCCTCGATCCAGCGCGACCTGGACGCCACCTACGCCCAGATCCAGTGGGTGCTGGCCGGCTACCAGCTGGCCTTCGCGGTGATGCTCATCACCGGCGGCCGCCTCGGCGACATCTTCGGGCGCAAGCGCATGTTCATGGCCGGCATGGCCGGGTTCACCCTGGCCTCGGCCCTCTGCGGGCTGGCCCAGACGCCCTCCATGCTGATCGGCTCGCGGGTCCTCCAGGGGCTGTTCGGGGCGGTCATGTTCCCGCAGATCCTCTCCGTCATCCAGGTCACCTTCCCGCCCCGGGAGCGGGCGGGAGCCTTCGGCATGTTCGGGGCCACCATCGGGCTGGCCACCATCACCGGGCCGCTGGTCGGCGGGCTGCTGATCGAGGCCGACCTGCTCGGGCTCCAGTGGCGGCCGATCTTCCTGGTCAACGTGCCCATCGGGATCGCCGCCCTGGCCGTGGCGGCCCGCTTCCTGACCGAGTCGAAGGCCCCGCGGGCGCTGCGGCCCGACCCGGCCGGCGTGGCCATCGTCACCGCCGGGCTGCTGCTGCTCGTCTACCCGCTGGTCCAGGGCCGCGACCTGGACTGGCCGCTGTGGACGTTCCTGTCGATGGCCGCGGCCGTGCCCGTGCTGGCCGGCTTCGCCGTCTACGAGCGGCGCAAGAAGGCGCGCGACGGGTCGCCCCTGGTCGACCTCGACCTGTTCCGGCAGCGGTCGTTCGTCCCCGGCCTGGCCGTGGCCGGCATCTTCTTCATGGGCATCCCGGCGTTCTTCCTCACCTTCTCGCTGTGGCTCCAGATCGGCCTCGGGTTCAGCGCCCTGCACGCCGGCCTGACCGGGGCGCCGTTCGCGGTCGGGTCGGCCCTGGCCTCGGCGGCCTCGGTCCGGCTGGCCCCCAGACTCGGCCGCCGGATCCTCAGCGCCGGCTCGCTGCTGCTGGTCGCGGGCATGGTCGCGCTCATGTGGACGGTGGACCGCTACGGCGGGACGGTGGGCTCCTGGCAGCTCGCCCCGGCCCTTCTGGTCTGCGGCCTCGGTCTCGGCAGCGTGGTCGCCCCGCTGGTCAACGTGGTCCTGGCCGGCATCAGGGGCCAGGACGCCGGGGCCGCCTCGGGCGTGCTCTCCACCGTCCAGCAGGTCGGTGGGGCCGTCGGGGTGGCGGTGATCGGGGTCGTCTTCTTCGGCCTGCTGGGCAGCCAGGCCGCCGGGGTGGCCGACGACGTCATCGGTGGCCTCCAGCGCGACCTCCAGGGCGCCGGGCTGCCACCGGCCGCGACCCGGCAGGTGGCGGCCGGCTTCCGGACCTGCTTCGAGGACCGGGCCAACGCCAAGGACCCGTCGGCCGTCCCGGCCAGCTGCGCCCGGGCCGAGGCCCAGGGGCAGGGGCAGGAGCAGGTCGGCCGGGTGGTGGCCGCCACCGCCGACACCGCCCGGCGGGCCAACTTCTCCGAGGCGTTCCAGCGCACCCTGTGGTTCGAGGTGGCCGTGTTCCTGGCCTGCTTCCTGCTGGTGTTCCTGCTCCCGGACGCCCGCGGGGACGGGGCGGGCCAGCACGTCGAGGCGGCGACTCCCGTCTAGACCTGGTCGAGGCGGGCCAGCTCGTCGTCGCTCAGGCGCAGCCGGGTCGCGGCGGCGCTGTCGGTGATCGTCTCGGGGCGGCTGGACCCGGGGATGGGGATGACCACCGGGGCCTTGGCCAGCTGCCAGGCCAGGGCCACCTGCTGGGCCGAGACGCCGTGGGCCTCGGCGACCTCGCCGAAGGCACGGTGGCGGCCGCCCAGGTCGCGGCCGCGGCCGATCCCGCCCAGGGGGCTCCAGGGCAGGAAGGCGATCCGCTCGGCGGCGCAGAAGGCCAGCTCGCCCTCGGAGCGGCGGAAGCGGGGCGAGAACTCGTTCTGCACGCTGGCCACCTGGACCAGCTGGCGGGCCTGCCGGATCTGGTCGACGCTGACGTTGGAGAGGCCGACCAGCCGGACCTTGCCGGCCTCGTTGAGCTCGGCCAGGGCCCCCACCGACTCGGCGAACGGCACCTTGGGGTCGGGGCGGTGGAACTGATAGAGGCCGATGGCCTCGACCCCGAGGGCGCGCAGGCTGGCCTCGCACGCCTGGCGCAGGTGCTCGGGCCGCCCGTCCAGGTGCCACTCGCCGCCCTCGCGGGTGTGGCCGCCCTTGGTGGCCACCAGCACCCGGTCGCGGTCGCCCGGCCAGGCGGCCAGGGCCTTGGCGACCAGGCGCTCGCCGTGGCCCATCTCCGTGCTGTCGAGGCAGTAGGCGTCGGCCGTGTCGATCAGGGTCACGCCGGCGTCGAGGGCGGCGTGGATGGTGCGGACCGAGCGGGCCTCGTCGGGCCGGCCGGCCAGCGACAGCGGCATCTCGCCGAGCCCGATCGCGCTGACCTGGAGCCCGCCCAGGCGGCGGGTCGGCATGGTGGTCACCGGTGGGTCGCTCCTTCGTGTCCGCGGTGCTCGGGCTGCTCGAGCTGGAAGGTGGAGTGCTCGATGTCGAAGTGGCCGGCCAGGCAGGCGCCGAGGCCGTCCAGGACCAGGCCGGCGTCGGCGCCGCGCTCCAGGACCACGTGGACCGAGAGCATCGGCAGGCCGCTGGTGATGGCCCAGGCGTGCAGGTCGTGCACGTCGGTCACGCCCGGGGTCTCGAGCAGGTGCCGGCGGACCTCGTCCAGGTCGACCCCCTTGGGGGCCGCCTCCAGCAGGACGTCGACCGCCTCCCGGAGCAGCCGCCAGGTGCGGGGCAGGATGGCCAGGCCGATCACGGCCGAGGCGATCGGGTCGGCGGCCTGGAAGCCGGTGAGGGCGATCACCACGGCCGCGGTCAGCACCGCCACCGAGCCCAGCAGGTCGCCCCAGACCTCCAGGTAGGCGCCGCGCAGGTTCAGGCTGTGGCGCTGGCCGTCGCGCAGCAGCCACATCGAGGCGGCGTTGGCGGCCAGGCCGACGGCGGCCACGGCCAGCATCAGCCCGCTGGCCACCTCCGGCGGGTCGGTGAGCCGCCGCCAGGCCTCGACCAGCACGAAGCCGGCCACGCCGAACAGCAGCACGGCGTTGACCACGGCGGCCAGGATCTCGAGCCGGTAGTAGCCGAAGGTCCGCTGTTGGGTGGCCGGGCGGGCCGCGAACCGGATCGCCAGGAGGGCCAGGCCGATCCCGGCCCCGTCGGTGAGCACGTGCCCGGCGTCGGCGAGCAGGGCCAGGCTGCCGCTGACGGCGGCCCCGGCGACCTCGACCAGGAGCACGGCGACGGTGATGGCGAACACCACCGCCAGCCGGCCGCGGTGGCCGGCGGCGGCGCTGTGCTGGTGGTCGTGCGCCATGTGGTCACTCTGCCACAGGAAACCGAACGGCCCGGGCGATCGCCCGGGCCGTCAGGGTCGTTGCGCGTCAGCGCCGCGGCGCCAGCCTGGAGGCCTCGTCGAGAGCCTCGTAGAGCTCCCGGGTAGCGGCCGACTCGAAAGCGGCACGTCCCCCCCTGGCCGTCCTCCGCTGCTGCCACCAGACGGTGAGTTCCTTGAGCTGCATTGTCCCCCTCCTGCTGCCCGGACCCGAGCCCCCCAGCCCGTGTCCCCCTCGCCGCCTGTCTTGCGGCGCATCGACAGGGCGTAGTCTCGCCGCCGTAGGTAACGAACCGGCATGCTGCGGATCACCGTTGCGACCCCGATCCATCACGGAACGGTCTCGGGGCCGCCTAGCGCGAGGTGAACGCGCTCTCGCCGGTGATCTCGCGGCCGACGATCAGGCTCTGGATGGCGTCGGTGCCCTCGTAGGTGTAGACGGCCTCCATGTCGGCGTGGTGGCGGGCGACGTGGTTCTCGAGCAGGATGCCGTTGCCGCCGAGGACGTCGCGGGCGTCGGCCACCACCTGGCGGGCCCTGGCGGCGTTGTGCATCTTGGCCAGCGAGGCCATGCCGGCGGTCATCTGGCCGGACTCGGTCAGCTGGGCCAGGCGCAGGCAGAGCAGCTGCATGGTGGTGACCTCGGCCAGCATCTTGGCCAGCCGGTACTGCACCAGCTGGAAGCTGGCCAGCGGGGTGCCGAACTGCTCCCGCTCGCGGACGTAGGTGAGGGCGGCCTCGTAGGCGGCCAGGGCGTGGCCGGCCGCCTCCCAGGCGACCCCGGAGCGGGTGGCGGTCAGGACCCGGGCGGTGTCGCCGAAGCCGCGCGAGTTGGCCAGCCGGTTGCCGGCCGGGACCCGGACCCCGTCCAGGGTGATCTCGGCCTGCCAGACCGCCCGCTTGGCCGTCTTGCCGGACATCACGCTGGCCGCGTAGCCGGGGGTGCCCTTCTCGACCACGAAGCCGCCGACCTTGCCGTCGTCGTCGCGGGCCCAGACGATCACCAGGTCGGCGAAGGAGGCGTTGCCGATCCAGCGCTTGGCCCCGTCCAGCACCCAGTGGTCGCCGTCGCGGCGGGCCGTGGTCTCGAGCGCGACCGCGTCCGAGCCGTGGTCGGGCTCGGTGAGGCCGAAGGCGCCGAGCTGCTCCATCCGGGCCATGGGCGGCAGCCAGCGCCGCTTCTGCTCCTCGGAGCCGAGCAGGGCGATCGAGGTCATGGCGAGGCCGGAGTGGACCCCGAAGAAGGTGCAGATGCTGCCGTCGCCCCGCCCCAGCTCCATGCCGACCAGGCCGGTGGCCACGGTGCTGAGCCCCGGGCAGCCGTAGCCCTGGATGGTCCCGCCGGCCAGGTTGAGGGCGGCCAGCTTGGGCACCAGGTCGAAGGGGAACTCGGCCCGCTCCCAGTAGTCGTTGATGACCGGGGTGACCTCCTTGTCGCAGAAGGCCCGGACCCGGTCGCGAACCTCGCGCTCCCCGTCGGTCAGGAGGTCGTCGATGCGGTAGAAGTCGGTGGACGCCGGGTTGCGCTCGCTCATGGCCGCGGTTCCCTCCGCTGGGTTCGCTCCGCTCCGAGCGTACCCTCGGAACGCCGATCTCCCTGGAGGTGCGTCCTTGACCAACGACATCCGTCGCGTGGCCGTGCTCGGTGCCGGGACCATGGGGGCGGCCATCGCCGCCCACGCCGCCAACGCCGGCCTGGCCGTCGACCTGCTCGACCTGGACCGCGAGGCCGTCGAGGGCGGGTTCGAGCGCATGCTCGCCGCCCGCCCGGCCGCCCTGGCCAGCCCCCGGCTGGCCGAGCGCATCCGCCTCGGGACCTTCGAGGAGGACTTCGAGCGGCTCGCCGAGGCCGACTGGGTCGTCGAGGCCATCCTCGAGCGCCTGGAGCCCAAGCAGGAGCTGCTGGCCCGGGTCGAGAAGACCGCCGGGCCGGCGGCGGTGGTCAGCTCCAACACCTCGGGGCTGCCCCTGGCCAGCGTGGCCGAGGGCCGCTCGGACGACTTCCGGCGCCGGTTCCTGGGCACCCACTTCTTCAACCCGCCCCGCTACCTCAAGCTGGTCGAGCTGATCCCGACCGCCGACACCGACCCCGAGGTGCTGGAGGGGATGCGGGCGTTCGTGGAGCGGGTCCTGGGCAAGGGCGCGGTGGTGGCCAAGGACACCCCCAACTTCATCGCCAACCGCCTTGGCAGCTTCGCCGGCATGCACGACGTCCGCTACGCCCTGGAGCACGGCTACTCGATCGAGGAGGTCGACGCCCTCACCGGGCCGCTGGTGGGCCGGCCCAAGACGGCCACCTTCCGGCTGTTCGACCAGGTCGGGCTGGACGTGATGGTCGGGGTGGCCGGCAACCTGTACGAGCTGGCCCCCACCGACGAGAGCCGCGGCGTCCTGCCCGCCCCCGAGCCGCTCAAGCGGATGCTGGAGGCCCGCCGGCTCGGCAACAAGACCGGCGGCGGCTTCTACCGCCGCGGCAAGCGCGACGGCAGGACCGTGTTCGACGTGCTCGACCTGGAGACCCTGGAGTACCGGCCGGCGGCCGAGCCGGACCTGCCGATCGTGGCCGCGGCCCGCGACCACGACGACCTCGGGGCCCGCCTGCGGTTCCTGCTCGACAAGGGCGAGGAGGACCGCGGGGCCCGCTACCTGCGCGACACCCTGCTGCCGTCGCTGGCCTACGCGGCCCGCCGGGTGCCCGAGATCGCCGACTCCCTGGTCGAGGTCGACCATGCCGTGGAGTGGGGCTTCGGCTACGAGCTGGGGCCGTTCCGGGCCTGGGACGCCATCGGGGTGGCCGACGGGGTGGCCCGCATGGAGGCCCTGGGCATCGAGGTGCCGGGCTGGGTCCAGGAGCTGCTGGCCGCCGGGCACCAGGCCTTCTACCGCGACGGGCAGGTCTACAGCCCGCTGACCCGCGACTATGAGCCGGTCCCGGCCGACCCGCAGGTGGTCGACCTGGAGGCGCTCAAGGCCGGCGGGGCCGAGGTGGCCGGCAACGGCTCGGCCAGCCTGGTCGACCTGGGCGACGGGGTCCTCTGCTTCGAGCTGCACGCCCCGGCCAGCGCGATCGACGCCGCCGTGGTCGAGCTCGGGGCCAGGGCCCTCAAGGAGCTCGAGAGCGGCCGCTGGGCCGGCCTGGTGATCGCCAGCCAGGCCCGCAACTTCTGCGTCGGGGCCAACCTCGGCGAGGTCGGCATGGCCGCCTACCAGGGCCTGTACGACCAGGTGGGCGAGGCCGTGAAGGGCCTCCAGGACGTGCTCATGGGGCTGCGCCACGCGCCCCGGCCGGTGGTCGCCGCCCCCCACGGCCAGACCCTGGGCGGCGGGGCCGAGATCGTGCTCCACGCCGACCGGGTGGTGGCCGCCCTGGAGACCTACATCGGGCTGGTCGAGGTCGGGGTCGGGATCGTCCCGGCCGGGGGCGGCTGCAAGGAGCTGCTGCGCCGGGTCGTGGCCCCGGCCGTGCGGGCCGCCCCCGACACGCCGGCGCTGCCGTTCGTGCAGCGGGTGTTCGAGACCATCGGCCTGGCCAAGGTGGCCACCTCGGCGGTCGAGGCCCAGGAGCTGGGGTTCCTGGAGGAGCACGACGTGATCGTGCTGAACGCCGAGCACCAGCTGGCCGCGGCCAAGCAGGAGGTCCTCGACCTGGCCGACGCCTACCGCCCCCCGGCCCGGGAGGCGTCCATCTACGCGGCCGGGCTGCCCGTCCTGGCCGCCCTCGAGCTGGGCGTGCAGACCCTGCAGTGGGCCGGCCAGGCGGGCGAGCACGACGGCGTGGTCGCCCGCCAGCTGGCCCGGGTCCTGTGCGGCGGCGAGCTGTCGCTCGGCCAGTGGGTCACCGAGCAGCACATCCTCGACCTCGAGATGGAGGCCTTCCTGGCCCTGCTCCGCGAGCCAAAGACGATGGAGCGCATCCAGGGCTTTCTGATGACCGGCAAGGTGGTCCGGAACTGAAGGGAACGACGAGATGAAGGAAGCAGTCATCGTCAGCGGGGCCCGGACCGCGGTCGGCCGGGCGCCCCGGGGGAGCCTGCGGGCCAGCCGGCCCGACGACATGGCCGGGGCGGCCATCGCCGAGGCGCTGCGCCGGGCCGAGGGGCTCGACCCGGCCGAGGTCGAGGACGTCCTGCTGGGCTGCGCCATCACCGAGGGCAGCCAGGGCCTCAACGTGGCCAGGATCGCCGCCCAGCGGGCCGGCCTGCCCGACACCGTGCCCGCCCAGACCGTCAACCGCTTCTGCTCCTCGGGCCTGCAGACGATCGCCAGCGCGGCCGAGCGGATCATGGCCGGGTTCGCCACCACCGTCGTGGCCGGCGGGACCGAGCACATGTCCTCGACCCCGACGCCGACCCCGACCTTCGCCCCCAACCCCGAGGTGGTCCGCGGCCACCCCGAGTACTACATGGCCATGGGCCTGACCGGCGAGCGGGTGGCCGAGCGCTGGAACGTCAGCCGCGAGGACCAGGACGCCTTCGCCCTCCGCTCCCACCAGCGGGCGGCCGAGGCGGTCGACTCGGGCCGCTTCGACCCCGAGATCGTGCCCCTGCCGGTGCGGGTCGACTGGGTGGGCGACGACGGCCGGCCGGCCCACCGGGACGGCACCTTCGAGCGGGACGAGGGGCCGCGCCGCGACACCTCGGCCGAGGCCCTGGCCAAGCTCAAGCCGGTGTTCAAGCAGGGCGGCACCGTCACCGCCGGCAACTCCTCCCAGCGCAGCGACGGCGCGGCCGCGGTCGTGGTCATGGAGCGGGAGCGGGCCGAGCAGCTCGGCCTCACGCCACTGGGCCGGTTCGTAGGCTACGCCGTCGGTGGGGTCGCCCCCGAGGTCATGGGCATCGGCCCCACCGTGGCCGTCCCCAAGGTGCTGGAGCTGACCGGCCTGACCCTGGACGACATCGACCTGATCGAGCTCAACGAGGCGTTCGCCTCCCAGACCCTTGCCGTGATCCGCGAGCTCGGCCTCGACCTCGACAAGGTCAACGTCAACGGCGGCGCCATCGCCCTCGGCCACCCCATGGGCGCCACCGGCACCAAGCTCACCGTCCAGCTCCTGGCCGAGCTGGCCCGCCGCGACGCCCGCTACGGCATGGTCACCATGTGCGTCGGCGGCGGCCAGGGAGCCGCCGGCATCTTCGAGAACCTCCAGGGCTGAGGCCGGTCACGGCGGGATCAGCCGGTCGGGGTGCCGATCCGCAGCCGGTTGCCGTCGGGGTCGCGCAGCTCGATCTCCCGCGCCCCCCAGGGCGCCTCCTCGACGGTCGCGCCGAACTCGTCCGCGATCGTCTCGACGGCATCGAGTCGCAGGTAGACGAGGGTATCGGGTCGGGCATCGCCGCGGTGCTCGGACAGGAACAGCCGCACCCGGCCCCGAGCGACCGAGACGAACGCCGGCATGCCCGGCTCGAATCGGTGCACCCATTCCTGGGCGAACCCGAGCCGCCCGTACCAGTCGACCGCCGCGGCGGCGTCGGCAACCCGCAGGATGGGAATGACCTCCTCGTCCATGGCGCCACTCTCCCACAGCGCCAGGACAGGTCGACCGCAGGGGGTCACCGGGGTGCGGCGGGGGAAGGCGGCGCCTGGAGGGACGGGGCGGACCTGTGGACAGCGCCGCGCACC
>OCZS010000630.1_pt1 | contig 11886 bp, 12 predicted proteins | sample 1539071 | NCBI WGS metagenome assembly OCZS01 (sample SAMEA3113584, study PRJEB22503) | soil metagenome | reverse complement strand
GTGGCCCCCTCACCAACCGGCGATCCGAGCGGGCAACCCCACGCCGGTTGGTCGTGGGTGCGCCCGCCCGTAAGATTGCCGAGGCTCATTTGAGCCCGTCCGGCAGCTTCCCGCCGTCTGCCGCGCGCCCCTGACCACAGGAAGTGACCAGCGTGCCCAGCACCGTCGAGCAGTTGAGCCCTACCCGGGTGAAGATCACCGTCGAGGTTCCGTTCGCTGACTTCAAGCCCAGCATGGACAAGGCTTACGCCGCCATCGCCAAGTCGGTGAACATCCCGGGATTCCGGAAGGGCAAGGTGCCACCGATGGTCATCGACCAGCGGTTCGGCCGCGGCGTGGTCATCCAGGAGGCGTTCAACGACGCGTGGTCCGGCTTCTACGGCCAGGCGGTGCAGGAGAACCACCTCAGCCCGCTGGCCCAGCCGGACCTCGAGGTGACCAAGCTCGAGGACGGTGACCTGATCGAGTTCACCGCAGAGGTCGACGTCCGCCCCGACTTCGAGCTCCCCGACTGCGCCGGTCTCACGGCGACGGTTGAGCCGCTGGAGGTGCCGGACGACCTCGTGGACAAGCAGGTCGAGGCGCTGCAGCAGCGCTTCGGCTCCCGGGAGACGGTCGAGCGTCCCGCGGCCGAGGGTGACGTCGTGACAATCAGCCTGGCGGCCAGCCGCGACGGCGAGGTGCTACCCGACGCCACCGCCGACGACCTGGACTACACGATCGGGTCCGGCACCATGCTGGAGGGGCTGGACGAGGCCGTGACCGGGCTCTCGGCGGGCGAGTCCGCCACCTTCTCCTCGATCCTGCTCGGCGGGGTCCGCTCCGGCGAGGAGGCCGACGTCCAGGTGACGGTGAGCAAGGTCCAGGAGCAGGAGCTACCCCCGGCCGACGACGAGCTCGCCCAGCAGGCATCGGAGTTCGACACCTTCGATGAGCTGCGGGCCGACATCGCCGAGCGGTTGACCCGGGTCGCCCGGCTCGAGCAGGCCAGCCAGAGCCGTGACGCCGTGCTGGAGGCCCTGCTCGCCCAGCTCGACATCGACGTGCCCGACAACCTGCTGGACAGCGAGCTCAAGGCCCGCCGGGAGCAGATCACCACCCAGCTCGCGCAGGCCGGGCTGACCCTCGAGCAGTACCTGGCCGACACCGGCGACGACCAGAGCGAGGACGAGTTCTGGGCTGAGATCGAGGAGCGGGCGATCCAGGCGATCAAGGCGCAGATGGTTCTGGACAAGGTGGCCGAGGATCGCTCGATCGGCGTCGACCAGAACGACCTGACCCAGCACATCCTGCGCAAGGCGCAGTCCGAAGGGGTGGCCCCGCAGCAGGTGGCCGACCACCTGAAGGAGCACCCGCACCACATCGAGGAGTACATGCTCGAGATCCGTCGGGCCAAGGCGCTCGCGCTGGTCGTCGAGTCCGCCACGGTCACCGACAGCAACGGGGCGCGGGTCGAGCTCGCCACGCTGGGCGAGGACGGCACGTACGCCGCCCGGGAGAATGCGACCACTGACGAGTACACCGACGCCAGCTGACGACTCGTTCTGGCGTGCCCCTGTCCGGTTTCGGACAGGGGCACGTTCGGTCTCCGGGGTGTCCCGAAACGGACACCATTCAGGCCGCTCGGCGCCCGCATACGCCGGATCCGTTGACTGTTCACCCAAACTCTGGCCCGGCTCAACTGTTCCTCAAGGCGACCTTGTTCTGCGCTGGGAGCGCTGAACTACGGATTCGTACGATCTTGAGCGAAGTCACGCCGAATTCCGACGGCCGATGAAGGTTCTTGCCACAGGATTCTTTTGTCGGGACACAAGATCAACAGATCGAGGAGAACCGGCAGCAGGCTTCGGCGGCGTACTCGGCCCGGTTCAAATCCTGGGGGAGGACCGGGGCATACGCCAACGAAAGATAAGGCGGAACGCGTCGCGATTCAGTTTTGGGGGAGGATCCGCGCCGTACGCCGAGGGCTCGCAGAGCTCGGGGGAGCAGCTCGGGGGAGCGACTCGCGGGATGTGGGCCAGGGGATGGGCAAGGGTCAGATCCGGAGGTGGGGGACCTCCAGATCTGACCCTCTCCACACGTCCGGGCGAGGCTGCGCCCACAGCGAACATGGCGCTCAGTACGCCTCTCGCGTCAGTTGCCGGGAGTAGGTTCGTGCTCGTGAACGCACCTTTTGGACCTCCGCCGTCGATGGCGGCCGCCGGCCGGAACAGCATCGGTTTGGACGACAACGTCTATCAGGCCCTGCTGCAGAACCGGATCATCTTCCTTGGCTCTGAGGTCAAGGACGAGAACGCCAACGCGATCTGCGCGCAGATGCTGCTGCTCAACGCGGAGGACCCGCACAAGGACATCTACCTCTACATCAACTCCCCGGGCGGCTCCGTCGACTCCGGCATGGCGATCTACGACACCATGAACTGGATCTCCAACGACGTAGCCACCGTCGCCATGGGCCTGGCCGCCTCCATGGGCCAGTTCCTGCTCTGCGCCGGCACCAAGGGCAAGCGGTACGCCCTGCCGCACAGCCGGATCATGATGCACCAGCCCTCTGGTGGCCTCGGCGGCACGGCGAGCGACATCCGCATCCAGGCCGAGCAGTCGCTGCACATCAAGACCGTGATGCAGAAGCTGATCGCCGAGCACACGGGTCAGACCCTGGACCAGATCGAGGCCGACTCCGACCGTGACCGGTGGTTCACTGCCGAGGACGCGCAGAAGTACGGTCTGATCGACCACGTCTACGCCTACGCCGCGCAGATTCCCTCGGCGCAGGCCCCGAACCAGTAGTAAGGACGCGTAACCCGCAATGACCCACACGTTTGACGCGCCCGCTGCGTTGGGCCAGCCGTTCTCCCCGACGATGGACTACTACATCCCGCAGTGGGAGGAGCGCACCTCGTACGGGATGCGCCGCATCGACCCGTACACCAAGCTGTTCGAGGACCGCATCATCTTCCTCGGCACCCCGATCTCCGACGAGATCGCCAACGCCGTGATGGCCCAGCTGCTGTGCCTGCAGCAGATGGACGCCGAGCGGGACATCGAGATCTACATCAACTCACCCGGCGGCTCGTTCACCGCGCTGACCGCGATCTACGACACGATGCGCTACATCAAGCCCGATGTGCGTACGGTCTGCCTCGGCCAGGCGGCCTCGGCAGCGGCGGTCATCCTGGCGGCCGGGACCAAGGGCAAGCGGCTCGCTCTGCCGAACAGCCGGATCCTGATCCACCAACCGGCGACCGAGGGCGGCTACGGCCAGTCCTCCGACATCGAGATCCAGGCGAGGGAGATCCTGCGGATCCGTTCGCTGATGGAGGACATGCTCGCCACCGACACGGGCAAGAGCACCGAGGAGGTCAGCCGCGACATCGAGCGCGACAAGTACCTCACTGCCGAGCAGGCCCTGGAGTACGGCATCATCGACGAGGTCCTGACCTCGCTCAAGGCCATCCCCGTCTGATTGGCGGGACTGGCCTGACCCGCCATCGGAATGTCCTCCACTAAGTCGGAGGTGGGCGTTAGGGTTGGGCCAATCGAGCCAGTCGGGTGGGCAAGAGTTGAGGAGGCGGTGTGGCGCGCATCGGAGAGAGCGGCGACCTGCTGAAGTGCTCGTTCTGCGGAAAGAGCCAGAAGCAGGTCAAGAAGCTCATCGCTGGTCCTGGCGTCTACATCTGTGACGAGTGCATCGACCTGTGCAACGAGATCATCGAGGAGGAGTTCTCCGAGGGGTCTGAGGTCGGGCTGCTCGAGGAGCTGCCGAAGCCGCATCAGATCCGGCAGTTCCTGGACGGTTACGTGATCGGCCAGATGAACGCCAAGAAGGCGCTCGCCGTTGCGGTCTACAACCACTACAAGCGGGTCCAGGCGCAGACCTCCAACCCGGCGCGGCGGGCCGAGGACGACGGCGTCGAGCTGGGCAAGTCGAACATCCTGCTGATCGGGCCCACCGGCTGCGGCAAGACCTATCTCGCTCAAACCCTGGCCAAGATGCTCAACGTGCCCTTCGCCATTGCCGACGCCACCGCGCTGACCGAGGCGGGCTACGTCGGCGAGGACGTCGAGAACATCCTGCTCAAGCTGATCCAGGCCGCGGACTTCGACGTGAAGAAGGCCGAGACCGGCATCATCTACATCGACGAGGTCGACAAGATCGCTCGCAAGAGCGAGAACCCCTCGATCACCCGCGACGTGTCCGGGGAGGGCGTGCAGCAGGCGCTGCTGAAGATCCTGGAGGGTACGTCGGCGTCGGTACCGCCGCAGGGTGGGCGTAAGCACCCACATCAGGACTTCATCCAGATCGACACCACCAACGTGCTGTTCATCGTGGGTGGGGCGTTCGCTGGGCTCGACCACATCATCGCCCAGCGCGTGGGCAAGCGACCGCTCGGCTTCAACAACGACATCGCCACCCGCCGGCCGGAGTCGGAGGACCCGTTCGCCGACGTTCGTCCGGAGGACCTGGTCAAGTTCGGGCTGATCCCGGAGTTCATCGGCCGGCTGCCGATGATCTCCTCGGTGTCGCCGCTGGACCGTGACGCGTTGATCCGGATCCTGATCGAGCCCCGGAACGCGCTGGTCAAGCAGTTCCGCAAGCTGTTCGAGCTGGACGGGGTGGAGCTGGAGTTCACGCCGGACGCGATCGAGGCCATCGCCGACCTGGCGCTGCTCCGGGGCACGGGGGCCCGCGGCCTGCGGGCGATCCTCGAGGAGGTGCTGCTCAACGTGATGTACGACGTACCCAGCCGGGACGACGTCGCTCAGGTGATCATCACCGCCGAGGTGGTGAGGGAGTCTGTGCTCCCCACCCTGGTCCCACGGGAGAAGCTCGCGAAGCGCGAACGCCGCGACAAGTCCGCCTGACCTCCGCTCCCTACGAAACCGGTCACAAACCGCGCTGGTGCACCGCCAGATCCTGCAGTTTGTGACCGTTGTTTCATCAGGTCGCCCGCAGCCAGTGCTGGTAGGCGCGAGCTCGGCCCGGCCGGCCGTAGAGCGAATGCTTGACGAGGTGCTGCCAGGCGGCGAGCCGACGGCTGTCCCAGTCGCGACGGAGGGTGCGGTCCACGTCGGCGATGATCTGCGCCCCGCCGTGCAGGAGGTCCTTCGAGACATACCCGTGCCGCTGCCAGCTGCCCGCCAGCAGTGCTCTGTCCCGCGCCAGGTCGTTGGCATGGACGTCCTCGTCCCGATGTCCGGCACCGTCGTACTCCTGGAGCCTGCGCGTCCCCTTGATCCGCAGGTCGGCCCGTCCGAGGAACTGCCCGAACTCGTTGTAGATCTCCTCCTGCACCAGGACCGGGATATCCGCCGCCCGGTGCAGCACGCGCATGATCGACTCCCACGGCGACTCCGAGCGTGGATCGAGCATCGGGATCACCCTGCGGAGCAGAGGGGCACCCCGCCGGTGCCGGTTGGCCGCAATCTGCAGGTCGGTAAGGGTGAGGTGGCCGACCCGGAGGGCCGAGTCGGCCAGTATGACCAGGTCCAAGATGCCGAGATCGCGGGCGGCGGCCAGGATGGTCTCGGCGGGGGCCGTCAGGCGAACCCCCTTGAACCAATCGCTCGGCACGGGCTTGGTGTGCCGGCAGACCAGTAGCCCGGTTCGTCGCGGACGCGGGATCCCGTCGCGCATCGCGGCGAAGATCGGATGCTGGATCGGTGCGGGCAGCCACCACCCCGACAGTTCGGCCGCCGTCAGGTGTGTGAAAGCCGCAGTGGCCGGCAGCACGAGTTCCCAGGCCCGGAGCTCATCGGCCAACGTGCGGGCGCGGGCCGGTGCGTACAGGCCGTGGCTGATGCGCTCCCACTGGCGTTCGCGGACATGGCCCCGGAAGGGCATCGGCAGTGTCGTCACGATCGGAGGATGCTGACCCAGTCGGCCTCCTGCCGGTCCTGGCCAGATCTGTGGACAGTGCTCGGCGATGACCGCGTCCTGTGGACAAATACCGGTCACACGTGGCAACTCCTCGGCTGACAGAGCTGCAGTTGGTGACCGGTTTCGAAGGAAGATGGAGCGCAGCCGTCCGCTGAGCACGTCAGCACCAGGGCCTACCCTTCCTGGTGCACGGCGACAGACAGGAGAACGCGATGACGACCCAGGTCGGGTCCGACCAGCCCACGCCCGAGCTGGTGACCGTCGAGCCGGTGACCACTGCGGTGGTGCGGGGAACGATCACCGCCGAGGAGGTCACCGACTTCTTCGACCGCTCGTTCTCGGTGCTGGGGGAGGCGATGGCCGCTCAGGGGGTGGTACCCATCGGTCCCGCCTTCGGCCTCTACCGAGGCATCCCGGACGAGACCATGGACCTGGAGGTGGGTTTCCCGACCGGCCGGGCCATCGAGCCCGACGGGTCCGCCGAGGCCGGCGACCTGCCCGGTGGTCGGGTCGCCCGAGTGGTGTACGCCGGATCGTTCGACGGCCTGAGCGAGGCCTGGCAGCGCCTGGGTGGCTGGATCGCCGAGCAGGGCCTGACCCCCGGGGAGACGTACTGGGAGGTCTACGTCACCGAGCCCAGTCCGGAGATGGATCCGGCTGAGCTGCGGACCGAGCTCAACTGGCCCGTCTCCTGACCCTGCTTTCTGCTCAAGGGCCGCTAGAGGTTGACAGTGTCAATCTAGTCCGCTAGATTGGCACTGTCAATCTGGAGGTGAGCGGGGAATGGCGACCGAGGTTCGGCGGCGCAACGCCACCTACTACGCCGGTGATCTGCGGCGTGACCTGCTGGACGCCGCGCTCGATGTGGTGGCGACCGAGGGGCCTTCGGCGGTCAACCTGCGGGCGCTGGCCCGGCAGCTCGGGGTCTCGCACGCGGCACCGGCGAACCACTTCGCCGACAAGACGGCCGTCTTCACCGCCATCGCCCGGGAAGGCTTCGAGCTCCTCGGAGCGGCCATGGCGGACGCCGCGGCCGAGATTGACGACGACCAGCCGGAACGGGCCCGGTTCGGAGCTATCGGCCGGGCCTACCTGGGCTTCGCGGTCGCCCATCCCGCCCACTTCGAGGTGATGTGGCGCAACGACCTGGCCCGGCGCGACGACCCTGCCCTGCACGCCGCGGCCGACGCCACCTTCGACCAGCTCATCAGCGGCGTACGAGCCGCACAGGCCCAGGGATGGGCCGCCGGCGCCGACGAGCGGTCGGTCGCCTACCTGGCCTGGTCCTCGGTGCACGGTCTGGCCGTGCTCTGGCTGAACGGCCAGCTGCAGGGACTCGACAACCGCTCGTTCGGCGAGGTGGCCGATGCCGTCGGCAGCCTGCTCAACCAGTCCTTGGCGGCGTACGCCGCACCCACAACAAAGGAGACCCACGATGACTGATCTCACGATCGCCCCCGGCCAGCTGCGCGTCGGCGACGCCGAACGCGAGCGTGTCGCCGACCTGCTGGCTGAGCACCACGCCGCGGGCCGGCTGACCATATCCGAGCTCGACGAGCGGCTGACCGCGACCCTGTCGGCCCGGACCCGCGACGAGCTGGCCGCCACCTTGGCCGACCTGCCCGCCGCGGCGCGCCCGCCGGCCGAGCCCGAGCGGCGCGTCCCGGCGCCAGCGGTGCTGGGGCGGCGGTTCCACCTGGTCAGCTACGTCGTCGTTCTCGCCGGGCTGTGGCTGATCTGGGCGCTGACCGGCGCGGGCTACCCGTGGCCGATCTGGCCGATGCTCGGCTGGGGGCTGGGCCTGCTGGGCCGTCGCGGCCAGCTCAGCTCGTGCGGGCTCAGGACGTCGGCGCGAGGGTGACGTCCACCGTCACCGGACCGTCGGCATCCGTCCAGGTGGCCTCGCCGGTGATCCGGCCTACGGCCCGGAGGTCGGACTCCACCGCCTGCAGCTGGGCGAGCGCCGCCGGGGGGCCGGAGAAGCGGGCGGCGGCCACCTCGGTGCGCATCGACACCTTGGCCTGCGACTTGGCGCCGCGGATCGCCACAAGGACCGCAGACACCTCGGTCAGCAGGGCCGGGTCACCGTCGCCGGCCACCTCGCTGGCGGTCGGCCAGGCGGCTCGGTGGATCGACCCCTCCTTCCACCAGGACCAGATCTCCTCGGTGACGAAGGGCATGATCGGCGCGAGCAGCCGCAGCACGACGTCGAGCGTCAGGCCCAGGGTGGCCCGGGCCGAGAGGCTGCCCGGACCGGTCTGGGCGTACGCGCGCTCCTTGACCAGCTCCAGGTAGTCGTCGCAGAACTGCCAGAAGAACTGCTCGGTCACCTCCAGCGCGCCGGTGTAGTCGTACGCCGCGAAGGCGGCCGTCGCCTGCTCGACCACCCGGTGCAGCTGGGCCAGCAGGGACCGGTCGACCGGCTCCAGGATCGCCGTCCAGTCGGCCACGGCGCCGGTGCCCAGGACGAACTTGCTGGCGTTGAGCACCTTGAGGGCCAGCCGGCGGCCCACCTTCATCTCCGCCTCGTCGAACGGCGAGTCCAGACCCGGCCGGGCCTTGGCCGCCCGCCAGCGCACGGCGTCCGATCCATAGCGCTCGAGCACCTCGGTCGGCACCACGACGTTGTTCTTGGACTTGCTCATCTTCTTGCGGTCCGGGTCCATCACGTACCCGCTGATCATGGAGCGTGCCCAGGGCAGCGAGTCGTTCTCGTAGTGCGCTCGGACCACCCGGGAGAACAGCCAGGTCCGGATGATCTCGTGCGCGTGGGTGTTCAGGTCCATCGGGAAGGTGAGCTCGAACAGGTCGGCGTCGCGCTCCCAGCCGCAGACGATCTGCGGGCTGAGCGAGGAGGTCGCCCAGGTGTCCATCACGTCGGGATCGGCCATGAAGCCGCCCGGCTGGTCCCGCTGGGTCTCGGTGTAGCCCGGGGGCACCTCGCTGCTGGGGTCGACCGGCAGGCTGGCCTCGCTGGCCAGGATCGGGTTGCTGTAGTCCGGCTGACCCTCCGCGTCGAGCGGGTACCAGACCGGGAACGGCACCCCGAAGAAGCGCTGGCGCGAGATCAGCCAGTCTCCGTTCAGCCCACCGACCCAGTTGTCGTAGCGGTACCTCATGTGCGGCGGCACCCAGCCCAGCTCCTCCCCGCGCTGCAGGAAGGTCTGCTTGAGGTCGGCGTCCCGGCCACCGTTGCGGATGTACCACTGTCGGGTGGAGACGATCTCCAGCGGCTTGTCGCCCTTCTCGTAGAAGTTGGCCTTCCGCTGGGTCGGCACCGGCTCGCCGTCCAGGTCACCCGACGCGCGGAGCGCCTCGACGACGGCCTGCCGGGCCGAGAAGGTGGTCAGCCCGGCGATGGCCGACCAGGCCCCCGCGTCGGCGATCCACTCCGGCTGGTCGGGCAGCACTCGGCCGTCGCGCCCGACGATCACCCGGGCCGGCAGCTGGAGCTCCCGCCACCAGCTCACGTCGGTCAGGTCGCCGAAGGTGCAGCACATGGCGATGCCGGCGCCCTTGTCCGGCTCGGCCGCCTCGTGGGCCAGCACCGGAAGCTCGACGCCGTAGAGCGGGGACCGCACGGTGCTGCCGAAGAGGGGCTGGTAGCGCTCGTCGTCCGGGTGGGCGATGAGGGCCACGCAGGCCGCAATCAGCTCCGGCCGGGTCGTCTCGATGTAGACCGGACCCTCGCCGTCCGTGCGAGCGAAGGCGACCCGGTGGTACGCGCCCGGGTAGTCCCGCGCCTCCAGCTCGGCCTGGGCGACTGCGGTCTGGAAGGTCACGTCCCACAACGTGGGCGCCTCGGCCAGGTAAGCCTCGTCGCGGACGACATTGCGCAGGAAGCCGCGCTGGGCCACCGCGGTCGAGTCGTCGGAGATCGTGGTGTAGAGCGTGGACCAGTCCACGCTGAGGCCGACCCGCCGCCACAGGTCCTCGAACGCCTTCTCGTCGACATGGGTCAGCTCGTGGCACAGGGCCACGAAGTTGCGCCGGCTGATCCGTAGCGGATTCTTCGGGTCCGGCTTCTCCGGCGGAGTGAAGTCGGGGTCGAACGGCACGGTCGGGTCGCAGCGCACGCCGTAGTAGTTCTGCACCCGGCGCTCCGTCGGCAGACCGTTGTCATCCCACCCGATTGGGTAGAACACGTGCTTGCCGGTCATCCGCTGGTAGCGGGCGACGAGGTCGGTGTGGGTGTAGGAGAAGACGTGGCCCACGTGCAGCGAGCCCGAGACCGTCGGCGGCGGGGTGTCGATGCTGAAAACCTCGGCCCGGCTGCCCGGCCGCACGAACGCGTACGTGCCCTCCTCGCGCCACCGGGCGATCCACTTGTCCTCGAGGCCCTCGAGCGCCGGCTTCTCCGGTACGCGCCGCGTACCCGATCGGGTAGGCGCGTCGGGCAGGAGATCAGCGGAGGTCGTCACGGCTGGCCAGTCTAGATAACCGGATGAAGGTCGGCCCACCGGTTTCGCTTACATACCCCTGGGGGGTATCATTCCGGCCATGACGACCCACATCCACCACGCTGCCCCTGCCGGGCGAGAGCTGACTCGACTGGCCGTCTCCGCCACGCTGCACTGCCTGACCGGCTGTGCGATCGGCGAGGTGCTCGGGATGGTGCTGGCCACCTGGTGGGGCTGGTCCGACCTGCCGAGCATCGCGCTGGCCATCGCCCTGGCCTTTCTGTTCGGGTACGCGCTGACCATCCGGCCGGTGCTGCGCTCCGGGCTGCCGCTGCGGGCGGCGATCAGGGTCGCGCTGGCCGCTGACACCCTGTCCATCCTGACCATGGAGATCGTGGACAACGCGATTCTCCTGGCCATCCCCGGCGCCATGGAATCCGGCCTGACGAGTCCGCTGTTCTGGGGCAGCCTGGCGTTCGCCCTGGCTGTCGCCTTCGTCGTGACGGTGCCGGTCAACCGGGCGCTGATCTCCCGGGGCAAGGGACACGCCGTGGTGCACGCCCACCATCACTGAGCTGGGCGCCTCGGCTGAGCCTGGCCGACCAGCGGATTGCGGGTGCGCAGCTCGGGGAAATAGGAGAAGTCCCGGTCGACGGTCCACAGCTCCTCGACACCTTGTCCGATGCAGATCGCGGCGACTCGGGCGTCGTGCACCTTGGGACCGGTGACCCGGCCGGCCATCACAAGCCGGTCGATGATCTCGAGGTGCGCGGTCGATTCTCCGAGGAGGCGAGCGCCGACCTCAATGAAGCTGTGCACCGCGTCGATGGCCACTGCCATAGGCGTCGGATCGGGGTAGACCTTCCGATTGGTGACCACGGCTAAGAACTCGTGCACGCAGGGCCATGGAAGTCCCCAGCCGCGTCCCGTGGACCAGATCGACTCCAGCGCCGACCGGGCTTCGTCGTACTGGCCCTCCTCCTCACGATGGGAATAGACGAGAATGTTGGTGTCGACGGCGATCACTCGTCTGTCTCCTCCCATCCGCCCCGGTCGTTGGCGATCTCCAGCGCGCGCTGTGGCGTCATCCCCTTGGCCATACCGGTGCCGCGAAAGGTCGTGAGCTGGAACGGTCGCCGTGGCTGAGCCCGTGTGTAGTCGTCCAGCAACCGGCGCAACGCTTCCTCCAACAGGCTGCGCATGGGCTCGTTACGCTCCCTGGCCACCTGCTTGACCTGCAGCAGCAGCTCGTCGCTGATCTCGACCGTCGTCTTCATATGGCTCACCATATCAGGCAACCCATACACCCATATCAGACTGACAGTAGGGGGCTGACCACCCGCTCTAGACTGGGCCGGTCATGCTTGCCGAGCCCACCCACGCCGAGATCGTCGCGTCCCTGACCGCACGCTGGCCCGAGCATCGCGTGGCGCCGAGCCTCGGCCGGATCCGGGCGCTGACCGAGCTGCTCGGCGACCCGCAGAACGCCTATCCCGTGATCCACCTGACCGGGACCAACGGCAAGGGCAGCACGGCGGCCATGATCGAGTCGCTGCTGCGCGCCGACGGGCTGCGCACCGGCCGGTTCACCTCGCCGCACGTGAC
>OCZS010000629.1_pt1 | contig 11889 bp, 10 predicted proteins | sample 1539071 | NCBI WGS metagenome assembly OCZS01 (sample SAMEA3113584, study PRJEB22503) | soil metagenome | reverse complement strand
GGAGCCTCAACTGAGCCCGCCAGACCGATTCAGATCACGGTTGGTGGCGCAGAAATGTTGGTTCTGCCGGCGGGTGTGTCCTCCACGACCGACCCGTTCGCGCTGTTCGCGCCTGCCGAATTCGATGCCTTGCTACGGCAGCTGAGTCACTTGGCCGATCTCATCGTGATCGAGGCACCGCCCGTCAACGAGGCGGCCGAGAGTCAGATCATCTGTGCGGCCGCCGACCGAACCGTGCTTGTCGTGGAAGAGGGCATAACCCCAGGAAGGGATGCGTCTCGGGCCTGCCAGTCGCTAATCCAGGTGGGCGCATCGCTACTCGGCGGCGTTCTTGGTCGTCCGCTTCGGACGAAGCGACACGCCGAACCTTTCTCGACGCTGTCAGTTCCGGACACACTGCGTAGCCCCAGCGCGCCGCAGTCGTCGTATTTAACCTCGCCCAATGCTGAGGTCGTGGTAGGTGCCGGCGCGAACGAAGGGGACCCCTCGTCGGCCCCACTAAAGTCACCGGCGGCTTCGAGGAATGGGGATTCTGCTTCACCGGGCGCCCCGGCTGAGTCGAGGGTCGCGGTGCTTTCCGTGTTGGAAAGTGCACCGACTGAGACGGTAAATGCTCCACGGGTGGGCTCCGACGCAGGCCCATCTTCGAGCGCAGAAGATAATACCGCCGGTCAGGACGACGAAGGGCCGGACACCGAGCCGATGGCGGCTTTGAAAGATAGCGCGGAACAAGCTTCCGTTGCCGAAGAGGATTTCAATGATCCGGCTGAACCAGCAATGGGAGATTCAGCACTTCAAGCCCATCCCGATTCCTTAGCGGCAGAATACCTACTTTATTCCGACACGCAGCCGACGATGTCTGCAGTGCACATGGAGCCGCCCGATCCTCGAAATGCGACGCTTTTCGCGCCGCCCAAGGTGCCTGCCGCCGAACCCGCCATGCCTCCCCCCGTCTCACCCGACCTCGACACGTCCAGGCTGACGTTGGCAACGCCGCCGGGACCGGCATTGCTCCCATCGGTTTCCGGGCTAGACCGCTGGGCCGAGTCGATGATCTTGGCCACTGTGTGCCCCGACGCGCATAGCAACCCACCGACCGCCGCCAACTGCCGCGTGTGCGGTGCGTTGATACCGCCGCAGGACCCACGCCTGGTGAGTCGGCCAGTGCTCTGCGTGCTGCGCGCCGATGACGGCACAAGGGCGGAAGTCGATCGGGCCGTCGTCGTCGGACGTGCACCAGATCCGAGCCGTTCTCATTTCAAGGCGCCTCGACTAATGAGCCTGCACGACCCCGGCGGTGACGTCAGCCGGACTCATGTGGAAGTAGCGCCGAAAGGATGGCAGGTGGTAGCAACTGACCTTAAGTCCACCAACGGAACTGTGCTCGTCCGTCCAGGTGGTAAGGACCGCCATGAGTTGACGCCCGGCGAGCATATATCTGTCGAGCCAGGCAGCGTGCTCGAGCTCGGCAATGGTGTTTCGATCACTGTCGAACTCCCGTCCGGGGACCGGATTGTCCGCCACAATGCGTCCGCCACGCACATCCAAGGCGATTGACATGCATTCTCCGCACGTGGCCCCGACAGGCAACGGCACAGGTCATGGGTACTTTCTTCTCCGTCTCCACCACGCCCGGCTCGGGCGGATGTGTGCGGTTCCTTACGAGCGCTCGCGTTGTTCGAGGTAACTAAACGATTTAGAACGCCGCTCCGACCCTCCCTGGCGCGAAGGGTCAGATGAACGAACGGTTACCTCGTAGGGACCTGATGAAAATGCTCGCTCTCGGTTCCATCTTGGGGGTAGCTGCAGCGAGCAGTGCCGGATGCGGATCCCCTGTGCCGCAGCCGACCGCATCTTCGGGTCGCGTGTTCTACGTCTCGCCGACCGGCGACGACGCCGCATCCGGGCTCACGCCTTACAGCGCGTGGAAGACGATTACGCACGTCAATGCCCAACTCGCGAGCGGCGTCATTCGCGTTGGCGACAGCATTCTCTTCGAGTGCGGTCAAACCTTCCATGGGAAGATCCGACCTCCCGCAGGTGCCGCCAAACATGGCTCGAAGTACCTGACGATCGGCTCTTATCGATCCGGCGATAACCAACGAAGGCCTGCCATTAGCAGCTACAAGCTGCTTAACATCGCGGCCGGCTGGACTCGGGCCGAACACACCGTGTGGACAATCGACCTCTCGTCGACCATGGCAGACATAACCCACTCGGGTTACGACGGAGCGCAGGGCGGCGGAAACAACATCGGATTTCTCAAGATCGATGGGGTGATCCACGGCAGGCGGATGTGGCGACTGGAGGACCTGGCCGAGCAGTGGGATTTCCACTGCGCCGGCAATATGCTTTCTGTGAAATCCGCGGGAAATCCGGCCACGCTCGCCAGCGACATCCGGGCGGCGTGCGATGGGGACTGCATCAGCATGGAGCACTCGTTACGCGTCACGGGCCTTCGCCTCGAAGGAGGCGGGGGGCACGGTATTCAGGGATCCGCCTTTAATGTCCGCGTTGACGACAATGAGTTCGCCGAACTTGGCGGCTCAGCGCTCGGCGCCACCACACGGTACGGGAACGGCTTCGAGGCATGGATCGACTCCGCCGACATTGTGGTGGAGCGCAACATCTTCCATGACATCTATGACGTAGCGCTGACTGCGCAGGGAGGGCCTGCTTCGAGCACTGGCCAATGGTCAAACATCACGTTTCGCAACAACCTCGTCTACCTCTGCAACCAGTCAGTGGAGTTCTGGTCGGACGGGGAACCCGGCCGGGACCGAGGTTTCCTCAACTGCGTCGTGGAGTGCAACACATGCCTCTACGCAGGCTATGGCTGGTCATCAAAGGTTCGACCAGACCAGGACACCAAAGTTCATTTGCTCACATACGGCTGGGTCTTGCCGGCGGACATCACGATCCGACGCAATATCTTCTACGATGCTCACACCGCTTACAGAATCTCAACCAGCCCGACTCCCGGCCTTGATTGCATTGAGAACGTAATTTATCAGCGCCGAGGTCGCCCATTACAGTCACGCGGTGGCGTTGTGACGAATTCGAGGGAGTCCCAATCCACATACTATGCCGTACCAGACGGAAGCAAGGTTAACGTCCGCCGCGCGTTGGACGATGTCGCCGGCACGAATAAAGTCTGCAACCCTCCCGCTTTGAATTAGAACCATCTGTCCAGGCTAGGTCGTCACTGATACATCCAATTCTCTGCAGCAATCCGGCCATCGACCGGCGGAAGCGAATCGCGAACCATCGCTGGAGACAATCGGGTGTCCGCCGCGCGTCGCAACGCGTCAACGAGATCGGGAACGGTGAAGTTCTCGGGAAGTACATCGTGTCCGTGACGAGACAGCCAGCCACGCAAACCGGTGTCGGGGGTGGCGATGACGTGGCACCCGTGCGACAGGCCCTCGACGATCGACAGCCCGATCTGCTCTCGCCACCGGCCTTCCCGCCGGGATGGGAGAACCACTACCGCCGTCCGCGCCATCACCTCGTGCACCTTCCTGCGATCAATTTGTCCAAGAGGAGTGATGCTCGTGTCGGCCGCGGCAGCCCGCGCAAGGTCCTCGGCAAGCGGTCCGGACCCAGCGATCGCCAGCTCCCAGCCCGCAGCGCCCAGATTCGCCTGTTCCCAAGCTGCGAGCAGATCTGGCAACCCCTTCCTCAATTCGAGAACTCCGACAAATGTCATCTGTTGCATCTTGCGCTCGTCGCGGTGCGCCATACATGGCGCAGCCAAGTCCTCGAAGAGAGCGGTCGTGCACCGGGACGGTAGCACCCGCGTTGCGGCGTAGCACTCCCTGGCAGACGAGCTGGCGAAGGCGATCCGATCGAAAATAATCGTGCTGAGCCCGCGGATCAGACCGAACACGAAACGGTGCAGGAAACCAGGAATTCCATTCATGAGCAGCGTCGGTTCGTTGTTCTCCATCGCGTAAGTCACGATCCGAGTCCGGCGTCGAAGAAAGAGGTCCGCCAAGCGAACCGTGAGCCCAACCGAGACTGTCAAAGGCAATGCACGCAGCCACAACGGTTCGGGTAGATGAACCACCTGCCAACGCCCGCGGAGAGCCCAAGCCCAAGCCAACGCAAGAGGTACTTGGCGCGCACTTGGCCAGATTGAGCTTTCATCCAAGTCCTTATAGCGCGAAACGAAGATGATATGCAGGTTGCCGACCGGCCTCGATCGCTCGAAGTGAGCACTACGGACCTCAGGAATCACCCAAAGTATCTGCACGACACCTCCGAGCCGTGTGGCGGACGGAGTCGATCGATCCGCCCATACGCCCCAAAGCAAAGTCAACACCGAACGACTTATCCCCCCTGAGGCCAGAAGACCAGCGCCTCACAAAGCTGTCCCCGAAGATGCCTTGGCGATCCTTTCACCTGCCACTCGTGATCACAGCACCCGCCGTTAAGTTCCGCAGTAATGTCCTGCTTCGGAGGCGCATCTCGAGCTCTGATATCAGTCCAATCTCTCGGTTGTGACGGGCTCCGTGCGACGAAAGGGTAGATCGAGGACGACTGCACGGTCTGGGCGCCCGCGAGCGCTGCCGAACAGCTCAAATGAGGCGACCGAAGCATCGTCTATCAGATTGAGAGTTGAGGTGCCGATCCAGATCCCGACGACATGCTTGCCGACGTTGAGCAATGGGGGGACGTCGAGGGTGACCTGGTGGCAGCCCACCGGGAACCGCTCAGGCTGGGTGTCGCTCACCACCTCATCTAGCACGCGAACGCCGCGTGCATTAGTGACATAGACGGCGACGTCGAGCCCGACCTGCTCTTCGAGGACCTGGAAGTCGACCACGATCTGAAGCGGGTCTTCGCGAAGAAGTGCAGCACCCGGTGGGGCTGTTGATGAGACAACCCGAGCCCCAATCAAGCGGACTGGTGCGCCGCCGCTTGCTGGGTCATCACCTGTCACTTCCTCAGGCGTATAGCCCGCGGTCAGGTAGTCGCGCATCACCCGATGGGTTGGGCCGTCGTCTCGCACCCGGCCGGCTTCCAGCCACAACGCGCGGCCACAGAGCCGAGCGAGTGTATTGAGGTCGTGGCTGACGAACACGACGGTACGGCCCTCCTGTTCCGCCAAGGCCATACGGGTGAGGCACTTGCGCTGGAACTCCGCATCCCCCACAGCGAGCACCTCGTCGACGATCAGGATGTCGGGCTCCAAATGCGCGGCGACGGCAAAGGCCAGACGAAGATACATGCCACTTGAGTAGCGCTTGACGGGGGTGTCTAGAAACCGTTCGGTTCCGGCGAAGTCGACGATCTCATCGAAGCGGGCTAGGGTGTCCGCCCGAGACATGCCGAGCACGGATGCGTTGAGGAAGATATTCTCTCGCCCGGTGAGCTCCGGATGGAATCCGGTCCCCACCTCAAGCAACGCGGCGGCCCGGCCCCTCGTGCGAGCCACGCCTTCTGTTGGCGTCGTGATTCGCATGAGCACCTTAAGCAAAGTACTCTTGCCGGCCCCGTTGCGCCCCACGACGCCCAGCGCTTCGCCGTCGGCTAGACTGAAGCTCACGTCCCGGAGGGACCACACCAATCGTTTGGGACCGCGGCGGCGGTGCCGAGGGAATCCCGCGAGCGTCTCGCGCAAGTTTCCCCGCTCGCCGAGCCGGTACATCTTGCCCAGATGCTCAACCTGCACGCGATCCATGTCAGATGTAGTCCGCGAACGAGCGCTGGGCGTGTTGGAAGTAGATGAAGCCCAAGACGGCGAGTGTCAGCATACTCCCGACTGAGACAGCCAGCAGCCAGCCGGGCCACGGCGTTCCCACCAAGATAAACCGGCCGAATTCGAGAGTACCCACTGCAGGGTTCAACGCGTACAGGAGACGACTGCCACCCTCGAGACTCGTGCTTGAGTAAGCCACCGGGCTGAGCAACAAGAGGGCCTGCAGGGCCGGCGGTACCACATACCGCACGTCCCGATAGCGGACATTGAGCGCGGCAAGCAGCATGATCGGTCCCAAAGCTGTGAGTAACAGTAGCAACAGCCATATCGGTAACAGGAGCAGTGCCGGCGACGGGGCGACCCCGAAGATCAGGCCCAGGACGGCTAGCAGCACCAAGCCCACTCCGAGATCGACCAGGCCGGGGAGGAGGGAGGCCAGCGGAGCCACGATCCGGGGAAAGTACACCTTGCTGATGAGTGCGGGATTGGACACCAGCACCTCGCTACCGCGGCCAACACACTGCGAGATATAGGTCCATCCCAGTAGTCCGGCTAGAGCGAAAATCGGGTACGGTATGCCCTGGCTGCTCACCCCTGCGATGTGCTCGAACGCCAATGTGAACGCGGCCACGATGATCAGCGGTTGTATGACGACCCAGGCAACTCCGATCGCAGCCTGCTTATAGCGAACTTGGAAGTCCCGTAGTGCGAAAAAACCAACCAGCTCGCGGGAGGCCCATAACTCACGCCAGTGCGGAAGAGAACCACCGTGGGCCCGATTCTCCGTCCACCGCGTCCCAGCTCGCGACACCGTCCCGCTTCACCCGCGAGCGGCGGGAGTGCGCCGGAGCTGACCCAGAACGACCAGCACGCTCCCCCCCCCCATCGCTGCGAGCATCCATGTCTGCGCGTCGTCAACGTCGCCGCTGAACCAGTCTAGGTACGTGTGCTTGAATCGCTTGCTTACCCCCGTGTAATCACCTAGCCGCAATGACACATAAGCGCCGATGCTGGCCACAAGCACCGGCAGCCAACCCGAAGGTCGCGCGGCGCGAGGGAGCAGAGCTCGCACCCAGAGAGTGGATAACACAGCTACGGTGGCGACGGCGCCAGTGGTGACCCGTCGCGGATATCGGAGCGGCATGTCTTTCAGTTTCGGCTGGCGTTCGGACACCGTCGTATCGTAGACCATGGCTAGCGGCACGGATCCCTGTTTGGACCATTGCGCCGCACAGCCCGACACATGCTCTAAGCGCGATGGCCCAGTCGATTGAAGACGGCTCGCGTGCGCGCGGGCAGACTCTCTTGCAGGATCAGGCGCATTGGCTGGCCAGCTACCGAAACCTCGCGGACTCCGGGGACCACCTCCCGACCACCGACGATGAGTTCGATCCACCAAAGATCAGACGCGGTGACGCGGACCGATCTGGAACCGTCGGTCTGCCTCGCCAGCCGGGCACCGTGCGTCTCCAGCGCAACCTTTAGCTGTTCAAGCGACGCCCATCCGTCCGTGCCAACAGGGTCTGCGTCTATCCGGCGCCCGGGATGCTCAACAGTCGCCCGTCGGTCCCGGAATTGCTCCGGGCGCTCTCCCAGGAGTAGTGCGAGGTTTCGCTCGGTCTCAGCTACTGAGTCACTCGCGTGCACCTTATAGCCTCCATCTGTCCACATCCGATAGCGGCGCCGGGCATCGAAAACGGAGCTATTCAGAAAACGAAGTCCGCGGTTCGTCCGGCGGAGGCGGTAGCGAGGTTGCGCGTCCTCGACGACGGCTACGAGGAACGGTCCGCTGCCGCAGTGCAACTCCTTGGCCGAGTTGGGCGGCAAGTCGTCGCCATACATCCGAGAGAGGCTGCGTGCGAACGTCTCCCCGAGCGTCCAGGTCACCTCCATCAAATCGAGAACCCGGAACCGAGCGGCGATATCGGTAAGTATTCGGTCTTCCTCTGACCGGGCCGCCGACCACAACAAGAACAGGTGGATCGGCGGCCGGCCCCGCGACCAGGCGATGAGTTCGCTCAGCACGGCAGCCGAACACACGCGGCGACGACCAAGGGAAGATCAGGGTCACGAACCGCAAGGGCCTCCTCAGCGAGGTCATCGGCAGCGAGGCCGAACAGGAAGGCCCGTGCCGAGAGGCTGTTGCCCAGCCCGGCAACCTGCACCTCGGCCCGCTGGGCACCCACGGCAGCCCACAATTGCTGCTCTAAACCGATGGGCGTCCATCGCCAATGGTCTTCGGGCCCGCACAGCCGGCTGAGAGCCGGAACTGTTATGAGCAGGGAGCCTCCCGCCCGCAAGCTGCTGAGCACGTTGCGGAGCGCAGCATCGACATCGCTCACGAACTGCAGTGTCTGAGTGATGATGGCGGCGTCGTAGCGGGCGGGCCGAAGGGTTGTCGGGACACACAAATCACCAACAATCGTCGCCATCTCATTGGCGGCGTCGATATCAACCACGTCCACGCTCGATGCCCCAAACCTGGTGGCGTACGCGTCCTCCTTCACCTCGAGCACCCGCCCACGCACGAGGTCGGCACGCTCGTGAAGGAAGTGCTCGATATACCACCGATCCACTGGCAACCCACGCTCGAAACCCCAATCCGTCAGGGACTCCGTCCGCGCCAGGTCGCCAAACAGGAGGGTCAAGCGAGCACGCTTCGCACCAGGCAAGCGACGCAGAACATGACGCGGCAGATTCGACGCTTGATGTCGCGATCGTCGCAAAGCTCTTGATGCGGGTCCGTCACGGTTAAGCAGAATGCCTTGCCTCCTCGAGTCGAGCTGCAAATTCATCGACCGGCCAATCCCTCACGTTGAGTCGTGGCAGCCGGAAGGGATCCGTTCGGCGGTCCACCACCCCGACGTCCGTGCTGCAGGCCAGCTCGCAGCCAGCTTCGAATGCCAATCGAGGAGCTACGGCTCCTACCGCGGACTGATTGCCAAACGGGTAGGCGAAGCTCGTCACAGGCCGACCGGTGATTGCCACAAGGTCGGCAATAGACCCGAAAACTTCGTTGCGCTGAAGGCCGTGTACCTGGTCCCGTAATTGCAGGTGAGTACGGGTGTGGGCACCGACTTCCACGGTCTCGGCCCGGCTCATGGCGCGCAACTGGTCCTCAGTCATGGTGCGCGCAGCTTCGGGAGGCTCCGGCGCGCCCATGCGCTGAAGCAATTCATCGACAGTCATCTGCAACTCCTCTGGTGGCAGAGGCCGCAGCCGACGGTGCAGAAAGCGCAGAGCGGTCCGACGCGCGTCCAGAGTGTTGAGGGCGAGCCAGATTTCGTGACCGCGGATCTCGACATCGAGCCCGCGATGCGGTGAGCTTGCGTCAAGTAGCCCCATAGCCAGGCGGTCCCACCAGAAGTGCTGGCCGCACAATCGGCCACTCGTGATGAAGTACGTCACCGGAAGTTGAAGACTGGCCAACAACGGGGCGGCCGTTACGGCGTTGTCGGCGTATCCGTCGTCAAAGGTGATCGCGATCTTCAGGGTCTTCGAAGGCTGTCGAATCTCGTTCAGCGGTACGACGCACCCGAGCCGGCTTAGATGTTCGGCGTGAGCTGCGAATCGGTCGGGGCGCACCGCTAGCCCGTAAGCATCCTCGGGCGCGTCTGCGACTCGGTGGTACATGAGGATGAGCCCGGTCATGATGCCATCCGAGCAACGATAAGACGCCGGCTGCCACGCTCGAGGGTGCTTTCGATGGTGCACGGTTGCTCCGTCAGGGCGTGGTCGTTGGCGGTGCGGCTTCGTTGGTCCCGCTCCAGAATGAGTAACCGCGCGCCGGGCAAACAGGCTGGGGCGATGGCCTGCAGTCGCCGCTGAAGATTGACGGTGAAGTCGGTGACGACCACGGTGTCCCACCGTCCGAGAGGTAGTGCGCCCGGGTCGCTAACCGTCGAACAGACGTTGATCTCGGCCGCGTGTGGATTCGTCCCGGCCACATCGACAGATGAAGCTCGCATTGCCTGCCGCGCCGCCGTGCTGGGCCCGACAACGAGCGCCCTCCCTACCGGGAACGTCACGCCCCGACGCAGAAGCCGGCGGTCACCGGCGACTCCTCCCACCGGAATGACATGATCGCCGATCCAGCGCGCGGCCACCCAGCGGAGCAGCCGTCGCGGGCGGGACGTCATTGACCCACCCGCCACGCGACAACGCGTGGTGGCAGGATAGCGGCTGCGCCGAACTTGAGCCGAGCTTTGGGCGTAGCGCGTGTTCCGGCGGCAGCTCGAAGCGCCATTCGGCGAGCCCGTGGATCGGCCGCCCGGTGCGCAGCGCGGGCAGCGGCCTCCCGCCAGCGTTGCTCGGTGCGGTCGAGCTGGTCGCGCTGCGCCCGATCGAGGGGAAAGGATCGAACGCGGGCCAGCAAATCTAGAATGCCGACAGCCAGCGCCAACCGCTGCCCGGTCAAGCTCTCCGGCCGGCGGCGGTACTCGTAGAGCGGCTGCTCGATCAAGCCGGCGCGATGCCCGTTCAGCAGCAGGCGCAGCCAAAGGTCCCAGTCTTCGGCATGTCGCGCTCCGTGCCGGTATCCGCCGACTGCGCGAAAGGCGTCGGCGCGCACAGCGCCGGCGCCGAAGATGAAGTTCTCACGCAGAATCGCGACTTCCTGGTGACCTACGTCGAAGGCGCGCACATCGTAGTAGCTACCTGGAGTTCGGAGCCCGGCGCGGCTCTCCACGGCGTCGGTCGTAAGTACAGCCAGATCCGGCCGAGCGGCGGCGGCGGCGGTGAGCGCCGCGACGCGCCCGGGTAACCAGACGTCGTCCGCGTCAAGCAGCGCCAGCAATTCGCCGGTAGCGACGGCGGCGGCACGGTTGCGCGCGGCAGCGAGGCCACCGTTCGGTCCACGCACCACATGAACCCGATCAGCGAACGGTCGCAATGCGCTGTCGAGATCATCGAGTGATCCGTCGTCGCTGACGATGACCTCGTAAGGTGGTGGATCCTGGCTCAAGGCCGATTCGAGAGCATCACCGATCGTGGTAGCCGTGTTGTATGCGGGCACCAGCACCGACACCCGCGGCGGCGCAGCTGGGTGTGTGCCTGGAGCTGGCGCCGGCGCTCGCAGTCGAAGAGATTCAACCATGCTCTGGACGCCGGGTGGCTGGGATGTTGAGACCGCGAAGCAAACCTCTAGCTGTTCCAGCCAGCACGCGGGCCTCGTTGGTCCATCCGCGGTTGTGGCGGCGCTGGTAGACCAGTTGGGCCCGAAGTCTTATCCAGCCCGCCAATACGTGTATGGCACGAAGGTCGCCTCGCCTGAGCCAGACTCCCAGCATGGCGCCGACTCCGTAACCGTAGCTGTTCCGACGTTGCGCGTACTCCGCTGTGGTCGCCCGTTCATGATGGACGAGCAAATCTGGCTCGTAGCGCGCGATGACTCCGGCGCGAAGCAGCCGATAGAACAGATCGAGGTCATTCCCGCCGCGGCCCGGCGCACCCGTCCCGAGGCGCACATCATTACCCCCCGTGGCCAGGAACGCCTCCCGGGTGACCGCGAAATTGCCGCCCGTCCCGACGTGCCACGGCATCGGGGCACGTCGCCACTCCATTCGCCGCGTGCTGTCGCGTGTGGAAAGCGCTGCAACTCGTTCACCGTTGGCAGGCAACGGCAGAACCCGACCCGTCAGCAGGAGACGCCCGGGCGCGTCCGTGAACGCCCGCTCGATCACTCCCACCCAATTCACGTCCGGGACACAGTCGTCGTCGACAATTGCGACCACCTCGGTCCTGGCGGCTTCTACACCGACGTTTTGGCTAGCGGAGAGCCCCCAGCGCGGCTGCGTGACGTGCGTCACAACCAGGCCGCGGTCTCGTGCGGCGGTGAGTACTGGCTGGGTCCGAGCGGGATCGCCCTGGTCCACAACGACGACGGCGGCCGGGGGCCGACTTCCCACCAGCAAGGCATTGAGGCAGCGGCTGAGTTGACTTGGACGGTCCAGCGTGGAGATGACTACGGTTACGGGCGCGCAAGCGTCAGGATCGTTGATCACGCCAGAACCCCCACTCTGCCCTGCAGCCATGCTCGGAAGTACCGTACCTGTAGTCGTCGTGCAGTGTGGATCAAGAAGGGAATCGCGGTCCAGGTTCACCGCAGCCACGATCGTTCGGTCATGCTGGCCGGTGACTTCGCGGAAGGTCGTACGAGCCCGACTCGATCGGCTGATCAGTGGCGG
>OCZS010000628.1_pt1 | contig 11893 bp, 11 predicted proteins | sample 1539071 | NCBI WGS metagenome assembly OCZS01 (sample SAMEA3113584, study PRJEB22503) | soil metagenome | reverse complement strand
TCTCGGCGGTCGGCCAGGCCAGGGCGCAGTCGTTGCCCATCGACTTGCAGTCCATCACGATGTACGCCCCGCCGTAGGCCTTGCGCAGCACCACGCTCACCCGGGGGACCGTCGCCTCGGCGTACGCGAAGGCGAGCTTGGCGCCGTGGCGGATCATGCCGCGCCACTCCTGGTCGCGCCCCGGACGAAACCCGGGCGTGTCGACGAGCGTGACGATGGGCAGGTTGAAGGCGTCGCAGAAGCGGATGAAGCGGGCTCCCTTCTGCGATCCGTCGATGTCGAGGGCGCCGGCGAGCTGGCTCGGCTGGTTGGCGAGCACGCCGACGGGGAGTCCGGCCACCCGGGCCAATCCGGTGACGACGCTGGTGCCGAAGCGGTCACGCAGCTCGAGGAATTCGCCGTCGTCGGCGAGGTCGGCGATCACGGCGCGCACGTCGTACGACGCCCGGCCGTCGGTCGGGACGGCGGCCGCCGCCGCCCTGGCCGGACGGTCGGGTGGGTCGGCGGGCGCCGAGGCCGGCGGGGCCTCGTGGTTGTTCGGGGGCAGGTGGTCGAGCAGGTCGGCGACGATGTCGAAGGCCTCGTCGATCCCGTCGGCCACGAGGTCGGCGATGCCGCTGCGGGCGCCGTGCACCCACGAGCCGCCGAGCAGGTCGGCGTCGAGCGCGTCCGATCCCGTGATGCGGGCCGAGGTTTCGGGCCCGTTGACGAACGCCGTGGCGCGGGCGGTCATCACCACGACATCGGCGAGGCCCAGCACGAGCGCGGCGCCGCCGAGGCACGGCCCGTCCACGACGAGCACGACCGGGACGAGCCCCGATGCGTCGGCCAGCGTGCGGGCGAGGACGCCCCAGCCGTGGAGCGACGCCACCCCGGCCTCGGCATCGACGCCAACCCCGTCGAGCACGCCGACGACGGGCACGCCGGCGCCGATGCCGGCCGTGACCGTGCGGGCGATGACCTCGGTGTCCACCTGCACCGGCGCCCCGCGGAACCAGGCGACCGACAGGTCGGACGGCAGCCACGGCGGCCGGCCGATGCCGGCGTCGACGGTGCCCGGCCGTCCCCCCGCGACGGGGAGCCGGGGCGCTAGAGCCGCGGCGACCGTGGCCATGAACCCTTGCCGGTGACGGTCGCTCGAACCATCGGGTGGGGGGCGGACGCCCGGGCCATCAGGCCGGGCCGAGCACGAGGGCGGCGTTGTGTCCGCCGAACGCGAACGACGTCGACACTGCCGGCCCGGGCTCGATCGAGCGAGGCTCGCCGGTCACCACGTCGACCGGCAGGTCGGTGTGGCGGTGGTTGGCGGTGGGGGGCACGATGCCGCGGGCGGTCGACAGGAGGGCCACCACCGCCTCCACGGCCCCGGCGGCGCCGATGAGGTGGCCGGTGACCCCCTTGGTCGACGTGACCGGCACGGCGCCGGAGCCGAAGACCTTGGCGATCGCGGCGGCCTCGGCGGCGTCGTTGTGGGGCGTCGAGGTGCCGTGGGCGTTGACGTGGCCGATTGCCCCCGGGGCGAGGCCGGCGTCGCCGAGCGCCATCTCGATCGCGGCCACCGCGCCGGCGCCGTCTTCCAGCGGTGCCGTGATGTGGTAGGCGTCGCAGGTCAGGCCGTAGCCCAGCACCGCCCCGTAGATGCGGGCGCCGCGGGCGACGGCGCGGTCGTAGGGCTCGAGCACGACGAAGGCGGCGCCCTCGCCCATGACGAAGCCGTCGCGGTCGTCGTCGAAGGGACGGGACGCGGCCGCCGGGTCGGCGTGCTTGCTCAGCGCGCCCATGCGGGCGAACGCCGCCATCGCGACGGGGCTCACACAGGCCTCGGCGCCGCCGCAGACCACCACGTCGGCCGTGCCGTCGCGCACCATGCGGGCGCCCTCGCCGATGGCGTGGGCGCCGGTGGCGCAGGCGGTGGCGATCGCGAGGTTGGGCCCCGTGAACCCGTGGCGGATGCCGACGAGGGCGGCCGTGGCGTTGGGCATCATCATCGGCACCAGGAACGGGCCCACCCGGCTCGGGCCCTTCTCCGCGTAGCCGATGACCTGGTCCTCGAGCGTGCGGATGCCGCCGATGCCGGATCCGCCCACGACCGCGCAACGGAGGGGGTCCGCGCCCAGGTCGCCGGCTCCCGCGGGATCGTCGAGGGCCCGCGAGGAGCCGTCGGCTGCGTCGCTGGTGGTGCACGCGTCGGCCACCGCGTCGGTCGCCGCAGCCAGGCCCAGCAGGGCGGTCCGGTCGGTGCGCCGCACCTCCTTGGGCCCGACGTAGGGCACGGCGTCGAAGTCGCGCACCTCGCAGGCGAATCCGACCGAGTGGTCGGACGCGTCGTACAGCGTGATGGGGCCGGCGGCAGGCCGGGCCGCGACGAGCGTCTCCCACATGTCGTCGACGGTCTGCCCAGCCGGGGTCTTGACCCCGAGGCCGGTGATGGCGACGACCGGGCGGCCGCGGTGGTCGGTGGTGCCGGAGCTCACGCGTTCGCGGCGCTTGCGGCCAGGATCAGGTCGAGGGCGTCGCCCACGGTGCGCACGTCACCGAGGTCGTCTTCCTCGATCGTCACGTCGAGGCTGTCCTCGAGCTGCATGACCAGCTCGACGAGGTCGAGGCTGTCGGCATCGAGGTCGTCGGCGAACGACGCCTGCTCGGTGACCTGGTCGGGCTCGACGGAGAGCACGTCGACCGCGGCCTTGCGGAGGGCGTCGAATGCGGCGGAACGGTCCATGGTGGGTGTCCTTTCGTGTGGGTCAGGGGGCGGTCGCCGGTGGCCGGCGAAGGTTTCAGCGTCCCATACCGAGGCCCCCGTCGACCGGTATCACGGCGCCCGTGACGTAGGACGCGGCGTCGGAACAGAGGAAGGCGACCACCGCGGCCACCTCCTCGGGAGTGCCGAACCGGCCGACGGCGGTGGCGCCGGCGAGCGCATCGCGGCGGGCGTCGGGTAGGGCCTCGGTCATGGCGGTGGTGACGGGGCCGGGCTCGACGACGTTGACGGTGATGCCCCGCGAGGCCACCTCGCGGGCGACCGAGCGCGACAGCCCGACCAGCCCGGCCTTGGCGGCGGCGTAGTTGGCCTGCCCGGGCGAGCCGGTGGCGGCGACGATCGACGACACGTTGACGATGCGCCCGAACCGGGCGCGGATCATCGGCCGCAGGGAGCGCCGCACGGTGTGGAACGGGCCGGTGAGATCGGTGTCGAGCGTGTGCCGCCAGTCGTCGTCGCTGAGCTGGATGGTGAGCTTGTCGCGGTTCGCGCCGGCGGCGTTGACGAGCAGCTCGACCGGGCCCCAAGCCTCCTCGACCGCGGCGAACGCGGCGTCGACCACCCGGGGGTCGGACACGTCGATGTGCACGGCCAACGCCGTGCCACCGGCTTGCTCGATGGCCTCGCGCTCCTTGTCGGCGGCCCCGGCCGACGCGCCGTAGCCCACGGCCACGCGGTGGCCCGCGGCGGCCAGCGCCCGGGCGCACGCCGATCCGATGCCTCCGGACGCGCCGGTCACCAGCGCGACCCGGCCGTTCTCGACGGTCACAACGCGCCCTCGACGCGGCCGATGGGGCGGGCGGGGCCATTGGGGCCGGCCGGGCCGGGCGTGTTCCATCGCCACAGGGCGGAGCCGACCGTGAGGCCGGCGCCGAAGCCGCACAGCAACACGAGGTCGCCGGGCTCGAGCGTGCCGGCGTCCGCGGCCTCGGCCAGCGCGAGTGGGATGGACGCCGCCGACGTGTTGCCGAAGCGGTGGACGGTCGCCGACGTGCGCTCGGCCGGGATGCCGATGCGAGGGAGCACGGCGTCGACGATCCGGGCGTTGGCCTGGTGCGGCACGAACAGGGCGACATCGTCGGCGGTGCAGCCAGCCTGCGCGAGCGTGCGTCCGACGGAGGCGGCGACCGCCCGTACCGCGCGCCGGAAGACCTCGCGGCCGTCCATGCGGAGGAAGTGCTCGCGCCCGGCGACCGTCTCCGCCGTCGCCGGCCGGCCGCTGCCGCCCGCCGGCACCACCAGGAGGTCGACGCCCGCCGGGTCGCCGACGAGGTCGGCGGCCACGAGCCCCGGTGCCCCTGCACCCGCACCCGTAGTCCGCACCGGTTCCGTCGATCCGTTGCCCTCGGGCGGGCCGGCGCCCACCAGCACGCACGCGGCGGCGCCGTCGCCGAAGAGGACCGCGGTCGAGCGGTCGTCGGGATCGATGATGCTCGACATGGTGTCGGCGCCGACCAACAGCACGGTGCGCGCCACACCCTGCGCCACGAGCGCTGCCCCCGATGCCAGGCCGTACACGAAGCCGGCGCACGCGGCGTTGAGGTCGAAGGCGCCGGCGGTGGCGCCCAGCTCGGCGGCGACGAGCGCAGCGGTGGCCGGCAGGGGGCGTTCGGGCGTGCTGGTGGCCACGATCACCAGGTCGACCTCGGTCGGGGTGACCGCAGCCCGGTCGAGCGCCATGCGGGCGGCGGCGATCGCGAGCGGTCCGGTGGACTCGCCCGGGCCGGCGAGGCGCCGCTCGTGGATGCCCGTGCGTTCGACGATCCAGTCGTCGCTGGTGTCGAGGTGCCGCGCCAGGTCGTGGTTGGTCACTCGCCGTTCGGGAACCGCGTGCCCCCAACCGGCGATCAGCACGCCGCCGCCGACCGCAGCGGCCGCAGTTGTGCGACCGTGGGTGGCACCCACGGTGGGCCGGTCGACGAGGTCGGTCACGAGGTCGGTCACGAAAGCAGTCGAACCCAGGCCAACGGCTGGTCGGCGCGTACCCGCTCACCCGGCAGCGCCAGCAGTCCCATGAGGAACCCCGTGTGTGGACTGGTGACCGGCACGGCGTCGCCCGTCACCTCGATGGTGCCGACGACCTGGCCGGCGTTCACGATCTCGCCTTCGGTGGTCACGACCTCGGGCGGCAGCGACCGGAACACGCCGGCCGCGGGGGCCGCGATCAGTCGCTCCGGGATGTCGAGATCCTCGGCGACGAGGACCGGGGCAGGCCGGTCGAGTGGCGTGGTGACGGTCATCGTGCGGCTCCGGTGAGCGTGGTCGTGGTGGCGACGGTGGACAGGTCTGCGGGGGTGGCCACGTTGTAAACGGCCACGTCGGGAACGGTGCGCTTGGCCAGGCCTGCCAGCACCCGGCCGGGACCGACCTCGATGAACGTGTCGGCGCCCGAGGCTTGGAGCGTGCGCTGGGACTCACGCCAGCGAACCGGCTCGACCAGGTGCCGGGTGAGCTGGTCGGGCCAGCACACAGGGTCGGTGTGCCCGAGGGCATCGGTGTTGGCGACGACGGGAGCCGCCGGCTCGCGGAAGGCGAGCGTGTCGAGCGTCGCACGCAGGCCGTCGGCCGCGTCGGCGAGCAACGGGGTGTGGAAGGCGTGGCCCACGTCGAGCGGCACGACCCGCCGCACGCCGAGCTGCCGCGCCCGCTCGCCGGCGGCTGCGACCCCCTCGGGGGTACCGGCGACCACCACCTGGCCGGGGGCGTTGTCGTTGGCGAGCCAGACGTCGTCGGCGCCCTGGCAGGCGCGCTCGGCCACCTCGAGCTCGGCGCCGACGAGGGCGGCCATGCGGCCGGGCCGGGCGTCGGCCGAGCGCTGGGAAAGTTCGGCACGCCGGGCGGCGAGCCGGAAGCCGTCGGCCCGGTCGATCGCCCCTGACGCCAGCAGGGCGGTGATCTGGCCGAGCGAGTGCCCGGCGAACGCGACCGGCGCATCGCCGAGCTGGGGGGCGAGCGCGTCCCAGGCGACGAGCGAGGTCAGGAGCACGGCGAGCTGGCTGGCCTCGGTGGAGGACAGCTCCTCGGCGTCGGCCTCGAGCAGCAGGCGGGCAAGGGGGCGATCGAGCACAGCCTCGGCTTCGCCGACGACGCCCCAGCTAGGGTGATCGCGCCAGTCGTGGCCGGCGCCCGGCGTTACGGCGCCCTGGCCAGGGAAGATCACGGCATACGGCACGGGTGGGGGTCCTCCAGCAGACGGTTCGGACGGGGGGTGTCCAGGTTTCGACCGCTTCGCCACGTGATCGTTACACGGATCCGTGGAAATCTTCTACGAGTTCACACAAGTTCACGCGGGCAGGAGGACGCCAGCAGAGATGAACGGCGACGGACCGGGCGCACCGCGCTATCGCGCCGACGACTTGGCCGCCGAGGTGGGCATCAGCGTGCAGCTGCTTCGGTCCTACCAGTCGAAGGGCCTGCTCCCCCCACCCCGCCATGAGGGCCGGGTGGCTTGGTACGGCCCCCACCACCGCGAGCGGCTGCTCCACATCCGCCACCTCAAGGAGCGGGGCTACTCGCTGCGCATGGTCGCCCAGGCCCTCCACGACGGTGGCGACGGCGCGGCGCCCCTCATCGACGAGCACGAGGTGCTCCGGCTCGGCGAGGTGGCCGAACGTAGCGGCGTTCCGGTCGAGGTGCTCCGGGCACTCGAGGCGTCGGGGCTGTTGCGGCCCCACCACCTCGCCGACGGCGACCGCTACAGCGACGCCGACGTCCGGTTCGTCCGCCACGTGCTCACCCTCCTCGGCGTCGGACTGTCGCTCGAGGACCTCATGCGGATCGCCCGCCACCAGCTCGAGACGTCCGACGAGCTGGGCCGCGACGTCGTCGGCGCCTGGTCCCAGCTCGTCGGCACCCGTCTGCGGCGCGGCCGGCGCGAGGCCCCCCAGCAGGCCGCCAAGGTGGCGGCATCGCTGCGCGCGCTCGCCGCCATCGTCGGCCAGCTCGTGGCCTACCGCGTCGAGCGAGCCGTGCTCGACGCGGCCCAGGCGGAGATCGAGGCCGAGGGCACCGACGACGAGCGCGCGGCCTTCGCCCGCTCGCTCACCTCGCCTCACCACGCCGATGGCTAGGCCCCCGGCGGGTCGGCGTCACGCCCGCCCGTAGCGGACGATCGACCGCGTGGCGAGGCCCAACCCGATGCCGATCAGCGCGCCGCCCACCACGTCGACGGGGTAGTGCACGCCCACGTGCATGCGGGCCAGTCCCACGATCGTCGCGGCGGCGTAGGGCGCCCACCGCCAGCGGGCCGGCACGAGGGGCGCCGCCACCGTGGCCAGGGCGAACGCCACGGCCGCGTGGCCCGAGGGGTAGCCGAAGCCGTCGCTGTCGTCGCGCAGTCGGACCCCGACGGGCCGGTCGCGGTCGGCGACGTCCTTCGCCCGCCCGGCCACGAACCAGGCCACGACCGCGGTCCCCGCCAGCGCGGCCGCCGGTCGCCACCGCTGGAGCACGAGCCAGGCGACGACCGACACCGCGGCCACCATCGGCAGCGTGCCCAGCTCCATGACGCCGCGGGCCGGGTAGCCGATCGCGTCCGGGGCGTCGGTCGCCGCCTCGACCACGTCGAGCTCCCAACCGGGGGCCGTGGTGCCCATCATCAGCGCGGTGAGCACGACGAACGCCAGTCCGCAGGCCGCGGCGGCCGCCGCGCGGCGCCGCCGTGCTTGCGATGCCTGCCGCGGGATCGGGTGCCCCGGCCCCGATTCCACCGGAACGTCTCCGGGACCGGGCGGCGACGTCGTCACCCGGCGGAAGCTACCGGCCCCGCCGCGGCACGATCACGAGGTCGCCGTCGTCGTCGAGGACCGTCACGGTGGCGTCGAACACCCGCCGCACCGTGTCAGGGGTGAACACCTCACGCGCGCTGCCGCGGGCCGCGACCCGGCCCTCGTGCAGCAGCACGAACCGGTCGGCGTGCTGGGCGGCCAGGGTCAGGTCGTGCATCGCCGAGACGACCGTGAGGCGGCGCTCGTGGCGCAGGTCGTCGACGAGGGCGAGCACCTGCTGCTGGTGGCCGATGTCGAGGGCCGTCGTGGGCTCGTCGAGCACGAGCACGGGCGCCTCCTGCGCCAGCGCGCGGGCGATGACGGCGCGCTGGCGCTCGCCGCCCGACAGCGTGGCGAGCTCGCGGGGCGCCAAGCCGGTGAGGTCGAGCAGGGCGAGCACGTCGCCCACCACCGCCAAGTCGTGGGCGGTCTCGCTGCCCAGCAGCGGGATGTGGGGGGTGCGGCCGAGCAGCACGTAATCGGACACCGTCACGCCCGCCGGGATCGTGGGTTGCTGGGGGGCCACGGCGAGCAAGCGGGCCCGCTCGCGGGGGCGGAGCCCATCGGTCGCCTCGCCGCCGAGGGCGAGGGCGCCGTCGTGAGGCACCGTCCCGGCCAGGGCGCGCAGCAGGGTCGTCTTCCCCGCGCCGTTGGGACCGACGATGCCGAGCCAGGCGCCGGCCTCGATGTCGAGGTCGATCGGGTGGAGCACCGTCCGCCCGCCGTGATCGACGGCTACGCCGCGCAGCCGCACGCTGCCGGCGGCCGTTGACGCCGGGTTTGGCGCCGGGGCGGGGGCGGGCGACGGCGACGGCGACGGTGGCGTGTGGGTCACAGCCGCCTCCGGCCGAGCAACGCCAGGAAGAACGGCGCCCCCACCAGCGCGGTGACCACCCCGATGGGCACCTCGGCCGGCGAGAGGGCGCTCCGGGCCACCAGGTCGGCGAGCACGAGGAAGGCGCCGCCGCCGACCAGCGCCAGCGGCAGGATGACCCGGTAGCTGTGGCCGGCCAGTAGCCGCACGGTGTGGGGCACGATGATGCCGACGAAGCCGATGAGCCCGCTCACGGCCACGGCGGCGGCGGTGCCCAGCGATGCGGCGACCACCACGAACAGCCGGGTGCGGTCGACGGGCAGTCCGAGGGTGGTGGCCTCCTCGTCGCCCACCGCCAGCACGTCGAGCGACCGGCCGTGCAGGAGCACGCCCACAGCGGCGGCCGCGGTCCACGGCAGGATCAGGCGCACCTCGGCCCAGCCCGACGTCGACAGCCCGCCCAGGATCCAGGTATAGACCTCGCGCAGCGTGTCGTCGGTGCGCTGTTGCAGGTAGGTCTGCAGCGCCGTGAACAGGCTGGCCATGGCGACGCCGGCGAGGATGAGCGCCGTGGTGGCGCCGTCGACGCCCCGCCCGGCCGCCATGCCGACCACGTAGGTGAGGCCGACCGCCACGAGGGCGCCGACGAACGCCGCCGCCGGCAGCAGGTCGAACGGGCCCCAGCCACCGCCCCCGCCCACGGCCAGCACCGCAGTGGCGCCGAGCCCCGCGCCCGCGGCGGCGCCGAGGAGATAGGGATCGGCGAGGGGGTTGCGGAAGACGCCCTGGTAGGCGCCCCCCGCCAGGCTGAGGGTGGCGCCCACCAGCAGCCCGAGCACCACCCGCGGCAGCCGCAGCTCCCAGAGGATGGCCGACTGCCGGGCGTCGAGCCCCGAGTCGATCTCGATCAACGGGAGCCGGTCGACGAGGTCGAGCACGGCCCGTCCCGCGGGCACGCCCGCCGGGCCGATCCCGACGCCGGCCACCACGGCGACGGCGAGCAGCGCGGCGCAGGCGATCCACGTCCGCCGCACCCGAGCCGCCGCGGGCGCCCGGCCCGCCCGCACCGCGCCGCGCCGCGCCGGCGCGGGCCGGGGTGCGACCGGACCGGCGGGTGCGGGTGTCGGTGGGGTCACGTCCATGCCGGGACCCGGTCACTCGACGTCGGCCGTCTCCTTGACGATGGTCCGCAGGAAGTCGACGGTGCGGGGCCCCCAGCGCGACGAGATGTCGGGGTCGAGCTCGACGATGCGCCCGCTCGTCACCGCAGACATCTGGTCCCAGCCCGGCCGGGCGGCCACCGACGCGGCGTCGACCCCGGCGGCGCCGTCGGCGAGGAAGATCATGTCGGGATCGGCGTCGAGCAGCAGCTCGGCAGAGACCTGCGGGTAGCCGCTGCCGTCGTCGGCGGCGTCGGCCACGTTCTCGAGCCCGGCCAGGGCGTAGACCTGCCCGACGAACGTCCGCGATGTGGCCGTGTGCAGCTGGTCGTCGAGCTCGTGGTAGTAGGTGAGCGGCTCGTCGCGCTCGGGTACGTGGGCGACCAGGTCCTCGATGTCGGCCTGCATGTCGTCGACGAGCTCGCCCGCCTCGTCGGCGTGACCGATGGCGAGGCCGAGCTGCTCGATCTGCTCGTAGCTCTCGTCGAGCGTGGCGGCCGCCGGCAGCTCCAGCACCGGGATGTCCAGGCGTTCGAGGCCGGCGATCACGTCGTTGGCATCGAAGTGCACGACCACGAGGTCGGGGTCGTAGGTGGTGACCGCCTCGACGTTGGGTTCGAAGCCGGAGAGGTCGGTCATCGGCGTGCCCTCGGGGTAGTTCGAGTAGTCGTCGACGGCGACGACCTGATCGCCCGCACCGATGGCGTAGATCATCTCGGTGGCGGTCGCCGACAGCGACACGATGCGCTCGGGCTGGGCGGCGATCGTCACGGTGCCGTTGGCGGCCGCGACCTCGGCGGGGAAGCCGCTGCCGGAGGAGCGGTCGGTGCCGGCATCTGGTGTGTCCGACTGGGCGACGGTGTCGTCGTCGTCGCCACAGGCGGCGGCGAGGGCTAGCGAGCAGGCCGACAACGCGGCCAGCGCGACGGTGAGGGGTGTCGATGTGCGTCTCACGGTGATCCTCCTGTCGGCTCGAGGGTTGGCCTGTTCGCCGACCGGGCACCGTGCCCCGTCGCACGAAGAGCCCCGGTCCCCGAGGGGTTCGTGCGCCCGTGGGCCAGGCGACCTGGCTCGTCCTCGTTGCCGAGGCATCACAGTTGCGGGACAGCGCCGGGATGCGTGGAGCCGAACGGATGGCCCCCCGACCGGACTTCGCTGGCCTACGGGCGGGTCAACGCTACTTCCACGCGTCGTCGATCACCAGCGACCAGCTCACGGACGGCGGTGCGACCGGTACGACAGACCATCGGCGGACCTGGGCTTCGGCCCCCGTAGGCTTGTCGTCCGCATGTCCGCATCCCCCTCGGCCAGCGCGGCGCACCGGCGCACGTTCGCGATCATCAGCCACCCCGACGCGGGCAAGACCACCCTCACCGAGAAGTTCCTGCTCTACGGCGGCGCGGTGCAGGAGGCAGGCCAGGTCAAGGCCCGGGGTGAGCGCCGCCGCGCCCGGTCCGACTGGATGGAGCTCGAACAGAAGCGCGGCATCTCGATCACGTCGGCCGTGCTGCAGTTCCCCTACGGCGACGACGTGCTCAACCTGCTCGACACGCCCGGGCACCGCGACTTCTCCGAGGACACCTACCGGGTGCTGGCCGCGGTCGACGCCGCCGTGATGGTGCTCGACGCCGCCAAGGGCATCGAAGCGCAGACCCTCAAGCTGTTCGAGGTGTGCCGGGCCCGCAACGTGCCGCTGCTCACGTTCCTCAACAAGTGGGACCGGCCGGGTCGCGACGGCCTAGAGCTGCTCGACGAGATCGAGTCCCGGCTCGACCTCCAGCCCGTACCCGTCACGTGGCCCGTTGGCTACGCCGGCGACTTCCGGGGCCTCATCGACCGCCGCACCGGCGACTTCATCCGCTACGGCCGCACCGCCCACGGCGCCGCCGAGGCGACCGAGGAGGTTGTCGACCCCGCCCGGGCGGCCGCCGAGGAGGGCGACGCCTGGCGGGCCGCCGCCGACGAGGTGGCGCTGCTCGACGAGGTGGGCGCCGACGTCGACCCCGACCTGTGCCTGGCCGGCGAGCAGACGCCCGTGTTCGTGGGTTCGGCGCTCACCAACTTCGGCGTCCGCACGCTGCTCGACGGCATCGTCGAGTTGGCCCCGGCGCCATCGGCCAGGCTCGATGTCGACGGCGCCGCCCGCAAGCTCGACGACCCGTTCTCCGCCTTCGTGTTCAAGGTGCAGGCCAACATGGACCCGTCGCACCGCGACCGGGTGGCCTTCGTGCGGGTCTGTTCCGGCGCGTTCGAGCGCGGCATGGTCGTCACCCACGAGCCCACCGGCCGGCCCTTCGCCACCAAGTACGCCCACTCGATCTTCGGCCAGGAGCGTGACACGGTCGACGAGGCCTATCCCGGCGACATCGTCGCCCTGGTCAACGCCACCGAC
>OCZS010000627.1_pt1 | contig 11898 bp, 7 predicted proteins | sample 1539071 | NCBI WGS metagenome assembly OCZS01 (sample SAMEA3113584, study PRJEB22503) | soil metagenome | reverse complement strand
TGTGCCCAGGTCTGCAGCACCATGGTCACTGCGCCGGCAACCAGCCCCAAGTACGCAACGACCAGCCAGTCCCGGCCGTTCTCCGGTAGCTGCAGGCCCGCCTCGGAGACGGGTAGCACGGCCAGCACGGTGCAGACCAACGTGATCACCACGAGCTGGATGAGGCTCAGGTTGAGAGCAGTACCGGGGGTGCTGATTCGGCTGAGGGCGAGGATGTGGCCGGCGTAGACCACGGCCGAGGCCACGGTGAGCAGCTCGCCATACCCGGTGGAGACGCCGGTCAGGGACAGCACGCCCAGTCCGACGGTGGCCAGGACGACCGCGGCCCAGGTGGTGCCACGGATCCGCTGCCGCAGGATCGCCGCGCCGAGCAGCGGCGTGGCCACCACGTAGAGCCCCGTGAGAAACCCGGACACGCTGGCCGCGGTGTGGGCCAGGCCCAGCGTCTGCAGGATCTGAGCGCCGCCGTAGAGCACACCCAGGCCGGCGCCCTGCACCAGGAGTGGGCGGCTCAGTCGGAGCTTTAGCCGCAGCAGAGCCGCCAGGCCCAGGCTGGCCAGCGCGAAGCGGACCGCCAGCAGGTCGGCCACCTCGATCCGGGTGACCACGTCCTTGATCAGGAAAAAGGTCGAGCCCCAGATCGCGGTGACGACGAGCAGGGCCAGCGTGGCCGGCCGCATGGGCGATGCTCAGACGACGTACAGGGTGATGGTGGAGCCCTTCGGCGCCTGGCTTCGAGCCCGCGGGCCGGAGAACGCCACGTAGCCCAGCCCGAGGTAGTTGATCGCGACCGGTCGCACCCGAGTCTTGAACCCCTTCTTGGCCATCACCTGCTCCGCGGCCTTGATGCCCATCCGCGAGACGTTCGGGACTCGGACCAGCACCGGTCCGAGGGACTCGGTCAGCGTGATGGTGTCGCCGCGTTGGCCCTCCCCGGACGTCGGGTCCTGGGCGAGCACCAGGCCCTTGGCCACCTCGTCGGAGTGCTGCCGCTCGACCGCGACGCGGAACCCGGCCCTGCCCAGGGCCGCCTCCGCCGCGCTGAACTTCTCGCCGACGTAGTTCTTGACCGGGATGGGGGCGGGGCCCTTTGAGACCACCAGGTCGATCTCGGTGCCCCGCTTGAGCGAGGAGCCGGGCTTCTTCGATGCGCTGATCACCACGCCGTCCCGGACGGTGTCGCTGTACTGTTCGTTGACCTCGTCAAGGCTCAGGTTCGCCCGCTGCACGGCCGTCTCCGCGGCGTCCCGAGAGAGGCCGACGACGGTGGGCATGGCGAAGCGCTCAGGACCCCCGGACACCGCGGCCACCATCCGGCCGCCCTTCAGGATCTTGCTGCCGGCCGATGGGTCGGTCTCGATCACCCTCCCGGGCGGCACCGACTCGCTGAAGTCCTCGATGAACTGGATATCGAGGCCCGCCCGGTCAGCCACCCGCTCGGCCTCGGACCGACTGAGCGAGGCCAGCGCCGGCGTGCTGGTGAAGCGGCCGGTCGTGAGGTACCAGCCAGCCACGGCTACGCCGGTCGTGAGCAGCAGGACCAGCAGTAGGGCAACCACACCACGGCGCCGCCGGCGGACCTGCCGTTGGCGCTGCCGGGCGATCCGTTCCCCGTCGCTGAGAGCCGGATCCGGGCGGGGCAGTGGGCGAGGGAGCGGTGCCGGGGGCGGCGCCTCCAGCACGGTCGGCGGACTGGACACCGACGACGGCACGAGCTGGGTGGGTTCGTAGTCGGCCCGGTCACGCCGGCCCGAGGGAGCGGCGGCGCTCGGTGTTCGGGATGTGGCCCGGGCGACCAGGGCGTCCAGGTACGGCGGGACCGGCCCCGCGGTGGGGAAGTGGGACGGAGCGGGGACGTCGGCGTGCACATGCGCGTACGCGACCTGGATCGGCGTGTCGCCGGTGTGCGGCTTACGTCCGGTGAGCAGCTCGAACAGCACAACACCGGTGCTGTAGACGTCGGAGCGCGCGTCGGCCTGACCCGAGACCACCAGTTCGGGCGGCAGGTAGGAGACCGTCCCGATCAGCAGGCCCTGGGTCGCCGTCGAGGTCTGCGAGGAGATGGCCTTGGCCAGTCCGAAGTCGGCGACCTTGATCTGGCCGCGGTCGCTGATCAGCACGTTCTCCGGCTTGACATCGCGGTGGACTAGACCGGCATCATGGGCGGCGGCCAGGGCGGCCAGCACCGGCTCGATCACCTCCAGCGCACGCAGCGGTAGCATCGGCGCCTCGCGGTTGATCACGTCGCGGAGGGTGTGGCCGTCGACGTGCTCCATCACGATGTACGGGCGGCTGCTGTGACCCTCGATCAGGTCCGAGCCCTGGTCGAACACCGCGACCACGTTGGGATGGGCCAGCCGGGCGGCGGCCCGGGCCTCGCGGTCGAACTTGCGGGCGAACTCGGCGTCGTCGCCCAGCCCGACGTGCATCACCTTGACCGCGACGGTGCGGGTGAGCCGGGTGTCGACGGCGCGATAGACGGTGGCCATGCCGCCGCGGGCCAGGCGCTCGGTGATCTGGTAGCGACCGTCGAGCAGCCGACCCACCAACGGGTCGCCGACAGTCGTCATGCTCACGCCTGCTCCAAACACGGTGGGGAAGTTGGCCGTGTTGGCCGTGGCGCCGAGTCTAAGAGTCGGCTCGTGCCCGCCCGGCCACGGCGCGCCGGGTGAGGGTGATTCTCCCCGCACCTGGCCAGCATGCCGGATGAAGACAAGGTTCGGCGGTATCGACGGCGAGCGTCGGGTAGGGACGGCGGTCCTGTCTGGACGACCGAGCGAGAACGGGTCACAGAGGGACCTCGCGAGAGAGATCCGGCCGTTCAAGCGCGGGAGGAAGACAGAAGCTTCGGCCATGGTGACGGCTCGCCTCCGTCACCGGTTCCCCTCTCCGCAGGCCATGACCTTTGGCCAAGCATCGTCGTTTCGGCCGCCATGTTAGACGGGCTTCGCGATGACGTTGAAGCGCGGTTCCGGTGCAAACAGGAAGGACCAGACACCGTGGAGGACACCGACAACCTCCCAGGTCGAGTACACCGGCATCAGCAGCACGAGCAACACCGGCTCCCACCAGACACGCCTAGCGTGCGCCGACGACAGCGCGTTCAGCTTGAGGCCCTCCCAGTACAGCCAGATCCAGAAGGCGATGTTAGTCGTCCAGAGCGGGATGAGGACGGCGCTCAGCGGAGCCGTCTCGAAGGTTCCGGTGACGGTGCACAGCAGCAGCACGAAGCCGGGATGGCAGAGCGGTGAACAGGCCCAGACGATCGTGTTGTGCAGCATCAACGCCCGCCGCCGGCGGTCTACGCCAGGAACGCCGGGGCGCTCATGGTCGGCGACCAGCGCCAGTAGTCCCCAGACCCACCGCGCCCGCTGTCGTACGAAGTCCGACACGGTTGCTGGGCTCGCGCCATATGACCGCGCCGGGATCCACCCACTGCGACCGGGGTGTCGCGCGCAGAAGCGCAGCGCGAAATCGGCGTCCTCAACTAGGGTGCGTGGCCCGTAGTCCCAGCCAATCTCCGCCTCCACTGAGGCACGGATCAGCAACATCTCTCCGTGCAACCCGGCGCGAGGCGACCCGCTCCCGGTAAGAGCCGAGAACAGACTTATGTCGCAGCCAGGCCGTACCGCATCGGCCAGCCAGATCAGCCGATTAGGTGCCAGCTCCCGCGGGTAGCACAAGATACCTTGCGCCAAGTCGAGCGCTTCGCTTCCGCGGGCGTTCTGGTCGTGGATGAACCGGGCGACCTCGGAGGCAGTGTCCGGCGCGAGCCCCGTGTCGTCGTCCATGTGCAGCACCCACACATCCGGGCACGCCTCACCACGGAGGGTGCGCTGCAGGTCGGCGAAGCAATTGGCCCGGGCCTTGAAGCGCGTTCCGTGATAGGTCTCGAAGCTGACGGGCACCGTCAGAATCCGCAGCTCCGGCGTACCGGAGGCCAGTGCGTTGATCTGGGCCTGAGCGGGGCACATGTCCTCGACAACGAGGTCGATCGAGAGTCGCGGGAAGTGCGGCCTCAGCGACTCTCGTGCGGACTCGACGACCCGCCGTAAGGCAGGCAGCGTGTCGAGCCGGCCGATCGTCGGGATGACGACGATCAGCCGTTCCGAAACGGGAAGCACCGCCTCACCGAACCGCCGCCGCATGGGCTGGAGCGTCCAGTAGGCCCGCCACGCGCCGTACAGTCCGATGACGGAGGTTCCGATTGGCAGGGTCCACGCGATCGCGACAAAGGCGCTGACCACATTGAGGGACGAGGAGTGAAACCACGTCCATAGGTTGACCGAGGTCCAGATCCCGAAGGCGACGGCGAACGAGGCAAATTGCCAGTGATAGTCCGCCAGGCCCTTCTGGATCGGCTTGCGATCGGCGCTGTGGAGGGCGAGCTCGATCGAGGGCTGCTTGCTCATGAGCGTCATGCGTCACCTCCAATCACGCGTAGCCGGCCGCCTCCGATCGGTGGCCGAAGCCGCGGTCAGCTATGTGCTCGCATGGGAGAGAGGGAGAGAAGCACTCTTGATACCTGTCCGAACCTGATGGAGCGCGCAACTCCAACAAGTACCATTTACCTGCACGGACGATCTTGTTGCGCCTGCTCCCGTGCATTACCCGCGGACGTCGAGGGGTCGCGCGATGTATGGGCACGACAACCGCATCTTTGTCAGTTACCGCCGGGTAGAGACCGGGCATGTCGCTGGTCGACTCGCCGATTTCCTCAGCGAGCGCGTGGGCCGGAAGCGCGTCTTCATTGATGTCGACTCGGTGCGGCCAGGAGTGGACTTCGTCCAGGAAATCGGCGACGTGATCGCGCGCTCGGACGTCCTACTCCTACTCATGGGTCCGAACTGGGCCACGACTCTCGATGCGAAGGGGCAGCGTCGGCTCGAGGATCCTGACGATTACGTCTCCCTCGAGATCCGCCTTGCCCTGGCCCGCGGCATCAATGTGATCCCCGTCCTCGTCGACGGTGCGGAGATCCCCGATGCCGCGGCGCTTCCGGAGGATCTCCGTCCGGTGACACGTCGCGGCGGCGTCCGCCTGGACCACGAGACGTTCCAGGCCGACGCGACATCCCTGGCTGAGCGCCTACGCTTGAGCCGCCGACCGTGGCTCTCGCGCCGCGCCCTGCTGCGCCTCTCTACAGGTGTGGCTGCCCTCGGCGCCGCAGGAGGCATCGGGGGTTGGGCGCTCCTCCGGCCTGAGCCAGGGCCCAAGCCGAGTTGGGTCTTCCGCACCGAGGGGTCGGTCTACTCCTCTCCGGCGGTGGTCGACGACGCCGTCTACATCGGCAGCAACGATCAGTCCCTGTATGCCCTTGATGCCGCCAGCGGTGACCTGCGCTGGACCTACCGAACCGAGGGTGCCGTGACGTCGTCCCCGGCGGTGTGGGCGGACACGGTCTACGTCGGGTCCAATGACAACTACTTGCACGCGATTGAGCGGGCAACGGGAGCGCGTCGCTGGGCTTACCGAACGGGCGGCGTGCTCCACTCCTCCCCTTGGGTGGACGGGGGAGTCGTGTTTGTCGGCAGCCGGGACAACCAGCTTCACGCCGTCGACGCGCACAGCGGGCAAATGCGGTGGCGCTTCGCCCGCGGTGGATGGTTCAACTCCTCGCCCCTGGTTCTGGACGGTGTCGTCTACGTCGGCTGTCGAGACCACAACGTGTACGCCCTCGACGCGCACAACGGGAAGGTGCGGTGGAAGTACACCACAGGCAGCACGATCGACTCTTCAGCCACCGTCGCCGGCCACGTGGTCTATATCGGCGGTGACGACCACAAGCTCCACGCCTTGGAATCGGCCACCGGGAAGTGGATCTGGGAGTACCCGGCCCAAGGCGGAATCGTCTCTACTCCAGTCGTGGTCAACAACGTCGTGTACGTCGGGTCAGACGATGGCAATGTCTACGCCTTGGACGCCGATACCGGTCGTAAGCGGTGGCATCACGCGGCAGGTAACGGATTCCGCTCCTCGCCTGCGGTGCTCGATAATCGCGTCTATATCGGCAGTCGCGACTTTCGGCTCTACTGTCTCGATGCCGCCGCTGGAACCCTCCTCTGGAGCTACCGCACCGGCGCACCGATCGACGACTCCTCTCCCGCGCTAGGCCGAGGCCTGGTCTTCGTCGGAAGCCTGGACGGCGCTGTGTACGCGCTGCCGACCTGACCGATCGGAAGCAATCACTAAGCAACGGCTCCTTCCCGACTGGTCACCCGACGGCCAACGGCTGGTGTTGCTACTCATGGCGCGGACCCACTGGGCCGCTGTACGGGTCCTGAAGCCACTCGCGACCACCGCCCGTCTCGGCCACCCCCCGATCGTCGTGGCGCGAGATGATGAGTCGCGTGGAGCTTGGTCTGACGACTTTCGCGGAGATCACCGACGACCGCACGACGCCCGGCGAGCGGCTCCGGCAGGTGGTCGCCGAGGCGCGCTTGGCCGACGAGCTGGGCCTCGACGTCTACGGCGTCGGGGAGCATCACCGGCGCGATATGGCGGCCTCGGCGCCCGAGATCGTCCTAGCCGCCATCGCCGGGGGCACCGAGCGGATCAAGCTGTCCAGCGCGGTCACCGTGCTGAGCTCGGCTGACCCCGTCCGAGTGTTCCAGAGCTTCGTCACCCTGGACCTGCTCTCCGGCGGCCGGGCGGAGCTGATGGCCGGTCGCGGGTCGTTCACCGAGTCCTTCCCGCTGTTCGGCTACTCGCTAGGGGACTACGACGCGCTCTTCGCCGAGAAGCTCGACCTGCTGCTGGCCCTGCGTGAGGACCAGCCGGTCACCTGGTCCGGCAAGTTCCGAGCGCCGCTGGAGGAGGCGGTGGTGCACCCGCGGCCGGAGGGTCGGCTGCTGCCGATCTGGATAGCGGTGGGCGGTACCCCCAACTCCGTCATCCGGGCAGGGACGCTCGGCCTGCCGCTGGCCCTGGCGATCATCGGTGGACAGCCGTCGTCCTTCGTTCCACTGGTCGACCTTTACCGGCGGGCGCTCGAGTACGGCGGGCACGACCCGGCGACGCCGGTCGCCGTGCACAGTCACGGGTACGTGTTCGACGACGAGGCCGCCGCCCGCGCGGAGTTCCTGCCGGCGTACCGGCGCACGTTCACCAAGATCGGCCGGGAACGCGGCTGGCCGCCGATGTCGGAGGCCCAGGTGGAGTCGCTGATCGGTGCGGACGGCGCGCTGTTCTTCGGCACCCCGGCGACCGTGGCGGCCAAGATCAACCAGCTCACCCGGAGCATGGGCATCGATCGGTTCGAGATGCACACCTCCCACGTCGGCCACGACCTGACGATGCGCTCGATCGAGCTGTTCGGCAGAGAGGTCGCTCCCTTGGTCAGATGACCGCTCGCACCCGGCCCCGCGTCGTCGAGCCTCGGTAAGGCTGAGCCGGGTTCGATCTGGACGAATGGGCTCCTCGCGCAGCCCGCGACCCCTTCCCGTACACCCCGCATCGCAACCATCCGCCCTCGCAGGCTCCGGCTCCCGCCAGACCCGTCCACGCTCCGCGGAGTGTCCGTTAGGAGTCACCCGCTGCGCTCCTCTCCAGCCCTCGGGCAGCGCGCCCGCATTAGGGTGACCTCGTGACTGCACTGATGGGGCTGGACGCGAGGCTCCGGCTGGCCAAGCTCTACCTGATCACCGACGCACGGACCAGGCAGGGCGACCTGACCGACTTCCTTCAGGCGGCGTTCGCCGGTGGGGTCGACATCGTGCAGATCCGCGAAAAGGCCATGTCGCGGGAGGCCGAGCTGGAGGTTCTCGAGCTGGCCCGAACCACGGCCGTGCTGCGCCAGAAGATCGTCTGCGTGAATGACTCGGCCGCCCTGGCCGGTGAGTTCCACGCCGACATGCTGCACCTGGGCCAGGCGGACGGCCCGTCGGCGCCGGCCCGCAAGCAGCTGCACCGCTGGGCCCTGCTGGGCCGCTCCACTCACAGCAGCGCCGAGGTCGACGCCGCCCTCGCGGACCAGGACGTTGACTACCTGACGGTTGGGCCGGTGTACGCCACCTCGCTCAACCCGGCGTACCCACCGGTCGGGCTGGACCCGGTACGGCACGCCGCCCGCGCCGCCCCGGCCTCGGTGATCACATCGAAGCCGTTCTTCGCCGTGGGCGGGATCGGGCTGGACACCATCGACGCGGTGATCGAGGCCGGTGCCCGACGGGTCGCGGTGGTCAGCGCGATCACCAAGGCATCCGATCCGCAGGAGGTCGCGCAGCAGTTGCGCCGCCGGCTGCAGGATGCCTGGGACGCCGACCCGGCGACCGAGCGCTACATCATGCAGGCGCTCGCCGGAGCCGGCTCCACCCGTTGAGGTCCTGGCTCACCGGGCCTAGTGGCGCGACGCCCAGGCACGCACCTCGCAGCGTTCTCCTCGGTCGCGTTGCGACTCGGCAGCCCTCCCTCGTCGGCCTTGCGATGCACGCACCTGAACGCCGTCAAACGGCAAGGAACTTGGCCGACACGCCACTAGAACTCCCGGCGTACCGCGGCGTCGGCCAGCGCGGTCAGGCCCGCCCGGCCCTCGTCGGTGATGTCGGCGTCCTGCAGGGCCTTGAGGGCCCGCTCGTAACCCTCGTTGATCATGGACTCGACCGCCTCGCGGGCTCCGGTGTCAGTGATCAGCTGCTGCAGCTCGGCCACGCCGTCAGCCGTCAGGCCCGGGTCGCCGAGCCGCTGCAACAGCAGCCGCTGGCCGGCCTCGTCGGCGTGCGCGTACGCGTGGGCGATCAGCACGGTCCGTTTGCCCTCGCGCAGGTCGTCCCCGCTCGGCTTGCCGGTCAGCTGCGAGTCCCCGAACACCCCGAGCAGGTCGTCCCGGAACTGGAACGCCCGGCCCAGCGGGGACCCGTACGCCCCGAGCGCGTAGTACAGCTCGTCGTCCCCGCCGCCGAGCGCGGCCCCCATCTGGGCCGGTCGCTGCACCGTGTACCGGGCGGCCTTGTACTCGACCACCCGGCTGGCGTCGTCCAGAGCCAGCTCGATGCTCGGTCGCAGCGAGTCGATCGCCGGCGCACGCTGCCGCAGCGGATGGGCCTGGGCCACGATGTCGAGGTACTGGCCGCAGGTCACCTCGGTGCGCATCGCCTCCACGATCGGAAGGGCCCGCTCCAGCACGGTCTGGTCGAGCCCGGCCGCGTGCAGCATCTGCGCCGACCACATGACCAGCAGGTCACCGAGGATGATCGCCCCGGCCTTGCCGAAGGCCTCCGAGTCCCCGAGCCAGGCGGCGTTGGCGTGCAGCGCCTCGAACTGGCGGTGGGCAGCGGGCCGACCACGGCGTAGGTCGGAGGCGTCCATCACGTCGTCGTGCACCAGCGCACTGGCGTGCAGCACGTCCAGGCTGGCCGCGGCGGTGAGCAGGCTGCTCAGCTCGAACTCGTCCGGCAGTCCGGCGGCGGCGACGTAGCCCCAGACGCAGAACGCCGGGCGGAGCCGTTTGCCGCCGCAGAGCAGCTGGCTGGCCATCAGCTGGACGGGGACGAGCTCGGGTCCCATCGACTCCAGGACACCGGACTGCTCGGCCAGGAAGGCCGTCAGCTCGGCCGAGATCGCCTCCCGGAACCCCTGCGACAGCGGGTTGGTGGCGTCGAGGACCGTCTCGGCGGTGGCGGGCGAGGCAGGGTGGACCACGAGTCGAGCCTACGGACGAGTGGATCAGCGCCCAACTAGGGCCGGGTCGGCCCACACGATCTCAGTGTCGCGCCCAGGGCTGTTCAAAAGCGGGTCGTGCCCCTCGGTTGGCACATAGGGTGTGCGCATGCCGGTGCGCTCCGCCACCATCGCCGACCTGTTGCGGGCCGGTGAGCGCCCTCTGTTCTCCTTCGAGTTCTTCCCACCCAAGGACGAGATCCAGCAGCGCCAGCTGTGGCAGACGATCCGCGAGCTGGAAAGTCTGGGTCCGGACTTCGTGTCGGTCACCTACGGGGCGAGCGGCTCGACCCGGGACCGCACCATCCGTGCCACCGAGGCCATCGCCCAGCACACCACGCTGCGTTCGGTGGCCCACTTGACGTGCGCCAGCCAGAGCCGTGACCAGCTGCGCCGGGTGATCGGCTCGTACGCCGCGGCCGGTGTCCGCCACGTGCTGGCGATCCGCGGGGACATGCCGGGCGGGCCGCGGGTGCCGTTCGAGGTTCATTCCGACGGCCTGAACAACGCCACCGAGCTGGTCGCGATGGTCCGTGAGCTGGGCAGCTTCTGCGTTGGCGTCGCGGCGTTCCCCGATCCGCACCCGGAGCAGGGTGATCCCGATCTGGACGCGCGGATCCTGGCTGAGAAGGCCAAGGCGGGGGCCAGCTTCGCCATCACCCAGCTGTTCTTCACCGCCGCCAACTACTTCTCGCTGGTCGACCGGGTGCGGGCCCTGGGCTGCGACCTGCCGATCATCCCGGGGATCATGCCGATCACCAACGTGAAGCAGGTGGAACGGTTCGCGGAGCTCTCCGGGGCGGCGCTACCGAGCTCGGTGACCGAGCGGATCCATGCGGTGGCCGACGACCCGGACCAGGTACGCAAGGTCGGCACCATGATCGCCACCGAGCTGTCGGAGCAGCTGCTGGCCGGCGGTGCCCCCGGCCTGCACTTCTTTACCCAGAACCGTTCCCGAGCGACCCGAGAGATCTACGCTAACATGCACCAGGAGCGGCGTCGAGCGTGACCAGCCGCTGCGTCGGCCGGGTCAGCGCGACGTAGAGCGCGCGGACGCCGCCGGGCGCGGTGGCGACGATCTGGTCGGGCTCGACCACCAGCACCGCGTCGTACTCCAAACCTTTGGAACCGGTCGGGCTGACCACCCGGACCCGGTCCGACGGCAGCGCACCGGCCGCCGTCAGCTCGTCGGTCAGCGCGGCCAGCCGGGGCTGCGGGACGATGACCCCCACTGTGCCCTCTACCTCGGCCAGCAGGTCGAGCACCTCGTCGGCCGCCGTCGCCGCCAGGCCGTCCGGACCCGCGACCGCCAGCCGGGGCGTAACCCCGGTCGACCGCACGGCCTGCGGCCGGTCGGCCTGGGGATAGGCCGACCGCACCACCTGCGAGGCCAGGTCGAAGACCTCGGCCGGGCTGCGGTAGTTCGTGCTCATTCGGAAGTGGCGCACGGGTGAGGTGCCCACCATCTCGGTGATCGCACGGTCGGCCTCCGCCGCGTCGGGCCACGAGCTCTGAGCCGGGTCGCCGACGATCGTCCAGCTGGCGCTCGGGCCCCGGCGCCGGAGCATCCGCCACTGCATCGGCGAGATGTCCTGCGCCTCGTCGACCAGGATGTGCGCGTACGTCGCGGTGGGCGTGGCGAAGGGGTCCACCTCCCGCCGGACGGCCAGGCGGTCGGCCGTGGTCACGACCTCCGCGGCTTCCGCATCGGGGTCGAGGAAGAGCGAGACCTCCGGCTCCTCCGTCTCGGGCACCGGGCCGAGCAGGTGCACCAGCTCGTCCAGCAGCGCCCCGTCGGCCACGGTCCAGTCCGGCTGGTCACCGAGCTCGGCATAGCTGGCCGCGAGCAGGTCGCACTCGGCGTTGGACAGTAGGCCGGCGGACAGCCGCCGGACCAGGGTCGGGTCCGCCAGCCGGGCCAGCGTCTCGGTCGCCGCGACCGGCGCCGTGTCGGTGACCAGGTCGTCGAACTCGTCCCGGTCTTGCTCGAGGTCGGCGGGACGCACCCGCCACAGCGCGTTGAGCAAGCTCTGCTCGGCGGGGGTCCGGCCGAGGTTGACCTTGTGGTGCGCCAGTGCTTCCTGACGAATTCCGGCCAGCACGCCGCGAGGTAGCACGAGGACGTGGCCCTTGATGGTGAGCCGGAGCTCGTTCGGCCCGTCGGCAGGCGGCTCGTACGCCAGCCGGCGCAGCAGCTTCGCCATCCGCAGGCTGCCCTTGACCGCGGCCGTGGCCGGCGGG
>OCZS010000626.1_pt1 | contig 11899 bp, 11 predicted proteins | sample 1539071 | NCBI WGS metagenome assembly OCZS01 (sample SAMEA3113584, study PRJEB22503) | soil metagenome | reverse complement strand
CCGCCGCTCGGTGAGATCTACGTGATCGCGATCGACCCCGACGTCCACGGGCGCGGCCTGGGCCGGGCGCTGACACTGGCCGGGCTCGACCACCTGGCGTCGCATGGCCTGCGCGTCGGCATGCTCTACGTCGACGCCACCAACGACCCGGCCAACAAGCTCTACGCCGACTTGGGCTTCGCGCTGGACCACGTCGACCGAGCCTTCGTCGGCGACATCGCCTAGCGGCAGCCGGGCGCCCTCCCGACGGGCGGCGGTTCGCACTGGCGAACCGCCATCACCGACGGTGCCAGGCCTAGGTGGCGCCCACGCCGAGGGCGCTGCCGATCAGGAACGTGATGACCGCGGGCACCAGCGTGAACAGCACCTGGCGGGCGACACCGCGGCCGACCGGGCGATCGGTCGACCGGGCGATCAGCCACCCAACCACCACGGCAGCGACGACGCCCAGCACGAGCGAGGCGATCTTGGCGGCGTTGCCCGCCCCCACGAACCACGGCACCAGCGGGACCAGCGCCCCGATCGCGAACGAGAAGAGGGACGACGACGCCGCCCCGAGGGGCGACCCGAGCTGGCCGGGGTCGATGCCCAGTTCCTCGCGGGCGTGGGCCTCGAGCGCAACATCGGGATCGCTCATCATCGCCTCGGCCACCTCCAGCGCCTGGCCGGGCTCGAGGCCCCGCCGCTCGTAGATGTCGGCCAGCTCGCGGGTCTCGTGCTGGGGCCTCCGGCGCAGCTCGCGGGCCTCGATGCGCAGCTCGCGCTCCAGCAACTCGGCCTGGACCCGCATCGAGTTGTACTCGCCCGCGGCCATCGAGATCGCCCCGGCCACCAGCCCGGCGAGCCCGGCGAGTCGCACCACGCTCGGCTGCGGGTCGGCGCCGGCCACGCCGAGGATCAGTCCCATGTTGCTCACCAGGCCGTCGCTCACGCCGAACACGGCCGCCCGCACTGCGCCCCCCTGGATGTCGCGGTGGTGGAACTCCGGGTGCGCGGACGCCGCACCGTGCGTCACAGGGCGGCCGGCCGCCGCCCGCGGCCGGGCGGCATCGGAGTCGGTGATGCGCCAGAGCGGCGAGCGTGTGCGGGCCACACCCGCACGGTACCGGCGTAGGCCGTGTAGCCGGCCGTAGCCTGGTCCGGTGCCCTCCCGCTACGACCTCGACCGCGACGCGCTCGCCGTCCACCTCAGGGGCGAGCCGCGCTACCGCGTCGATCAGGTCTGGGACGGGCTCCACCGGCAGCTGGCGGCGCCCCACGAGCTGACGGCGCTCCCCAAGGCGCTGCGGGCCCGTCTCGACGCGGACCTGCCCCCGGCGCTCGCCCCCGTGGCCGAATCGACCAGCGCCACCGGCGACACCGTGAAGTGGCTGTTCGAGCTCGCCGGAGGCGCCCGCGTCGAGACCGTGCTCATGGCCTACCGCGACCGCACCACGGTGTGCGTATCGACCCAGGCGGGCTGCGCGATGGCGTGCGGGTTCTGCGCGACCGGCCAGGGCGGTTTCCAGGGGCACCTCTCCGTCGGCGAGATCGTGGAGCAGGTCGTGCGGGCCGCGCGCCGGGCCCGCGACGACGGCCGGCGCCTGGCCAACGTGGTGTTCATGGGCATGGGTGAGCCGCTGGCCAACTACGACCGGGTCTGGCCCGCGGTCGAGCGCCTCCACCACGACCTTGGCCTGTCGGCGCGGCACCTCACGCTGTCGACCGTCGGCGTCGTCCCCGGCATCCGGCGCCTGGCCACCGAGGACCTGCCGGTCAACCTGGCCGTGTCGCTGCACGCAGCCAACGACCGGTTGCGCGACGAGCTGGTCCCCATCAACGCCCGCTACCCGCTCAGCATGCTGATGGGCGCCTGCGCCGACTACCTGCGGGCCAAGGGCCGGCGCCTGTCGTTCGAGTGGGCGCTCATCGACGGCACCAACGACCGGCTCGACGACGCCCGCGAGCTGGCGGACCTGGCCCGGTCGCTGCCCTTGCCGGCCCACGTGAACCTGATCCCCCTCAACCCCACGCCCGGCTACCCCACCCGGGGCACGCGCCCCGAGGGCGTCCAGCGGTTCCGCCACTGGCTCGACGGCCTCGGCGTCAACGCCACCGTCCGCCGCAACCGGGGCAGCGACATCGATGCCGCGTGCGGCCAGCTGGCGGCGCGGGTGGAGCTGCGGGCTTCGAGCACCTCCGACGTCGCCGACGCCGCTACCGCACCAGCACGGTGACGTCGTCGCTGGCCCGCACGGCGTCGACCAGCCGCTCGCCCGGCAACACGCTCGTCCCCGCCCAGACCACCGAGCGCGTCAGCTGGCCGTCCACCCGCGCCCCGTCGCCGACGACCGGCTCGCCGCCGCTGGCGGCCATGTTCGCCGCCAGGTAGCGGGCGGGGGTGCCGCAGTCGAGGCAGGGACCGTCCCAGCGCACGGTGTCGATGCGGCCGGCGGCCGCCAGCACCCCCCACGACGACTCGTACAGCCCCGACGGCGCTGGCTCGAGACACGCGACCTCGCGCCACGGCATCAGGGCGGCGGCTATCGGGCTCGACGGCCGCAGGCGATCGTTGCCCGCCAGCAACAGGCGCACTCGGACGCCGTCCCAGCCGGCCAGGAACTCGGCGAGGGAGCCCGGGCACCACGTGTCGCCGTTCAGGACCAGCGTGCCCCGGCCGTCGATCCACGGGCGGAGCCGGCCCAGCGCGCCGGCGGTCCCGAGCGGCTCGCGCTCCTCGATCGACATGTGGACCCGGCCGTCGAGGTGGGCCTCGATGGCGGCCCGCCCGTGGTGCAGGTTGACGGCTACGGCGCCGGTGGCCGACCGGGCCCGTCCGAGGGCGTGGTCGATCAGCGGCGTGTCGCCGACGGGGCACAGCGGTTTGGGCAGGACGCGGGTGAGCGGCCGCAGCCGTGCGCCTTCTCCCGCCGCGAGGACCACCGCGCAGACGCCGATCGACGGGCGGGTTGTGCCGGGTTCGGGCGCGTCGGGCATCATCGCCGGCATGACCGTTCACACCCGGGGGCTGCGCTCATGACCACCATCGTGCAGGGAATCGACGGGCTTCGCGAGTTGCAGGGGCAGCACCTGGGCTTCAGCGACTACGTCGAGGTCACGCAGGAACAGGTCAACCTGTTCGCGGAGGCCACGGGCGACCACCAGTGGATCCACGTCGACGTCGAGCGGGCCAAGCGGGAGAGCCCGTTCGGCGGCCCGATCGCCCACGGCTATCTGACTCTCTCGCTGGGGCCGCGCCTGCTCCCCCAGGTCGTGCGCGTCGAAGGCATCACGATGGGGGTCAACTACGGCTGCGACAAGGTGCGCTTCCCGTCGCCCGTCCCGGTGGGGTCGAAGCTTCGGGTCGGGGCCGAACTGGTCGACATCGCCGACGTGCCCGGCGGCGTGCAGGTGAAGATGCGCCTCACGTTCGAGGTCGAGGGCGCCGAGAAGCCGGCCTGCGTGTCGGAGAACCTGTTCCGCTATCTCGCCTAGCCGATTTTCCCTACGCCGACAGGCGCGAACGCACTGCCGCCCAGCCGGGTAGGGCCCGCACCGGGGCGAGGTCGGGCTCGCCGTCGAGCAGGCCCGGGGCGTGGAAGCCGGCGTCGACCGCGGCCTCGACCCAGCGGAGGGCCTCGTCGGCGTCGCCGGCCCGGGCCCACGAGCACGCCACCTCGAACGCAGTCTGCGCGGCGCTCTGCGGCCCCGCCGCGAACACCTGCTCCCCCACCTCGGCCGCGGCGCGGAACCGTTCGGCGTAGTGAAGGTGGGTCTGCAGCCCGCCGGCGGCCTCGACGCCCGGGCGCCCGGCCTCGACGAGCCGGGTGGCCACGGGGACGGCCCGGCCCCGGTCGGCCAGCAGCGTGGCGGGCACCAGATTGGGGGCGCCCCGGGGCTCGTCGCGGTAGGCCGCCTCGAACAGGTCGTCGGCCATCTCGACCGGCCCTGTGATCAGGGCGATGCTGGCCCGCAGGAAAGCGTTGCCGCCCCCGCCCGCGTGCCGCATCACCGAGGCGGCCCGTTCGCCGTCGCCCGCGCGCAGCGCATTCCAGGCTCGGGTCTCGGCCTCCGCGATCGACGCCCGCGGGGTCAGGTCGGGGATCGCCTCTGCGCCCGGCCGGACGACCTGGAGGTTGGGGCTCCCCCGCCGCCGTCGCGGGGGTCTGCCCACGCGCCCACCCCGTCCGGCGGCAGCCTCGGGGGCCTCGACGTCGAACGCGCCCGTGCCTTGCCCGGCCCGCAGCTCCTGGAAGTTGATGTAGGCGAAGTAGGCGAAGAAGAGCAGCCCGAACAACCCGATGAAGTCGCTGCGGAAGGCGATGAAGCCGGCGACGAGCGCGGCGCCGATCGACAGCTTGCACGCCGTCTCGAAACCGAACAGCTCCTCCGCCACATGGCCACCGTCGAGCGGCCGGATGGGCAGCAGGTTGAACACCGCCCACCAGATGCTGACCCACTGCAGGTAGTAGACGATCGGGTACCAGCTGAACCCGTCGAACCCGTTGAGGGCCCATTCCAGCCCCTGCCGGTCACCCCAGTTGCTGTAGAGCAGGATGCGCAGCGGGATGCCCAGGAGCACCAGCTGCGCCAGCGCGCCCGACACGCTGACGAGGATCGACTTGGGCTTGGAGAGGACGCGCCGGCCCCCGCCGGTCGGCACGGTGAACCCGCCGAAACCGTGGAGGACGATGGCCGAGCGTTGGCCGAGGACCCTGTACGTCACCGCGTGGCCCAGCTCGTGGACGAGCACCGACACGAAGACGATCACCGCGAACGCGGGCACCACCCACAGCGGCTCGATCCGGATGCCGAACAGGAACGCAACGATGACGAAGAACGGCTCGACCCGAACGGGAATGCCGAAGATCCGGAAATGCGCCCTAGCCACGCAGGCAGCGTAGGCGCGGTCGCCGCGATCGAGGTGATCGAGGTGACGGTCCCTACGATGCGACCGATGGCCCGTCCCCCCACCACCGACGCCCCGCCCCGGGGGCTGCCGCAGGGCCTGCCCCAGGGGGACGACAAGGTCCGGGCCGTGCGGGGGATGTTCGACGCCATCGCCCCGCGCTACGACCTCGTCAACCGCATCATGACCTTCCGCATGGACGTCGGCTGGCGTCGCCTCGCCGTGCGGTCGCTCACGCTGCGCCCGCGGTCCACCGTGCTCGACGTGGCCTGCGGCACCGGTGACCTGTGCCGCGAGCTGGCCGCGACCGGTCTCGACCCTGTGGGCGTCGACCTGTCGTTCGGCATGCTGGCCGCGGCGAGGACCGACGCCCCGCTGCTCCAGGGCGACGCGCTGCGGCTGCCGCTCCGCGACGCTGCGGTCGACGGTGTGACCTGCGGATTCGCCCTCCGCAACCTGGTCGAGCTAGAGCCGTTCTTCGGGGAGCTCGCGCGCGTGCTGCGGCCCGGCGGACGCATCGCACTGCTCGAGGTGGCGACACCGCCCAACCGGCTCATGCGGTGGGGGCACGGCATCTACTTCGGCAAGGTCGTGCCGGTGATCGGCGGCCTCATCTCCGACGCCTCGGCCTACCGCTACCTACCCCGGTCGGTCGCCTACCTGCCGGAGCCCGACGTCATGCGGCGGATGATCGCCGATGCGGGCTTCGTCGACGTCGAGCGCCGCCTGCTGTCGGGCGGCGTCGCCCAGCTCATCTGCGCCACGCGTGCCACCGGCCGATCGGACGCCGTATGAGCCCGAACCTGGTCGCCCGCACCCGCCGGCTCGACGCCGACGTCGACCTGCCGGCCGTCGCCGGACGCGACGGGGTGCTCTTCGAGAAGGGACGGGCGGGGCTGGCCGGCCGGGGCTGCGCGGTCCGCCTGCCGTGGCCCGCCGGCGACCCGGCCACGGCGGCCCGGTCCGTCGCCGCTGCTCTCGCCGGCATCGCCGTCGACGACGAGGTCGGCCTGCCGGGCTGCGGACCGATCGCCTTCGGCGCGCTGCCCTTCGCCCCCGGCGCCGCGAGCGAGCTGGTCGTCCCGGCGGTGGTCGGCGGTCGCGCCGACGACGGCACCCGCTGGCTGACGACGATCGGGCCCACCGGAGGCGAGCCGGCCGCCGAGCTGCCCCCCGCGGCCGAGCCACTGCCGCCGGCCCGAGGGTTCACCGTCGCCGCCGACCGCGACCCCGACGACTGGTGCGACCTCGTCGAGCGCGCCACCAAGGTCATGGCGGGCGGCGCCTTCGACAAGGTGGTGCTCGCCCGCCAGATCGACGTAACCGCGGACCAGCCGATCGACGTCGTGCCCGTGCTCGAGCGCCTGCGCTCGGCCTACCCCGGCTGCCACATCGTGTCGGTCGACGGCTTCGTGGCCGCCAGCCCCGAGCTGCTGGTCTCGGTGACGGGCGACATCGTGCGCTCGCACCCCATGGCGGGCACCGCACCCCGGGGCGGCGACCCCACCACCGACCAGCGGCTGGCGGCGTCGCTGCTGGCGTCGACCAAGGACCGCCAGGAGCACCAGATCACGATCGACATGGTGCACGACACGCTGCTGCCCTGGTGCTCGTACCTCGACTACGAGGCCGAGCCGTCGGTCGTGGCCGTCGCCAACGTCCAGCACCTGGCCACGCTGGTCGAGGGCAGGCTCTCGCAACCGGCGCCGTCGGTCCTCGAGCTGGTGGCCGCCCTCCACCCCACCCCTGCCGTGGCCGGTTGGCCGCGCGACGACGCCGTCGCCTGGATCCACGCCCACGAGGGCATCGACCGCCGCCGCTACGCCGGCACCGCCGGATGGGTCGACGCCGCCGGCAACGGCACGTGGGCCGTGTCGGTGCGCTGCGCCGAGATCGACGGCCCAACGGCGCGGGTGTGGGCCGGCAACGGCATCGTGCCCGAGAGCGACCCGCCCACCGAGCTGGCCGAGACCCGGGCCAAGCTCCAGGCGCTGCTGTCGGCGATCGTCAGGCCATAGTGGTGCGTCGCCACTAGAGGCCGAGGGCCACATGGACGAGCGCTACGAGCCCAAGACCATCGATGTCGCCCGCGACACCGGCGTGACGATCGGCTTCTACGACGGCTACGAGGCCGCCTTCGACCTGCTGACCCTGCGCCGGGTGTGCCCGTGCGCCACCTGCCGCGGCCTGCGCGACCGGGGCGAGGCGCCCTGGCCCCGGCCGGGCAGCCCGACGCCGCTGCGCATCGAGGACGCGGAGCTCCACGGCGCCTGGGGCCTGCTCATCACCTGGAACGACGGCCACGCCACCGGCATCTACCCGTTCGAGTCGCTACGCGAGTGGCACGAGGGCGGTGCCGCGTTCTCGCCCGACTCCGGGCTCGGAGGTGCGCGGTAGCTGGCGGCTAGGGGGTGGCGCCGGGCGTCAGGGCCCGCTCGGCCGCCGCCGCGACGGCGTCGTCGATGCGCTGGTGGGCGGCGGTGTTGGCGTCGCGATCGGTGCGGACGACCAGCACGTGGACGCCGCCCTTGCCGGCGGCCTCGGCCACCTCGCCGGCCACGTCGGCGCCGTCGACCTGGCGGGCGTCGACGCCGAACGACGACGCCAGCCGCACCAGGTCGAGGCCGTGCGGCGTGCCGAACAGCGTCTCGAACCGCTCGGCTGCCAGCGTCCGGGCCTGGGGCAGGAACGAGAAGATGCCGCCGCCGTCGTTGTCGACCACGGCGCACACCAGGTCGATGCCCCGGCCTGCGGCGCCGAGCAGCCCGTTGCTGTCGTGCAGCAGCGCGATGTCGCCGATCAGCAGCGCCGTCGGGGCACCCGACCCGGCGGCCACACCGACCGCCGTCGACACGACGCCGTCGATGCCGTTGGCGCCGCGGTTGGCGAGGACGGTGAGCCCGGTGCGGGGCCGGGCGTAGCGCTCCACGTCCCGGATCGGCATCGATGACGAGATCACCAGCCGCGCACCGTCCGGCAGCGCCCGCACGACGTCGCGAGCGATCGCCGGCTCGTTCGCCGGCTCCTCGGCGACCAGCGCGGCGACCAGCGCGTCCTCGGCGGCGGCCGACACCGCCCGCCACCGGGCGAGCCAGCCGGGGGGCGGGTCACCGACGCCGGCGGCATCCGCGAGCACTCCGAGGACGGTCGACGCATCGCCGCCGAGCACCACCGAGGCCGTGGCCGCAGGGTCGGACCAACTGGCGGCGACGACGGGCCACGCGAGCGCTGCCGCCGCGGCGTGGACGGCCGCGCCGTCGACCGCCGCCCCGCCCGCGACGACGATGCCGCGCCGGCCGACGAGCTCGGCCACGTCGGTGAGCGCATCGACGCCGGCGACCGCTGTCGTCCCTCCTGTGCGGACCCACGGCGCGCCGTCGGGCCGCCCCTGCGGCAACGGGCCCACCGCGCCGACCAACGGCTCGCGGAACGGGAGGTTGAGGTGCACCGGCCCCGCTAGCCCCGGCCCGGCGCCGAGCGTCGACACGTACGCCCGGGCGGCGAACGCCCGCCAGCGAGCCGCCGACCCGGCGTCCGGCACGCCGAGGTCGCCGAACCAGCGCGCGGCCCGGCCGAACAGGTGCACCTGGTCGATGGCCTGCGGGGCGCCGACGTCGCGCAGCTCGGGGGGCCGATCCGCTGTGCACGCCAGCAGGGGCACCGCGGCGAGATCGGCCTCCACCACGGCGGCGTGAAGCTCGGCGGCCGCCGTGCCGCTGGTGGTGAGCACGACGGCGGGCCGGCCGGTGGCCAGCCCCAGACCGAGCGCCATGAACGCGCCCGACCGCTCGTCGTGATGGACGTGCAGCGCGATCTCGTGGCGGTCGGCCAGGGCCAGCGCCAGCGGCGTGGACCGCGACCCGGGGCACACCACCGCGTGCCGGACCCCGCACCGCACCCACTCGTCGACCAGCGTGGCCGCGAACGTCGCCTGGACCTCGGCGGGGGTCATCGTGCAAGCATCGCTCGCCGTGAGCGAAGGAAGCGAGCGAGCCATGGGTGCGGCGCGGTTCTCACCGCGCCGCACCCATGTGCTCGTCGGCGTGCCGACGGGGGGCCGTTGAGCCTGCACGGCGAACTCGACGGGGCCGGATCCCGGCTCGTGCTGCTGCACGGCTTCGGTCAGACCTGCCGCTGCTGGGGGCCGGTCGCGCCCGCCCTGGCCGCCGACCACGAGGTCGTGCGCCTCGACGCCCCCGGGCACGGTGCCTCGGCCGCGGTGTCGGCCGACCTGCCCGCGACCGGGCGGCTGGTCGCCGAGGCCGGGGGCCCCGCGGTGTACGTCGGCTACTCGATGGGCGCCCGCATGGCGCTGCACGTGGCCACCGAGGCGCCGGACGTCGTGCGGGGGCTGGTGCTGATCGGCGGGACGCCCGGCATCGAGGACCCCGACGAGCGAGCGGAGCGGCGGCGGCGAGACACCGCGCTGGCCCAACGGATCCGCCGCGAGGGCATCGATTGGTTCGTCGACTGGTGGCTCGCCCAGCCGATGTTCGCGGGGCTCACCCCGGAGACCCGGTTCGACGACGAGCGCCGGCGCAACTCGCCCGAGGGCCTCGCCACCAGCCTCGAGCTCGCGGGCACGGGCGCCCAGGCGCCGCTGTGGGGGGCGCTGGCCGGCATCGAGACGCCGGTGCTGGTCGTGGCCGGCGAGCACGACGAGCGGTACGCGGCGATCGCCGACCGCACCGCGGATGCGATCGGGGGCAACGCCACGAACGCGCTGGTCGCCGGCGCGGGCCACAGCGCGCATCTCGAGCGGCCCGACCGGTTCCTCGCCGCGCTGGCTCGCTGGCTCGCCGCCACCCGGGCCGCCTGAGTGCGACACTCACGCGCGGGTGGGGCCGACGCTCCAGGGGGTGGCGCGATGCCCGAGTTGTCGAGACGCAGCTTCATCGCCCGGTCCGGCGCCGCCGCAGGCGCGCTGGCCCTCACGGGGGCCGCCGCATGCTCAGGCGACGACGACGACGACCGCGGCGCGGCGGCGCCCGGCACCACACCGCGCGGCACGGCGTCGACCGCGCCCTTCGACCCCGGCGACTGGGACTCGGTACGCGCCCAGTTCCCGCTCTCGGCCGACCGGCGGCACTTCGCCGCGTTCGTGCTCGCCGCCCACCCGCGGCCGGTGGCCGAAGCGATCGAGCGCCACCGCGTCGGCCTGGACGAGGACACGGAGACCTACCTCGCCACGACCGAGCAGGAGGCCGAGAGCGCCGTGCGCACCGGGGCCGCCGAGTACCTCGGTGCCCGGCCGGACGAGGTCGCACTCACCGACAGCACGACCATGGGCCTCGGCCTCGTCTACGGCGGGATGCGGCTCGCCGCCGGGCATGAGGTGCTGGCGACCGAGCACGATTTCTACTCGACACATCAGGCACTCGCCCTCCGGGCCGCCCGTACGGGTGCGCGCTTTCGCAAGGTGCGCCTCTACGACGATCCGTCGGCGGCCACGGTCGACGAGATCGTCGGACGCCTCACCCGCGACGTCACGCCGGCCACCCGGGCCGTCGCCGTCACCTGGGTCCATTCGGGCACCGGCGTGAAGCTGCCGGTGCGGGCGATCGCGGACGCGCTGGTCGACCTCAATGCCGGTCGGGGCGACGGCGATCGGGTGCTGCTGTGTGTCGACGGCGTGCACGGGCTCGGCGTCGAGGACGTCGGGGTCGCCGACCTCGGATGCGACTTCCTGGTGGCGGGCACGCACAAGTGGCTCTTCGGGCCGCGGGGCACGGGCATCGTGTGGGGTCGGGCCGACGCCTGGCCGGCGGTGGACGGCGTGATCCCCCCGTTCGAGCCCGTCAGCTACCGGGAGTGGCTCGACGGCGCCCGTCCCGGCCCGATGAGCGGCGTGCGCCTCAGCCCCGGCGGCTACCACAGCTTCGAGCATCGCTGGGCGCTGGCCGAGGCCTTCCGCTTCCACCTCGACATCGGCAAGGACGCCGTCGCACGACGCACGCACGAGCAGGCCACCCAGCTCAAGGAGGGACTCGCCGAGCTACCCGGCGTCAGCGTGGTGACGCCGATGGCCGAAGAGCTGTCGGCGGGCATCGTGTGCCTCGAGGTGGCGGGCAGCCAGCCGGCCGATGTGCTGGGAACGCTGGCCGCGCACGGCGTGGTCGCCAGCATCACCCCCTACCGGGAGCAGTACGTGCGCCTGGGACCGAGCATCGTGACGTCGCCCGACGACGTGAACGCGGTCGTCGAGGCCCTCAGGCCGTGACCCAGAGCCCGAGGGCGAGCAGGACCCCGAAGGCGAGCTGCACGCGCCCCGTGTCGCCCAGGACCGGGACGAGCTCGCCGCCCCGCGCACCGCCCAGCACGGCGATCACCGGGCGCCGGGCCAGCGGTACGGCGGCCAGCGCCAGCGCCGCGCCGGCTCGCTCGCCCACCGCCGCGACCACCGGCACCATCACCACCGCGCCCACGAGCAACGCCACGTACAGCCAGCGGGTGCGGCCGTCGCCGAGCCGCACGGCCAGCGTGCGCTTGCCGGACTCGGTGTCGCCCGGGATGTCACGCAGGTTGTTGATCACCAGCAGCGCCGTCGCCAGGAGGCCGACGGGCACGCTCGCCGCCAGCGCCAGCCCCGACAGGCTCTCCTCGTGCACGTAGGCCGACCCCGCCGTCGCCACCACGCCGAAGAACACGAACACGAACGCCTCGCCCAGCCCGAGGTACCCGTAGGGCCGCGGGCCGCCCGTGTAGAACCACCCGGCCGCGATGGCCAGCGCGCCGACCACGATCAGCTCCCAGCCCACGGCGAGCGCCAGCGCCGACCCCGCCACCGCCGCGACCAAGAACGACAGCAGTGCCGCCCGCTTCACGTCGCCCGGCGGCTTGAGCCCCGAGCCGACCAGCCGCACCGGTCCGACCCGGCGGTCGGCCCGATCGGTGCCCCGTACGCCGTCGCTGTAGTCGTTGGCGTAGTTGGTGCCGACCTGCAGGGCGAGCGCCACGACGCCGACCGCCACCGCCCGCCACGCGATCACGTCGGCGCGGCCGGCGGCGCAG
>OCZS010000625.1_pt1 | contig 11901 bp, 8 predicted proteins | sample 1539071 | NCBI WGS metagenome assembly OCZS01 (sample SAMEA3113584, study PRJEB22503) | soil metagenome | reverse complement strand
TTGTCCGCATAAAATCTTGTTCTGTTTCGAGCTTAGGCATAGAGATTACAATAATCATCCCTAAAATGATCAGTCCTCCATTTATAAATAGTAATATAGGTATTGCTTTATGTGGTTCATTTCGACCAACTGCAAATCCTATTACAGATAGAGCTACTGCTCCACCTCCAAAGATAACCCCACGGACATCTTCATTTAGGGGTAAAAATCCTCTTTCGCTATCTATTTGGGATTGCGATGTAATTATTACATCCATACCATAAGTTATTTCTAATCCAAGGGCAATTAATAAGAGAATAATAGCAATCTTTGCCACAATTTTTTTTACATTAATATATTTAATAAACCTATCAATAAATGATACATGAGTATAAAAATTGATTGATACTCTGTTTTAAATGGTTTTGGAAAAGAGTCTCTTCAAATATAATTTCAAAATATTATAAATTCTTCAATTCCTAAAATAAAAGAATACTTTCTAAAAATATTATTATAGAATCTTGTGGTAAAGATGCTTCACTAGATATCACAATATTATAGAAGCATTTCTTCTATTTTATTATTCTGGAAGTATATTTAGTATAGAATTGGCTTCTGATTAGTCTTTCTCCATAATCATATATGTACATTCTTCTATGTCAGTAGGATCCATACGTAATAATAAAGGATAATTACATCTTACACATTTAGTATTGAGATATCCTTCTCGACATTTGAATAAATTCTCTTCATCTTCAACAGATACATCATGTCCACTAAGTGTACAATTAATCTGTTTTAACGATGAAATTAGAAATTGTATCATGTAATTTAATATGCTGGCCCTATAATTAACCTTGTCCTATAAATTTATATAGTAATAAAAAAAGTATTTATAAAACTAGAAGAAAAAACTATTAGCTATTTTGTTTAATTATATTAGCTTATTATTACTATAATTTTACTTTGAACATTTCCAACTACTTTATTTTCCATTAAGGTATACTTAATTAAATATTTAAATTGTTTATGTTATTCAATGCAGTGACTATTATCATAATGTAGTTTTGTTACATTATATTCCTCAAAGATGATTGTACTTTATAGATTATTTTTCAGATTATTCGTAGGTATTATTTATTGACTTGTTACTTAAAATTTGAGATCAATTACATGTGATGTGTCATATGATAAAAGCACTATTATCATGGTGTTATAGAAACCCAATCTGACTCCATAGATCGAAAATAAAATCGGAAGACTTTAAATAAACAAAAGTTTGGATCTCCTTAGCAGCAATTTTTGCGGCAATTGTATTCTTTAGCATGAGATATGAAAAAGTTACTAGAGTTTATTACTGCATATACGCTTGAGAAAAGCCTAAGTAAATAGTGTGTTTGTATTTCTATTGGTTTCTCAATTCTATTATTAAAAATTGATTAATATTAATGCTATTCTATATTGGAGTTAAAGTGTTGATTTCTAAACTTTATAAAATACCAATTCTGTTTTCTTTAATTATTATATTGTTCATTCTATCATCTACAATCATATTATCTTTAACAAAAATAAAATAAAAGGAAAGTGATAAAAATACTGACAAGCCAAATTAAATTAATCAACAACTTAGTTAATCATAATACATTTCATAATATAATAACGGTTGTTATATTACTACAAGCTGTAGTATTAGCCCTTGAAACATTTTCAGAATTTAAAAGTTATATTTCTTTATTTGAGTACATTAATACACTTGTCTTAACTATTTTCATTATTGAAGCAATATTAAAGATTGTTGCACTTTATCCACAACCTTACAATTATTTTAAAGACGGCTGGAATATTTTAGATTTTTTTATAATCGTCGTATCACTTATACCATTTACAGGAGGTTTTACTACTGTCGCTAGATTAATTAGACTATTAAGAATTACACGTCTCACTAATAGATCAAAAGAAATGTCAGTAATGGTTATGACAATAGTCAAATCTCTGCCAAGTATGGTTAATATATTTTTACTTCTATCACTTCTTTTTTTCATTTATGGTATTGCAGGATATCATCTATTCAATACTATAGACTCTGATCATTGGGGAACATTGCCAAAGTCAGTAATAACCTTATTTAAAATATTGACTTTAGAAGGGTGGGTTGAAATAATGGCTCCAGTAACAGATGTTAATCCACTAAATGGAATTTTCTTTGTAAGTTTTATTATAATAGGAACATTTATTGTTATTAACATATTTGTTGCTATTATTGTAAAGAAATCTGAAGAAGCCTATAAACACATACAAAACGAATTTCCAAATAAGGTAACTCAAACTGAAATACTTGAAGAGATAAAAGAAATAAGAAAAATGATAGAAAATCTTGAAAAAAAAATATCTAGTAGTAAAGAATAATATTGATATAATACCGTAAGACAATGTTATTAAATTTACACTAATTAATGATAAAAATCATACTAGTCATTCTTAGTTTATTTCAGCAACCACAATTCAATTCCGTAATCAAATTAACGAATCCCTAACCATTATATAAAAAGGAATAGATACTCAATTTCTATAATTTACTTTATATAAATAAAAAATTTATATTCTTTTTATGATGCTTCTATATAAGCAAATTTGTTGCTATTTTCATTTATTATTATTTACAATTAAAACTATTTATGTATCTATTCTTGGGTAAATATTATATTATTTTATTGACTGGCTCTATTTGAAGCAGCTACTACTATTTCTGATAATGGTTTATCAGTAGTGGTAATGTCTATGGATTTAGATTCAATATCCAAATGATATAATAATGATGATTCGAAATGTACCATACTTGCATTTAAGTTGAGAAATAACAAATTTAATTAAAAAAATAAATCTTAATCGATTCATTTGCGAATATAAATTATATTAAATAGTTATAGAAGAATTTTTCTCTAACTTATTCACATAATTATTTATATACGATATTATCCTAACAACGTTATGGAATCAAAAATCCAATCAATAGTAATTTCATCAATTCTTGCATTTGCTTTAATTGCAGGAATACCAGCAGCATTTGTTAGTGTATTAGCACAAGGCGAAGGTGAAGACACCGGTGGAGACACAGGTGAAATGACCACCGGTGGAGACACAGGTGGAATGACCACCGGAGACGCAGGAAATGCCACAGGATTAACAGGTGGTCTAGATACAGGCGCTACTCAAGGCGGCGGAAACGGCGGCGGAAACGGCGGCGGAAACGGCGGCGGAAACGGCGGCGGCGATGACGAAGAAGACGGTGGCGACGAAGAAGAAGGCGGCGGCGGAAACGGCGGCGGCGGCGGAAACGGCGGCGGCGACGAAGAAGAAGAAAACGAATAAAATAGAATCCTATAAAATTCTATAAATATCTTTTTTAATTTTTTATTTTAAATTGATTTTATTTATAATTTAGTAACACAATTACATTATATATTGAAATATTTTACTTGAATTATATTTTGTACTATACTAAAAATAAATTATCAATTATGCTTATACATATTTATTTATATTTTATTTTATAAAATTCTTAATGTTTCTGATTACTACTCTGGTAAATTATTGGTAATTGAGTTAAGGGACTTTAATTTCTAATATCTCAAGCTAACAACATATTATATTTTAGTTTTTGCTACTAAGTTGAAATTTACACTAACTTAAGGAGATTATAAATTTAATTTTAAATAGGCATACTTTTAATGCTTTAATTAGTCTTGTCCTTGGTTATAAATTAATAATTGATTTCATTGAGTAGCCATAATAAATAATTCTTATAATGAATTATATGATCTATAAAAATAATAATATATTATTAGAGTTTTAATTTAAGTTTATAATATTTAATAATACGAAAACATCATTTCTACTTTCGAACCTTTTATCCAACCACTAAATTTAGATATATCAGTTTTTCCTAATGATATTTTTTTCTTCTAGCAATTTCTCTTATTTGAAGTGAAATACCTTTGGCCCTATTTAGTCGGTTTTACTGTAAAGTTGATTGCAACTGTGTTATGGCATTTCTTTTGTTCTGTGGTATTTTTAATATTTTATATCATTAGTTGTTTATTTTTATAAATACGAAATGAACATATAAAGGAACAACAAATCACATTGTAAAAATAATTGATTTAATAGTTGATCTCATTGTAATAATAGTAATTGTTTTGCTATTTTATACTTATTTACTTTGTTTTATATATAAAAACTTAATTCTCTGTCATTAGTAATTTTATTATTTCTAAATCTTAAAAATAATAGAAAAAATATCTTTTATTATTATACTATTTTGGTTTTAAATATGTTATAAAGCAGAAGTTATATAATTAAATGCAAACTCAAGTTAGTTTCTACTTAATCTTCCCCATGACCAATATAATATATTTCCTATATATACATCAAGTAAATATACTATTATTAAAACAATGAAGATTTTGGTAACTGGAGCAGGAGGATTTATTGGAAGTAATTTAGTATCAAGATTATCAATTGTAACAAAAAGTGTAGAAATTATTTGTATGACAAGAAATGCAGAAAAATTAAAGAAAAAGATAAACAACAACAATAACAACAATGTTAAGATTGCAGAGGCAGATGTAATGGACTATAGACAGCTAAAAGATACACTATCTGGAATAGATATCGCATATTATCTAATACATTCAATGGAAGGAAATTCTTCAAAAGAATGGAAAAAGTTTGCAGAAAGAGACAGAAAGGCGGCAGAAAATTTTGCTAAAGCTGCAACAGAATGTAAAGTAAAGAGAATAATATATCTAGGAGGATTAATTCATGAAGAAAAAGGTATAACAAATAGTAAAAGAGGACAAAGCAAAATATCAGAACATATGCAAAGTAGAATAGAAGTTGGAAATATACTGAAAACATCTTCAGCAAAAGTTACTATCTTTAGAGCTGCTGTGATACTTGGGAAAGATGGTGCCTCGTATAAAATGCTAAGATATCTTGTAGAAAGACTGCCTGTTATGGTATGCCCTAAATGGGTTTTAACTAACTCTCAACCTATTTCAATAGACGATGTAATAACATATTTAGTGAAATCAATTGAAAAAGAAGAGACAGAAGGAAGGGAATTTGATATAGGTGGTCCAGATACACTAAGATATATAGATATGATGAGAAGGTATGCTAAGGTAATAAATAAAAAATTTTTAAAAATAATAATAATTCCTTTTCTTACACCAAGGCTATCTTCTTATTGGGTTGAGCTAATTACACCTACAAAAGCATCTCTTGTGAGACCACTTATTGAAAGCCTCAAGTATGAAGCAATAGTAAAAGATGATTCAATAAAGAAGATAATTCCAATCCGTCTTAAAACCTTTGAAGAATCAATTATAGCAGCAAAAAGAATGGAAGATGAAGAAGACAACAAGTAGATGCCTTATCGTATAATAAAATATAATTTTATTTAAATATTTTAGTAGTAGTAACAAACAATCTGCTGCAGTAACAAATATCAATTTATATACATAAAAATTTAATAATTAAATACGAAGTTGGTAAATTCTAATGAGAAAAGCTACATGTAATTGAGATTGTTGTTCATGAATAGATCTTTACGATCTTTACGAACTATCGTTGTATTCGATCATTCTATTTATGTTAATAAGTACAACAAAAAATTTTCTATATTTTTATAGTAAAAAATCTTTTACTACAGATGTACATTTCTTTATTCCATAGGCCTTTAAAAGCTTATAGCTTATATGATTAGTAATGGCTGCTCGAACTATGTGGAAAGGAAGTATCTCTTTTGGACTAGTTAACATACCAATTCAGGTTTTTGTAGCTACACAAAAAGACGAATTCTCATCTTTTAATCAATTAGATGAAAAAGGTCACAAAATTAAATACAAGAAATGGTGTCCTGTAGAAGAAAGAGAAGTTTCTTGGTCTGAAATAAAGAAAGGATATGAAATTACAAAAGATAATTATGTAGTTTTAGAAAAACAAGATTTAGATAATATTAAATTAAAAACTACACATACGATAGAGATTAAGGAATTCATTGATTCAGAGGACTTTGACCCTCTATTTATAGAAAAGAACTATTATATTGGTCCTGATGTGGGAACAACAAAGAAAAAAAATACCACTCCTTCCATTAGTAAAGCATATTCTTTATTTGTCAAAATACTCAATGAAACTAATAAAGTAGCAATAGGTAAGGTAGTTTTTAGAGACAAAGAACATTTAGTTGCTTTAAGATCATATCAAAGAGGTCTTGTAATGCATCAACTAAAATATCTAGATGAAATAAGACCTATGGATGAGGTTGAAGGTATTTCTAATAGTCAACAGCCTAGGGTTGAGGATAATGAATTATCTTTAGGAAAGACATTAGTTGAGAACTTAACGAGTCAACAATTTGATATAGGTAAATACTCGGATGCCTATGCTAAAGAATTAGAGAAACTAATAGAAGCAAAATCTAAAGGACATAAAATTACTGTTGAGGAAGAAGAAGAAAAATCAGCAGGTACTACAAATCTTCTTGAAGCTCTTAAAGCTAGCATTAGCACGAATTCCAAACCACGTAGACAAAAGAGGAATTAGTAGTGTTGAGAGAAAATACATGATATCTGCAACACATACCATAAAAAAACCACCACCACAACAACGACCGCTGCTACAGAATCAGAATTAAAATAACATGATGTCACCACATGAAGATATAAACAATGCCTTAATTTACAGATATCAAAAATGTAAATCCTGTGGAAATAAAACTGAATTAACATGCATAAAGTGTTATTTTTGTTATAGCTGTCATAAAAACCAGAAAACAGTAAACAAGCATCTGAGGAAGCATAAATTTAAAGAATTTTCTTCTTCATTGTTATCATCATCACTATCCACTACCAACAGAAATGAATCCATGCACAAACAAATACAGCAACTAGAACCCAAACTACTAGTCGATGTATTTGGTCAAAAGACTGAACCAATATGCAGCTACTATAGATGTCGCCACAAGTTTTCACTTCATGGTCTAAGCAAACATGGTTGCAGATGTAAACATCCAATGAACAAGACATTGGGAGTGGTAATGAGATATTATGAAGAATAGTAATATCAATAACAATGATAATTTGCCAGTGCTACATAATGAGAAAAAAAGTTTAATATGCCTCTAATAAGAATTCTGTACGTTTCTAAAGTTTAAGCAAGCTTATGGAAATAGCCATTGGGTTAATTCAGTCAAAGATTGAAGATAAAAACAAAACATCATAAAAGAAATCATCATCTACGATTTAACCGATATAATAATGTAGTTACCTTTTGGTATGATATTATTGACTCATTCTTTCATAAATAATAACAACTCTTTTCCTATGTATTACAGATAGTGACATATGATGTTAGAAGAATATAATAAAAAAAGAAATTTTGGAAGAACACCTGAGCCACAAGGAGACAAAAAAGGGCTTGGAGATAATAAAAGTAGGAGATTTGTAGTACAAAAGCATGATGCTACCAAATTACATTATGACTTTAGACTTGAAGATACAAAAGAAGGAGTATTAAAATCTTGGGCTGTACCAAAAGGTATTTCACTTGATCCCAAAATAAAAAGACTTGCTGTTCTAACAGAAGATCATCCATTAGATTATTTGCTCTTTGAGGGTATAATTCCTGAGGGAAGTTATGGAGCAGGTACTGTAATTGTTTGGGATACAGGTACATATACATCTGAGATGGAATTATCTGAACAATTTAATAAAGGGAAGATCACTTTTACTTTATTTGGTCAGAAACTAAGAGGAAAATTTATCTTAATTAAAACTCATTTAGCTAAAGGAAAAGAAGGAAATCAATGGCTCTTGATGAAATCATCTGATGAGTTTGAATCTAAAGAAGATTTAACTATTACTAAACCACGATCTGTTTTGACCAGCAGAAGAAATGAGGATTTAGAAACAAAACAAATAGAAGAAGTAAAAGAAGAAGAAAAAGAAGAAGCAGAACCTTACAACAAAAAAGACAAAATAAAAAGATATTTTACTAAGACCATTAAAATAAGTGATAATCCATTAAATGATATTGCTGTTTCTAACCAACAACAAAAAGAATTAGGAGAATTCCCAACCAAAATTAAACCGATGCTATCAACATTAGTGGATAAACCATTTAACAGCAAAGACTGGGTCTTTGAAGTCAAATGGGATGGAGTCCGTTCTATACTATTCTTTCACAAGACAAAAGGGATTCTAGAATTACAATCTAGAAATGGAAGATTACTCACCCATAGATATCCAGAACTAGTAGATGCATTAACCTCGCCATTGCCAACATCATCTCAGTTACCTATAAACTGTAAGGAATCCGTAATTTTGGATGGTGAAATTGTTGTACTAGACAATAATGGATTACCAAATTTTCAAAACCATCAAAGAAGAATGAATGTTGATTATGCCAGAGAAATTGAAATACTTTCTAGGCAAATACCAGCAACCTATTATTTTTTTGATATTCTTTATCTTGATGAAAAAAATCTACAAGATTTGCCATTTTTAGAGAGACGATCAATTCTTTCTGAAGCTATAAAAGAAAATACAAGAATAAAGATATCTGATTTTATTGAAGAAGTAGGTTCAGAAGTTTTCCATAAAACTAAGAGTATGGGATTAGAAGGAATAATAGCCAAAAATAAATCAGGCAAATATGTACAAGGTAGACGATCTAGAGATTGGTTAAAAATAAAACATATCAAAACTCAAGACTGTGTAGTTATAGGTTATACTAGAGGAGAAGGAAATAGAGAAAATTACTTTGGATCACTTCTTCTTGCAGTTAATGATGTAGATGGTAAATTACGATTTGTTGGTCACACTGGAAGTGGATTTGATTTTCAGCAACTTCGACAGGTATATGTTAAACTTCAAAAAATGAGAATTGAAAAATGTCCAATCGATTATGTACCATACACTAACCGAAATCCGGTTTGGATTAAACCAGAACTTGTAGTAGAAATAAAATTTAGTGAATGGACTAGTGAAAAAATTATGAGGACTCCTATATTTCTCAGATTTAGAGAAGATAAGGTGCCAAAAGAATGTCTTTTGGAAACGGAAAAATATACTAATAAAATAATAAAAGCAGTAGAAGTAGAAACATCTAAAGGAGATAAGCATAATACTTATTATGATATAGAAGACAGCAATAATAATTCTAATTCTTCATTCTCAAATCTTGATAAGATATTCTGGGATAAAACAACAAGTCACCCTCAACTTACAAAAAAAGACTTAATAGAATATTATAATAGAATGAGTAAACATATTCTGCCTTATCTTAAAGATAGACCGTTATCCCTAAGTAGATATCCTGATGGAATTAAAGGAAAATCATTTTATCACAAAAATTGGAATCAAAATAATAAGCCAACATATGTACAAACAGTAAAAGTTTACTCAGAATCAAGAGAAGGCAACATTATTAACTATATTATATGTAATAACAAAGAATCTCTTTTGTGGCTTGCAAATTTGGGTTGCATAGAGATGCATCCATGGTATAGCAGAATTAAGGATTTTGACGCTTGTACACAAAGAGACGGTATATTGGATAAAGAAAAATGTGGTTTAAATTTTCCTGATTTTATAATTTTTGACTTAGATCCATACATATATTCAGGAAAAGAAAAAAAAGGTCAACATGAACCAGAATATAATATCAAAGCATTCAAAGCAACAGTTAATGTAGCTTTTAATCTAAAAGAATTATTTGATGAGCTAAATATTGAATCTTATGTAAAAACGTCAGGAAAAACAGGATTGCATATTTTTGTTCCTATTATGAATTTATATACTTATGAACAAACTAGATCTTTTGCAGAAGTTATAGGTAAAATTCTAGCCAGAAGACATCCTGGAAAAATTACCATGGAGTGGGATACTACGAAAAGGACAGGCAAAGTATTTTTTGATCATAATCAAAATGCTAGAGGAAAGACAATAGCGTCAATTTTTTCGCCAAGGCCTACTGATTTAGCTACTGTCTCGGTACCCATTAAATGGAAAGATCTAGCAAATGTGATTCCAACAGATTTTACAATTCTCAATGTTCCTGATATAATAAATAAACAAATACCAAATCCATGGATAGATATAATGAAAAAGAAACAAGACTTAAATAAAATTCTGAAAAATGTTAAAGAAGTTTTGTGATATAAATTAAGACTATTATAATCAGATTTTAAAAAAAAGAAAATATATTTTATATAGATTAAAATTTTCATTTTACTGATCAATATATTTTACTGTAAGTAGAACTTTTATACCCCCTAAGAAGATTTTGATAGAGGATGTCATTCCATTAATAAATGGAGATGATAAAAAAAGAAGAGATAGTTAATACTTAATTCAAAATTATTTGAAAAAAATAATTACTTTAATCACAATAAATACAATACCAATTTTGAGAAAAAGATACCTTTGAGAAAAGTACTATCTATTTATATTATATTAGGCAATTCTAGTTCAAAGTGAGATAAACAAACAATCATAAAAAATTCAATTAATTACTGTAAGGGGAGAATTAATTTCTCTAATAATTCTCGCGAGTTATTATATATAATAAACGTTTAGTATATAGAAAATGGAAAGGATTAGTATAGAAAATACATATTATTTATTATATTGTATTATACTTATCGTTATGTTGATAACTGTAATTAGTTTTAATTCTAATAATCAATTTTCTATATTAAGTATCCAAGCCGAAAAAAACAACAACAAAGGAGGAGAAGAAGAAAAAGACAAGGATAAAGATAAAGAAAAGGAAGAGAGTATTCAAAAACAAACTCTAGAGAACAAGACAACTGCTGTAAAGGAAGAAAAAAAAGATAAACAAGAAGAAAAAGAAGTTAAAGAAGATGTTGATTCTTGGACATATGATAATAATTGGACACGCACTGATCAAGATCTCATTACTAAATATAATTACAGGAACTTAGCAATACCCAAAATATATCAAACTGCACCTGATGGAGAAACATATGATTTTAATAAAACTAATCCAAATGATAAAGTACAGGTAGATAAAACAGATAAATCAAACGTCTTTACACAACAAAACAAAGATGGAAGCTGGAGAATAGATTTTGGCAAGCCTAGAATAGATATTCATACCAAGGATGCAGGCATACTACCTGATAAGGTAGACCAATTAAGTAATTTGTCTAACGGTAAAATTCAAAGCTGGAATTTTTCTGAACTAAAAGATATAGGATACTGGTATAAACCAAGTGATTGGAAGAACACCGAAGTCACTCTAATTTTTAAACTACTTGATTCAGCACGCTCCAAAGGAGAACAACACTCTCTTTCACTAGTAACTAAATCAATATCGCATAGTCAACTTGATAATGAATATAAAAAAAATAACGATGAACCCAAATATTTCTGTGGAGGGTCGAGTTACCATAACAATATATCAAATGATGGTAATGTAAGAATGAAAAAAGAACAATTTCATATTGATTATGAATGGGAACGCTACGATGAAACTTTAACCGTGGGAAGCATTTATGGTAAAATAATAGGTTTCAAAGGTATAGTATACAATGTAAATGATACTGCAGTAAAACTAGAAACTTGGGTTGATACAGAAAACCAGGGGAAAGGACCTTATAAAAAAGTACATGAAATGATAGATAATGGTGATTGGGGAGATGCTATGAAAGAATGTGGTGCTGAGACAAATGGCCAAGCAATTACATGGGGTTCTCCAATTGTTATAATCAAAGCAAATGATTTTAAATTTGATATATATGATATAGAGATAAGGGAAATAATTCCTCCATCTACATAAAAATTATGATATCTATACTTTTTCTTGCAATTATTATTATAAATTTGAATAGTG
>OCZS010000624.1_pt1 | contig 11905 bp, 14 predicted proteins | sample 1539071 | NCBI WGS metagenome assembly OCZS01 (sample SAMEA3113584, study PRJEB22503) | soil metagenome | reverse complement strand
CCAAAATTCGGGCATAGCTGACCGACTAGAGCAGCTGGTGCTGCGAGCCCGACGTATCCTCCCGCTTCGCGCGCTTGACGCTTGCCGGATCGACGAAGGGAATGTCGGGCTTCTTGCCCTGAAAAAGCTCGGCGAGCGTGATGATCTGAAGCTTGGTGTAGGTGCGGCCCCATTCGTCCTCGAACCGCCCGACCGCCGCCGCCTCCGTCTCCATCGGCCGCGTCGGCAGCGCCGCCGTGATGAACACGCCGATCGGCGCCTTCTCGCGCTCCATCGCGCTGTGCAAGTCGCGTTACTCCCCGCCCTAGCAAAGCAAGCCTAACAAGCCCACCGTTCGAAGCAACTGCCTATCCTGTCGCCAATATGACGACTTTGTTGGTCGAAGTGCAGAAGGCCGCCCACGCGGGCATCAACTTCTCCTGCCTCTGATCGAAGAAGGTCGTGCGACGGTAGGCGCTCTCGGTCCGATTTGGGTTGGTGTGCGCAAGCGCAGCTTCCGCCCAAGCGTCGGCGAATCCCGTTTCGGCTGCCCAGTCCCGGAAAGAGGAGCGAAACCCATGAACAGTGTAATCACCCCCACCATTCACGCGGAGCACCTTTGCTAGGGTGGCATCGCTCATGAGGCCCTTAAGGCCGGGGAAGACCAACTCGTTCGGATTCGGTCCGAAAACGTCCTCCACCTGCTTGAGGACCTTCAAAGCGGCTGATGGGAGAGGAACGATGTGAAGACGGGCAGTCTTAGCGTTCTCAGGCGGCACGCACCACTCGCCAGCCTCTAAGTTGACGTCTCGCCAGCGCGCCTTCCGAACCTCGCCCGATCGAGCCGCCGTCAGGATCAGGAATTGGAGAGCATGCCGCCCAACGGAGAACTCACCTTCAGCCACTTTGCTTAGAAACGCAGGTATCTCTTTGTATGGCATGGCGGCGAAGTTGCTGCCCTTCGGTTGCTTGATCCCCCCCATGAGTTGATTGAGCGCCCGCATCGGCGCTTCGGTTTTTCTCCAGCCCTTACCGTGCGCGTAGTCGAGTACCGCACCGATCCTCTGCCGGACCCGCCTGGCCGTCTCACCTTTGGCCAGCCAGATCGGTAGCAATGTTCGCTGGATCGCTGGCGCATCAATTTCATCGACGGATAGCTTGCCAATAACAGGGAAGGCGTATGCTTTCAGCGTATTCAGCCACTGACCTCCATGCTTGCCGTTTCGCCAGCCCTTCGAGACGTGGGAATGATACTGCTCAGCCGCTTCCTTGAACGTCGGAATGGCTTCGACGACCTGACGCCATTCAACAGATGGATTCATCCCGGCCTTGGCAAGTTCCCGTCCAATCCGCGCCTTCTCCCGTGCTTCGCTGAGGGTGAGCGATTGCCGATTTTGGAGTGGAACTGCGACTGGGATGGTTTCAGCCGCAAAAGAACCGAGCCCAAAATCCCGCCTCTGCCCGTTATGCTGAACTCGAAGGACCCACGACTTGGATCCGCTGGGCTTCACCAGAAGGTACAAACCCTTTCCGTCCGAGTGTCGGCCAGGCCTTGCAGCTTTGGCCTGCATCACCGTTAGTGCCATCCCGCGTTCCCTCAGAGCTTACCCCGTTTTGGCACGACCTTTGACGAACGTCAACGCACATCGGCAAACGCTCGCGTCGCGGTTACCCTTGGTTTTCCTAGGTATCTTGGATGAGGGTGGACACCAGCGGACTAGTTGGTGGCGGAGACGGAGGGATTCGAACCCTCGGTACGGGAATTCCCCGTACGGCGGTTTAGCAAACCGCTGGTTTCAGCCACTCACCCACGTCTCCGGAAGCGGCGCTAGGACGCGGGCTATATAGGGGGCTTTTCCAAGCTTCAACCGCACCGGCCTTATTTCGCGCGAACCTCCAGCCGCATGTCGAGCCGCATCTCCTCGCCGGGTTCGAGCACCCGCAAGCCCAGCTCCGGCCAATCGCATTCCGGAGCGTTCATCGCCGCATTGGCGTGGGTGACCGGCTCCGCGACGAAGATGCCACCGCTTGCGGGCGAATAGATCTGGAAGAAGCGGGCCTGAGGCGACGACATTTCCAGCTCGAACGGCCAATCTGGATCGTCCATGAGCACCCTGCCGCTCCAGCCGCCGAAACCATTGTCGAGGTCCTGACCACAGATCGGCCGATCGCTGAGGTCATAGCGCCCGTCTGCCGGCACCTTCTCGACAGGGAGAACCTTCTCGTCGATCGTCCAGGCGTGCGTGACGCTTGTTTCAATCCGGGTGCGCGCGCCACACGGGAAATAGGGATGCTGGCCGAGCCCGCACGGCATCGGCTCGCCCGAGGTGTTGCGGCAGGCCAGGCCGATCCGCAGCACCGCTCCCTCGATACGGAATTCCTGCCGAGCCTCGTACGACCAGGGCCATTCGTCCGGCTCGTGCCGGTAGGAAAGCGATGCGAGGCTCTCGCTCGCTTCCTCCACGTTCCAGGGATTCAGCCAGCCCTGGCCATGCAGCGGACTTGGATCGCCGGCCATGTTGGGGATCATCGAAATCGTCCGGCCCCGAAAGGTGAACGAGCCGTCCCGAACGCGGTTCACATACGGAACGAGCGGAAAACTTGCGGCCTCCAGAACGTTTTCAGGCGGGGTGTGGCTGTCGCGCAATATGGATGTCGCGCTGCCGGCGCCAACATAGGCGAGCCGCGAAATTGCCCCGCCAATTGAAGGACTAAGCTGCAGCTCAAGGTGTGGCGACGATAGGGTGAGAATGTCGGACGGCATGTCGGAATCTAAACCTTAAGCAAACGAAACATTCACAGAACCGCAACTTCGCTGGGGATAAACCCACATTAGAAGTTGCGCCGCAAAACTGGCGATTGGTATTTAAGCCCCGGGGCCGGGGAGAGGGTAATGGGTCGACGCGTCAAGGATTTTATCGAGGTCAGCGACTACACGTCGCTCGACCAGCTTATCAACACACTGACCGCCATCCGGGACAACCTTCCGGAAGAGGCGGATCCCGAGCTTCGCATGAAGGGTGACGATGTTTTCGGCCGGCGGCTCTCGATCAGCTATTTCCGCGAGTTGACCCCCGAAGAAGCGTCTCTGGATGAGCGCTACAACGGCTCCGACTTGCCGCCTGCGGACCCGGAGATCGAGAAGCTCCGCGGCAAGCTGGACAAGGTCGAGTTCGATCGCGACCACCAGGTCGCCAAGCGCCGGATCCGCCGCGTAGCCTAGCTCACCACTCCGCGAAGCTGCCATCCGCCTGGCGCCAGATCGGGTTGCGCCAGCGATGAGCATCGCGGTGCGCGTCCCGAACTACGTCCTCGTCGATATCCACCCCCAGGCCCGGGCCCTTCGGGATCGCCAGGAACCCGTCCTGCGGGGTCAGCTCTTCCTTCTGCTTGCAGTAGGTGAAGAGATCCGCGCCAACATTATAGTGGATGCCGAGGCTCATCTCCTGGATCGCGACGTTCGGCGCCGTGGCGGCGAGCTGCAGGCAGGCAGCGAGCGCGAGCGGGCCCAGCGGGCAGTGCGGCGCAACCGCGACATCGTACGCCTCGGCCATTGCCGCGATCTTGCGGCATTCGAGAATTCCGCCGGCGTGGCTCAGGTCGGGCTGGATGATGTCGACCGACCCGTTCTCGAAGAAGGGCTTGAAGTCCCAGCGCGAATAGAGCCGCTCGCCGAGCGCGATCGGCGTGCTGACGAGGTTGGCGATCTGCGCGAGACCTTCCGGATTCTCGGACAGGATCGGTTCCTCGATGAACAGCAGGCCGAGCGGTTCGAGCGCCTTCGCCAACTGCTTCGCCAACGGCCGGTGAACACGCCCGTGGAAGTCGAGCCCGACGTCCATTCCGGCGGCCTGAGCGGCTTCAACTCGGGCCACGACGTCGTCGAATATTCTGGGCGTGCCGATCCAGCCGAGTTCGGCCGTGGCGTTCATCTTGACGGCGGAGAAGCCCTGCTCGCGCCGCGCCTTCGCAGCGTCGGCGATCTCGTGCGGCCGGTCGCCGCCGATCCAGGCATAGGCGCGGACCTTGTCCCGCACCCGGCCACCCAGCATTTCCCATGCGGGGAGGTTGAGCGCTCGGCCTTTAAGGTCCCACAGCGCCTGCTCGAGACCTGCGAGCGCCGACATCAGCACCGGCCCGCCGCGATAGAAGCCGCCGCGATAGCCGATTTGCCAGATGTCCTCGATGCGGAACGGGTCGTGCCCGATGAAGCGGTCGCGAAGCGCCGCGAAGGCGCCGTCCACCGCCTCGGCATGGCCTTCCAGGCTCGCTTCGCCCCAGCCGACTGCGCCGTCGTCCGACTCGACTCGGACGAACAGCCAGCGCGGGGGAACGTAGAACGTCTCTATCTTGCCGATTTTCATGCGTAGTCTGCCGAACTGTCGCGTGCCCCGAGGTCGATCTCTTCTTTCTGCAGCCGCTGGCGCGCTTCCTCTTCCTGCTCGCGCGCATGCGCCATGTCGTAGTGCGACGGCGGCACGACCGGCACGACGAGGCACAGGCTGGAAGCGGGCAGAACCTCACGCCAGTCGCGGATGAGGCGCTTGTAGGCGCGACCGACGTTACGGATATTCCGGTCGAGATCGAAGAGGCCGAGCGGGTTCACATTGCCGTTCTGCTCGCGCAGGGCCGTGTCCCAGTCGACCTGGTCGGTCAGCGAATACCAGGTGAAGCCCACGGTCGGGATGCCGACGTTCCTCAGGCGGAGGACGTTCGCCCATTCCTTCCAAAGCCAGTGCACCGACTCATCGCCGACTGGGCCTTCGACCAGGTTCGTCTCCGTGTGCATGATCGGCAGGCGGTAGCGGTTGTAATATTGCCGCGTGATTTCGGTGTAGCCGAAAACCTCGCCCGACGCTGTGGTGTGACCGTTCTCGAACACGCGATGCTCGTTGGTGCGGTAATAGTCGTTGCCGAGGATGCAGTGCTGCTTCAGCCGGTTGTGAAGGAAGAAGTGATACTCCTCCTTCGTCATTCCGCAGTCCATCAGATATTCGAACATGTCGCTGTCGACGCGCCGGCCGTAATTCAGGTCGAGGCTGAGGAAGCGACGCGAGTTCATCAGCTCCGCCTTGTGAATGGCGGCAGGGCTGTCGGCATGGAAATATTCCGAAGACTCCGACTGGATGAAGATGGCGTCGGCGCGATGCTTCAGGATCTCGAGCATCGCCAGCACATTCGCTTTGACGATGTTCTTCAGCGCCGTGACGAAGCCCTTGTCCGTCTTCAGCTGCTCGTTCCACCAGCCGTACTTCGCGGAGAACATCGCGCAGATGAACATCTCGTTCACCGGCGTGTAGAGCTGCACCCACGGATACCGTTCCGCAAAGGCGGCGGCATAGTGAGCGAACAACTGCGGGAAATCCGGATTCTGGAAATTGCCTATCCAGTCCGGGACTCCGAAATGGCAGAGGTCGACGATGGGCGTGATGTCGCGGCGCCTGAGGTCCGCGAAGGTGATGTCGGCGAATTCCCAGTCGTACTTGCCCGGGCCGAGATACGTCTTATGGATCGGCGGCCCGTAGCGGAGGTAATTGATTCCGATCTCCTGGACGCAGTCGAAATCCTCCCGCCACCGCTCGTAGTGGCCGCACGACTCCATCTGGTCGACACGCGTCTTTCCATTGTTGATCGTCGGGATGCTGTTCTCAATCCCGGTCGCGAACATGAAGTTGGCGATGATCCGTTCTCCCTTGGGCGCCGCTGTCGCTGATTCCGTGCGATTCGCCGCACGCCTGCCCGGATAGCTTCGTGGCCTGAAAAGAAAACCGCGGAGAAAAGTCGCGTTCCCGCGGTTTTTCGCTAACGGAACGGACGCATGCGCTGGGCAGAAGGTTTCATTGCAGCCGATTGGGGCACGACGAACCGCCGCGCCTATTTGGTGGACGGCACTGGCAAGTGCGTCGACGAGTTCGAGGACGACAAGGGCATCCTGGGTGTTCCCAAGGGCGGCTTTGGCGAGGCGGTGGCCGAGATTCGCGAACGGCTGGGAGACCGGCCGCTCCTGCTTGCCGGGATGGTGGGATCCAATCGCGGCTGGATCGAGGCTCCCTACGTTCCCTGCCCCGCCGGCATCCAAGATCTCGCGGCGAAACTCGTCTGGCCGGAAGAGGGCCGCACAGCCATCGTTCCGGGCGTATCTTTTGTCGACCCGGACGAGGCCGACGTCATGCGCGGAGAGGAAGTCCAGCTGCTCGGAGCCTTCGTCGCCGGAATGGTGCCCGCGGACTCGCTGGTCTGCCACCCAGGCACCCACAATAAATGGGCGCGCCTCGACGATGGACGGGTCACGCGCTTCCGCACGGTGATGACCGGCGAGCTGTTCAACCTGCTCCGCGAGCACAGCATCCTCGCCGACCTGCTCGCCGGCCCGGCCGAGAACGACGACGCATTCGCGCGGGGGGTGAGTCGCGGTCTCGAGGAAAGCTGCCTCACCGCCGAGCTATTCAAGATTCGCGCCCGCGTACTGCTCGGCCAGGCCGACGCCGCTGATGCCGCCTCCTACGGGAGCGGGCTACTGATCGGCACGGACGTCCGCGCCGGGCTTCAGGAAGGCCGCGACCGGGAAATCGTCGTGATGGGCCGGCCGGAGCTCATGCGCCTCTATGAGGAGGCATTGAAGATTGCTGGAAGGCAATGCCGCCAGGTGGACGGGGAGGAAGCCTTCCTCGCCGGAGCAACAAAGATCGTGGAGATGCTGGAATGAGTGCCGCCGAGGATTTCGACCTTTATTTCGCGGAGTGCCCGCTGGTCGCGATCATTCGCGGCGTGACTCCGGACGATGCGGAGGCGACCGCGACAGCAATCTTCGAAGGCGGCATCCGGATCATCGAGGTACCGCTCAACTCGCCCCGGCCGTTCGACAGCATCGAGATCATCGCCACGGCGCTTGGTGACCGCGCATTGATCGGGGCGGGCACGGTCCTCAACACCGACGACGTTCAACGCGTGCAGGCAGTCGGCGGCCGCCTGATCGTCGCGCCGAACATGAATGAGGAGGTGATCCGCGCAACGGCCGATGCGGGAATGGTCTCGTCTCCGGGCGTGTTCACCCCGACGGAAGCCTTCGCGGCGATCGCGGCAGGCGCCCATGCGCTGAAGCTGTTCCCGGCCGAAGCCGCATCGCCGGCAGTGGTGAAGGCTCAGAAGGCGGTGCTGCCCAAGGGCTTTCCGCTGATCGTGGTCGGCGGAGTGCGCGTCGACAATGTCGCTGAATGGCTGGACGCTGGAGCCGACGGCTTCGGGCTTGGGTCCGGTCTCTACAAGCCGGGCCAGGACGCGCAGCTCACCCTGGAACAGGCGAGAGCTTTCGTCGCGGCGGTGAGGCGCTGATGCGGCCGATCCGCATCGGCATCATCGGCTTCGGCAAGATTGCGGCCTACCAGCATGTCCCCTCGATTGAGGCCAACCCCCGGCTGGAACTCGCCGCCACTTCGAGCCGCTCCGGCCAGGGTGTGGCGACCACATACTCCGATTGGCGCAAGCTTCTGGACGAGGTCGAAGGTCTGGAGGCGGTTGCCATCACGACGCCGCCAAGCGTGCGCTACGAAATCGCGCGCGCCGCAATCGAGAAGGGTCTCCACGTCCTGCTCGAAAAGCCGCCCGCGGTGACGCTTAGCGAAGTGGAGGAACTCTCCTGCCTGGCGGAAGCGAAGGGCGTGACCTTGTTCGCCAGCTGGCATGCCCGGCACAATCCTGCGGTCAGCGCAGCTGCGCAGGCACTAGCCGGCAAGCGCATCGCGGAGATGCGGATCGTCTGGCACGAGGACGTGCACAAATGGCATCCCGGCCAGAACTGGATCTGGGAGCCGGGCGGCTTCGGCGTGTTCGACCCGGGGATCAATGCCTTCTCCATTGTGACCGCCATCTTCCCCGGCGCCTTGTTCGTCCGTTCCGCGGAGCTTTCCTTTCCAGCGAATGCCGACACTCCGATCGCCGCCGAAATCGCCTTCGCGAGCGACGTTGCCGATGGAGCGCTGCACTGCAGCCTCGACTGGCGCCGCACGGAAGGCGAGGAGTGGACGATCGAGATTACGACGGACGACGGCCAGTCTGTCCGACTCACCGACGGCGGCGCTCGTCTGAGCATCGACGGCGTGGACCAGCAAGCAAGCGGACCGGGCGAGTACCCGGACATCTATCGAGAGTTTGTGGACCTGATCGACCAGCGCCGGAGCTCAGTCGACTTACGTCCTCTTCGGATCGTCGCCGACTGTTTCCTGGCCTCGTCCCGCCGCGTCGTGGACCCCGTCGCGATGTAAACACGCTTGGGTGGTTAACCACTGTTAAATCCCGTCTCGGAAGCGTACGGGCTTTCTTCGCGGGATACGTCCTCGAGGGGGGCTTAGTTGGTATGGCAGACACCACCATTAACGAGCTGGACCGGCTCGACCGAGCCTTCGCGGGCAACCTGCTGCTCGCCACCTTTTCCGCGGACGTCCGGGCACTATTCGAACCGCATGCAGACATCATCGAATTCGGCGTCGGAGAGCACGTCCAGAGCCGCGGACGGGACGTGGAATGGAGTTACTTCCCGTTCGAAACGACCATGATCTCCCTTGTCGTCGAACTGGACGATGGCCGTTCCGTTCAGGTTGCATCGATCGGCCGTGAAGGCGCCGTCGGTGGGATAGTGAGTTGCGGTCACGCCCCGGCTTTCGCCGACGCGCAGGTCATGGTCGGCGGGCCAGCGATGCGCGTCCCGATGAAGATCCTGGAGGAGGTCAAAGGCGGGTCGAGTTTCGTCGCCAACATCTTCTGCCGCTTTTCGGACTACCTCCTTGCGGAAGTCATGCAGTCAGTTGCCTGCAACAGCTTCCATCCCATCCAGCAGCGGGCCGCGCGCTGGCTGCTGACCGCACAGGACCGCGCGGGAGACCGCATCGAGCTGACCCAGGAGGCGCTCGCCGCCCTCCTCGGCGTGCAGCGGACGACCGTGAACGCCGTGGTCGGCGCGCTTCAGGAGGAAGGATTTCTCTCCGCCCGGCGCGGCCGCGTCATCGTCGTCGACCGCCCGGGACTGAAGCGGCACGCCTGCGAATGCTATTCGGTCGTCGAACGTCATTTCGGATCGGTGATCGGCCCCAGCGGGTCCGGCGGAAGCTCCGGCTGCTAGCTCGCCAGTTTCCAGTTCAGCATCTGGCCGGCGTGGAACGGCGTCAGGTCGGCATCGCTTCCGCTTATGTGGTCCGGCACCTTTACTGACGTTCGCGCTAACGTGACCGTGCCCTCGTTGAGCGGCAGCCCATAGAAGCGCGCGCCATGTTCGGACGCGAAGCTCTCGAACCGGTCGAGGGCACCTTCTTCCTCGAAGACCTGCGCATAGCTCTCCAGAGCGAAGGGCGCATTGAAGATGCCCGCACAGCCGCAGCCGGACTCCTTGGCATGACGCGGATGAGGCGCGCTGTCCGTGCCGAGAAAGAATTTGGGGGAGCCTGAAACCGCTGCCGCGCGAACGGCGAGGCGGTGCTTCTCGCGCTTCACGACGGGTAGGCAAAAAGCGTGCGGCCGGAGGCCGCCGGCGAAGAGCGCGTTGCGGTTGAGATGCAAATGCTGGGGAGTGATGGTCGCGCCGACGTTCGGTCCAGCATCACGGACGAAATCGGCCGCCTCTGCCGTCGTGATATGCTCGAGCACAATCTTCAGCGCAGGAAAGTCCCGAACGAGAGCCGTGAGCACCCGCTCGACGAATACGGCCTCACGGTCGAACACGTCGATCTCCGGGTCCGTGACCTCACCGTGGACGCAAAAGACCATCCCGATCTCCTGCATCCGCTCCAGCGCCGGATAGATGTTGCACATCTCGGTAACGCCGTGCGCCGAGTTCGTCGTCGCGTTGGCCGGATAGAGCTTGCAGGCCGTCCACACGCCCTCTTCAAACCCCCGAGCGACCTCGTTCGGGTCGGCCTGGTCGGTGAGATAGCAAGTCATCAGGGGAGTGAAGCCCGGACCTGCCCATTCGCTGATCCTGTCGCGATAGGCCGAAGCCGCTGGCACCGTCGTGACCGGCGGAACGAGATTCGGCATGACGATGGCCCGCGCGAACTGTCGTGCCGTGAAGGGAGCAACCGTTCGAAGCATCTCTCCGTCGCGCAAATGGACGTGCCAGTCGTCGGGGCGGCGGATGGTCAGGCTTTGCATCGTCACGGGCGGCTCCCTAACTGAAGGGCATGGCCGCGACCACCCTGACCGACCGCGCAGTCGTCCGCCTTTCGGGCGAGGGCGTCCGCGGCTTCCTGCAGGGACTGGTGACCAACGATGTCTCGGGCGACCTTCCGGTCTGGGCGGGACTACTGACGCCACAGGGCAAATGCCTGTTCGACTTCATCGTCTGGGCGGACGGGGAGGACCTGCTTCTCGACTGCGAGGCGGCTGCCGCCGACGACCTTGTGAAGCGGCTGACGATCTACCGGCTGCGCCGGCCGATCCGAATCGACCGGGAGCCCGGAATTGCAGTGCACTGGTCGCTGGAGGGCAGCGCCGGAAGCATCGACCCTCGGCTGCAGGAGCTTGGGCGGCGATGGCTCGGCGAACCGGATGAGCCTGCTTCCGGCTGGCTCGAGCACCGCCTGCGCCTGGGTGTCTGCGAGGGTCGGGCGGAACTCGGAGACGTCCTCTGGCTCGAATGCAACGCCATCGAGCTCAACGGCGTCAGCTTCACCAAGGGCTGCTTCGTCGGGCAGGAAAATACCGCCCGGATGAATTGGCGGCAGAAGGTCAATCGGCGGCTTGTCGTCGTGCCGACCACCGGAACCGGACCGCGAACCCGCGTCGTCTATGAGGAGCTCGGACTTGCGGTCGAGCATCGCCGCGTCGACGATCTCGGCAATGCAATCATCCCGCATTGGCTGAAGGAGACGCTAGAGGTTCAGCACCCGTAACGGCGTTTCAGCCGGCGCGGCCCCACGTCGCAATACCAGACGTCGGTTGCCCCGATCGCAAAATCCACGACGCGCCAGCGGCCGCTCTTCAGCTGAAGCACCGCGTCCACGCGAAGCCCGTCCATGTTGTCGAAATCGTCGAAGTAGCGGTTGCCGTCGATTGGCTTCCCGCCCTTGCGCTGCGGGTCGGCCATGACGAAAGCCCAGCCGTCCTCGACACGCAGGACCTGGACTACGAACTCGACGTTCGGACCGATCTTCGCTTCGACGGCGGGTCTCAGCGCTTCGAGGACAGCCTTGCGCTGCGACGATGCCGGAGCGGCAGCGCACAGAGCCAGCATCGCCAACGCCGCTGCAGCGCGCATCGCGTCCCCTATTCAGTCGCTTCGGCAATCCTTCTGCGCTTGGCCGCAATCCTCATCAAGGCCACGGCGCCGATCAGCATCCAGACGACGTTCAGGGCGGCGGACGGAATTGCGCCGTGCCACCAGCCGTTGACGATGAAGCCCGCCGCGCCAGCGACATTGATCCACTGATAGACCGCCGACTGCCCCGTCAGCTTGCCGGCCGTGATCAGCAGGTAGCCGAGCAGGATCAGCGACGCGCCCAGCCAGCCGGCGACTTCGACTGCAATCTCGACGGGCGTCATCGCTGCCCAATCACTGGGCAGCGAGCTTCCGCAGCACGTAGTGCAGGATGCCGCCCGACTTGAAATATTCGAGCTCGTTATAGGTATCGATGCGGCAGCGGGCGGTGAAGCTGAACTCGCGGCCGTCATCCTTGATGATCTGGACGGTCACCTCCTGCCGCGGCTTCAGCTCGCCGACGCCGGTGATGGTGTACTTCTCCGAGCCGTCGAGCCCGAGCGTGTCGGCGCCTTCGCCCGGCTGGAACTGCAGCGGGACGACGCCCATGCCGACGAGGTTCGAGCGATGAATGCGCTCGAAGCTCTCGGCGATCACCGCGCGAACGCCGAGCAGCACCGTGCCCTTGGCCGCCCAATCGCGCGAGCTGCCCGTGCCATACTCCTTGCCGGCAATGACCAC
>OCZS010000623.1_pt1 | contig 11908 bp, 10 predicted proteins | sample 1539071 | NCBI WGS metagenome assembly OCZS01 (sample SAMEA3113584, study PRJEB22503) | soil metagenome | reverse complement strand
TGGCAATCTTGATGGACGGCTTATTCTCGATCGGCGCGGTGCTCTCCGGCTCGGTTGGTTCGACCGAAGGCTCGCTGGTCGGCTCCTCCGACCTCGTCGCAGATACGGACGCGGAGGGCTGGCTCGCCGCGCCCTCCGTCCCGCCGCCCCCGCACGCTGTCAGCACGGCGAGCGTCCCTATCGCCAAGATTCGCCGCCATCCCGGCATGGCAATCAGTCCATGCATGTCTGTGAAGAGACGCCATTGACGCGGCCTGATACACACATCGCCGTTCACACCTTCTGCCCTGGCTCGCGCATCGATGCCGAGGCCAACGCCGCCGACCGGCGTTTAGCCTCGACTACCATGTACTTGGCGCGAGCGCCTGCGCTCTCCCAGCGGGCTCGATGTGGCGCCAAACGGCGGTGATCGACATGCTTCACCTAGACGCGTACTTGATCGCGTTCGCGCTGTTTGTCGTTCTGCCGCTGCTGAGCAGACCTGGGAGCTGGCGAGTCCTTGCGCGACTCGCCGCCCGCGTCGACGACTGGGCGACAGCCCGCGGCAGACGAACCGACGACCGCGACCGCGACGACGACGACTTGTGGCTCATGTACAAGCGAGAAAAGCTCGCCGCCGACCTTCGGCGTGTCGAGCGTCTGCTGGCCACCGACACGTGGATGTCCGCCACGCGGCAGCGGGGCAACCGGCTCGCCTACGACCAGCTCGTCGATGAGCTTCGCCGCATTCCTGACGTGTTCCCGATCAGCTTCCAGCCCCAAGCCCTCGACTCGTGGGACGAGTCCCAGGTGGAGCGACTATGGAGGGCTCCGGCTGTCAACGGCTATTCGGCGCAATCCCCCACGGTCGAAATTCTCGATATCGGATGGGGTCACCACAAAGGCTGATCACTCGGCATTCGGACCGGGAGACGACGCCTGTGCCTGCTCCACCCGATCGCCGAGTGGGGCTGGATAGTCCCCGACCTGAAAGACAAAGATGTCGTCGGCAGGCACCGCGGCAGAGGTACGGCAGTTGATCGCCCGGATCCGTTCCGGTGCAACCTTTGGCTCCCGCTCTTCGGTAACCAGGCCGTTTTGCTCCTGCACAGTGTCGGTGAGCTGGGTGTAGCAGAAGCCGGTGATGCTGGGACTGTCCAACAGCGCGTCGACGAGCGCTGTGTACCGGTTGACGAATGACTCGACGTCGGGCTCTGCTCCGTAGCCCGCCCACGCTTGACCGCGGATGGCCGAGGACAACGTGATGCCGCCGAATTCAGTGATCATCACCGGCTGCTCGCCAACCGAGGTGCCGGGAAGTAGCACCGAGCGATAACTCGGCTGCACCCGGGTCAAGGTCTCGTCCACGGCTTCCGGAGTGCCGTAGCGGTTCTGAAGCGTCGAGCCTCGGGCGGTGTAATCATGCACCGTCGTGATGTCGGCCACGACCTGCTCCCAGCCGTCATTACCGACCACCGGCCTGGAGGGGTCGATCGACTTTGTGAGGAAGTACATCGCGCGGACCAGTGATCGCTGAGCGGCCGAGGTCGGCAGATTCGGCACACCCCAGCTCTCGTTGAACGGCACCCACGCGATGACGCAGGGGTGGCTCCGGTCCCGCTCCAACACTTCCAGCCACTCGCGGGTCAGCCGTCCCGTCGTTCGAGACGAGAACTCGTACGCAGCTGGCATCTCTCCCCATACCAAGAGGCCAAGCCGGTCACACCAGTAGAGGAAGCGCGGATCGCTGATCTTTTGGTGCATTCGGACACCGTTGAACCCAAAGCTCTTGATCAGCTTGACCTCGTGCTGCAGCGCCTCCTGGCTGGGCGTAGCGAGGTGGGATTCGGGCCAGTAACCCTGTTCCAGTACCAGACGCAGGAAATACGGCCTGCCGTTGAGTTGAAATCGACCGGCGGACACCCGCACCGACCTCATGGCCGTGTAACTGGCGACCGCATCCACCAATCCGGTGCCGTCGTAGAGCTCCAGAGCGGCATCGATCAGGTGAGGATGTTCAGGAGTCCAGAGCACCTCCCGCGGTTGCACGGTCAGCCACGGCTTGGAGAGGGTGATAGTCCGGCGCATCTCCTCTTGAGTAACGGCGTAGTCGTCGTCTGCCAGAACGTCGCCCCGCAAACTCAGTCGGATCCGAAGCCGAAGGCCGGGTCGCATCTGAGCTGTCCGGACCATTACCTGGATTGCTGCCGTCTCTGGTACAGGTGTCCAATGCACGGCATCAATACGAGCTGCGGGCACCTCTTCCAGCCACACCGGCTGCCAGATACCACTTGTGCGCCCGTACCAGATGGAGTGCGGCTCAGGCCGCCAGTCCTGTTTGCCCCGTGGCTGACCAAGATCACTCGGTAGGTCTTCCGCGCGAACCACGACCGTCTGCTCGCCCTCGGGTTTCAGGACATCGGTGATGTCTGCAGAGAACGGCGTGTGACCGCCCTCATGCTCGACGACAAGCCCCCCGTTGACCCAGACTGAGGCGCGGTAGTCAACCGCGCCGAAGTGCAGCAGGAGCCGGTTACCGGGTGCCGGTTGGAAAGCGAACGTGCGGCGATACCAGATCACTGGATGGAATCCGCCGTCACCGATCCCACTCAGCTTCGACTCTGGCGGGAACGGAACCTCGATGCTCCGATCGAATGCTTCTGTCGACTTCACCCAGCGTTCTTGGCCACCGACGTCGTCGTCGTCGTAGGCGAATCCCCAGGTCCCGGAAAGGTCGATCCAGGGCCTCCGCAACTGCGGTCGCGGATGGGCTTCTTCATCACCAATGGGGGGCGTTGGCGGCACGAATCGATCCTTCCTTTGTCACGTCTGCTTCAAATTTGACGCCTGCATCAACAGAACCAAGAGCAGGGCCGAGACTTCCTCGCACAATCGACTTCCTGCCCGCCGTTTGGGTCGCGCGTTGCCGTTCAGCTCAAGAACCGTACCTTTGCAGTGAGCACCAACGACCAATGGGACGCAAACGATGACTGAGCAGAACGCGCTGGTGTGGGAAGGCGGCACTATCGTCGCCGTCCGGCCGGTACCGGTCCCGGAATCTCGACCGGGCTGGGTAGCGGTTGACGTCGCCTACGCGGGAATCTGCGGCAGCGACCTCCATATCGCCGCTGGTGAGCATGTCCGCGCTCAACCGGGCATCGTCCTCGGCCACGAGTTCGTTGGCCACCTGGGCGAACCGTACGGAGATCTGCCTGCCGGTCATCCCGTCTTCGTCAACCCGACCGTGCATTGCGGGGTGTGCGACGCCTGCCTGGCCGGCCGTACCAATGTCTGCCGCACGCTGACGCTGGTCGGGATCGACTATCCGGGAGGAATCGCCCCTCGCACGGTCGTGCCTGGCTACGGCATCTACCCGCTGCCACTAGATGTTGATCTTGTCGCCGCCGCCATGATCGAACCCTTGGCGGTCGCTGTCCGCGCAGTACGGCGTTCCGGACTTGCCGTGGGCAACCGCACCCATGTTCTTGGAGGTGGCCCCATCGGCTGCCTGGTCAGCATGGTGGCCGTCGCAGCCGGCGCAACCGTCACGATGTCCGAGCCATCGGAGTCGCGCCGCAAATACGCGACGGATCTGGGGATCACGATCGTCGAGAGCCCGCAGGACCTCGGCAATGGCGCGGACGTGGTGTTCGACGCATCCGGCCAGAGCGCGGTGGCAGGCGAACTGCTTCGATGGGTACGAGTCGCTGGCACCGCTGTCATCGTCGGTGCTTACAAGCCCGGACTGCACGGTGTCGACCTCCTCTCGGTGATGTTCGCCGAGACCACGATCATCGGGACCCGCATCTATTCGCGCAGCGACATCGAGGCCGCCATCGACCTGGTCACCGCGGACAGATTGGACGCACACCGCCTGATCAGCACGATCTTTCCGCTGAACGACGCCGTCGCCGCCCTCGACAGCTTGCGCCGTGGCGAGGGCATGAAAGTACTGATCGAACCGGGCCAGGCTCGAGCGGCGTGACCGACGAGACGGCGCCCGACACCCTGAGCGTCATGCTTGCGGCCGCACCGCCGGAGTCCACTGATCATCGTCGCGTGATCACGGCGGGGGAAACGATGGCGCTGGTCGTGCCGTCGAGCCCGGGCCGGCTTCGGCACGCCACCAGCCTCTCGCTGTCCATCGGCGGAGCGGAAAGCAACGTGGCGATCGGCCTCGCCCGCCTCGGGGTTCCCGCGACCTGGATCAGCGTGCTCGGCGACGACGAGCTCGGCGAGCTGGTTCTGCACCGGCTCCGAGCCGAGGGGGTAGACACGGCCGCAGTGAGGCGCACGTCCGACCGGCCGACAGGGCTCTATCTCCGCGAGGAGGTCGCTGGTCAGCTGCGGGTGTACTACTACCGCGCCGGATCGGCGGCCGCCACCCTGGCGCCAGGTGCCTTTGACCCCAGCATTCTGCAGGGTGCCGCCTTTCTGCATCTGACCGGAATTACCGGGGCCTTGTCGCCGGAGTGTGCGGAGTTTCTGCCTTGGGCCGCGACGGCTGCCCGCGACGCCGGGGTACGGGTGAGCTACGACGTGAATTACCGCAGCCGACTCTGGGCGCCATCGGCTGCCCGTGCCGCAACCGAAGCGCTGCTGCCCCTCCTCGACGTGTTGTTCGTAGGCGACGAGGAGGCCACGGCGCTTTGGGGCTGGGAGGAGCCTGACGCAGCCCTGGACCACTTATCGGAGGTCGGGCCACAGGAGGTCGTCCTCAAGCTCGGCGCCAAGGGCTGCGTTGCGGTGGTCGATGGCGAACGGTTGACTTCCGCCGGCTTTCCAGCGCGACAGCTGGACCCGATCGGAGCAGGTGACGCGTTTGCGGCCGGCTACCTGGCCGCCGCGTTGTGGGGCTGGGCGCCAGAGAAGCGGCTGCGCACCGCCAACGCGATGGGGTCGCTCTGCGTCCAGAGTCTCGGCGACTACGAAGGCTTGCCCAGCAGTCGTGAACTCACTGCTTTTCTCGAACAAACTCCGGACCTGGGGAGATGATCATGTCATCCGCACCGCCAGCAGCCCTTCTCGACGGTGTTTACGTGGCCAACGTCACCCCGTTCCTCGACGACGATCGGTTTTCCATCGATATCGAGGCCTACCTCGCGCACGTCGAGTGGCTGGCCAGCCAGGGCGTCACCGGCATCGTTCCGTTCGGTACCAACGGCGAGGGGCCCTCAATCGCGGCCCGAGAAAAACGACCGGTATTCGAGGAGCTGGTTGCCAGGACCGGAGATCTGCAGATCATCGCGACGGTGGCTGAGGGCAACCTGCCTGAGACGCTCGATCAGCTTAGCTTCTTACAAGACCTTCCTGTACGGGCCGTGCTGGTCCTGCCGCCGTACTACTGGAAGCCGGTGGAGATCGAAGGCCTGAGGGTGTACTACGAGCGGGTCTTGGCAGCCACCCGCCACCCCGTCATCGCGTACCACATCCCCAAGTACGCCGTTCCGGTTCCCGCCGAGCTCATGCTGTCTTTGGCGGTTTGGGGGGTCAAGGACTCGGGCGGCGAGGCGGGTTACGCCGAAACGCTGCATGCGGCGGGCAATGGCGTACTCGTCGGCACCGAGGACGACCTCCCCGCTCGGCTACTGACCGCCGACGGCTCCATCTCCGCCCTGGCCAACATCGTGCCCGACCACGTTGTCGCGCTCTACTCCCACGTTCGAGCGGGCCGGGCGGAGCAGGCGGCGGCGATGTCGGCTCACCTCCAGCGAGTCCGTGCCATGACGAAGGAGTATGCCTCCGCCGGGATCCTGAAACGTGTCGCCCAGCAGCGGCACGGGCACCCGATGGGCACGGTACGTCCTCCGCTGGTCCCGATCTCTCCGTCCTTCGATGCGGTCGCGGCGGTCGAGTTGGCGCTGTCAGGCCCCGGCGGGCGAGTCGCTGAGGACAATCTGCCGCGATGAAGGTGCTGGTCACCGACGCGGAGTACACCTCGCTCGATATCGAGGCCGATGTCCTGACCGCCGCGGGACATCAACTGGTGACCGCCTCATGCCGGACGCCGACGGACGTTATCGAAGCAGCGATCGGAGCCGACGCGTTGCTCGTCCAGTACGCACCGATCACCGCCGAAGTGCTCCAGGCGTTACCGCAGCTGCGGCTGGTGAGCCGGTACGGCGTAGGGGTCGACGTCGTCGACACCGCCGCCGCCTCCGAACGCGGGGTGTGGGTGTGCAATGTGCCGGACTACGGGACAGAGGAAGTCGCGCTCCACGCCGTCGCCATGCTGCTGGCACTGATGCGCAATATCGCCGGGCATGACCGCGAGGTACGCGCGGGGCGCTGGGACTACCAGCTCGGTGGACCGCTGCGCCGGCCAAGCTTCTTGACTCTCGGTGTCGTCGGACTGGGCCGCATCGGACGCATGACGGCCGAGCGGGCTGGGCCGTGGTTCGGCGCGGTGGTCGGCTACGACCCATATCTGCCGGACGACGCCTGGCCCAACGACATCGAACGGCTCGATGTGCCCGATCTATTCGCCCGTAGCTCGGCGGTGACGCTCCACCTGCCGCTCACCGATACGACCCGCGAGTTCGTGGGGACAGATTTGCTGGCCAGGATGCCTCCCGGTTCGTATCTGGTGAATACGGCACGCGGCGGGCTTGTTGATCTTGACGCGGTCCTCGATGCTCTGGAGGATGGCCACCTTGCGGGTGTAGCTCTGGACGTGCTGCCCCAGGAACCACCGCCGAAGGGTCATCCGCTCCTCAGCCACCCTCGCGCGCTGGTCACTCCGCACGTTGCCTGGTACTCCACCGACGCCGAGATCGAGCTGCGGCGCAAAGCCGCGCAGAACATCGTCGACTGGGCGCGCACCGGGCGGCCGCCGTACGCAGTTGTGGAGGGTCGCTGACAGGATGAAGATCACGAGCCTGACGACCTTTGTCGTCCCCCCTCGGTGGCTGTTTCTGAAGATGGAAACAGACGACGGGATCACCGGCTGGGGAGAGCCGGTCGTCGAGGGCCGGGCGGCGACCGTCGCGGCTTGCGTGGATGAGCTTTCTGACTATCTGGTTGGCCGCAACCCATCCAACATCGAGGATCTTTGGCAGGTTATGTACCGCGGCGGCTTCTACCGTGGCGGACCGATCACGATGAGCGCCATCGCCGGCATCGACCAGGCACTCTGGGACATCAAGGGCAAGTCCTGCGGCATGTCCGTGGCCCAGCTGCTGGGCGGCCAGGTCCGCGATCGCATTCAGGTGTACTCCTGGATCGGCGGGGATCGGCCGGCCGACACGGCCGCTGCTGCGCTGGTCGCTGCTGAGCGCGGGTTTACCGCGATCAAGATGAACGGCACTGAAGAGCTCCAGATGGTCGACACTTGGGCTCGGGTCCAGGCGGCACTCGACAGGGTGGCGGCTGTCCGGGAGGCGGTGCCAGACCTGGGAATCGCCGTCGATTTCCATGGCCGAGTGCACAAGCCGATGGCCAAGGTGCTGCTGAAGGAGCTGGAGCCGTACCGGTTGATGTTCATCGAGGAGCCGGTGCTGTCGGAAAACGCCGACTCTCTCCTCGGACCGATGATCAACACATCCACACCCATCGCGCTCGGTGAACGGCTCTTCTCGCGATGGGACTTCAAGTCGATCTTGGCCAGTGGAGCCGTCGACATCATCCAACCCGATCCCTCTCACTCCGGCGGGATCAGCGAGACCCGCAAGATCGCCACGATGGCCGAGGCGTATGACGTCGCGGTGGCGTTGCACTGCCCGCTCGGCCCGATCGCCCTTGCCACCTGCTTGCAGATCGACGCCTGCACCTACAACGCCTTCATCCAGGAACAGAGCCTCGGCATCCACTACAACGTCGGCAACGACCTGCTCGACTACCTCACCGATCGGTCGGTTTTCACCTACTCAGATGGCTTCGTCACCATCCCCACCGGGCCTGGCCTGGGTATCGAGGTCAACGAGGACTATGTCATGGAGCGCGCCCGGCAGGGCCATCGCTGGCGCAACCCGATCTGGCGCCACCCCGACGGATCCATTGCTGAATGGTGACTCTGCCCGGAGATGAAGGCAGGCGCCGACCACATCCACCTCGACGTTGAGGTGGTCCTTGCCTCGACGACCGTAACTGTCTTGTGAGAGCTCGGAGCCTGTCGCTGCTTCACACTTGTCGCATGAGGAGTCTCGTTCTCGTGCTTAGTCTGTTGGTGGCGGGTTGTGGAGTCTCGTCGACGTCACCGTCGACGACCGTGGATTCGGCGTCGCCGGGCGGCGCTTCATCCCTAACGTCGCCGTCGCCCATCTCAAGCCCGACCGCGCAAGATTCGCGGTCAGGGGCGCCGACATCGAGCCCCTCTCGTGCCCCCGCGGGGACCAAGATCATTTCTGCCGACAGCGACTTCGGCCTCATGCTCTACGATGCCTCCGGCCAGCCGATCTACCTCTTCGACGCCGAGACAACGAGCCGCCCGGAGTGTTACGGGGAGTGTGCTGAGGCTTGGCCGCCCGTGTTGACCGAAGGAAAGCCGCGCGCGGCCGGCAGCGTGAAATCCGACCTGTTGGGGACAACGCCCCGCCGCGATGGTTCGACTCAGATTACCTATGCGGGGCACCCGCTGTACTTCTACGCGCACGAAGGGAAGTACCAGGTGTTGTGCCACAACGTCAACGGGTTCGGCGGCACTTGGCTGGTCGTCAAGCCGAACGGAGAAGCCGCGGCGAGCTAGCCGCCCGGATCCGGTGGTGCTTTCCGGCAGGCCCTCCACTAATACTTTCAGCAGTATGAACAACCAATCACAGCTCAGGGTCGCGGTCATCGGTGGCGGCGTCATCGGGGTCTCCAGCGCGTACCACCTGGCGCGCCGCGGAGCCCAGGTGTGCCTGGTTACCGAGGGGGCGCTGGCCAGCGGCGCTTCCGGCCGATCCTTGTCCTGGCTGAACTCTGCTGCCATCCGGTCGGAGCACTATCACCAGCTGCGCACGGCGGGCATCGATCGCTACCGCATCCTCTTCGCCCGCCAGCCCGACCGCAACTGGCTGCGCTTCGACGGTGGGCTGAGCTGGCAGCCGGCCGACCTGCTCGATGTTCAAACCACGATCCACGCTCATCAGCTCGCCCACGGTTATGACAGCCAGCTGCTCAATCCTGACGATGTCGAAGCCCGGATACCAGGCATCAACCCGGAAGCAATCCCGGCCTCGGGAGCGATGTGGAACCCCGCTGAAGGTTGGGTCGATCTGCCGTCCTTGATCAATTACCTGGCAGAAGAGCTCGTGGGCATGGGTAGTGAGTTGATCCTGAATGCCGGCGAAGCTTCGGTGTCCGCGAATGCCGGGCACGTCACCAAGATCAGCACGGAGGCTCAGGGCACCATCGAGGTGGATGCTGCGCTGATGGCAACGGGTTGGAGAGTCCCCCAGATGGCAGCACAGTTGGGTGTTGCAATTCCCGATGCCACGTCTATGGCGCTGTTGGTCAAGACGGATCCGGTGCAGACACAGCTGCGAGCCGTGTTGAACACCCCGCGAGCGTCGGTACGACGCACCCCCGACGGAGCGCTCGTGGTCGATTCCGGTTGGACCGTGCCGTACATAGAAGTACGGCCTGACGGGACCTGTGCTGTCCCAGCCGAGATCATCGAGCAACTGCTCGCTGAGGCGTCACGGCTGATCGTCGGCACGCCGCGCCTGACGGCGGCAACTTATGGAATCGGGCCAAAGCCGGTGCCCGCTGATGACGAACCGGTGCTCGGCCAACTCGGCGACAGCGATGGGCTCTACGTCGCCTTCACCCACAGCGGCGCCACCCTGGCCCTGATCATTGGTGAGCTCCTCGCCTACGAGATCACCTCCGGGCAACCGCATCCCTTGCTCGCGCCCTTCACCGCCCGGCGATTCACGTGAGCCCCAGACCGCTGACGACGTGACTGCTCCCTGAGGCGAATCCCTCAGATCTTGGTCAGCAGCTCCGTCATCGTGGCGATTTCCTGCTGCTGGGTCTCCGCGATGTTCTTGGCGAGCGCGATTGCCTCCGGATTCTTGCCTGAGGCGATCTCTGTTTCAGCCATCTTGATGGCGCCAATGTGATGCTTGATCATCCCGTCGAGGTAGAGCCGCTGACCATCGCTGCCGTTGGCCTTGTCCAGCGTCCGCATCTCCTCCTCGGTCATCATGCCGTCGTCGGCGCCGCCGTGATGCATGCCGCCGTCATCGACGTGTGTACGACCCCAGGCATCCAGCCAGGAGTTCATGGTGTCAATCTCGGGCTGCTGAGCGGCCTTGATCTGCTCAGCGAGCGCGGCCACTTCCGGATTGACGCCGCCCTTGGCGAGCAGCATGTCGCTCATATCCAGCGCCTGCTGATGATGCGGGATCATCATCTGGGCGAACATGACATCAGCAGGGTTGAACTCACTTGTGGTGGCGGCACTTGACGATGCGGTTGAGGTGGATGACCCGTGATCCATACCGGGCATGCCCGTCACGTCGTCATCACCGCTGCAGGCGGTCAGGGTCATTGCTGCGGCCACGGCAGCAGCAATGAGGGCGGCGCGAACGGTCGGCATCACACAAGTCTCCTTCTGGGGTGAAAGGCAGCCACACCTAAACGCCTCTCGAACATACCGAGTCAATTTCCGTGTACCCCTACCATACCCCCATGGGGTATAGTGCTGCCATCGACCCCTGAAGGGCGACTGGCTGCAGACGTTCGAGCTGGCAATGTGGAGGAGCAAATGTCGGGACCGCGATCGACCGCCGTTCTGGAAGTGTCCGGAGTGCAGTGGGCGACGGAGAAAAACGTGGCAGAAGCGGTGCTCTCTCGCCGGCCCGGCGTTCTCGGAGTTGATGCAAATCCTGTGGCGCAGACGGCCACGGTCACATACAACCCCGAACGCACTTCGGTGGCCGAGCTGGCCGGCTGGGTCCGCGACTGCGGTTACCACTGCGCGGGCCAGTCGGTGCCTCACCACGTGTGCGATCCGCTGCTGGAGCCGGCAGCCGGCGCCGATGTCCATCATCATGCGTGTTCCCATGATCATGAACTGCGGCCGCTGCCCGCTGACCACGCACCAGAACAGCCGCCGATTGACGCTCACCATGATCATCGTGCTCCGGGCACGGTCCAGGCAGCGGGCGATCATGCCGAGCATGCGCTGCTGACTTCTCAGGAGGCGATGGGCCATGGCGGACACCACGGCGGCATGTCGATGGACGACATGGTTCGCGACATGCGAAACCGGTTCCTGGTGGCTGTGCTGCTGTCGATTCCGATCCTGCTGTGGTCGCCGATCGGGCGCGAAGTCATCGGCTTCGACGCCCCTGCTCCATTCGGTTTGCGCGACGACGTCTTCTCGCTGATCCTCAGCCTGCCGGTGATCTTCTACTCCTCTTGGATCTTCTTCGACGGCGCTTGGCGGGCTTTGCGGGCGCGCACGTTGGACATGATGGTGCTGGTTGCGGTGGCCATCGGCGCGGGCTGGCTCTACAGCGTGTACGTGACGCTCACCGGGGGCGGCGAGGTGTTCTACGAGGCGGCCACCGTGCTCGCCGCCTTCGTACTCCTCGGCCACTGGTTCGAAATGCGGGCCCGCGGGGGCGCCAACGAAGCGATCCGCACATTGCTGGAACTTGCGCCACCGATGGCCGTCGTCATCCGTGACGACGAGCCGGTCGAGGTCCCCACCGCCGAGGTCGAGGTGGGCGATCTGCTGCTGATCCGCCCGGGCGCGAAGATCCCGGTGGACGGCCGGGTGGTGGGCGGTGAATCAGAGATCGACGAGTCGATGGTCACCGGCGAGAGCCTGCCGGTGTCCAAAGCGATCGATTCGGAGGTGATCGGAGCGTCGGTCAACACCACCGGCACCCTCCGGGTACGTGCCACCAAAGTGGGGTCGGACACGGCCTTGGCTCAGATCGTGGCTCTTGTCCAGAAGGCGCAAAACTCGAAGGCGCCCGGACAACGGCTCGCCGAT
>OCZS010000622.1_pt1 | contig 11912 bp, 11 predicted proteins | sample 1539071 | NCBI WGS metagenome assembly OCZS01 (sample SAMEA3113584, study PRJEB22503) | soil metagenome | reverse complement strand
GGCGGCCATGCCCGAACCGAACGCGAGCCGGAATAGGTAGGCCAGGTCGCCGGTCCCGGGTTGGCGGGGATAGAGCACGGTCAGCCAGAGCGCCGAGAAGGCCACCGCCAGGCCCAGGATCACCAGAACCCGTCCGGCCGTTCGGTGCCAGCGCGGCCGACGGCGCCTCAGTGTGGCGGAGAACTGGAACGCGCCGAGTAGGGCGTAGCTGACTGCGCTGATGATGTGGACGACGACTGGCAGAGGCGAGGCGGTGATCCGGGGGTTCGCCGGCATGATGTGCGGTCCGCCGGCCAGCTCGACCAGACGCAGCGAGCCGAAAAAGGCGGGGAGCAGGACGAGCGCGACCAGCGCGAACGGCACCCACCCGGTCGACCGGGTCGACCGAGTGGTGCGCGCCGCTGTATGGATGGTCACTTGGCGCCGGTCGGGTGGAGCTCTGAGCTGGCCGGGCTGGACATGGTTCGCGTGTTCTGGGTGCGCTGCTCGCGCCACAGTGAGTAGCCGAGTCCGATCAGGGCGACACCGACGGGAATCGCGAACAGCCGTTGGGTGAGCTGCGGCAGCTGGGAGGTTGCGAAGGTGGCGACAGCGCCAACGGAGAGGAGCGCAGCGGCCCACCGAGGGAGGATGTTGGCCCGGAAGAGGGCGATGCCGAAGATGGTGCCGCCGACGATGTAGGCGATGCCGCCCCGGATGAGGGTCTGCATTGCGCCGATGTCGCCGGTCGGTGTGCCGCTGGTGACCACCGCGAAGACGTCGTTGACGTAGCCGGGCTGACTAACAGCAAGTGTGGGGAGGACGAACACACCGACGACTTGGAGGCACAAGATGGCGAGGTAGCCGACGCCGAACACGAGGTACCCGATCAGGCCGAGCACTCCGGTCTGCTTGACCTGGCGCAGGTAGATCCCGGTGATCCCGATGAGGGACAGAACCGCCATGAGGATCTTCATGGTTTCGCGGACCGCGTACTCAGTCGTCGTGGTGAAGGCGGCGTCCAGGTGGGGGTGCTTGATCTGGACGGCGATGTACAGCAGGCCCGCGGCGACGGCGGCAAGGCCGGCCGCTCGGGTGAGTTTGGTGGTGGTGATGGTCATGGCCGACTCCGTAGGTTCCGAGGTCCGTGGCGGGCGCCGCGGGGATGACTCGAACGTATGGAGTGGTTGGGTGACCCGGCGTCACCCAACGATGTGACTGCCTGGGTGAGATCCGGAGCGGCGGAACGTTACAACAGGCCGCGTTCGCGGGCGCGGAGCACCGCGGCCCTGCGGTTGGTGACATCGAGCTTGGTGAAGATGTGCTTGGTGTGGGTACGCACCGTGTTGTGCGAGACGAAGAGCTCGCGGGCTATCTGCGGTCCGGTGAGCTCACTGTCGAGCAGTCTTAGCACCTGGAGCTCCCGCTCGCTCAGCGACTCGGCCGCCTGCGCCACCCGCTGCCCCGAGTCCGGAGCCTGGGCCTCGGCTGACACGCCGAGGCGGAGCAGTCGTCGCACCTGGTCGCCACCGACGCCTGCGAGCTCGGCGTCGCGCAGCAGACTCACCATGGGAGCGCCCTCGTCCAGGAACAGCAGGAGATAGCCTTCGGGTTCCGGCGCCAGTCCCAGGGCTTGGGCCAGGGTTTCGAGGGCCTGCGGCCGACGTCCCTGCGCGTCGTACGCCAGCGCCTGCAACAGGCGGATCTCGAGGAGACTTCTGGCGCGTTTGGCGGTCTCGGCGGCCGCGTACAACCGGTCCAGGAGTCCGGTTGCGTGGTTGAGAACATCGGGTTCCTGGTGTACGCGGTGCCGTGCGAGCAGCAGACGCACGAGGGTGAGGTGGTCGAACTCACGCAGATAGCGGGCATCGTCGGTGGCGGACACGCCTCGCTCACGGGCCCAGTCAGCGGCCTCCGACAGCTTGCCTTGGCAATCCAGATCCGCGCTTTGATGGCCGCGATGGGTCGCACCTCCGGGAAGAACCCCGGCCGGTAGAGCTCAGCAGCCTGGTCCAGGAGGTTGACGGCGCCCTCCGGGTCGCCGTCGGCTCGGGCGAGAAGTGCCATCGCGACGAACCAGCGGAAGCGGCTCTCGTTCATCGGCGCACGGTCGGCGAGTGCGGCGGCGCGGTCAAGGTGTCGCCTCGCGCCTTCGAGGTCTCCGCCCTCGACATCCATCTCGCTCAGCCCTACGTGCAGCTCGGCGGTTGCCCGGGCCACCTGCGTGCCGTGTGTCTCGGCCCGGCTCAGTGCCTGCGTAAGCAGCCCGCGTGCCTTGCTAGGTCGGCCCGCGGCGAGGCACAGGTCAGCGAGCACGACGGTGCCGCTCAGCTCGTCGACGAGGCTGCCCGCCGCGTGCAGGCTGGCCACCGCTTCAGTGAACGTATCCAGAGCGCTCACCACATCCCCCTGCGCCCAGGCGGCGAAGCCGAGAAATCCGGCCGCACCGCCGCGCGCGAGATGGTCGTTCGGGCCGGCGAAGTCCAAGGCGCGCCGGGCGTGTTCCGCCGTGCCGGCCGCATCGCCTCGGGCCTGGGCGAGCGCTGCCCGGTACATGGCGATGGTGGACGGCAGCGTGTGGAGGTCGTCGGTGTCAGCCCACGGGACAGCCGAGCCTTCGGGTAAGGCCGCCAGCGCGCGTTCTGCGTCGTCGAGCCGGGGCTCGACCGCGTTCAGGTCGCCTGAGGCCATCAGCATGGATCCGTAGAAGACACTGAGCACCGGGCTGCGCCGGACGGAGCTGTCGGGAAGCGCCTTCAGCCAGCCGTGCATCATCGCTTCCTGCCGGTGACGTCGGATCGCCGGCACGGCCAACTCCATGAGGTAGGCCGCGCGGTCGAAGTCCCGGGCCGCCAAGGAGTGCCTGACCGCCTCCTCGGTCAGATCGTGGTGTCCGTACCACTCGCTGGCTCGCTGGTGCAGCAGCGGGACCCGGTCAGGCTGCTCGCTCAGCAGGCGCGCCCGAAGCACGTCGGCGAACAGGTGGTGGTAGCGATACCACTCACGCTGGTCGTCCAGGGCGACGAGGAAGAGGTTCGCCCGCTCCAGGGTCATGAGCATGTCGCGCCCGTCGTCGCCGCCGGTGACCGCGTCACACAGCGGCCCGGTGAGCCGGTCGAGGACCGCTGAGCGCAGCAGGAACTCGCGCACGGGCTCAGGCTGGTGCTGCAGCACCTCCTCGACGAGGTAGTCCACGATGTACCGGTCGTTCCCGGCGAATCGGGCGATGAAGCTGCTGGCGTCGTCGCGCCCCTTGAGGGAGAGAGCGGCGAGCTGCAGCGCCGCGATCCAGCCCTCGGTGCGTTCCTCCAGGGTCTCGACGTCCTTTGCCGCGAGGCGCAGTCCCGTTGCTTCGTTGAGGTACGAGACGGCCTCGTCGGGCGTGAACCGCAGGTCGGCGGCGCGGATCTCGACCAGCTCGCTGCGTGCCCGCCATCGAGCCAGCTGCAGGTCGGGGTCGGCGCGGGTGCTGAGGATGACGTGGACATGGGGCGGGAGGTGGTCTAGCAGGAACGTCACCCCTTGGCCGATCTCGGTCTTGTCCACCAGGTGGTAGTCGTCGAGAACCAGCCACACCTCGCCTGGTGCTGCGGCCAACTCGTTGAGCAGCGTGGTGACCACAAGGTCGGTCGGCACCGGCGAGGAGGTGATGAGCTCCAATGCACTCGAGCCAATGCCGGGAACGGCGCGCTGGAGGGCGCTGACGACGTACGTCCAGAACGAGGAAGGCTCGTTGTCCGCTGGGTCAAGCGAGAGCCACGCTACGGATCGGTCGCCATCGGCCGTCTCGCCAAGCCAATCGGCAAGAAGCGTCGTCTTGCCGAATCCCGCAGGAGCGGACACCAGTGTCAGTTTGGTCTCAGTTCCGCGATGCAGGCGCTCTCGGAGTCTTGGGCGTGCGACCAAGCCGCTGCGGAGCTTCGGGACGAACAGTTTCGTTGCGATCAGCGGACGTGCCACGCATCCCCCATTCCAAAGGGCACAGGTGCTGTCAGATTTAGCACGTACCTGTTGCAGGCTTGGTCGGCCGAGTTCGGACACGAGGGGTCGTCGACTTCGAGCGTCGGGGAGGCCTGACCTGTCGGCGCCCGGTCCCAGAGATCGACGAACACCGATCCGGCGGAGAACGCGGCCAGGCCGTCGTCGTCACTGCCTGAGTGCTCGGACGGTGTTCGTTGCCGCGCTGCTCGTCCTCGGCCTGCCTGGTCTGCTTCCGCTCGGTCTGCTGCTCGCCTTCAACAACGACCCCTGACGGCACTCGGAGGGGGTTCACGCTTGGCTGGGATGGGGATGGCGGCGTGGGCGATGACCTTGGGCTGGCGCTGGGCGATAGGTGGCGAGGGTGTCGGCCAGCGCCTGCTCGACCGGCGTAGCGTGCACGCCGAGGGCGTTGGCGATCTTGCTGCTGTCGACGATGAACGGCTCGGCGAACTGGTACTGCATCTCGAGCAGTTCGCGCACGGTGGGGTTGGTCAGCGCGGCGAGCCGAAGCAGGACGGGCGGTACCTGACGGACTCGGGCGCGCAACGCGCCAGCCTGCTGGAAGGCGAGTTCACAGAGCTGTCGGGTGGTTCGGGTGTCGGGGTCGTTGGGCAGGTGCCAGACCTGTCCGGGTGCGTCGGGGTGTTCGCCCAGTACGGCGAGGCCTTCGCCGATGTCGGGGATGTAGGTGTAGGTGTGGGGCTGGTCGGGGTCGCCGAGAACGGTGGCGGTCTTCCCGGCCAGGGCGGCGGGGAACAGCCGGTCGCCGAGGTTGGATTGCGCGCCGCCGCGCGGGCCGAAGTAGTCCGAGGCGCGGCCGATGGCGACCGCCACCTTTCCGGCTTGGTGGGCGTCGAGCAGCTCATAGGCCATACGGCCGCGGAGCTTCCCCTTCTTGGTGTGGGCGGCGTAGTCGCGGGTTTCGGTCAGTGGTCGACCCGCCGGGCGGCCGTACATGTAGACGTTCTCCATGCTGACCAGCCGGGCCCCGTGGGCTTGGGCGGCGGCGAGCACGCCGGCTTGGAGGCCGGGGAACTCCTCCACCCACCGCGGGTAGGGCGGGTTCAGGGTCTGGTAGACGACCTGGGCGCCCTGGCTGACCTCGATGGTGAACCGCGCATCGGCGGCGTTCCCGTCGATGACTTCGATCTCCTCGGGTACGGGGACGGAGCCGGAGCGGTTGACCATCCGCACCGTCTCTCCGCGGCGGAGCAAGGCTTCCAAGGTGGCGAGGCCGATCGCGCCGGTCCCGAAGATGACATGACGCGCCGTACGGCTCATAGCCTGCTCGCGGCCCGGGCGTCGATGCTAGGTGTGCTGGCCGCGGTGGTCGAACCAACCGGCAGGAGGCGGTTCAACAACAGGCCGGAGAGGGCGGAGAAGGTGATGGCTCCGCTGGCGCCGAAGATGGTGACCTGTTCTTCGACGGGGATCCCGGCGAGGATGGTGACGGTCCAGCCGAGCGCCCAGAGCAGCGGCATCGCGACGGCCCACCACCAGCGTCGTCGGGTCTGAGCCGGTAGGGCCAGAGTTTGGGCCACACCGAGCAGGACGCCGGTGAGTGCCCCCATGACGGCGAGGTCGGCGAGGGAGGTACCGAACCCGACAACTGCCGCGCCGAGCAGCAGGCCCAGACCCATGCCGAGCGCAGTGGCCAGGATCCAGCGCGCCGGCCGCAGCCGACGCCGGCTGACCAGCCACTGGCCGGCACCGACGACAGCGCCGGTGACCAGGCCGGCCAGCAGAGCGGCGAGGGGACTGTCGACGCGGCCGGCGACCAGGCGGCCCGCGACGCCGGCAATCGGGAAGGCGAGGAACCCGACGGTCCAGATCAGCCACGACCACCAGAAGGTGTCGCGGCGGGGCGTCGAGTCAGTCATGAGGCCACCCTCCTTCCGGCGCCTGTCAGCGCCGGCTCGGGCGCTGCAGAGCGGGAACGCGGGTAACCAAGAAGGATGAGTATCGCGAAGATCACCAGCCAGACGCTCCACATGACGTAGCCGATGAAGTTGGCGGTGTCCACGAGAGGTAGATGGAGCGGGGTCAGCACGCCGCTGAGGATGAGAACAGCGGACACCGCTCCGAGTGCGGTGAACCAACGGGGAACCCCCCGGCCCAGAGCCACCAGGACCAGCAGGGTCCACGCGGCCGTCAACAGGTACCCGAAGGTCTCGCCCACGACGGTGCCGAGGACGCGGTGAGCCAGCAGGAACGAGTCACGGGCCCCGGCAGCGACGGTGGGATCGCTGCTCGACGCGCCGGCTGCGAACCCGGGCACCAGCAGGGGCCAGCGGGCGAGGCCGATGACCTGGACTACGGCAGCGGCGATCCCCACTGGCACCGCAATCCTCATCGCCCGATGGGTGGACAGCCGCCCGACGCCAATGGCGATGGGAGCGAAGAGGGCTGCCGAAAGAGCCATAACGGCGAACCACGCGACCACCGTGGTCTGGTTCGCCCGGAAGGCGGCGAGGATGTCCTCGACCGGTTCCCCCAGCACGTCTGGGTAGTTGAACACCGTGCCCAGCACTGTGAAGGCGGCATTGGTCAACACGGCGGCGGCGATCAGCAGTGTCGCGGTCAGCTTCGTATTCATGATCTCTCCCGAACGTCGACGACGCCGATTGGCGACGGTATTCATCCCACTGGGGCGCGAACCGGAGAGTCCGGATCGAGCTGAAGCCCGCGGCCGGTTTCACCCCGGCTGAAGGTCATTCGGCTGCCCTTGATCAGCAGCCAGAACATGAGCGCGGCTTCACCCACGAAGGTGAAACGTCCGATATCAAGCGCGTATCCGGGGACAAGCACCGCCCCGAACCCGTCGACCAGATATCCGAGCCCGGCGATCACCAGCAAGACTCCGAAGATTCTCGGCATGAACCGGGATCGGTACGCCAGGAGGCCGATCAACAGCAGATGGACGCCGAACAGGTTCAGGCCGACGTGCCAGATGGTGTCGTAGGCATTGACCGCGCGTAGGGCTTGATCCGGGTCGCCCAGCAGCCCGAGCGCCACCACGAGCTGGCTGATTGCCACCAGATAGACCGCGGCGTAGACGGCTCGGAACAAGGCGGCCATGACCGAGAGGGTGCGACTGACGGGCTCGAACACGGTGAGCAGCGCGGCAGCGACGATGACGTCGAGAATCACCACGAGGATGAGGGTGGCAATGCCCCAACGGAACAACCCCTCTGAACTGAGAATGTCCTGCGCGGTTCGGCTGGCATCTCCGGGCGTCACGAGAGGTCCGACGGCCCCGAAGGCGCCGAAGAGGGCAAGGACAATGATCAACGCAAGGGCGAAACCTGCTGTAAGGCTGGCCCTGCGGAACGACCGGGCGTCGGGGTTCATGGCGATTCTCCTCAGATCTTCGGTGCAAGTCGTGGCGGTGACGGGGGGCCGCCCGCCGTGGTCAGGCCGACCAGGTCGGCGCTGACCTGCCACAGCCGGGCCGCGGTGGCCTGGTCGTAGCTGCGCTGAGAGGACGTCTTCGGTTTGCTGTCAGCGAAGAAACGGCCGGACACCTGCTCGAGGGCGGGGGCGGAAGCCAGGTGGATCGAGGTGGCGGCGCCCTCGGCCGGGGTCTTCATGAAGTGCCGGAGGAAGGGGATCAACACCCGCTGAACGGTGGCGGGATCCTCGGCTCCGAACGATGTACTGACCACGCCGGGATGTAGCGCGTTCGCGGTGACGGACGTGCCGTGCAGCCTTCTGGCCAGCTCGTAGCTGAACAGCACGTTGGCAAGCTTGGACTGGCTGTAGGCCCGGGCACCGGAGTAGGACCTCACTCCTTGGAGGTCGTCGAAGTCGATGCGGCCCTGGGCCTGTGCGTTGGAGGAGACCGTGACCACCCGCGCAGGGGCGCTCTGGGTCAGCCGGTCGAGGAGCAGGTGGGTGAGTAGGAACGGCGCGAGATGGTTGAGGGCGAAGGTGCGCTCCAGCCCGTCGGCGGTCTCGTGCCGGGGGTTCCAGTACCCGCCGACGTTGTTCACCAGCACGTCGATCCGGACGAGCGTGTGCAACACCTCCTCAGCCAGCCGGCGGACCTCCGACTGGGCGGACAGATCAGCGACGAAGACGTCGACCAGCCCGCCTGCGGCGCGGATCTCCCGCGCGGCCGCCTCGGTGCGGTCGCGGTCCCGGCCGGTGATCGCAACGCGTGCCCCCATGGCGGCCAGACCCGCGGCGGTGGCCTTGCCGATGCCTCCAGTGCCGCCAGTGACCAGCACCGTCCGGCCGGCCAGCGGCCCGCCTCGGATCGGTTTCATATCGGTGCTCCTTCGTGACCGTGGGGACTGGCCGGTTCTGCGGGTTCGGATAGGGCAGTCCCGCCTCAGGCGGGTGCGCCGGTGAGCCTCGGTGTGGTGGGGCCGTCGGGCTCGACGTGACCGGGTTCGTACTGGCCCTGATCCAGACGGAAGGGCGGGTACTCGTCCCGCATCAAGGCGACATAGGTGGTGACGCGGTACAGCCAGCGGTTGAAGCCAAGGATCAGGTCGAAGAGGGCTCGGGGGTATGTCCGGGTGAACAAGAGGATGAGGCCGGCGATGACGACCAGCAACCCGAGAAGGGAGATCCCAGCGGCGCTTTCTCCTGAGTTCCACTCGTTCCTGGTGGTCCACCAGTACGGCACGTTGGCGGTGATGAGCCCCACGATGATCAGGTGGGGGATGGCCAGAAGCCAGGACTTGACCAGAACCAGTCCGTGCGAAAGATGTTCGGGGTAGTCGACGTCGAAGTCGGCTGGGTAGTCAGTCCTGGCCAGGGTGAAGGGTGGGTAGCGGTCGGTTCCGATGGCGGAGAGTGCGTAGAAGGCGACTCGCCAGTTCCAGCGCATCACGCCGACGTTGAAGTCGAACAGTGAGCGCGGATATCGGCCGGTGAACAAGATGGCGAAACCGGCGATGACTGTGGTGACCAGGAACGCGATCCACAGGAACGCCAGCACGATGTAGTGGGGAATGGCGAGGAACCATTTCACCAGCCACATCCCGCGGGAGAGGTTCGTGTCCAGTTCGCCGGTCAAGTGGGCCGGATAGGTGGCTTGCGCCGTTGTCGATGTCATGGCTCTATTCCTGTCGGTGATCGATGGGTGATGCTGGGTGCGCGCCGTGTTGCGCAGGCTTCGATGGTCACGGCCTCGTGCTCGCCGCGAGGGATGCGTCGGTCCGGGTGCTGGCGGGGTGTCTCCGCCTCACGCCGTGATGACGACCTTTCCCCGAGCCCGTCCGGCGTGCAGGTAGCCGATGGCGTCCGGGACTTTGCTCAGTGGGTAGGTCTTGTCGATGACTGGCGTGATCTTGCCGGTCTCGGCGAGCTCTTTCACGGTCTGCAGGTCTGCTTGGTTCGGCGCTGAGGCGAGCGGCCGCAGGTTGCGCACGAACCGTGACAGCAGCATCGCCTGGATCCAACCCCGGCCTCCGACCCACCGATTGCCCTGTTCACTGCCGACCGATACGAGGATTCCTCCGGGGCCAAGGGCGCGCTTCAGCTGGGACAGCGATCGGTTTCCGCCCATGTCGAGGATCAGGTCATACCGCTGCGCGCTCTGGGTGAAGTCTTCGCGGGTGTAGTCGATGACCTGGTCGGCGCCGAGAGAGCGGACCAGGTCCACCTTGGTTGTGCTGCACACTCCTGTCACCTCGGCGCCGAACGCTTTGGCGATCTGGATCGCAAACAGCCCCACGCCTCCCGACGCCCCGACGAGCAGGACCCGCTGCCCTGACTTGACGCCGCCCGCGTCCCGGAGAGCCTGCAGCGCGGCCACGGCGGAGGTGGGTATGGCCGCCGCCTGCTCGAAGCTCAGGTTCGCCGGCTTGAGAGCGAGAGTTTCTGAGGGTGTGGAGGCGTACTCGGCGAAGGAGCCGTTGCAGGTGCCGAACACGTCGTCGCCAACCTGGAGCTGGGTTACGTTCTTGCCGACCGCGTCAACGGTCCCGGCGACATCCATGCCGCGGACCCGGACCTTGGGAGCTCGGAGTCCGAAGCCCACGACGCGGAGCAGGTACGGCAGGCCGGTCATGACGTGCCAGTCGCCGATGTGGACGCCAGCCGCGTGAACGCGGACGAGCACGTCGTCGTCGCCGGCCTTGGGCCGATCGATCTCCTCGAGCCGCAGGACGTCCGCGGCCTCCTCGCCGTACGCGTCCTGCACCACAGCGCGCATCGTGCCGTTCGGCGCAGCGGGTCCGCCGGCGTCTGTTGCCCATTGCTGACCTGCAGTTGTCATCGCAGAACCCCCCATCAGAAGCGGGCCTAACCGGCCTGTACTTTGTATAGGACCGTACTCTACAAAGTACAGGAGTGATAGCGTGACGCCGATGTCTGACCTAGACCATGAGACTTCCGAGCGCGAGCCGCTCAGCCGGGAGCGTGTTCTGGCGAGCGCGATCGCGGTAGCCGACGCGGCCGGAGTACGGGCACTCACGATCCGCTCGCTCGCCGCAGATCTCGGCGTCACACCAATGTCGGTGTATCACTACTTCGCCAACAAGAGCGAGATCCTCGATGGCATCGTCGATGTCGTCTTCAGCGAGATCGACCTACCGCCGGGGGACGGCGACTGGCGCTCGGAGATACGTCGCCGCGCGCACTCGGCCCGTCGAGTGCTGGGCCAGCACCCTTGGGTGATCGTGCTCCTTGAGTCCCGCAAGACTCCCGGTCCGGCAACGTTGCGACACCACGACGCCATGATCGGCACGCTGCGCGCTGCCGGCTTCTCGGTGGAGATGACCGCTCACGCGTACGCTCTGCTCGACAGCTACGTGTACGGATTCGCACTCCAGCAGGCTGCCCTGCCCTTCGACGGACCCGAGACCGTCGCCGAAGTCGCCGACCCGATGATGCAGCAGTTTCCCGCTGAGGCGTACCCGCACCTCGTCGAGATGGCGACCGAGTACATCCTCCAACCCGGCTACGACTTCGCGAACGAGTTCGCCATCGGGCTCGACATCATCCTCGACGCTCTCAACAGGTCGATTCCCGACCGCGGCACCGAGCTCGAGTCCTTATCGACGGTCGACTGAGACCTTAGGCGTTGCCACTCGGTCAGCCAGTCATCCCGTGTACTTCAGTGTTTGCGCGGCGTACCGTCGAGGTGTCGAGGACTTTGTGTACTCAGGCTCCGGTCTCCGTCGGCCCCGGCGTGTTGCGTCCCGGTTGCCGTTCGCCGGACTCGCGAGGAATTGAGGCCAGCATGGCCACCACAGCCCACGACCGAGACCTCTCGCAATCCGGGCCAGTGCAGGCCGCACCTGAGGGACGCATCGGGTTGATCGTTGCCGCATCGCTGGCCATCGGACTCGTCGCCGCCCTGGCCCTGGTCGCGGCGCCGTTCGTCCCGGCCAACGAGCATGTCCTCACCGGCGTCATCCTGCTGGCCTTTGCCCTCGGCTGGGCACTGCTGGCCGTGCTGTCGACACGGTTCAGCACCCAACCCCAGCGTTGGGCGACGGCGCCGGCTGTGTTCTTCGCCGTGGCCGGTCTGGTGTCGCTACTTGGGTCCGACGCCCTGCGAGATCTGTTCGGCTGGGTGTGGCCTCCGGCCCTGCTTGTCCTGGTTGTGTGGATGATCTTTCGGATCCGACGACAGATGCTCAGCCGCGGCGCACGATGGCTGTTGTACCCCGTACTGGCCGTGCTGATGGTGGCCTCCGTCGGTGGCGGCTACCAGACTGTGCGCAAGTCGATCGATACGAGGGCCTACCCGGTGCCCGGCCAGCTGGTCGACGTCGGCGGCCACCGAATGCACATTCATTGCACCGGCGCGGGTAGCCCCACGGTCATCCTGGAACCGGGTCAGGGCGGGGCCTCCTCCGACCTCGGCTGGGTCGCGCCCGCCGTGGCCCGGGACAGCACCGTGTGCGTCTATGACCGTGCCGGCCGAGGGTGGAGCGACCCCGCCGACGGCCCGCAAGACGCTGCACGGATAGCCGCCGACCTGCACACGCTGC